>Ga0153917_1001164_pt1 | contig 11939 bp, 6 predicted proteins | sample TSFL001MetaG_FD_104695 | JGI IMG/M metagenome (GOLD analysis project Ga0153917, IMG submission 104695) | Attine ant fungus gardens microbial communities from Florida, USA - TSFL001 MetaG | ecosystem: Host-associated > Fungi > Mycelium > Unclassified | place: USA: Florida, Paynes Creek Historic... | reverse complement strand
ACCTGCTGAAGGCCCAGGCCCAGCGGTAGGGCGCCGGCCGCGGCGAACAGCCGCCGCCCGCCGCTCCTCTCATCGCGCCCGGCCATGCCGGGTGCTCGCGCGAATCGCCCCTCTCGCCTGTCGACGGAGGGGCGATTCGTCGTTCCTGGCCTGGCCGGGCTGGGCCGCCGGCCGGGTCACCGGGCACAGGCGCTCGGTCGCCGAACACGGGCGCCAGAGCAGAGCTGCCGCAAACTGTGCACCAGCCCCGCCCACGCACCCGACTTGGGCGACCGATGACGCCCGCCGGGCCACCGCACCACCCCCGCGCAACCCTCAGCCCCGACGCTGCAACGCGTCGCGAACCGAAGGCCGCCGAAGCCCGAGAACCACCGGGCACAGGCGATCGGTCGCCCAACACGGGTGCCAGAGCGGGGCTGACGCGAACTGTGCGTCAGCCCCCGTCACGCGCCCGAGTTGGGCGATTCAGGGCGGAGGAGCGTCAGCGCACGGCAGCCGAACGGGCGGGCCGCCGGGGGCGCCGGGCAAGCGACGCGCTCCCGACGCCGTCAGCGGGCGGGGAGCGTCTCGCGACCACGCAGCCACATGCCGAGAGCCAGGAGCGTCGTGACCGCCGAGACGACGAACGCGAGCGGGTAGCCCGCCGCGTCGATGATGAGGCCCGCGACGATCGGGCCCACGATGGCCCCGCCGTCCTGCACCATCTGGTAGGTCGAGAGCACGCTGCCGCCGCGGCGGCCGAAGCCGACGATGTCGGCGATGGCGGCCTGCTCGGCGGGCACGGAGAGCCCCGATCCGATGCCGAAGAGGATGCCGCCGACGAGCGCGAGCGGCAGGTTCGTCGCGAAGCCGAAGAGCACGGTGCCGACGAGCGACACGGCGAGCCCGGCGAGGATGAGCGGGCGCCGCCCGACCCGGTCGCTCGCCCGACCCGCCCACTGCAGCACGACCACGTTCGCGGCGGCCGAGACGGCCAGCACGGTCCCCGAGACCCACGGCTCGGCGCTCACGACGGCCGCGATGAGCAGCGGCACGACGGCGCTGCGCAGACCGAAGTTGACCCAGCCGCTGGCGAAGCCGAAGGCGAGCGAGGCCCGGTAGGCGCTGTCCGGCAGGGCGTCGCGCAGGCGCATGGGCGCCGGCGCCGGCGCCGAGGCCGGCGGTTCCGCGCTCCTCGCCGCGCCCTCCTCCGCGTCGTCGGCGACGGACTCCCCCGCGCGGGCGCGAGCCGCGGCCCTCCCCGCCTCGGCCCGAGCGCCCGCCCGCAGGAAGACGCCCACGATGGCGGCCGCGATCACGAGGGTGGTCGCGTAGACGAGGAACGGCAGCTGCATGCCGAACTGGCCGAGCACGCCGCCGACCGCGGGACCGGTGATGTTGCCGATGAGGAACACACCGCCCCACATCGCCGAGACCCGGCCGCGGATGTCGGGCGGTGAGAAGCGCACGAGCATGCCCGAGGCGGAGACCGAGAAGAGCACGGAGCCGACGCCGCCGAGACTGCGGAAGATCAGCAGCTGCACGTAGTCGCCCGCGAACGCCGTCGCCGCGGTCGAGGCGGCGACGATGAGGATGCCCGTGACGTACATGCTCCGCTCGCCGAAGCGGTTCACGAGGATGCCAGCGGGCGGCGCGAAGACGAGCCGGAAGAACGCGAAGGCGCTCACGATGAACGCGACGAGGGTCGCGCCCACGTCGAAGGTCTTCGCGAACAGCGGCAGCACGGGCACGATGAGGCCGAAGCCGATCGCGACGAAGAAGGTGGCCGCGAGGAGGATCCAGATCTCCGCCGGGATGCGGCTGCGGGTCGAGCGCTCGTCGTGCTCCGCGCCGGCGGCGCCGCGCGCCTCAGGCATAGTGCGGCGGCCGATCGGCGTCGAGCCTCGCGTCGTTGCTGTCGGATGCGGCGTCGGCGCGCACCTCGAGCCCGTCGTCGCCCCAGGCGCCGAGGCGGTCCTCGGCCGCGAGTACGGGCGCCGGCGCCCGGTCGGGGCGGGCGACGTCGAAGCGCTGCGGGGTCGGGTCGACGCCGGGGGCGGCCTCCACTCGAACGCGACGACGGGGACGGGACATGGCTCTGCTCTCCTGGATGCGTGGGGCTGCGGGCGCGGCGACCCGCGCTCCGTCGGTGCGACTGACCGGTTCGGATGCGCGGTCGGCGCGGTGCGGCGCCGGATCGCGCGACGGGCGCCGCGCCGATCGACTCGGCCGCCGGCTCGTGCGCGGCGCCGGGTCGCGCCCGCGCTCCGGCGACCGCCGTGCGGGACCGCCGACGATCCCGAGGGTACTCCCTGCCCGTGCCCGCTCGGCGGCGGGGCGGGACGGACTCGCGACCGGCCGGCTGAGCTGGCCGGCCGGCTCAGCCGCGGTGGTGCGGGGCTTCCCCGCCGGCCGCGCCGTCGAGGGCGGCCCCGGCGATCGCGCCGCCGTCGAAGGGCTCGTCGTGGATCGACCGCTCGGAGCGCCGCCCCGAGGGCGCTTCGGGGACGCTGCCGACCGACCGCGACGCCGATTCGGCGTTCGAGGCGGCGCGGGACGCGTCCTGCGCGGCCTCGCTCGACGCCCCGCGCGAGGCGGTGTCGATGACACCGCGCGCCGAGCCCTCGCCGCCGGCCCGGGCCCCGGCCGCCGAGCGGCCGTCGAGCTCGTGCGGCGCCCGCGCGGGCACTTCGAGGGCGCTCGCGATGCGGTGCGCGATCGCGTCGGGGTTGGCGAACAGCTCGAAGGAGTGCACCCGCAGGTAGTACCAGCCGAGACGCTTGAGCAGCTCCGGGCGCAGCCGCAGCGACTCGCGCAGGGTGGGCCGCTCGACGCCGGCCAGCGGGTCGGCGGCCGCCGCAGCGCCCCCCTTCGACGCGCCCCGGGAGGCGGACGAGGAACCCGCGGTCGCGGTCGGCACGACGCCCCGGCCGCCCGCGCCGATGAGCCCGTCGGGCCCGGCGTCCGGGTCGTCGGAGCGGTCCTCGAGCACGATGTCGACCGTCTGGTTGACTTCGTCGCTCATGTCGGCCGGCACGAGGTCGTCGGCGCGGCCGAGCCGGATCGCCGGCTGCTGCGCGCGGCGCTCGAGCGCGGCGGCGCCGAGCAGCCGCTGCACCTCGGCGAGCGAGGTGCCCGCGCCCACGGCATCCGTGTCGATGGCGATGGCGCGCGAGCCGTACGAGGCGGCGAGCGGGATCGCCCCGCGGTAGTCGAGCTCGACGCGCATGCCCAGCGCCTCGAGCCGCTTGGCGAGGTCGACGAGCATGGGGGCGAGGTCCTCGTCGAACGCGGCGGGTGGCTCCGGCTCGCGCTCCGCCTCGGCGAGGATGCGGGCGAAGTCGAGCGTCCCGCGACGCAGCCGCGGCAGGTCGAGCTCGTGCGGCCGGACGCACGACACGATCACGAGCGAGCGGCGAGCACGGGTCATGCCGACGGCGAGCGCCCGCTCCCCCATGGCCGTTCCGAGCACGCCGAAGCTCGAGAGCACGCGGCCGTGCGGGGTGCGGCCGTAGCCGAGCGTGAAGACGACGCGGTCGCGCGACTGCGCGGTCGCCAGCTCGAGCGTGGTGATGAGGAACTGCTCGCTGTGCTCCCGGGTGAAGAACGGCGCGATGTCCGCCCGCTTCGACACCGCCGAGTAGACGGCCTGCTGCAGCCGCTGCGCGTGCTTCGTGCTCACGGTGATGACCATGAGCGACTCGCGCGGCCGGTGGATCGCGTGGTCGATGACGAGGTCGACGACGCGCGAGACCTCGGCGTCGGTCGACTCGATGGCGCCCGTGAACTGGTCGGGCATGCCGGTGCCCTGCTCGACGAACGAGAACGAGAGGCTCGGATGCCCGAGGAACGTGCCGGCCCACGGCAGCGCCTTGATCTGACCGCCGTAGTAGCGCTCGTTGACGAGCTCGACGAGGTCCTCGCCGCCCGCGCGGTAGCTGCGGGTGAGGCGGAACTCGGTGAGGAACTCGGCCAGGCGCGCGTAGAGCGAGTCGGCGATGCGCGACTCGACGTCGGCCTCGCTGGTCTCCTCGTAGGCCACGGCGACCTCGCCGGGGGTCTGCACGGAGAGCGAGAAGGGAGCCGGGAACTCCGTCACCGGGTCGGCGAAGGCCACGATCTGCGGGGCACGGCGAGCGGCGCCGAGGCCCTCGGCGGTGGAGATCGCGGCCGCGTCGACCACGAGCACCGCGTCGAACGAGAGCTTCGAGGGCACGAGCGGCAGGTCGTAGGGCGTCGTGAGCCAGACGGGCGTGATGCTGCGGGAGATGTCGCCGGCCTCGCGCACGAGCCGGGAGGGCGCGACGACCTTGCGCATGAGCATGCTGCGCAGCGCGGCGGCCTGCTCGGGCTCGTCGACGATCGCCACCTGCCACGCCTGCGCGAGCTGCCAGGCGAGCTCGCGGGCGCTGCCGCGGATGTGCGCGTCGTCGACGACGCGGAAGTCGCCCTCGAGCCGCGCGGTCGTGCGCGTGTTCGCGTTGAGCAGCGACTTGTCGGCCGAGAGGCGGTCCTCGAGCACCGACTGCCACCAGGCGAGCTCGAGCTCGTCGGATGCCTGGTCGGGGCCCACGTGCCGCTCCGAGAGGTCGGTCAGGAGGGGCTCGAGGCCGAGGCCGGAGAGGCGCTCGGTGATGCTGAGCCGCTCGACCAGGTTGTGCAGCACCTCGCTCTCGGCGGCGAGGTCCTCGAGGCGGGCGGGCATCTCGTCGAGGGGCACGTCGGCGAGCGAGGTGTTGCCGGCATCCACCAGGGCCTGGTCGAGCTCGCGCATCTCCTCGGCGATCGCGCGGTGCTCGCGGCGGATCTCCTCGATGCCGGTCGGCACGGTCGGGCGCGAGCCGTCGACGACGTAGCGGTGCCAGAGGATGCGCTGGCGCTGCACGTGCTTGAGCGCCTCGTGCAGGTCGTCGACGGAGAGGCCGGGGCGCACGAGGTCCTTCGCGACCTGGCGCAGCTGGCGGCGCTGCGCGCTCGTCATGTCGGAGCCCTCGCGGCGCGGGCCGGTCGCCTGGATGACGTCGGCGAGCGAGTGGTCGAAGACGTCGTCGTTGAACCGGTCGAGGGACTCGCGGATGTCGATGAGCAGGCGCACGTACACGCCGAGCTCGGAGAAGGTCTCGGCGGGGCGCAGCTGCGTGCGGCCGATGAGCTCGCGGGCGTTCTCGATGAGCTTCGAGGTGCGGCCCGACGCGAGGTCGCGCGCGGTGCGCTGGGCGCGGTTCGCGGCCTCCGTGGAGGGGAACGCGACGCCGTACCAGGGCGAGTCGTCGGGTCCGTAGCGGAACTGGCCGAGCGCGCCGACCGTGCGCAGCTCGGCGGCGATGGCCGAGCGGTCGCCGGCGAGGCGCACGAGCGTCTCGCGGTCGAGGCGCGCGGTGGTGACGGGCGGGTCGGGGCGCAGCTCGAGGCGGGAGAGCTCCTCGAGGGCGTCGAGCACGGAGACGCCGAGCTCGGGGTCGCGGCGGGTGAGCGCCGTGCGGTAGTTGGCGAGCACGTGCCGCAGGCGGACGAGCGCGTCGTCGAGGTCGGCCGACTGGGGGCGCTCGGCGCGCTCGCTGCGGTTGAGCGCCGCCCACGAGTCGCGGCGGATGGTGCGCGGGGTGACGACGAGCCCGTCGAGGCCGATCGACCGCAGCCGCGCGCGGATCTCCTGCTGGCTGGCGGAGCGCGGCGTCACGACGAGCACGCGCTTGCCGGCCGCGGCGAGGCTGCCGATGGCGTTGATGACGGTCTGCGTGATGCCCGTGCCGGGCATGGCGTTCACGACGATCGAGTTGCCCGCGGTGATCGCGTCGACCACGGCCTCCTGCTCCGTGTCGGCGTCCAGCAGGAGGCGGTCGGTGGCGGGTTCGCGCTTGTCGGGGTCGAGGCGGTCGGCGGGCGCGCGGAGCACGCCGAGCAGGCTCCGCGCGCCCTCGTCGCCCGCGAGCGCGCGCACGATGGGGTGCTCGAGGTCGCGGGGGGCGTCGCGCAGCATGGCGTCGGCGATGTCCCCGAAGCTGGAGACGACGGCCCGGGCCGAGACCGTGAAGCCGGGGATCGCGTCGGCGAGCTCCCGCACGTGGTCGAAGACGGCCTGCGGCAGGAACGCGTCGCTGCCCTCGGCCAGCGAGAGCAGCTCGTCGCTGCGCAGGCGCACGCCGAACTGCGACGAGAGGGCGCGCACGAGCTCGGTGTTGACGCGGGCGCGGTTCTTCAACGTGAGCTCGTAGTCGCGGCCGAGGCGGCGGATCGAGATCGGGCGGGTGAGGATCGGCGCGCGGTGGTGGATGCCGTCCTCGCTGGTCCACTCCGCGAAGCCCGTCGCCAGGGCGGTGGCCGAGATGCCGCGGCCGGCGACGAGCTCGCTGCTCTTCTGCGCGATGAGGTCGGCGGCGTCGCGGGCGGCGCGGAAGGCGGCGTTCTCGCGCACGAGGGAGGAGAGCGTGACGGTCTTGCCGGCGAGGAGCGGCGCGATGCCGCTCGGATGCGCGTTCGTGAGCTCGATGTAGGTGCCGAGGTCGTCGGTGAAGAAGCGCAGCGAGGCGACCCCGCCGACCACGGCGAGCTCGTCGAGCCAGCGCGTGAGGGTCTCCCGCTGGGCGGCGGCGCGGGCGGCGGCCTCCTCGGCGATCGCGCGGGCCCGGTCGGCGGCCTCGCGCTCCGCGTCGGCGGCGGCCCTCGCGGCGGCGTCGGCGGGGCTGCCGGAGGCGCCGTTCCGCGCCGTTCCGCGCCGGGCGCCGCCGTCGAGGCCCGCGGCGAGATCGTCGTCGAGGTCGTCCCCGTCGTCGGCGCGCGCCGGACGGCCCTGCCCGCGCTGGGCGACGGCGTTCGCCACCCAGGTCTTGGGGTCCACGCGGAGCTCGTCGGTGGAGAGCCCGTCGCCGCGGCCGTCCCGGGCGTCGACATCCAGGTCGATCAGGTTGCCGTCGTCGCTGCGACGACGACGGTTCGCGTCGAGGTTGCGGGTGACCGAGGTCTCGTCGCGGAGGTGCTCGATTCCGGTGATGGGGTCGGTCGTCTGGGCATCCTGGCGCGCGCGCTCGGCGTCGGCCGAGCCGCGTCCGGCTTCGTCCGACTGCTGACCTCGCTTGCGAAAAATGCCCCACACGCCTGCAAAGATACGGCGCGCCGAGCCGCACGGCCCCGAACCCGGCCGAGTTTCGCGGGAAACCGCGGGAAAAGGCGCCCCGACCTGCGGGGACGAACGTGCGGCGCAGCCGTGCTGCGGGCCGGCGGCAAAGGCCGGGAGCCGAGCGCTCCGGTCGCCGGGCACCGCAGTCGACCGATCCGATCGCCGAACGCGGGCCGGAGAGCGAGGCTACGGCGATATGGGCGTCAGCCCGGCTGTGCGACCCGGGTTCGGCGACGACGAGCCGAAACCGGCGGCCGGGAGGCGAGGATCGGACCGAGGCGAGAATGGAAGCCGCCCGGCTTCCGCCGCCGCCCGCCGAGAGGACGATCATGCCAGCTGCCCACCGCCCGCGCCGCTCCGTGCTCGCCGTGCCCGGATCGAGCGACCGGATGCTCGCCAAGGCGCAGACCCTCGCATCCGACGCCGTCTTCCTCGATCTGGAGGACGCCGTCGCGCCCAGCGAGAAGGCCGCCGCCCGCGCCCGCATCGTCGACGCGCTCGCGACGGGCGACTGGCGCGGACGCACGGTCACGGTGCGGATCAACGACGCCGCCTCGCCGCTCGCGCTCGACGACCTCGTGTCCGTCGTGCGGGGGCTCGCCGAGCGGGGCCGGCTCGGCGTGCTCGACGCGATCATGCTGCCGAAGGTCGTCTCCCCCGCCGACGTCGTCTGGCTCGACCGCACGCTGGGCATGCTCGAGGCGGGCCTCGGCCACGCCTTCGCGGATGCGCGTCGCGAGCGCGCCGACCGCGGCGAGCCGACCGCCATCGGCATCGAGGCGCAGATCGAGGACCCGGGCGCGCTGCTGCGGGCGGCCGAGATCGTCGACGCCTCGGCCCGCGTCGAGACGCTCGTCTACGGGCCCGGCGACTTCATGGCCGCCATGCGGGTGCCCTCGCTCACGATCGGCGACGCGGACCGGGCCGGCGGCGCCGGGCTGCTCGACGCCGCGTTCGCGCAGCTCGCGTTCGTCGCGCGCTCCCGCGGCATCCAGGTGATCGACGGCCCCTACGCGGTGATCGCGGATGCCGACGGGCTGCGCACGACCGCCGAGCGCGCCCGGGCGTTCGGCTTCGACGGCAAGTGGGTGCTGCACCCGGCGCAGATCGACGTCGTCAACGAGGTGTTCACGCCGTCGCAGGAGGTCTTCGAGCGGGCGCTGCGCATCCTGGAGGCGTACGACGCGGCCCGGCTGGCCGGTTCGGGCGCGGTTGGCGCCGTGCTCGTCGACGGCGAGATGGTCGACGAGGCGACGCGCAAGATGGCGCTCGTGCAGGCCGAGATCGGGCGGCGCGCGGGGCTCGGCGGCTAGCCCGCCGCGCCGGCCCGCTGCAAGTGGTGCGTCTTCGCCGCGATCGGGCCAGTTTCGGCGCTCAGGGCGGCAGATCTGCACTACTTGTCGGTGCCGCGAACCTCCCACCAGGTCATCCCGTGCGGCACGGCGGTACGGCAGGCGGTTCCGGCCGCGGTCGGATACGACGCCGCGGGGCCGCTACCATGTTCGGGTCGGCGCGTGCGCCGCACGCCTTCGTAGCTCAATGGAAGAGCAGTCGCGTCCTAAGCGAACGGTTGGGGGTTCGAGTCCCTCCGGGGGCACCGCTCTCCTCCCCGCTGCGCCCGCCCGCGCGGCGGGGCCCGCGCTCCGCTAGGCTCCCTGGCTCGAGGCCGAGAAGGCTCGGATCAGACCTCCGGACACTGAGGAGCAGCGATGTCGCTACGCACGGGTCACACCGTCCTCGCCAGCACCGACAGCAGCGCGTTCGCGTCGGTGCGGCAGCGCAGCTCGACGCGCGCCGAGCGCTTCGCGATGGGGCGCTCCCTCCGCGAGCGCGTGCCCATCTCGGCGCTCGGGGTGTGGAACGCGACGCAGGCGCGCCCCGACCCGATCGACCTGATCAACGCCTCGCACGAGGGCCGCGTCGACGAGCTCGTGCCGATCCGGGTGGGCCGCATGGTCTCCTCGCCGTACGGCTTCTACCGGGGCACGGCCGTGGTCATGGCGTCCGACGTCGCCTCGCTGCCGATCACCGGGATCATGCCCGTCATCTGCGGTGACGCGCACCTGGGCAACTTCGGCTTCTACCGCTCCCCCGAGGGCGAGCAGGTGATCGACCTCAACGACTTCGACGAGGCGCATCCGGGCGCCTGGGAGTGGGACCTGCGCCGGCTCTCCTCGGCCGTGTGGGTGGCGGGCCGCGAGAACGGCTACTCGGAGGACGACATCGCGGATGCCGTCTACGCGTGCGTCATGGCCTATCGCGACGAGGTGGCCCAGCTCGCATCCATGCCGCTGCTGGCCCGCTCGTACAACCGGCTCGACGTGGAGCGGCTGCACGAGACGGCGACCGAGAAGCAGCTGCGCGCAGAGATCCGCCGGGCGGCGAAGACGGCCCGCAAGCGCACCTCCGACCGGGCGGTGCCGCGCTTCACGACGGAGACCGACGGCGAGCGGCGCATCGTCGAGGAGCTCCCGCTCATCCGCTCGGTGCAGGGCGAGGAGTACGAGCAGCTCGCCGAGGGCCTCGACGCCTACCTCGACACGCTCGCGCCGCACTGGCGCCGCGTGGTCGCCGGCTACCACCTGGTCGACATCGCGCACAAGGTCGTCGGCGTCGGCTCGGTGGGGCTGCGCGCCTACGTGGCGCTGCTGGAGGGGTCCTCGCCCGACGACGTGCTCTTCCTGCAGCTCAAGCAGGCCCGCCGCTCGGTGCTCGCGCCCTACGTGCACGGCGACACCGCCCGCCACGAGCACCAGGGGCAGCGCGTGGTCGAGTACCAGCAGGCGCTGCAGACGGTGTCCGATCCGCTGCTCGGCTGGACGGAGGTCGACGGCCGCCAGTACTACGTGCGCCAGTTCCGCAACATGAAGGGCACCGTGCCCCTGGACGGGCTGACCGCGACGGCGCTGACCGACTACGCGGGCATCGTCGGGCATTTGCTCGCGAAGGGGCACGCGCGCACCTCCGGCGCCTCGATGATCGCGGGGTACCTCGGCGGCGGCGAGAAGGCGGCGAAGGCGTTCTCGCGGTTCGCCCGGCTCTACGCCGACCAGACCGAGGCCGACCACGCGGCGCTCGTGAAGGCCGCGCGCGACGGCCGCGTCCCGATCGCCGACGGCGCCCTCGCCGCCATGGGCTCGGCGTTCCGGCCGGGCGGGTAGCAGGCCGGTCGGCGCACGGCGCGCCGACCGGTGCACGACCGCACTGAGCTGTTTCCGGAGATCGGCCCTTCTGCAGCTTGCAGAAGGGCCGATCTCCGGAAATGGATGCCGGGCTAGGCCGTCGCCTCGCCCTCGATCACCCAGCCGAAGGGGGCGACGACGCCCGGGGCGCCCCGCGAGGCGTCGTCGGCGTCGAGGAGCACGAGGCCGCCCGAGTCGGGCAGCGGCGCCTCGCCCTCGCCGAGGTTGAGGCTCACCCGCAGCCGTCGCCCCTCGCCGCGCAGCTCGAAGGTCGCGCGGTCGTTCCGCAGCTCGACCGCCTCGCTCGTCGCCCGGTGCAGCCACGGGTGCCGCCGGCGCAGCCCGATGAGCCGCTGGTGCAGCCGCAGCACGCGCTCGTCGGCATCCTCGAAGCCCGGCGTCGCAGCGAGCGAGTCCGGATCGGGCGAGGCGGGGAACTCGGGGCGGATCGCGTCGTCGCCGCCGACCCGCTCCTCCTTGACCCCGCGGATGCCGTACTCGTCGCCCGCGTAGACGGTCGGCGTGCCGCCGAGCACCGCCAGCAGCGCGATGGCGTGCGGGAGGTGCCGGGGCTCCTCCAGCCGGCTGGCGATGCGGGTGACGTCGTGGTTGCCGATGAACGTGGCCGGCGCGAACGTCTCCAGCAGGGCGTCATGCCGGGTGAGGGTCCAGGCGAGCTCGTGCAGGTTGCGGTCGTTGAGGCTCGACCACACCGCCTTCCACAGCTCGTACTGCGTCACCGAGTCGGCCGTGCTCTCCTGCACGAAGGCGGCGTAGTCGCCGTGGATGACCTCGGCCTCGAACCAGACGTCCGGATGCGTGCGGCGCACCTCCGGCAGCACGGCGGCCCAGAAGGATGCCGGCACGGCGTACGCGGCGTCCAGCCGCCACGCGTCGGCGCCGCGGTCGAGCCAGTGCCGCATGACGTCGACGACGAGCCGTCGAACCTCCTCGGAATCGTGGTCGAGGGTGAGCAGCTGGTCGTGGCCCTCGAAGGCGACGAAGCAGCGCGCGCCGTCGACGACCTCGGTGCGCAGGAGCGCGGCGAGGCCGCCTACGGCGTCCGCCGCATCGGGACCGGCCTCGAGCGCCGCGGCCGCGATCGGGTGCCTGCGGCCGACGTGGTTGAAGACGCCGTCGAGCTGCACGCGCAGGCCCCGGGCGTGCGCCTGCGCGACGAGCTCGTCGAAGTCGCCCTCCTCGCCGAGCCGCGGGTCGAGGCGGAGATGGTCGACGGTGTCGTAGCCGTGGCCGTCGGAGGCGAAGATCGGCCCGAGCGCGATGCCCGAGGCGCCGAGCTCGACGACGTGGTCGAGCCAGGGGACGAGGCGCAGCAGCCGGTGCTCGCCCGGGACGGCGGGGCCCGCGGCGGGCTCCGGGAATGCTCCGGCGAAGCCGAGCGGGTAGACGCGCCACCAGATCGCGTGGCGGATCCAGTCGGGTTCGTCGCTCATGTGCGCTCCTCGGTGTCGCGGCCGGCGGGCTCGATGGACCGCGAAGGCGGTCGCGCCGCTGACGCCGGCCGATCCGGCGGTGCCCGCTCGAGCAGCGGGCCGAACCGGCGGGTGCGTTCATTCTGTCGGAGCCGTGCGCCGCAGAACCCGGGAACATGCGCGAACAGATCCCGTATGGGGCGATCTGTTCGCGCATTCTCCCGGCTT
>Ga0153917_1001163_pt1 | contig 11949 bp, 9 predicted proteins | sample TSFL001MetaG_FD_104695 | JGI IMG/M metagenome (GOLD analysis project Ga0153917, IMG submission 104695) | Attine ant fungus gardens microbial communities from Florida, USA - TSFL001 MetaG | ecosystem: Host-associated > Fungi > Mycelium > Unclassified | place: USA: Florida, Paynes Creek Historic... | reverse complement strand
CCGACATCATTCAGGAAATGCTCCTGACGCGCACTTCCGAGCGCCAGGGCCGGGTCATCGACCACGATGGCGCCGGTTCCATGGAAGACAAGAAACGTCAGGGCTACTTCTAATTTTCAGGGTTACTCCATGTCGCACCAATCCGATTTGATCAGCGAAGACATCCTCGCTTATCTGGCTCAGCACGAGCGTAAAGAACTGCTGCGTTTCCTCACTTGCGGCAACGTGGATGACGGCAAGAGCACCCTGATCGGGCGCCTGCTGCACGACTCCAAGATGATCTACGAGGACCACCTCGAGGCCATCACCCGTGATTCGAAAAAGGTCGGCACCACCGGCGAGGAAGTCGACCTCGCGCTGCTGGTCGACGGTCTGCAGGCCGAACGCGAGCAGGGCATCACCATCGATGTCGCCTACCGCTACTTCTCCACTGCCAAGCGCAAGTTCATCATCGCCGACACCCCGGGCCACGAGCAGTACACCCGCAACATGGCCACCGGCGCTTCGACCTGCGACCTGGCCATCATCCTGGTCGATGCCCGCTACGGCGTGCAGACCCAGACCCGTCGACACAGCTTCATCGCCTCGTTGCTGGGCATCAAGCACATCGTTGTCGCGGTCAACAAGATGGACCTGAAGAACTTCGACGAGCAGGTCTTTGAGTCGATCAAGGCCGACTACCTGAAGTTTGCCGAGGGCATCAACCTCAAACCGTCGAGCCTGCACTTCGTGCCGATGTCGGCGCTCAAGGGCGACAACGTGGTCAACCGCAGTGAGCGTTCGCCGTGGTACACCGGCCCTGCGCTGATGGAAATCCTCGAAACCGTGGAGGTGGCGGCAGACCGTAACTTCACCGACCTGCGCTTCCCGGTGCAGTACGTCAACCGTCCGAACCTGAACTTCCGCGGTTTCGCCGGCACCATTGCCAGCGGCATCGTGCACAAGGGTGACGAAGTGGTCGTGCTGCCCTCGGGCAAGAGCAGCCGGGTCAAGTCCATCGTCACCTTCGAAGGCGAACTGGAGAATGCCGGCCCGGGCCAGGCCGTGACCCTGACCATGGAAGACGAGATCGACATCTCCCGTGGCGACCTGCTGGTGCATGCCGACAACGTCCCGCCGGTGACCGACCAGTTCGACGCCATGCTGGTGTGGATGGCCGAGGAGCCGATGCTCCCGGGCAAGAAGTACGACATCAAGCGCGCCACCAGCTATGTGCCGGGCTCGATCGCCAGCATCACCCACAAGGTCGATGTGAATACCCTGGAGCAGGGCGCGGCCAGTGCCCTGCAACTGAACGAGATCGGTCGCGTCAAGGTCAGCCTGGACGCCTCCATCGCCCTGGACGGCTATGACAGCAACCGCACCACCGGTGCGTTCATCGTCATCGACCGCCTGACCAACGGCACCGTCGGCGCCGGCATGATCATCGCCCCGCCGGTGCTGCCGCACGGCAGCACCGGCCATCACGGCAAGCTCGCCCACGTGTCCACCGAGGAACGTGCCCTGCGCTTCGGCCAGCAGCCGGCCACCGTGTTGTTCAGCGGCCTCTCCGGGGCCGGCAAGAGCACCCTGGCCTATGCCGTGGAGCGCAAGCTGTTCGACATGGGCCGTGCGGTCTACGTGCTCGACGGCCAGAACCTGCGCCACGACCTGAACAAGGGCCTGCCACAGGACCGCGCCGGTCGCACCGAGAACTGGCGTCGCGCCGCCCACGTGGCGCGCCAGTTCAACGAAGCCGGCATGCTGACCCTGGCCGCCTTCGTGGCCCCGGACGCCGAAGGCCGCGAGCAGGCCAAGGCGCTGATCGGCAAGGAGCGCCTGGTCACCGTCTACGTCCAGGCCTCGCCGATTGCTTGCCGCGAACGCGACCCACAGGGCCTGTACGCCGCTGGCGGCGACAACATCCCGGGCGAAAGCTTCCCGTACGATGTGCCGCTGGACGCGGACCTGGTGATCGACACCCAGACCACCAGCGTTGAAGATGGCGTCAAGCAGGTGCTGGATGTGCTGCGTCAGCGCGGCGCGATCTGATCCGCTTGCCATAAACAGAAAACCCCGCTTCGGCGGGGTTTTTTGTTTATGGCACCTGACGGGTTGCGCAACAGACGCCGGGTCTGTTTTTCGGTCCCGGTCATTTCCAGGTGCCGGTCATAATCGCTGCGTTGCGCGCACGCTGGGCTGTTAGAGGATGAGTGATGTGGTGGTAAACGCCGTAGGTGCTCGTTGTAGGACTCATATGTGCTTTTCCGACACCGGAATCACTCGCCGTTCCTTCACCGCCTTGTACGAAAAACTCGAATAGATCTCTTTCACGCCCGGCAAACGCTGTAACACCTCCCGGGTAAATTCCCCGAACGATTCCAGGTCCCGCGCCAGGATTTCCAGCAAGAAATCATAACGCCCGGAAATGTTGTGGCAGGAAACGATCTCGGGGATTTCCAGCAGCCGTTTCTCGAAGGCCAGGGCCATTTCCTTGGTGTGCGAATCCATCATGATGCTCACGAAGGCGGTCACGCCAAAGCCCAGCGACTTGGGCGAGAGGATGGCCTGGTAGCCGGTGATGTAGCCGTTGTCCTCCAGCAGCTTGACGCGTCGCCAGCAGGGCGAGGTGGTCAGGGATACCTGGTCGGCGAGTTCGGCGACGGTGAGGCGGGCGTTGTCCTGCAAGGCCGCGAGCAGGGCGCGGTCGGTGCGGTCAAGGCTCGAAGGCATGATTTGCCCTCCTGGTGTCTGATTTGTTGTTTTTATACCAAAAGATGTGTGAGTGCGTGGGCGATTTTGGAAAATCACCCGCGACCCGGTGGCATAAGCTTATAACAAACCACCAGAGGCTGTTGCCATGCGCGACTCCAATAACAACACCGGTTTTTCCACGCGGGCCATTCATCATGGCTATGACCCGCTTTCCCACGGCGGCGCGCTGGTGCCGCCGGTGTACCAGACTGCCACCTATGCCTTCCCGACCGTCGAATATGGCGCCGCCTGCTTCGCGGGGGAGGAGAGTGGGCATTTCTACAGCCGCATCTCCAACCCGACCCTGGCCTTGCTCGAGCAACGCATGGCATCGCTCGAAGGTGGCGAAGCAGGACTGGCGTTGGCTTCGGGCATGGGCGCCATCACCTCGACGCTATGGACGCTGCTACGGCCGGGCGATGAACTGATCGTCGGGCGTACCCTGTATGGCTGCACCTTCGCCTATCTGCACCATGGCATCGGCGAGTTCGGGGTCAAGATCCTGCACGTGGACCTCAACGACGAAAAAGCGCTGAAGGCTGCCATCACGCCAAAGACCCGGATGATCTACTTCGAAAGCCCGGCCAACCCCAACATGCATCTGGTCGATATCGCGGCTGTCGCGCAGGCGGTGCGTGGTCGCGACATCCATATCGTGGTGGACAATACTTATTGCACGCCCTACCTGCAGCGCCCGCTGGAGCTGGGCGCCGACTTGGTGGTGCACTCGGCCACCAAGTACCTGAGTGGTCATGGCGATATCACCGCGGGTTTGGTGGTCGGGCGCAAAGCGTTGATCGACCGCATCCGCCTGGAAGGCCTCAAGGACATGACCGGTGCGGTGCTCTCGCCTCACGATGCCTCGCTGCTGATGCGTGGCATGAAGACCCTGGCCCTGCGCATGGAGCGCCACTGCAGCAATGCCCAGCAGTTGGCCGAATACCTGGCGCGCCAGCCCCAGGTAGAGCTGATCCACTATCCGGGCCTGGCGAGCTTTGCCCAGCATGCGCTGGCCCAGCGGCAGATGCGCCTGCCGGGCGGGATGATCGCCTTCGAGCTCAAGGGCGGGATCGAGGCGGGGCGGCGGTTCATGAATGCCCTGCAGTTGTTCAGCCGTGCGGTGAGTCTGGGTGATGCCGAATCGCTGGCCCAGCATCCGGCGAGCATGACCCACTCCAGCTACACGCCCCAGGAGCGTGCGCATCATGGCATTTCGGAAGGCCTGGTGCGGTTGTCGGTGGGGTTGGAAGACATCGATGACCTGGTGGCCGATATCGCGCAGGCATTGAAAGCCTGCGCCTGATAAGCCGTGCTGATTCATTCGCGGGCAAGCCCGCTCCCACACGGCTTGCGGTGACGCCTGTGGGAGCGGGCTTGCCCGCGAATAGGCCCTGAACCTGATACCGGAACCGGATGCGATGGTAGCGATGATGAATCCGAACGAGCCATTGACGGCCCAGGATACCGACCTGGACAGCGACCCGGCTGAAACCCGCGAATGGTGCGAGGCACTTGAATCCACCCTGGCCCATTGCGGCCCGGTGCGGGCGCGCTATTTGTTGCAGCGCTTGCAGAGCCATGCCCTGGAATTGGGGTTGACGCGCGAAGCCGCGCCGTTTTCCGCCTACCGCAATACCTTGTCGGTGGAGCAGCAGGGGGCCTATCCGGGCGATCTGGAAATGGACGAGCGCATCACCGGCATCCTGCGCTGGAATGCCTTGGCCATGGTGGTGCGCGCCAACCGTGCCTATGGTGACCTGGGCGGGCATATCGCCAGTTATGCCTCGGCGGCGGAGATCTTCGAGGTGGGCTTCCAGCACTTCTTCCGGGGTGAAGGTGGCAGCGGGCAGCGCACGGGGGATCTGGTGTTCTTCCAGCCACATTCCGCGCCGGGCATCTATGCCAGGGCCTTTCTCGAGGGACGGTTGAGCGAGGCGCAGTTGGCCAATTATCGGCAGGAGGTCGGCGGCAATGGCCTGTGCTCTTATCCACACCCTTGGTTGATGCCTGACTTCTGGCAGTTTCCCACCGGCTCCATGGGGATCGGCCCGATCAATGCCATCTACCAGGCGCGCTTCATGCGCTATCTGCAGCATCGGGGTTTGCTCGATACCGGCTCACGGCATGTCTGGGGCGTGTTCGGCGACGGTGAGATGGACGAGCCGGAATCCACCGCCGGCCTCACCCTGGCGGCGCGCGAGGGGTTGGACAACCTGACCTTCATCGTCAACTGCAACCTGCAACGCCTGGACGGCCCGGTACGCGGTAACGGCCAGATCATCCAGGAACTCGAAGCGCTGTTCAGCGGCGCCGGTTGGAACGTGATCAAAGTGCTCTGGGGGTCGGAGTGGGATGCCCTGTTCGCCCGCGACCATGAGCACGTGTTGCTGCGTCAGCTGGCAGCGACGCCCGATGGCCAGTTCCAGACCCTTGGCGCCAAGGATGGCACCTACAACCTCGAGCACTTTTTCAACCAGCACCCGGCACTGCAACAGCTGGTGGCGCACATGAGCTCCGACGAGATCAACGCCCTCAAGCGTGGCGGTCACGATTTTCGCAAACTGCACGCAGCCTATGCCGCGGCCAAGGCCTGCAAGGGGCGGCCGACGGTGATCCTGGCCAAGACCAAGAAGGGCTATGGCATGAGCAGCGCCGGCGAGTCGCGGATGACTGCGCACCAGGCCAAGAAGCTCGATGTCCAGGCGCTGCTGGCGTTTCGTGATCGCTTCCATTTGCCCCTGTCGGACGACGCTGTGGAGCAACTGCGCTTCTATCGGCCTGCCGAGGACAGTCCGGAAATGCGCTATCTGCGCCAGCGCCGGGCCGCGCTTGGCGGGGCATTGCCGGTACGGCGCAGCGATTGTCCTCGCCTGGCGGTGCCCGATCTGGAAAGCTTCGGTGGTTTTGCCCTGCATGCCGAAGGCAAGGAAATGTCCACCACCATGGCGGCCGTGCGTCTGCTGGGCCATTGGCTGAAGGCGCCGGAGCTGGGGCCACGGGTGGTGCCGATCGTCGCTGACGAGGCGCGGACTTTCGGCATGGCCAGCCTGTTCCGGCAGATCGGGATCTATTCGTCCTGCGGGCAGCGCTACGAGCCTGAGGATGCCGGGTCCCTGCTCAGCTACAAAGAGGCACGGGACGGCCAGTTGCTGGAGGAGGGCATCACCGAGGCCGGGGCGATTTCTTCGTGGGTGGCGGCGGCCACGTCCTACGCGGTGCACGGTGAGCCCATGTTGCCGGTGTACATCTATTACTCGATGTTCGGGTTCCAGCGCGTAGGCGATCTGATCTGGGCCGCCGCTGACCAGCGCGCCCGTGGCCTGCTGCTGGGCGCCACGGCCGGGCGCACGACCTTGGGCGGTGAAGGGTTGCAGCACCAGGACGGCTCCAGCCTGGTGATGGCGGCGCTGGTGCCCAATTGCCGGGCGTGGGATCCATGCTTTGCCGGCGAACTGGCGGTCATTCTCGATCACGCGGCCCGGCGCATGCTGGTGGAGCAGTGCGACGAGTTCCACTACGTGGCAGTGATGAACGAAAACTATCCACAGCCTTCATTGCCCGAGGCGGTACACGCTGATGTGCTGCGTGGAATGTATCGCTTTATCCGCCAGCAGGCTTTGCAGCCCCGGGGCAAGGTGCGGTTGCTGGGGTCGGGCGCAATCCTGCGCGAGGTGATCGCCGCCAGCGAGCTGCTCGCCACCGAATGGCAGGTGGACAGCGACGTGTTCAGTGTCACCAGTTTCAGTGAGCTGGCGCGTGAGGCGCGGGATGCACAGCGGGCTGCGGCCCAGGGGCGGGAAGGGGACAGTTACGTAAGTCAGTGCCTTGCCGGTGATGACCCGGTGGTGGCTGCCAGCGACTATGCCCGGGCCTGGCCGCAACTGATCGCCGAATATGTGCAGGCGCCCTACATGACACTGGGCACCGATGGTTTCGGGCGCAGCGATACACGTCAGCAGCTGCGGCGCTTCTTCGAGGTGGATCGGTACGCTGTGGTGATGGCGGCGCTGTACAGCCTGGTGAGGCAAGGGCGGTTGGGCAGCGAGGTGTTGGGGCAGGCCAGGGCGAGGTATGAACTGGGCGAAGGCCAGGCTCCCTGGTATCGCTGAGGCAGATTGTATCGATAACAGCGCGGCGGCTAAGTGTTGCGCTGAGGCTGTGTGAGCGGCCTTGTGTCGCGAAAGGGGCGTAAAGCGCCCCCGGGCGGTCTTTCAGTTCGACGGTATGAAGAAGGCTTGGGTTCGCTGGGGGGCTGCGCAGCCCATCGCGACGCAAGGCCGCTCCCACACGGCTTTGCGAGCGACACCCACAAAAAAGGCCTCTTGCGAGGCCTTTTGGTTGTTCAGCGCTTCAGACCGTAGCTCTCGTCGAGCATGCCTGGCGAGTTCGGCGTCTTGGGCGCGTAGTCGCGTGGCACTTCGGCGGTGTCCTTGGGCGGGGTCAGGCGGTCACGTGGACCCTGGGCCGCGTCGGAGTGCAGGGCGGCCAGCAGGCGCTGGCGGGTCACGTCGTCGAGGGCCAGGCGGTTGGCGCCGTCGGCCAGGTGATCCTGGACGTCCTGGTAGCTCTGGGTCAGTTTCTTGACCAGCGAAGCGGTGCTGTTGAAGTGGGTGACCACTTCGTTCTGGTAGTTATCGAAGCGCTGCTGGATGTCATCCAGCTGACGCTGAGTGCTGCTGGGCGCTGCGTTGGGCAGCAGACGGGCCACGACGAAGCCCACCACCACGCCGACGACGAGGGCCAGAGTCGGCAACAACCAAACAAGGAGCGAGAGTTCCACGAGTCCTTCCTCTATAAACGGCTTTGCTTTACGTTAACGGCTCAGACCTGCGCTGTATACCGCGAGCGATCGCAAATCAGAACAGAATTCTTCAGCTAGACGAGTCGACCTTCACCGAGGTCACGGAGTAGTGCCTTGCTTATCCGCGAAACCCCCTTGTTCATCGATGGCCCCAGTGGTCAGCTGGAAGCCTTGTACCTGGATGTGGCCGATGCCTGCGGTGCGGTGCTGATCTGCCATCCCAACCCGGTCCAGGGCGGCACCATGCTCAACAAGGTGGTCTCGACCCTGCAGCGCACCGCCCGTGACGCAGGCTACATCACGCTGCGCTTCAACTACCGGGGCGTCGGCCAGAGCGCCGGCAGCCACGATATGGGCGCGGGAGAGGTCGACGATGCCGAGGCTGCCGCGGCCTGGCTGCGGGCCAGGCACCCCGAACTGCCACTGGTGCTGATGGGGTTCTCCTTCGGTGGGTTCGTCGCGGCCAGCCTGGCAGGACGCCTGGAGGCCGCCGATGCGGCCTTGCAACACCTGTTCATGATCGCCCCGGCCGTGATGCGCCTGGGCGAGCAGTTCCCGCTGGCGCAACGCTGCCCGCTGACCGTGGTGCAGCCGGACACCGACGAAGTCATCGATCCGCAGCTGGTGTACGACTGGTCCGACAACCTGCCACGCCCCCATGAGCTGCTGAAAGTGGCAGAATGCGGACACTTCTTCCATGGCAAGCTGACCGATCTGAAGGATCTGGTGCTGCCGCGTCTTTCGAACTGAGCCAAGCCTGATCAAGCGAACACCCATGACTACGCGCATTCTCACCGGTATCACCACCACCGGCACCCCGCACCTGGGCAACTACGCCGGCGCCATCCGCCCTGCGATCGTCGCCAGCCAGCAGCCCGGTGCCGACTCGTTCTATTTCCTGGCCGACTACCACGCCCTGATCAAGTGCGACGACCCGCTGCGCATCCAGCGCTCACGTCTGGAAATCGCCGCCACCTGGCTGGCCGGCGGCCTGGATCCGGACAAGGTCACCTTCTATCGTCAGTCCGACATCCCCGAGATTCCCGAACTGACCTGGCTGCTGACCTGCGTCGCCGCCAAGGGCCTGCTCAACCGCGCCCACGCCTACAAAGCCTCGGTGGACAAGAACGTCGAGGCCGGCGAAGACCCGGACGCCGGCGTGACCATGGGCCTGTTCAGCTACCCGGTACTGATGGCCGCGGACATCCTGATGTTCAATGCGCACAAGGTGCCGGTCGGCCGCGACCAGATCCAGCACGTGGAAATGGCCCGCGACATCGGCCAGCGGTTCAACCACCTGTTCGGCCAGGGCAAGGACTTCTTCGCCCTGCCTGAGGCGGTGATCGAGGAAACCGTGGCGACGCTGCCGGGCCTGGACGGCCGCAAGATGTCCAAGAGCTACGACAACACCATTCCGCTGTTCACCAGCGCCAAGGACATGAAGGACGCGATCTCGCGCATCGTCACCGACTCCCGCGCGCCGGGCGAGGCGAAGGATCCGGACAACTCGCACCTGTTCACCCTGTTCCAGGCCTTCTCCACGCCTGCGCAGTCGACCGAGTTCCGCGAAGAGCTGCTCCAGGGTCTGGGCTGGGGCGAGGCCAAGCAGCGCCTGTTCCAACTGCTCGACGGCCAGCTGGCCGAGAAGCGTGAGCACTACCATCAGTTGATCGCGCGCCCGTCCGATCTGGAAGACATCCTCCTGGCCGGTGCCGCCAAGGCCCGCAGGATCGCCACGCCGTTCCTCGAGCAACTGCGTGAGGCGGTGGGCCTGCGTTCATTCCGCACGGCCGTGCAGGCTGGTACCGAAGTGAAGAAGAAGGCGGCCAAGAGCGCCCGCTTCGTCAGCTTCCGTGACGAGGACGGCAGCTTCCGCTTCCGCCTGCTGGCCGCCGACGGCGAGCAACTGCTGCTTTCGCGCAGCTTCGCCGACGGCAAGAGCGCAGGTGCTGTGAGCAAGCAATTGCAGCAGGGCGGTGAGGCAGACGTGCGTGTCGAAGGCCTGGGCTTCTCGCTCTGGCTGGAAGGTGAACAGGTTGCCGACGGGCCGCGGTTCGAGAGCATCGAGGCCCGTGACGCGGCCGTCGAAAGCCTGCGTGTGGCCCTGGCGCCACAGCAAGACTGAGATGTTCGAACTGTGGGAGCGGGCAAGCCCGCTCCCACAGACTGATTGCCATTAAGCGGGCCTGTCGCTACAGTGACGGCCCGTTTTTTGTTGCCTCGCTAACGAATCATGACGCCCCTCGAACGATATCAAGCAGATCTGAAACGTCCCGACTTCTTCCATGATGCGGCGCAGGAAACTGCGGTGCGTCACCTGCAGCGCCTGTACGACGATCTGCTGGCGGCGCAGAACAACAAGCCTGGCGTGTTCGGCAAGCTGTTCGGCAGGAAGGAGCAGGCTCCGGTCAAGGGTTTGTATTTCTGGGGTGGCGTAGGTCGTGGCAAGACCTATCTGGTCGACACCTTCTTCGAGGCGCTGCCGTTCAAGCAGAAGATGCGTACGCACTTCCACCGCTTCATGAAGCGCGTGCATGAAGAGATGAAGACCCTCAAGGGCGAGAAGAACCCGCTGACCCTCATCGCCAAGCGATTCTCCGACGAAGCCAAGGTGATCTGCTTCGACGAGTTCTTCGTTTCCGACATCACCGATGCCATGATCCTCGGCACCTTGATGGAAGAGCTGTTCAAGAATGGCGTGACCCTGGTGGCGACCTCCAACATCGTCCCCGACGGCCTGTACAAGGACGGCTTGCAGCGCGCACGCTTCCTGCCGGCCATCGCGCTGATCAAGCAGAACACCGAAGTGGTCAACGTCGACAGCGGGGTCGACTACCGTCTGCGCCATCTGGAGCAGGCCGAGCTGTACCACTTCCCGCTCGATGACGCCGCCCATGAGAGTCTGCGCCAGAGCTTCCGCGCCTTGACGCCCGAGTGCACCCAGGCTGTGGAAAACGACGTGCTGGTGATCGAGAACCGCGAAATCCAAGCGATTCGCACGTGCGATGACGTCGCCTGGTTCGACTTCCGCGCCCTGTGCGACGGCCCGCGCAGCCAGAACGACTACATCGAGCTGGGCAAGATCTTCCATGCCGTGCTGCTGAGCAACGTCGAGCAGATGGGCGTGGCCACCGACGACATCGCCCGACGCTTCATCAACATGGTCGACGAATTCTACGACCGCAACGTCAAGCTGATCATCTCCGCCGAGGTGGAGCTCAAGGACCTGTACACCGGCGGTCGTCTGAGCTTCGAGTTCCAGCGGACACTGAGCCGGTTGCTGGAAATGCAGTCGCACGAATTCCTGTCGCGGGCGCATAAGCCTTAAGACAGCTGGGGCTGCCAAGCAGCCCCGATCTCCTCAAGCCTCCTGCACGAACTGCTGCCGATACTGGTTCGGCGACAGTTCGGTGTGCTGGCGGAACAGCCGGGCAAAGAAGCTGGCGTCGTCGTAGCCCACTTCATAGCTGATCGTCTTGATGCTCTTGCGCGTGCTCGACAGCAATCCCTTGGCGGTCTCGATGCGCAGGCGCTGCAGATAGTGCAGGGGCTTGTCGCCGGTGGCGCTCTGGAAGCGGCGCATGAAATTGCGGATGCTCATGCCGTGGTTGCGGGCCACGTCTTCGAAGCGGAACTTGTCGGCGAAATGTTCCTCCAGCCAGTGCTGGATCTGCAGGATGATCAGGTCCTGGTGCAGCTTCTGCCCGCCAAAGCCCATGCGCCCCGGGGTGTAGCTGCGCTGGACCTCGTAGAGGATGTCGCGGGCCACGGCGCGGGCGACGTTGGGCCCGCAAAAACGCTCGATCAGGTAGATGTACAGGTCGCATGCCGAGGTGGTGCCGCCTGCGCAATACAGGTTGTCGGCGTCGGTCAGGTGCTTGTCCTGGTTCAGCCGGACATTGGGGAAGCGTTCGGCGAAGCTGTTGAAGAAGCGCCAGTAGGTGGTCGCCTCCTTGCCGTCGAGCAGGCCTGCCTCGGCCAGCCAGAACACGCCGCTGGCCTCGCCGCACAGCACCGCGCCGCGGGCGTGCTGTTCGCGCAGCCAGGGCAGTACCTGGGGGTAGCGTTGCTGCAGGTTGTCGAAGTCTTCCCAGAAGGCCGGGAGAATGATCACGTCGGCATCGACCAAGCCACTGTCGACCGGTACCTGCACATTGCTGAAGCTGTCCACGGGCAAGCCGTCCGGGCTCACCAGGCAGATCTCGAACATCGGTTGCAGACCCAGGCCCAGCTGCTTGCTGTAGCGCAGGCTGGCCAGGTGGAAGAAGTCCTTGGCCTGCATCAGTGTCGAGGCGAACACCTTGTCAATGGCCAGGATGCTGACGCGCCGCAACGACGCGGAGGGTTGGGTAAACATCATTGTCATTGTTCTTATAGGGTAGAGTGGTCAATCACCGGCTGGATCGTCTTATTTT
>Ga0153917_1001161_pt1 | contig 11957 bp, 12 predicted proteins | sample TSFL001MetaG_FD_104695 | JGI IMG/M metagenome (GOLD analysis project Ga0153917, IMG submission 104695) | Attine ant fungus gardens microbial communities from Florida, USA - TSFL001 MetaG | ecosystem: Host-associated > Fungi > Mycelium > Unclassified | place: USA: Florida, Paynes Creek Historic... | reverse complement strand
GTTGAGCTAACTGACGCCCAATAGTGCTTTTGCCGGCACCCATAGGCCCAACCAGAAAGATATTGCGTTTCTCTGCCATTTTTTCGGTACTACTAAGACTATTCGTTAATGGTAATCCCCGCTTCGCAGACACCCAGCGTAGCAGGACATGAACTGAAACCTCATATGCAATAGAGCGAGAGTCAGACTAAAAATTATCTCAATACTACGGCTTGTTTGGCAACTGATTAAATCGCCGCACCAGACGCATAAGGCAACAAGACGCAAGTCAAACTCAAATCGGTACTCCTTGTATGCTAATTCATGCCCCACGTCAAACATCTGCAACAAACTGAATGCAAAATCATTGCGAGGATCGTTTCCCATTAGTGAATGCCTACCAGACGTGGCGTAATAAACACCACTAACTCACGTCGTTCATTGTCCTTACCGTCATGGCGAAAAAACTGCCCAAACCAGGGGATTTTTCCAAGACCGGGCACACTATCACTCCCCGTTTTATTCTTTTGCGAGAAAATACCGCCCAGCGTCAGCGTTTCTCCGCTTTTTACCTCTACCTGCGTTTCAATCTCCTGCTTATCAATCGCCAGCGTTTCGCCATTCTCCTGCTGCAATACCTGCCCCGGCATGTTTTCACTGATGTGCAATTTAAGCCGCACTCGCCCACCGGGTAACACGACAGGGGTGACTTCCATGCCTAATACTGCCTCTTTGAACTCCACTGAGGTGGCACCGCTTTCTCCGCTGGACACCTGATAAGGGATTTCACTGCCCTGCTTAATGCTGGCCGGTTGCATATGTGATGCAAGCAATCGCGGGCTGGCGATGATCTCGACCTGTTGCTTTTGCTCCAGCGCCGACAGTTCAAGATCCAGCAACCTGCCGTTGATCCGCCCGATGTTAAAACCCACATGCGTTGTGGCCTGGGATACGGAAAGATCGGCGTTTAGCGTGGTCGCTTGCCCGATGCTGCCAGCCCCCGCGGACTCTGCAAGATTCCATTTCACCCCTAACTCACGCAGGCTTTTTTCGGTGATTGTCACAATATGCGCTGCCAGCTCCACCTGTTCGACGGGCATGTCCATTTGTTCAGCCCAGAGCTGTAGCGAATCCAGCACGGCCTGGTTGTCACGTGCCAGCAGGCGGTTGGTGCGTTTGTCCACTGACAAACTGCCCTTTGGGCTGAGGAGTTTTTCAGCCGCCTTTTGCAGCTCCCCGGCATCTGCATACGAAAGGGAAATACTGCGCGATAACAGCGGGGCATCAAGCTGCCGCTTGATCTGTTCCTGCTCCTTACGCACCTCTTGCTCGCGCTGCCACGCCGCGGTGTGGACGTAAAAAATCCCCCGCTCTTCGCGTAAGATAAGCCCGGCACTGGTGACAACGGTGTTAAGCGCTTGCTGCCAGGGAACGCGCGTCAGATTCAGCGACAGCGTACCGCTCACATCGGGTGACACCACAAGATTACGTTCCTCCTGCGCGGCCAGGGCCTGTAGCACCTGCACCACAGGAACATCATCGACGACCAGATTGACCGGCTTTGGGGTGCCCGCCCACACCGGATGACTGAGTATCATCAGCAAGAGCATTATCCTGATTTTCATTTTTTCCCGTTCCTTCTCGTTGCCACTGCCATTGCTTTGGCTCGCACGCGTCGCCCAGTGCAATGACCAGTTCCTTTTCGTCTATGGCGATCACCCGCCATCCCACCGGCAGGCGATCATCTGCCCTGACCCGATGCCAGCGTTTTTGCCCATCCTGCAAAATGCCAATGCTGCTGATACTGCTGACTATCCCCTGATATCGCCACTGCGCTAACTGCCCCACCGCGCAGCGATCTTCTGGCGGATGAAAAGGATCGCGCATCCCGGTTAACATCAGCAGGGAACACAGAAGCAGAAAACGCACGTTACTCCGCATGATGTCGCTCCAGCTGGATGTTCAGACGAAGCTGCGCCCCTTGTGGGGTCATGTCGAAGGCCGCCACATTGACATCCCGCAGCGCCAGCCGGGAAAACACGTCAGGGATCTGCGCCCAGTCAGCATTGAGCGTCAACTCGCCCCCATTCTGCGTGGGCTTCCAGTGAACCAGCTTCGTACCATCGTGTTGAAAATCCAGGGGGGAAAAGCCCTGCCGTATTTGCGCGCGACTCTGTTCTGACACAGGTGAATAGCGCATGGCCGTTGTCCAGAGGGCTGCGCGGGTTCGCAGAGTATTGGCAAGCTGAGCATTCAGTGTCACCTGCCGGGAATACAGCGGCTTCACCCCAGCGCCCCAGGCGACAAGCGCTAACATGACGGCCCCTGAACATCCCAGGAGCACCCGTAGCCACACAGAGTACGCACACCAGCGTTCATAAAAGATGTGCACGGGCTACCCCTGGCTGACCAGCCTGAAAGTAAACATCCACCGCCCCTGGTTATCCTGTTGCAACTCGCCAGCGGCCCCCGGGCTCATCCCCTTCACCTTCTTTAGCGCCTCCTCCATCGCGCTGAGTGCCGGAAGCGATACGGCATAGCCTGTCAGCGTCAGAGAAGGCGGTTGATAACGTAGCTGGGTTAGCCATGCCTGAGGTGGGATCTCCTGTGCCAGTGACAGCAGCACCGGCTGCCACGGCAGATTTGCGGAGGGTTGCACAGACGCCTGTGGCATTTGTAAGTCCTGCTTCTGACGCGCTTCGAGCACATGCTCCACAGCAGACATACCGGCTATGTCCTGCTGTAGCGCGCGGATGCCGATAAGGTGATACGCCCGCAGCCAGAGCGTGGCGGCCAATACCACCAGCAACCAGCCCGCCAACAGGATGCTCCAGAGCCGAATGCATCGCGTCTGCCGTTGTTGTCTCCAGGGCAGGAGATTCACCCTGTTCATAGGGGCATCTCATTCATGGCCAGCGCCAGCGCCACGGTAAATTCAGCGCCACATTCAGGCAGCGGAGGCTGGCAGCGTGATACGGCTTCCCACGGGTCACGAGCCTTGGCATCAAACAGGGCGATATCGTCGGGGGAAAGCGCCAGCAATGCGGCCAGTTCAGCCACATTTGCTGCCTCCTGGCGTATACGTCGTCCCCACTGATGGCGCATGGCCCACAGCCATTGATGCTCATCGCGCCAGGCAACACACTGAGCAGGAGCAGCCAAAGGAAGCAGGCTGACCAGCGCCCCGGCATCAGGCGTGACGGTGGCGACTCGCAGGCGCAGGGTGGTCGCCAGCGACAGAAGGGTTGCGACCTCTTTGGTCTGTGCCGCAGTCACCTGGAAGGTACTGCTGAAAGTATCCTGTGCATAATCAAAGCATAACGAATCAGGGGGCATCTCAAGTTCACGCGCCAGCGCAGAGCTCACCCAGGTGGCCTGCTCACTGTCACGCAGCGTAATAGCCGGACGAGGAAGCGTCTTTTGCAGGGTCCGGGCCGCAGGGAAAGCAAGATAGATCCGATGATAAAGCGGCAGCATTCTGCGCCAGTCGCGCAGTGCCGCAACCAGTTGTTCTGGCTTAATAATTTGTCCGTCCCGAATAATATCTTCCGCCAGCGAGATAGCCCACCAACGGCGCAAGCTCCAGGTTGATTTCTCCTTCGTCAGCGCAACAATCCGCACCTTATCTTGTTGAATATGAACGCCCGTATGCCATGTTTTGAAAGCCATATTTCACGATCTCCTTATCGACCATCAGGTTGACGGCTATATCAATGCATCAGGCTTGCCTTTATACTACCGCGCGATTGTTTATAAACTGCCCAAGTGAAACCAAATGGGAAATCTCCGGTGAAGTTCGTAAAGTATTTATTGATCCTTGCAGTCTGTTGCATTCTGCTGGGAGCAGGCTCGATTTATGGTTTGTACAAGTACATTGAGCCGCAGCTACCTGATGTCGCCACGCTTCGCGATGTTCGACTCCAGATCCCTATGCAGGTCTATAGCGCCGATGGCGAGTTAATGGCGCAATACGGCGAAAAGCGTCGTATCCCGCTGACCTTAAAACAAATCCCACCTGTTATGGTGAAAGCCTTTATTGCGACCGAGGACAGCCGTTTTTACGAGCACCACGGCGTCGATCCGGTGGGGATTTTCCGTGCCGCAAGCGTTGCGTTGTTCTCAGGCCATGCGTCTCAGGGGGCAAGTACCATTACGCAGCAGCTGGCGCGTAACTTCTTCCTCAGCCCTGAAAAGACGCTGATGCGTAAGATCAAAGAGGTGTTCCTCGCGATCCGCATTGAGCAGCTGCTGAGCAAAGATGAGATCCTTGAGCTTTACCTGAACAAGATCTATCTGGGCTACCGCGCTTACGGCGTGGGTGCTGCTGCACAGGTGTACTTCGGTAAACCGGTTGATCAGCTCACGCTGAGTGAAATGGCCACGATTGCTGGCCTGCCAAAAGCGCCGTCCACGTTCAACCCGCTCTACTCTCTTGACCGTGCCACTGCGCGCCGTAACGTCGTGCTGTCACGTATGCTGAGCGAAGGCTACATCAGCCAGAACGAGTACGATCAGGCACGTAACGACGTGATCGACGCCAACTACCACGCGCCGGAAATTGCGTTCTCTGCGCCATATCTCACGGAAATGGTTCGTCAGGATATGGTGAGCCGCTACGGTGAGAATACTTATGAAGATGGCTATCGCGTTTACACTACAATCACCCGTAAAGTGCAGCAGGCTGCACAGGACGCGGTGCGCAATAACGTGATGGACTACGACATGCGCCACGGCTATCGCGGCCCGTCAAATGTGCTGTGGAAAGTGGGCGAAAGCGCATGGGACAGCAAAAAAATCACCCATTCGCTGAAAGCACTGCCAACGTATGGTCCGTTGCTGCCGGCCGTAGTCACTCAGGCCGATCCACAGGAAGCCGTAGTCATGCTGGCAGACGGTACATCGGTATCCCTGCGCATGGACGGCGTTCGCTGGGCGCGCCCATACCGCTCTGACACCCTGCAAGGCGCAACGCCACGCAAAGTGACCGATGCCATTCAGACCGGGGAGCAAATCTGGGTTCGCAAGGTTGGCGATGCCTGGTGGCTGGCGCAGGTGCCAGACGTAAACTCCGCGCTGGTATCCATCAACCCGCAAAACGGCGCAGTAATGGCGCTGGTCGGTGGGTTCGATTTCAACCAGAGCAAATTTAACCGCGCCACCCAGGCGCTGCGTCAGGTGGGTTCTAACATCAAGCCATTCCTGTATACCGCAGCGATGGACAAAGGGCTGACGCTCGCCAGTATCCTCAACGACGTGCCAATTTCTCGCTGGGATGCAGGCGCTGGCTCTGACTGGCAGCCGAAGAACTCCCCGGCAGAATACGCAGGACCGATTCGTCTTCGTCAGGGTCTGGGGCAGTCGAAAAACGTGGTAATGGTCCGTGCGATGCGTGCGATGGGCGTTGATTATGCAGCGGAATACCTGCAACGCTTCGGCTTCCCTGCGCAGAACATCGTGCATACCGAATCGCTGGCGTTAGGCTCGGCATCCTTTACCCCGCTTCAGGTGGCTCGCGGCTATTCAGTCATGGCAAACGGTGGGTTCCTGGTCGATCCGTATTACATCAGTAAAATCGAGAACGATCAGGGCGGCGTGCTATTCGAAGCGAAGCCGAAAATTGCCTGTGCCGAGTGCGATATTCCGGTGATTTACGGCGACACGCCTAAATCCAATGTGCTTGAGAACAAGGACATGGAAGACGTTGCGATTTCTCAGGAGCAGCAGAATTCCACCGTGCCACAGCCTCAGCTGGAGCAGGCGAATCAGGCGCTGGTTGCGCAAAGTGGTGCACAAGAGTACGCCCCACACGTGATCAACACGCCGCTGTCGTTCCTGATAAAGAGCGCGCTGAACACCAATATCTTTGGTGAGCCAGGCTGGCAGGGTACGGGCTGGCGCGCCGGACGTGATTTGCAGCGTCACGACATTGGCGGCAAAACAGGGACCACCAACAGCTCGAAAGATGCCTGGTTCTCAGGCTATGGCCCGGGCGTGGTGACATCGGTCTGGATCGGCTTTGACGATCACCGTCGCGATTTGGGTCGTACCACGGCATCTGGTGCCATCAAAGATCAAATCTCCGGTTATGAAGGTGGCGCGAAGAGTGCGCAACCAGCCTGGGATGCTTACATGAAATCCGTGCTGGATGGCGTGCCGGAACAGCCGTTAAGCCCGCCTCCTGGCGTGGTGACGGTGAATATCGACCGAAGTACCGGGCAACTCGCCAATGGCGGTAACAGCCGTGAAGAGTATTTCATCGAAGGCACGCAACCAACCACACAGGCGGTGCATGAGGTGGGTACAGAAATGATTGATAACGGCGAAACGCACGAGCTGTTCTGACGCCAATAAAAAAAGCCGGGTGGCGGCTACGCCTTACCCGGCCTACATTTCCATGCAAAACGGCAACCTGGTGGTGGCCGTTTTTACTTGTTGCGCTACAACCGCCCCTGCCCTTTCAGCCACTCACGCACCAGAAACAGCGCGCTCACGTTGCGGGCTTCGTTAAAATCAGGGTCTTCGAGTAAATCCAGAAGGTGCGCCAACGGCCAACGCACCTGCGGCAGCGGCTCGGGTTCGTCACCTTCCAGTGATTCCGGGTACAGGTCTTCTGCCACCACAATATTCATTTTGCTGGAGAAATAGGATGGCGCCATGCTGAGCTTTTTCAGGAACGACAGCTCCTTCGCGCCAAAACCGACCTCTTCTTTCAGCTCGCGGTTTGCCGCTTCAAACACGGTTTCGCCCGGGTCAATCAGCCCTTTAGAGAACCCAAGTTCGTAAGATTCTGTTCCCACTGCATATTCACGGATTAAAATCAGATGATCGTCGATGATGGGGATAATCATTACCGCTTCGCGCGCAGAGGGGCGCATACGTTCATAAACGCGACGCACACCGTTGCTGAACTCCAGGTCCACGCTTTCGACATTAAACAGGCGCGATTTGGCGACAGTTTCAACATTCAGAATGGTGGGTTTTTGTAATGGTTTGCTCATCTTGATGGGTCTTTGCTGTGAGAACTGGGTTTATTGTGCGATACGCCGCACGGTTTCGGCAATGTCAATCGTTCTTTATTTACATTTATGCAACCTAACGAGAATCAATCCTTATTTCAAATCAAAAGTCAAGAGGTTGAAATAAGTCCAGGAATTTGCTGATATCGCGCCATGGCAGGCTTTGCTATCATCATCGATCACTGGGATGCGCTTCAAAATGCTCAAGTTCGACTCCATACTTGCCGATAGCCAGCCACAGACTCTCATTCATTGTTAAAGGTGCTACTGACTACACCTGTAAGAAGATAAGTAAGATGGGGAAAGCATGAGCACCATTTTGATTTTTATCGCTGCTATGCTGGCCGGCGCTTTGATTGCAGGGTGGGTATACAGGCGTCGCATCCAGCGTCGATATCGGCTGCCATTTTTAACCGCATTTGCCGGTGCGAATACGCGTAAGCTCTCGCCGGAAGAACGCAGCGCCGCTGAAAGCTATCTGGAAACGCTTAATCGCTCGCAGCTGACGCCCGGGCCAACGGGAGCCAGTGCAGCGCCTGTATCGCTCAGTCTTAATGGACAGAGTGATACCGTTATCTGCGTAACGCGCTCAATCACCCGCTACGGTATCACCACCGACGATCCCAACAAATGGCGTTACTATCTCGATTCCGTTGAAGTTCATCTGCCCCCTTTCTGGGAGCAATACATCAATGATGAAAACAGCGTTGAGCTTATCCATACCGACTCCTTGCCGCTGGTCATCGCCCTTAACGGCCATACCCTGAGCGAATATGTTCAGGAAGCGCCGCGCTTTGCGCTGGAACGCGCCAGTTCAACCCAGGCGTCCATTCGCGGTGAAGAGACAGAGCAAATTGAGCTGCTCAACATTCGTCAGGAGACGCATGAAGAGTTCGCCCTGAGCCGCCCGGATGGCATCCGGGAAGCGGTGCTTATCGTTGCCTCTTTCCTGCTGTTCTTCATCTGCCTGCTGACGCCAGACGTGTTCGTTCCGTGGCTGGCGGGCAGTGCGGTGTTACTGCTGGCGGCGGGTCTGTGGGGGCTGTTTGCGCCTCCGGCCAAAACCACCTTACGCGAAATTCATTGCCTGCGCGGCACGCCAAAACGCTGGGGATTGTTCGGTGAGAATGATCAGGAACACCTCAACAACATCTCGCTTGGCATTATCGACCTTATCTATCCGCGCCACTGGCAGCCATGGATTGCCCAGGATTTAGGGCATAAAACCGATATCGATATCTATCTCGATCGCCATGTCGTGCGTCAGGGGCGGTATTTGTCCTTGCATGACGAGGTGAAGAACTTCCCGCTTCAGCACTGGCTGCGGAGTACCGTTATCGCAGGCGGAGCCGCGGCGGTGCTGATGATGCTGATTTTCTTCGTGCCACTCGATATGCCCATCAAATTTACCCTGTCGTGGATTAAAGGGGCGCAAACTGTGGAAGCCACCAGCGTAAATCAGCTGGAAGAAGCCGGTGTGCGGGTGGGCGATACGCTGCGGCTGAAAGGAACCGGGATGTGTAATATTCATCCCCCGGGCGCCTGGAATACGCGGCAAAACTCGCCGTTTACCCCGTTTGATTGCTCGCAAATCATCTGGAACGATGCCCCTCCGCTGCCGCTACCGGAATCCGATGTGGTAGGCAAGGCAACGGCTCTCACCCAGACGGTAAGCCGTCAGCTGCATCCAAAAGCAGATGATGATTCACGCGTCAGCCCTGCGCTGCGTTCTGCCATTCAGAAATCCGGCATGGTGTTGCTGGATGACTTTGGCGAAATCGTGATGAAAACACAGGATTTATGCTCCGCAGCCGATGATTGTGTGCGCCTTAAAAATGCACTCGTGAACCTCGGCAACAGTAAAGACTGGGAATCGCTGGTGAAACGTGCCGAAGCGGGCCGACTGGACGGCGTGAACGTTCTGCTGCGCCCGGTTAGTGCTGAATCACTGGATAACCTGGTGGCAACCTCGACTGCGCCGTTCGTCATTCGTGAAACGTCCCGTGCCGCACAATCACTGAATAGCCCGGCACCTGGGGGGTTCCTGATTGTCAGCGACGAAGGCAGCGACCTGGTCGATCAGCCGTACCCGCAAATCACGCTCTACGACTATCCTGCTCAGGAGCAATGGGGTGAATTTCAGCGCCTGGCACAGATGCTGATGCAGACGCCATTCAGCGCCGAGGGGATCGTGACGGGGATCTTTACCGATGCCAACGGCACGCGCCATATCGACCTGCACAGGATGCCGGACAGCGCCGGTCTGTGGCGTTATGTTGGAACATCCCTGCTGATGATAGCGATGCTGGTGTGTATTTTCTGGAACGGTTTTATGGCCGTACGCCGCTATCAGCGTTCGCGCACGCGTCTGGCTGAAATCCAGCAATACTACGAAAATTGCCTCAATCCCAAACTCATCCCTGCCCCTGAGAGCCTGATCGGATAACGTCACTGCGCGACAAGTTGTGCTACCCTGTCGCGCACGTAACTTCTGGCTGGAGAGTTCCCCTTATGCATCTTGATATCGCCTGGCAGGACGTTGATACCGTCCTGCTGGATATGGACGGCACGCTGCTCGATCTCGCCTTTGATAACTATTTCTGGCAAAAACTGGTGCCGGAAACCTATGGGCAGCAGCAGGGCATCTCCCCGGCAGAAGCGCAGGAATTCATTCGTTCGCAATATAGCGCCGTGCAGCATACGCTAAACTGGTACTGTCTGGACTACTGGAGCGAACGCCTCGGTCTGGATATTTGTGCCATGACCACCGCCCAGGGCCCGCGAGCCGTGCTGCGTGAGGACACCGTGCCCTTCCTGGATGCGTTAAAAGCGAGCGGCAAGCGCCGTATTTTGCTGACCAATGCGCACCCACATAATCTGGCCGTGAAGCTGGAACATACCGGTCTTGCTTCACACCTTGATTTATTACTTTCCACCCACACATTTGGTTATCCGAAAGAGGATCAACGGTTGTGGCACGCGGTTGCAGAAGAGACAGGTTTGCAGCCTGAAAGAACTCTGTTCATTGATGACAGTGAACCGATTCTGGATTCAGCCGCCACCTTTGGCATTCGCTACTGCCTGGGCGTGACCAACCCTGATTCTGGCCTGGCTGAAAAAAGCTATCTGCGCCATCCGGGGCTGAACGACTATCGCCGGATGATCCCCTCACTGACCGTGAAGGAGTCGCCATGAAAGAAAAACCCTCTGAAGGGGTGAGACTGGATAAATGGCTGTGGGCAGCCCGTTTTTATAAAACCCGCGCACTTGCCCGAGAGATGATTGACGGCGGCAAAGTGCATTACAACGGCCAGCGCGGTAAACCGAGCAAGCTGGTTGAGTTGAATGCCACCTTAACGCTGCGTCAGGGCAACGATGAGCGAACGGTAGTGATCAAAGCCATTACCGAACAGCGCAGGCCTGCAACCGAAGCCGTTTTGCTCTATGAAGAAACGGTAGAGAGCATCGAGAAACGCGAAAAGACGGCACTGGCACGCAAAATGAATGCGCTGACCATGCCGCACCCGGATCGACGCCCGGATAAAAAAGAGCGCCGTGAACTGATGAAATTTAAACACGGTGAGAACGAGTAACCCCTCACCTGCACGAGAGACTATTATGGCCCAACACGACCAATTACACCGCTATCTGTTCGAACAATTTGCCGTTCGCGGCGAGCTGGTGACCGTATCCGAAACCTGGAAACAGATTCTGGAAAACCACAACTACCCGCTGCCGGTAAAAACCCTGTTGGGCGAACTGCTGGTTGCCACCAGCCTGCTGACCGCGACGCTGAAATTTGCTGGTGATATCACCGTACAGTTGCAGGGCGATGGCCCGATGACGCTGGCGGTGATCAACGGCAATAACCAGCAGCAGATGCGCGGTGTTGCCCGCGTTCAGGGCGAGGTACCAGAAGGTGCTGACCTGAAAACACTGGTCGGCAATGGCTATCTGGTTATCACCATTTCCCCGGAAGAAGGTGAGCGTTATCAGGGCGTTGTTGGCCTGGAAGGTGACACACTGGCGGCATGTCTGGAAGATTACTTCATGCGCTCCGAACAGCTGCCAACCCGTCTGTTTATCCGCACCGGTGAAGTCGACGGCCAGCCTGCGGCGGGCGGAATGCTGTTGCAGGTTCTGCCAGCGCAGGATGCACAGACTAACGATTTCGAACACCTGGCAACGCTGACGGAAACCGTCAAGGCAGAAGAGCTGTTCAACCTGTCTGCAACCGATGTGCTGTGGCGCCTGTATCACGAAGAAGAAGTGACGGTTTACGATCCACAGGCTGTGGAGTTCAAGTGCACCTGTTCCCGTGAACGTTGCGCGGGCGCGCTGAAAACCCTGCCGGATGAAGAGATCGACAGTATCATGGCCGAAGACGGTGAAATTGATATGCACTGTGACTACTGCGGTACGCACTACGTGTTCAATTCAATGGATATCGCCGAGATCCGCAACAACGCCTCCCCGGCGGATCCGCAGGTTCACTGATCCTCTTTCCCCCTCACCCTGACCCTCTCCCCAAAGGGGAGAGGGAACTTGAACACCCTCTCCCCTTTGGGGAGAGGGCTGGGGTGAGGGGCAAAAATCCCCCATAAGCTGAATCGTTTTTAACAATGTAACCCTTACGTAATTTTCCTACATGTATGCGATTACATTCACATTCCTTCCGTTAAAATCACCAGCGTTTAACCTTTTCAGAACATTTTCCCCAACAAAAAACCGATTCCTGCGATAATCCGCCTGCCCTGTGACTGGAGTCGCAGCGTTTTCCGTTAGCAAGGGTTTTGTCCAGATACGTAAATCTATGAGCCCCGTCGCGGTTAACAAACACAGAAAAACCCTACAATTTCAGGCAGTACATATTGGCTAAGGAGCAGTGATATGCGTGTTACTGGTTTAACCCCGCAAGATCTCAAGGCTTATGGTATTCACGACGTCCAGGAAATCGTCTAC
>Ga0153917_1001160_pt1 | contig 11957 bp, 8 predicted proteins | sample TSFL001MetaG_FD_104695 | JGI IMG/M metagenome (GOLD analysis project Ga0153917, IMG submission 104695) | Attine ant fungus gardens microbial communities from Florida, USA - TSFL001 MetaG | ecosystem: Host-associated > Fungi > Mycelium > Unclassified | place: USA: Florida, Paynes Creek Historic... | reverse complement strand
TGACATTTATAGCCATCAGGTTCGTATCGTGCTGGCCGAGAAGGGTGTCAGTTTTGAGATCGAGCATGTGGAAAAGGATAACCCGCCTCAGGATCTGATCGATCTCAACCCGAGCCAAAGCGTGCCGACGCTGGTAGATCGTGAGCTGACCCTGTGGGAATCCCGCATCATTATGGAATATCTTGATGAGCGTTTCCCGCATCCGCCACTGATGCCGGTATACCCTGTTGCGCGTGGTGAAAGCCGCCTGTACATGCAGCGTATCGAGAAAGACTGGTACACACTGATGAACGTTATCGTTAACGGTTCCTCGTCTGAAGCGGATGCTGCACGTAAACAACTGCGTGAAGAGCTGCTGGCGATTGCGCCAGTGTTTGGTCAGAAACCTTTCTTCCTGAGCGACGAGTTCAGCCTGGTAGACTGCTATCTGGCTCCGTTGCTGTGGCGCCTGCCTACGCTGGGTGTAGAGTTCAGCGGCCCGGGTGCGAAAGAGCTGAAAGGCTATATGACTCGCGTATTCGAACGCGACTCTTTCCTGGCTTCTCTGACAGAGCCGGAACGTGAAATGCGTCTCGGCCGAGGCTAATGACTGTGGAAATGTCACAACTTTCTCCACGCCGTCCTTATCTGCTGCGCGCCTTCTATGAATGGCTGCTGGATAACCAGCTCACGCCGCACCTGGTTGTGGATGTGACGTTGCCGGGTGTGCTGGTGCCAATGGAATACGCACGCGACGGACAGATAGTGCTGAACATCGCACCGCGTGCGGTAGGTAATCTGGAACTGGCTAACGACGAAGTGCGTTTTAACGCGCGCTTCGGAGGTGTACCGCGCCAGGTTTCTGTGCCGCTCGCTGCTGTACTGGCTATCTATGCGCGTGAAAACGGTGCAGGTACCATGTTCGAGCCGGAAGCGGCTTATGATGAAGACGGTGCCAGCCTGAATGATGACGACGTATCCGACGATCGCGAAAGCGATACGGTGATGTCTATCATTGACGGTGACAAACCTGACCATCACAACGACCACGATCCTGATGACGATCCGCCGCCGCGCGGTGGCCGTCCGGCGCTGCGCGTTGTGAAATAATCAAACAGGCCCATCGGGCCTGTTTTGCTTTCTGCCCCTTTTCGCCACCTGTAATTTCCTGTGTTATGATGAATTTTTCTCCCTTTCCGGCACCGGACTGCAATGAAACCGACTGATCTTAAAGCTGAAAACTCTGATGAATCCATTGGCCGCAGCCTGCGACGTCGTCCGCTGGCGCGCAAAAAGCTGTCCGATATGGTGGAAGAAGAGCTGGAGCAGATGATCCGCCGCAAGGAGTTCGCTCAGGGAGAACAGTTGCCCTCCGAACGTGAGCTGATGGAGTTTTTTAACGTTGGGCGCCCGTCCGTGCGTGAGGCGCTTGCCGCGCTAAAGCGTAAAGGACTGGTGCAAATCAACAACGGAGAACGCGCCCGCGTCTCCATGCCTTCTGCCGATACCATCATCGGCGAGCTTTCCGGTATGGCGAAAGATTTCCTGACCCAGCCAGGCGGCATTGCTCACTTTGAACAATTACGCTTGTTCTTTGAATCCAGTCTTGTGCGCTTTGCTGCGGAATATGCCACAGACGAGCAACTGGAACGACTGACAAAAGCGCTGGAAATCAACAGCGAGTCGCTGGACGACAACACCCTGTTTATTCGGTCCGATGTCGATTTCCACCGAGTGCTGGCCGAAATCCCCGGCAACCCCATCTTCATGGCGATCCACGTTGCGTTGCTCGACTGGCTGATTGCCGCGCGGCCTAAAGTCGCAGATTCCGAACTCTATCAGCACAATGAAATCAGCTATCGGCAACATATTGCGATCGTTGATGCGATCCGCCGTCGCGATCCTGATGAAGCCGATCGTGCGCTACAAACCCACCTCAACAGCGTATCGGCCACCTGGCATGCCTTCGGGCAGAATTCCAAAGCCAAAAAATAACGATCCTTTAGTGAAGTCGATCGCAATATAAGCGTTCTGTATGCCACTGCTGCTAAATTGATCTGGTATAACAGGTATAAAGGTATATCGTTAAAACAAACCAGTCATTCATTGAGGTATCTATGGCAACGCAATTACGTGGCGTAATGGCCGCACTCCTGACCCCGTTTAACACCCAGCAGGCACTGGATAAAGAGAGTCTGCGCCGTCTGGTGCAGTTCAATATTCAGCAGGGGATCGACGGGCTCTATGTCGGTGGTTCGACGGGGGAGGCCTTTGTACAAAGCCTGTCTGAACGTGAACAGGTTATGGAAATTGTGGCGGAAGAGGCGAAAGGAAAAATCACCTTAATTGCCCATGTCGGCTGTATCAGCACGGCAGAAAGCCAGCAACTCGCCAGCGCAGCGGCCCGTTTTGGCTTTGATGCCGTGTCCGCCGTCACACCGTTTTACTATCCCTTCAGCTTTGAAGAACATTGCGACCATTACCGTGCAATTATTGATTCGGCTGATGGTTTGCCAATGGTGGTGTACAACATCCCCGCGCTCAGCGGCGTCAGGCTGACGCTGGATCAGATAGACACGCTGGTTACCCTGCCGGGTGTTGGCGCATTGAAACAAACCTCAGGCGATCTCTTCCAGATGGAACAGATCCGCCGTGCGCATCCCGATCTGGTGCTCTACAACGGTTACGATGAGATCTTTGCATCAGGCTTACTGGCTGGTGCTGATGGTGGGATCGGCAGCACCTACAACATCATGGGCTGGCGTTACCAGGCGATCGCCAAAGCGATCCGCGAAGGGGATAACGTGACCGCTCAAAGGCTACAAAGTGAGTGTAACAAGGTCATCGACCTGCTGATAAAAGCGGGTGTCTTCCGTGGTTTGAAAACCGTGTTGCATTACATGGACGTGCTTTCTGTGCCGCTGTGCCGAAAACCGTTTGCAACGGTGGACGAACAATACGTGCCTGAGCTGAAAGCCCTGGCAGAACAATTGATGGCAGAGAAGCGCTAATCCATTGCCGGATGGCGCTTCGCGTATCCGGCCCACAAAAACACGCTACGTAGCCGCCATCCGGCTACGTAAACCGTTATCGGGAGAGTGTTATGAGTATGTCTACCCAAAGCATCCCGTGGTACCGCCATCTTAGTCGCCCCCAGTGGCGCGCGTTCTCTGCCGCCTGGCTGGGATATCTGCTTGATGGCTTCGATTTTGTGTTAATTGCCTTAGTTCTGACAGAAGTAAAAAGTGAATTTGGATTAACCACGGTGGAAGCGGCCAGCCTGATTTCGGCGGCCTTTATTTCACGCTGGTTCGGCGGGTTACTGCTGGGTGCCATGGGCGATCGCTATGGGCGTAAACTGGCGATGATCACCAGTATCGTTCTCTTCTCTTGCGGCACACTGGCGTGTGGTTTCGCACCGGGTTACGTCACCATGTTTATCGCTCGTATGGTGATTGGTATGGGAATGGCGGGCGAATACGGCTCCAGCGCCACCTATGTCATTGAAAGCTGGCCGAAGCATCTGCGTAATAAGGCGAGCGGTTTTCTTATCTCCGGCTTTTCTGTTGGCGCGGTGATTGCGGCCCAGGTCTATAGCCTCGTGGTACCTGTTTGGGGCTGGCGGGCGCTGTTCTTTATTGGCATCTTGCCCATCGTGTTTGCTTTGTGGCTGCGGAAAAATATCCCGGAAGCCGAAGACTGGAAAGCGAAGTACCAGGATAAAGCGCCGGTACGTACGATGATCGATATCCTGTATCGCGGCAAATATCGCGCGATCAACATCCTGATGACCCTGTTTGCCGGTACTGCGCTGTGGTTCTGTTTTGCCGGAGAGCTCAACAATGCGGGTCTGGTGGTCATTCTCGGCCTGCTATGTGCCACGGTGTTTATCAGCTTTATGGTGCAAAGCAGCGGTAAGCGCTGGCCTACTGGCGTCACGCTGATGGTCGTTGTTCTGTTCGCTTTTCTCTATTCCTGGCCGATTCAGGCGTTGTTGCCCACTTACCTGAAAACCGAGCTGGCGTATGACCCGTCGACAGTGGCGCGCGTGTTGTTCTTTAGTGGATTCGGTGCGGCGGTGGGGTGCTGCGTGGGCGGCTTCCTCGGTGACTGGCTGGGCACGCGCAAGGCTTATGTCTGTAGCCTGTTGGCCTCACAGCTGCTGATTATCCCGGTATTTGCGATCGGTGGCGCAAATGTCTGGGTTCTGGGCTTGCTACTCTTTTTCCAGCAGATGCTGGGGCAGGGGATTTCAGGGATCTTACCTAAACTCATCGGCGGCTATTTTGATACCGACCAACGTGCCGCCGGGCTGGGCTTTACCTACAACGTAGGGGCGCTGGGCGGGGCGATCGCGCCGGTGATTGGTGCCTTGCTGGCGCAGAATATGGAACTGGGTACGGCGCTGGGCTCGCTCTCCTTCGGCCTGACGTTTGTGGTTATCTTGCTCATCGGTCTGGATATGCCTTCTCGCGTTCAGCGCTGGGTAAAACCGGAAGCTCTGCGTACCCACGATGCCATTGATGGTAAACCGTTAAGCGGTGCAGTGCCTTTCGGGGCGGATAAAAGCAGCCTGATTAAACACAAGGGATAACGTGATGTCATTGATTGAAAAGCTTAATCAGAAGATAGCCGCAACCGGCGGATTAATTGTCTCCTGCCAGCCCGTCCCGGAAAGCCCGCTGGACAGGCCGGACATCGTCGCGGCAATGGCGCTGGCGGCAGAGCATGCCAGCGCTGTGGCTGTGCGAATTGAGGGTATTGCGAATCTGCGTGCTGCGCGTCCGCTGCTCTCGATCCCGGTGATTGGCATTGTTAAACGCGACCTGCCTGATTCTCCGGTGCGCATCACACCCTTGCTTGAGGATGTGGATGCCCTGGCGCAGGCGGGTGCTGACATCATTGCTTTTGACGGCACCGACCGCCTGCGCCCCGCCACACGTGAAGCTATCGTGGAGAGGATCCACCGCCACGAACGGTTGGCGATGGCCGACTGCGCATCGCTGGAGGATGGGCGTTATTGCCAGCAACTTGGCGCTGAATTGATTGGCTCGACACTCTCGGGCTATCTGACGGCGGACACGCCAAAAGACCCCGATCTTGCGCTGGTTCGTGCGCTAAGCGATGCGGGTTGCCGGGTGATTGCCGAAGGGCGCTATAACTCACCGGAGCTTGCGGCGCAGGCAATGCAGCACGGGGCGTGGGCGGTGACGGTTGGCTCGGCAATCACCCGTCTTGAGCATATCTGCCAGTGGTTTAATGACGCCATGCGCGAGGTGAGAAATGTCGACACTGGCCATTGATATCGGCGGCACCAAGCTTGCCGCCGCGCTTGTGGATGGGCAAACCATTACCGCACGTCGGGAGTCCCCGACACCTGCCAGCCAGACACCGCAGGCGTTGCAGGAGGCGCTTCAGTCCATGATCACGCCATTCCTGCCGCGGGCAGAGCGGGTGGCGGTGGCCTCGACAGGGATCATCCACAATGGTGTTCTGACGTCCATCAACCCCGCAAATCTGGGCGGGCTGGCGCAGTTTCCGCTGGTTGGGTTTCTTTCGGGGATCACCGATCTTCCGGTAATGGCAATCAACGATGCGCAGGCCGCCGCCTGGGCTGAGTTCTGTGCCTTACCTGCCGGTGACGATATGGTGTTCCTGACGGTTTCAACCGGCGTGGGCGGCGGTGTGGTTCTCAATGGGAAATTGCAGACGGGCAGCGGTGGGCTGGCGGGGCATCTCGGACACACGCTGGCCGACCCCGGCGGGCCGCTTTGCGGTTGCGGGCGCAGAGGTTGCGTCGAGGCGATTGCCTCGGGGCGCGGGATTGCGGCTCAGGCGCAGGCGGAACTTGCGGGGCTGGATGCAAAAGCGATATTCGTGCAGGCCGCGCAGGGCGTCCCCCAGGCGCGAAGTCTGGTTGCACACTCTGCACAAACGCTGGCACGGCTCATTGCTGATGTTAAAGCTGTCACCGATTGCCGGAATGTTGTCATCGGGGGCAGCATCGGTCTGGCCGACGGGTATTTACCGCAGGTTGCGGAATATCTGTCGCAAGAGCCGGAGATTTATCAGGTCGCGCTCCGGGCCGCACATTATCGTCATGATGCCGGGCTATTGGGCGCGGCGTTATTAGCACAAGGATACGCGTCATGATTCTGGGAACATTGTCGTCACTGACTTCATCAGGCCTGCCTTCTGCCTGGGTCAATGCGTTAACGCTGGCGCTTAGCGCACGTCCGCAGGAGAAAGCGCCCGGACACTATGCACTTCAGGGGGATGACGTCTTTATGAACGTCATGCAATTTGCCACGCAACGGCCGGAACAAAAGAAGGCAGAGCTGCACGAGCAATATATTGATATCCAGCTTCTGTTAGCCGGAGAAGAACGCATTCTGTTTGGCACGGAGGGCTCTGCTCGGGAGTGCGAGGAAAAGCATGTCGCTGAAGATTATCAGCTTTGCTGCCACATTGAAGAGGAACAATCACTGGTACTAAAACCGGGAATGTTTGTGGTGTTTATGCCCGGAGAGCCGCATAAACCGGGATGTGTGGTGGGCACAGCAGGAGAGATTAAAAAGGTGGTGGTAAAAGTCCGCGCCAGCCTGTTGGCGGCATAAAAAAAGCCGGATGGTGTTGCCATCCGGCTTATGTCTTACACTTCCAGGTAGTTCAGAATACCGTCTGCCGCTTTACGACCTTCGGCAATCGCGGTGACCACCAGGTCAGAGCCGCGCACGATATCACCACCGGCGAAGATTTTCGGGTTGCTGGTCTGGAATGCGTTATCGCTGCCTTCCGGTGCAATCACGCGGCCCTGAGAATCCAGCTCCACGCTGTGCTTCGCCAGCCACTCCATGCTGTGAGGACGGAAACCAAACGCCATCACTACCGCGTCTGCCGGGATCACATGCTCGGAGCCTGCCACGATTTCAGCGCGACGACGGCCTTTTGCATCCGGTGCGCCCATTTCAGTGCGCGCCATTTTCACGCCGCTCACTTTACCGTTGGCATTCACTTCAACACCCAGAGGCTGGATGTTGAACTGGAACTCCACGCCCTCTTCACGCGCGTTTTTCACTTCGCGTTTGGAACCTGGCATGTTCTCTTCGTCACGACGATAAGCACAGATAACGTGAGTCGCGTTCTGACGAATGGAGGTACGCACGCAGTCCATCGCGGTATCACCGCCACCCAGTACGACCACGCGTTTGCCTTCCATGCTGACGTAAGGCTCATCGGCCGTTTCACCGTAACCCATAATCTGCTTGGTGTTAGCAATCAGGAACGGCAGCGCATCGTAAACGCCTGGTGCTTCTTCGTTCTCCAGGCCACCGCGCATGGACTGATAAGTGCCCACGCCCAGGAACACGGCATCGTAATCTTTCAGCAGATCGTCGAGCTGCACATCGCGGCCCACTTCCACATTCAGTTTGAATTCGATACCCATGCCGGTGAAGATTTCACGGCGGCGGGTCATCACCTCTTTTTCCAGCTTGAAGGCCGGGATACCGAAGGTCAGCAGGCCACCGATTTCCGGGTGACGGTCAAAGACCACCGCCTTTACGCCGTTACGGGTCAGGACATCCGCACAGGCGAGGCCCGCCGGGCCTGCACCGATGATCGCCACGCGTTTGTCGGTTTGCTTCACGCCGGTCATATCCGGGCGCCAGCCCATCTCGAACGCTTTATCGTTGATATAGCGCTCGATGTTACCGATGGTCACCGCACCAAACTCGTCGTTCAGCGTACAGGAACCTTCACACAGACGGTCCTGAGGACACACGCGGCCACAGACTTCCGGCAGGGTGTTAGTCTGGTGAGACAGTTCGGCGGCTTCAAAAATACGCCCCTCGTTGGCCAGTTTCAGCCAGTTCGGGATGTAGTTGTGTACCGGGCATTTCCATTCGCAGTAAGGGTTACCGCAGGACAGGCAGCGGTCTGCCTGTGCTTTGGCCTGGCCTTCTGAAAACGGCTCATAGATCTCAACAAATTCAATTTTACGGATCTTCAGCGGTTTCTTTGGCGGATCAACACGCTGCAAGTCGATAAACTGGTATACGTTCTGGCTCATCTGAATTCCTTACTGCGCCTGCACACGCAGCTCTGCTGCGCTACGACTACGGTGACCCAACAGTGCTTTAACATCGCTGGACTTCGGTTTAACCAGCGCGAATTTCGCAGAGAACGCCGGCCAGTTCGCCAGGATCTCTTCGCCGCGCGAAGAACCGGTATGCTGCACGTGTTCGGTAATCAAACCGCGCAGGTGTTCTTCGTGGATAGCCAGCGTATCAACGTCCAGCACTTCCACCAGTTCCGGGTTCACGCGTTTGCGGAACTCACCGTCTTCATCCAGGACGTAAGCAAAACCGCCCGTCATGCCTGCGCCGAAGTTCACGCCAGTTTTACCCAGTACGCAAACAATCCCGCCTGTCATGTATTCACATCCGTTATCGCCAATGCCTTCCACGACGGTGATAGCACCGGAGTTACGCACGGCAAAACGTTCACCTGCACGGCCTGCTGCGAACAGACGACCACCGGTTGCCCCGTACAGACAGGTGTTACCGATGATGCTCGCATCGCAGCTGCGGAAGGCTGAACCCACCGGAGGACGAACCGCCAGCAGACCACCCGCCATGCCTTTACCCACATAGTCGTTAGCATCGCCGGTCAGGTACAGCTCAACGCCGCCTGCGTTCCACACGCCGAAGCTCTGACCCGCAGTACCGCTGAAGTGCGCGGTAATTGGATCGGCAGCCAGACCCTGGTCGCCATGCGTTTGCGCGATGTAACCAGAGAGCGATGCGCCAACGGAACGGTCGGTGTTGCGGATATCAAACCAGAACGTTTTGCTCTGTTTGTCATCCACGTAGGCTTTTGCCTGTTGCAGCAGCTGCGCGTTCAGCACACCGTTATCGAACGGCGGGTTGTTCTCGGTGCAGTACACCGCTTTACCCGGATGCGGCTCGGCCGTTTCCAGAAGCTTAGACAGCTCCAGTTTCTGCTGTTTGGCAGTGAAACCTTCCAGCTCTTTCAGCAGGTCGGTACGGCCAATCAGGTCGACCAGGCGTTTCACGCCCAGCTGCGCCATCAGCTCGCGGGTTTCGCGGGCGATAAAGTCAAAGTAGTTGGTCACTTTGAACGGCAGACCATGGTAATGGTTCTTACGCAGCTTCTCGTCCTGAGTTGCAACACCGGTTGCGCAGTTGTTCAGGTGACAAATACGCAGATATTTACAGCCCAGCGCGACCATTGGACCGGTACCGAAGCCGAAGCTTTCAGCGCCGAGGATCGCCGCTTTGATGATATCCAGACCGGTTTTCAGACCACCATCCACTTGCAGACGGATCTTGTGACGCAGGCCGTTTGCCACCAGAGCCTGTTGGGTTTCCACCAGACCCAGTTCCCACGGGCAACCCGCATATTTCACGGAGGAGAGTGGGCTTGCACCTGTACCACCGTCGTAACCGGCAATGGTAATCAGGTCGGCATAGGCTTTTGCCACACCGGTTGCAATGGTGCCGACGCCCGGTTCGGAAACCAGCTTCACGGAGATCATCGCTTTCGGGTTGACCTGTTTCAGGTCGAAAATCAGCTGTGCTAAGTCCTCGATAGAGTAAATATCGTGGTGCGGTGGCGGGGAGATCAGCGTCACGCCCGGCACGGAATAGCGCAGTTTGGCGATGTACGGCGTGACTTTATCACCCGGTAACTGACCGCCTTCGCCCGGTTTAGCACCCTGAGCGACTTTAATCTGAATGACGTCGGCGTTGACCAGATACGCTGGCGTAACGCCAAAGCGACCGGATGCCACCTGCTTAATACGGGACACTTTGTTGGTGCCGTAACGGGCAGGATCTTCACCACCTTCGCCGGAGTTTGAGTTCCCGCCGATGCTGTTCATGGCTTCCGCCAGGGCTTCGTGGGCTTCCGGGCTAAGAGCACCGATAGACATTGCTGCGGTATCAAAGCGCTTGAACAGTTCAGTCGCAGGCTCAACCTCGTTGATGCTGACGGCTTCATCACCTGGATTCACTGCCAGCAGATCGCGAAGCGTCGCCGCAGGGCGGTTGTTAACCAGCTCAGCGTACTGCTGATAATCGCTGTACTCGCCGCTCTGTACGGCCTGTTGCAGGGTGCGCACCACGTCCGGGTTGTAGGCGTGATATTCGCCACCGTGGACGTATTTCAGCAGGCCACCCTGATCCAGCGGCTTACGTGCCAGCCAGGCGCGTTTTGACAGGTTCACCAGGTCCTGTTCGAAGTCGGTGAAACCGGCCCCGCCGATACGGCTGATCACGCCCTGGAAGCACAGTGACGCCACGTCATCGTGCAGGCCAACGGCTTCGAACAGCTTAGAGCAGCGGTAAGAGGCAATGGTCGAGATGCCCATTTTGGACATGATCTTGTACAGGCCTTTGTTGATGCCGTTACGGTAGTTCAGCATCACAGCACGGTACTCTTTGTCGATAGCGCGGGTATCAACCAGACGCGCCAGCGTTTCGTAGGCCAGGTACGGATAGATTGCGGTCGCACCGAAGCCTAACAGCACGGCAAAGTGGTGCGGGTCACGTGCGCTGGCGGTTTCAACAATAATGTTGGCGTCGCAGCGCAGGCTCTTGTCGACCAGACGCGTCTGGATAGCACCCACGGCCATTGGCGCAGGTACTGGCAGGCGGTCTTTCGCGATATTACGGTCGGACAACACCAGCAGAACGGTACCATTGCGCACCATCTGTTCGGCTTTGTCACACAGCGCATTCACCGTCTCTTCGAGGCTCGCTTTGGTCACGTCGAACGTGATATCGAGCGTGTCGGCGCGGTAGTGCTCCTCTTTCATGGTGGTGAGCTGTTTGAAATCGGAGTACAGCAGGATCGGCGATTTAAAGGTCAGACGGTGCGCCTGGCCTTCGGCTTCGCAGAAGACGTTCATCTCGCGACCGATGCTGGTGGCCAGTGACATTACGTGTGCTTCACGCAGCGGATCGATTGGCGGGTTAGTTACCTGCGCAAACTGCTGACGGAAGTAATCGTAAATGATACGTGGCTGGCTGGAGAGCACGGCAAACGGGGTATCATCGCCCATGGAGCCAACGGCTTCCTGGCCGTTTTCACCCAGCACGCGGATAACGGAATCTAGCTCTTCAGCGCTGTAGTTGAACTGTTTCTGGAAGCTTGCCAGCGTATCGTCGTCCATTTCGCGACTGCCGACATCTTCATCAGACAGGTCTTCGAACGGCACGAGGCGACGCACGTTTTTCTCCATCCACTCTTTGTACGGATGGCGGCTTTTCAGGTCGTGATCGGTTTCGGCGGAGTGCAGGATACGCCCACCGCGGGTGTCGATAACCATCAGCTCACCCGGGCCTACGCGGCCTTTTTCGACCACTTCGTCAGGCTGGTAATCCCAGATACCGACTTCAGAAGCACAGGTGATGAGTTTGTCTTTGGTGATGACGTAGCGCGCCGGACGCAGACCGTTACGGTCCAGGTTACAGGCAGCAAAACGACCGTCGGACATGACGATGCCCGCCGGGCCATCCCACGGCTCCATGTGCATGGAGTTAAAATCAAAGAATGCGCGCAGCTCCGGATCCATATCCGGGTTGTTCTGCCAGGCTGGTGGCACGAGCAGACGCATGGCGCGAACGATATCCATCCCGCCTGCCAGCAGCAGTTCCAGCATGTTATCCATTGAGCTGGAGTCAGAGCCGGTTTCGTTGACGAACGGCGCGGCATCGTGCAGGTCAGGGATCAGCGGGGTCTGGAACTTATAGGTACGGGCGCGTGCCCACTGGCGGTTACCGGTAATGGTGTTGATCTCGCCGTTGTGCGCCAGATAGCGGAACGGCTGAGCCAGCGGCCAGCGTGGAACGGTGTTGGTGGAGAAGCGCTGGTGGAACAGGCAAATGGCCGATTCCAGACGCAGGTCCGCCAGGTCCAGGTAGAAGCGCGGCAGGTCAGCCGGCATACACAGA
>Ga0153917_1001158_pt1 | contig 11983 bp, 11 predicted proteins | sample TSFL001MetaG_FD_104695 | JGI IMG/M metagenome (GOLD analysis project Ga0153917, IMG submission 104695) | Attine ant fungus gardens microbial communities from Florida, USA - TSFL001 MetaG | ecosystem: Host-associated > Fungi > Mycelium > Unclassified | place: USA: Florida, Paynes Creek Historic... | reverse complement strand
TTCGGCGCCCGCACCACGATCTTCGTGGCGCTGGCGGCGACCGTGCTCTCCTTCTCGCTCGGCATGCTGCTGTCCTTCACGGCGGCGGTGACGGGCGGGCTGGTCGACCAGGTCTTCTCGCGCTTCAACGACCTGATGATGGCGATCCCCACGCTGATCTTCGCCCTCGTCGTGCTGGCGGTGCTGCCGCAGCAGCTCTGGATCCTCATCCTCGTCATGGCGATCCTCGACTCGACCCGCGTCTACCGCATCGGCCGCGCCGTCGCGCTCGACGTGGCGGTCATGGAATTCGTGGAGGCCGCAAGGCTGCGCGGCGAACGCACGGGCTGGATCATCTTCCGGGAAATCCTGCCCAACACGCTCTCGCCCCTGCTCGCCGAGTTCGGCCTGCGCTTCGCCTTCTCGATCCTGTTCCTTTCCACCCTCTCCTTCCTCGGCCTCGGCATCCAGCCGCCGGCTGCCGACTGGGGCGGCATGGTGAAGGACAACAAGGACGGCATCATCTTCGGCATTTCGGCCGCCCTCATTCCGGGCGGCGCGATCGCGGGGCTGGCCATCTGCGTCAACCTCGTCGTCGACTGGCTGATGAAACGCACCTCGAGCCTGAAGGGGGGACGCGGCGATGCCTGATCTTCTTTCCGTCCGCAATCTCAAGATCGAGGCGACGAGCTACCCGCCCGGCGAGCCGCCGAAGACCGTGACGCTCGTCGAAGGCGTGAACTTCGACGTGCAGAAGGGCAAGGTGCTCGGCCTCATCGGCGAATCCGGCGCCGGCAAGTCCACCATCGGCCTCACTGCGCTCGCCTATGGGCGCGGCGGGGTCCGCATCACCGGCGGCGAGGTGAAGCTCAACGGCGAGGACCTCCTGAAGCTCTCGCCGTCGGGCATCCGCAAGGTGCGCGGCAGCAAGGTCTGCTACGTCGCGCAATCGGCGGCCGCGGCCTTCAACCCCGCTCACCGGCTCGGCGAACAGGTGATCGAGGCGTCGCTGAAACACGGCATCATGAGCCGTGCGGAAGCGGAAAAACGCGCGCTCTACCTCTTCAAGGTGCTCGGCCTGCCCAACCCGGACACCTTCGGCCAGCGTTATCCGCACCAGGTCTCCGGCGGCCAGCTCCAGCGCGCCATGACCGCCATGGCGCTCTGCCCCAACCCCGAGCTGATCATCTTCGACGAGCCGACGACGGCGCTCGACGTGACGACGCAGATCGACGTGCTCGCCGCCATCAAGCATGCCATCGAGGAGACCCATACGGCCGCGCTCTACATCACCCACGACCTTGCCGTCGTGGCACAGATCACGGACGATATCCTCGTGCTCCGGCACGGCAAGATGGTGGAATACGGCTCGGTAAAACAGATCATCGAAGAACCGACGCAGGACTACACCAGGGCGCTGGTCAACGTGCGCGGCACCGGCCGGGACGAAGCGCCCGACCAGACCGACACGCTGCTCAAGGTGGAAAATGTCACCGCCGGCTATTCCAACGGCTTCAAGGTGTTGCAGGACGTCTCGCTGCACCTGCCGAAGGGCCAAACGCTGGCGGTGGTGGGCGAATCCGGCTCGGGCAAATCCACCCTCGCCCGCGTCATCACCGGCCTCCTTCCCCCGCAGGAGGGCACGATCAGCTTCGACGGCAAGCCCTTGCCGAAGGCGCTGAAGGGCCGGTCGAACGACGAGCTGCGCCGCATCCAGATGATCTACCAGATGGCCGACACCGCGATGAACCCGCGCCAGACGGTGCGTGACATCATCGGCCGCCCCCTCACCTTCTATTATGGCCTGCGCGGCCGGGAGAAGACCGAGCGGGTCAAGGAACTGCTGGACCAGATCGAGATGGGCGGCCGCTTCGCCGACCGCTACCCGGCCGAGCTCTCCGGCGGCCAGAAGCAGCGCGTCGCCATCGCCCGCGCCTTGGCGGCCAAGCCCGAACTCATCCTCTGCGACGAGCCGACCTCCGCGCTCGACCCGCTGGTGGCCGAGGGCATCCTGAAGCTTCTCCTGAAGCTGCAGGAGGAAACGCATGTCTCCTACATGTTCATCACCCACGACATCGCCATCGTGCGCGCGATCGCCGACAGCGTGGCCGTGATGCACCGGGGACGCCTCGTGCGCTTCGGCCCGAAATCGAAGGTGCTTTCACCGCCTTTCGACGACTACACGGACCTGCTGCTGAAATCCGTTCCGGAAATGGAGATCGGCTGGCTGGAGCGGGTACTGACGACCCGGCGCATGGAAAGTGCCGGGAATTGACGCATGCGGGCGGCTTCGGCCGCCCGTTTTTGTAGCAGCGTAGCCCCTCATCCGGCCTGCCGGCCACCTTCTCCCCGCAAGCGGGGCGAAGGAGATATGCCGTGCCGGCTTGCCCGAAGCTCCGGCCCTGCGTGGGGCAAGCCCCCTCTCCCCGCTTGCGGGGAGAGGGTTAGGGTGAGGGTGAGGGGCAACGCCTCAAGCACGACGGCCAGCGCAGGGCACGTGGCCCTCGCTCAATTCTGCGTGCAGGTCACATCCCCGAGCCGGCTCGCCGATTCTCCTTCGACACTCACCGTCTCGTCGCCGCGCGCCGTGCAATTGCCCTTCTCGCCGACGCCGCTGCGGAACTTCACCATGGGTTGGCCTTCGATCATCACGCTCGGCACGATTTCGTAGAGTTCGGGCGGGCAGTTCACCACGTCGGAAAGGCGCAGCGCCGGGGCGCCGCCGATGAAGACGCTCTTGGAGCCGGACATGGCGCAGGCGGGAATGGGCGCCGGGGCATCGTCGGCAAGAGAGACGGACGGCGCGACCGCCGCGATGCCGAGGGCCAGGATCGCGGCCGAAAAATGCTGGAATTTCATCTGGTTTCTCCCTTTTCACGCGCCGCGCGGGACAGCGCCCGCAGCGTTTCGAGCGCCCGTTCGGCGTCCCGCTCCGGCACGAATATATGGTCGTGATGGAAGGCGGCAACCACATTGGCGCTGATGCCCGCCCTGGTCAGCGCCGTGGCGAAGGCCGCCGTCAGCCCCACGGCTTCCAGCGAGGAATGCACCGTGAGCGTGATCATGCGCATCGGCCCGCTGGCGGAAAGCCCCTCGGCGGCGTCAGCCGGCAGGATCAGCGTGATGCCCTCCTCCTCCCGGAAAAGGCCGATCGGCCCACGCGCAAGATGGGCCGCGATATCGCTGGCCGGCACGCTCGTATAGACGAAGCTGCCCGTCACGAGCGCCGGCTCCATGGTCGCCAGCAGCTCATCGAGATCGGTAACGCCGCTCATGGATTGGCCATCCGGCGCACGGCATCGCAAAGCGCCGCAAAGCCGGCCCTTGCGCCCTCGCTCATGAAGCGGGCCCGCAGCCAGGCATGGATCATCTGCTTTTCCTCACGATATTCCACCGGCACGCCGGCAAGGACCAGCCGCGCCGCATAGGCCCGGGCATCGTCACGCAGCGGATCGAAAAAGGCCCCGCTGATGAAGGCCGGCGGCAGGCCGGCGAGACTTTCCGCCCGCAACGGGAAGGCATGTGCCGCGTCCCCCGGCGCCGCATAGACTTCGCGATAATAGGCGACGTCGGCGGTGGAGAGGCCCGGCGCCTCGGCCATTTCCACATAGGAACCGGAAACGAGATCGCCGCCGAGGCCGGGATAGATCAAAGCCTGCCCGGCTATGCCCTTCAGCCCCTCGTCGCGCGCCTTCAGCACGAGGCCGGCCGCAAGGTTTCCGCCGGCGCTGTCGCCGATCACGACGACCGGATGGCTTTCCAGCAGAAGCTCGACCAGCACCGCCCAGCAATCGTCGAAGGCGGCGGGCCAGACGTGCTCCGGCGAGAGGCGGTAGTCGACCGAGACGAGTTCCGTCCCGGCTGCCTCGGAAATCTCCGCGCAGATGGCGTCGTGGCTGTCGAGCGAGCCGACGACGAAGCCGCCGCCGTGGATATAGAGGAGCCGTGTCTCACTCGCCACCTGCACGGGGCGATAGCGGCGCACCGGAATGCGCTCCGCCACCAGCCCGTCCTGCTTGACCATGCCGGCCGGCGGCGGTGCGTCGAAGGCGGCGCAGAGCGCATCGTACCAGGCGCGCTGCTGGATGATGTCGGCATCGACGGCATCGGCGGGGTAAAAATCCTCGCAACGTTTGTGGAAGGCAAGAATGCCCGCCTCGGTCGGCACGGGACGATCGGTCATGGCTGGGTTCCGCTGGCGCTCAGGTCTTCTGGAAGGCGAGGTTGAGGCCGAGCCCGACGAGGATCGTGCCGCCGACGCGCTGCATCGTCTTCTGCATCCGCGCCGAGCCCTTCACACGGCTCGCAATGACACCGGCCAGGAACACGCAGACGATATCGGCCGACGTGAACATGAGATTGACGATGGTGCCGAGAACAAGAAGCTGCGCCCAGACCGGCAGGGCCGCGGCGGGATCGACGAATTGCGGCAGGAAGGCGAGGAAGAAGATCGCCGTCTTGGGGTTCAGCACCTCCACGGAAATGCTTTCGACGAAGGCGCGCCAGCCGTTCTTGCGCGCCAGCTCCGCCGGAAGCGCGGCTCCCAGATCGCCCATCGGCTCGGCCTTGGCGCGGAACATGCGGACCCCGAGCCAGACGAGGTAGAGCGCACCGAGCAGCTTGACCGCCACATAGAGCGCGGGCACGGCATGGAACAGCGCGGTGAGGCCCGCCGCAGCAGCGATCACATGCGCATAGCCGCCGAGATGGATGCCGAGGCTTGCCATCAGGCCGGAGCGGCGGCCGCGCGCAATCGTCTGCGCCGCCGCATAGAGCATCGCCGGGCCGGGCATATAGGCGAAGACCGCCGTCGTCACGAAAAAGGCAAGCATCATCTCGAACGGCGGCATATCCTCTCCTCCAGGCCTCGTCTCCTGCCCGCGAGCTTATCGCGGAAATGGCGGGCGGGGAACTCTCGGCGGCATTTCATCCGCAGCCATTCGCCTTGCCTCTCCGCCGCCGGTCCTATTAAGTGCCGCCATGGCTTTCACTTTCCGGCAATTGCAGTATTTCGTCGCCGTCGCGGAACAGGGATCCGTGACGCGGGCGGCGCAGAACCTGTCGATCTCGCAATCCTCGATCACCGAGGCGATCAAGGAGCTCGAATCGGATCTCGGCGTCGAGCTTTTCGAGCGCCATCCGCGCGGGCTGACGACGACGCATAACGGCCACCAGTTCCTGCGGCATGCGACGAAGATCCTCTCCAATGTTTCGGACGCCCGCCGCTCCTTCTCCGACAATCGGGCGCCGGAAAAGGGCCAGCTCAATCTCGGCGTCACCTCGCTTGTCGCCGGTTACGTGCTGTCGGACCTGCTCTCGCGCTATCGCCGCGCCTTCCCCGGCATCGATGTCAGCGCCATCGAGGACAACGGCTCCTATCTGGAGCACCTGCTGGTCGGCGGCGAACTGGACGTGGCGGTCATGGTCATCTCGAACCTGCGCGACCGCATGGCGCTGCAGGCCGAGATCATCGAGACTTCACCCTATCGCCTGTGGCTGCCCATCGGGCATCCGCTCGTCTCTGCCGACATCATCTCCGTCAGCGACATCGCGAAGGAACCGCTGATCATGCTGACGGTGGACGAAATCGAGGAGAATACCGGCAAGCTGCTGAGCGCCCTCGGCGCCCGCCCTCATGTCGCCTTCCGCACCCGCTCGGTGGAAGCGGTGCGCAGCCTCGTGGCGACGGGCGCAGGTATCGCGCTCCTGCCCGACCTCGTCTACCGTCCTTGGTCGCTGGAAGGCGACCGCATCGAAAGCCGCGACGTCTCCGGTGCGCTGCCGGTGGTGCAGATCGGCATGGTCTGGCGCAAGGGTTCCGGCCTGTCGCAGGCGGCGCGCGATTTCGTGGGACTGGCGGAAGCGCTGCGGAGCGGGCGCGGGCGCTAACGTAAAAGTATATCAAGGAATGCTGAGTAAGCCGGAGATTGAGTTTGTTACTGATCCGGCGCTACGAGACGATCGATGAGAATATTTGTCCGGTTGATAACCATCACGATGACAACGGTCCTGTGCATCGTTGTTTTTAGCGCTCTGTTCGAGTTCCTGAACGCACTGCCGAATCTTTCCTGGACGCTGCAGCCCCAACGTGGTGAGCTACCTTTTTACTCTGCCTTGCTCTGGGGGGCGGTGCTTCGCGCGCCGGGCTATATCGTCACCGGCACGGTCCCGCTGTTGGCCATTCTTTCCGTCTTCGAATGGCGAGCGATAAGAAATCGATGGGCCTACCTTCTCCTCTGGTCGGTGGCCGGGATTTTCGTTACCTGCCTGCTGTTCCTGTGGCTTCAGCCGTCCCGCCTCCTCGCCGCGGCCATCGCCGGCTGCGCCGCGGGTTCCCTATACTGGCTCCTTGCCGGCCGTCGTGCGGGATTTGCGCCACGAAACGACAATTAACTTCACCATTCGGAATTTCCGATACCGGCATTCTGATTAATGAATTTGCGAAAGCGGCGAAATCGCGGCACCTTTCCTTTCGGGAACAATACCGCTCAAAGCGGATCAAACCGGGAGACTGTCATGAAGCGACTTCTGCATTCCTGCACCGCGCTTACCCTTTCGCTCGCCTTCACCACCGCCGCCATCGCCCAGGAGCCGCTGAAGGCGCTTGGCCCCGGTGAGGGCGAGGTCTCCATCGTCGCCTGGGCCGGCTATATCGAGCGCGGCGAGACGGACAAGGCCTATGACTGGGTCACCGACTTCGAGAAGAAGACGAGCTGCAAGGTGACGGTGAAGACCGCCGCGACCTCCGACGAAATGGTCGCGCTGATGAACGAGGGCGGTTTCGACCTCGTCACCGCCTCGGGCGACGCCTCGCTCCGCCTCGTCGCCGGCAAGCGCGTCCAGCCGATCAACACCGACCTCATCCCCAGCTGGAAGACCATCGACGAGCGCCTGCAGAACGCGCCCTGGTACACGGTGAACGGCGTCCACTACGGCACGCCCTATCTCTGGGGGCCGAACGTCCTGATGTACAACACCGAAGCCTTCAAGGGCGAGGCGCCGAAGAGCTGGAAGGTCGTCTTCGAGGAAATGACGCTGCCGGACGGCAAGTCCAACAAGGGCCGCGTGCAGGCCTATGACGGCCCGATCCACATCGCGGACGCCGCCCAGTACCTGATGGCGCACAAGCCGGAACTCGGCATCAAGAGCCCCTACGAACTCAACGAAGACCAGTACAAGGCCGCGCTCGATCTCCTGCGCGTCCAGCGCACGCTCGTCGGCCGCTACTGGCACGACGCGATGATCCAGATCGACGATTTCAAGAACGAAGGCGTCGTCGCCTCGGGCTCCTGGCCGTTCCAGGTCAACCTGATGAAATCGGAAGGCCAGCCGATCGCCTCGACCTTCCCGGAAGAGGGCGTGACCGGCTGGGCCGACACCACCATGCTGCATGCCGAAAGCCAGCATCCCAACTGCGCCTATATGTGGATGGAGCATTCGCTTTCGGCCAAGGTGCAGGGTGACGCGGCCGCCTGGTTCGGCGCGGTTCCCTCCGTTCCGGCTGCCTGCAAGGGCAATGCCCTGCTGACCGACGAAGGCTGCTCGACCAACGGCTACGACAACTTCGACAAGATCGCCTTCTGGCGCACGCCGACGACGAAATGCGAAAGCCAGGGCGAGTGCGTGCCCTATCATCGCTGGGTCTCCGACTATATCGGCGTCATCGGCGGTCGCTGAGAACAGCCCCTCACCCTAACCCTCTCCCCGTGAACGGGGAGAGGGAACGTGCCCCACGACAGGTTTCGCTTCGACGGCAGAAGGCCGCAGCGGAAAACGCCTCTTCGTGTCTCCTTCTTCCCGCTTGCGGGGAGAAGGTGCCGGCAGGCGGATGAGGGGCGGAACACAAAACACCGGGAGCCCCCATGACCGCCGTCCTGTTCCAGCAAGTATCCCGCCACTTCGGCGCCGTGCGCGCCGTCGACAGCGTGGATCTCGCCATTGCCGAGGGCGAGTTCTTCGCCATGCTCGGCCCGTCCGGCTCCGGCAAGACGACCTGCCTGCGCCTGATGGCCGGCTTCGAGCAGCCGACCTCCGGCCATATCGAGATCTTCGGCGAGACGGCCGAGGGCGTGCCGCCCTACCGGCGCAACGTCAACACGGTGTTCCAGGACTACGCCCTCTTCCCGCATCTCTCGATCCTGGAAAACGTCGCCTATGGCCTGATGGTCAAGGGCGTCGGCAAGGCCGAGCGGCTGAAAGCGGCGGAAGAGGCGCTCGCCATGGTGAAGCTGCCCGGCTACGGCACGCGCCGCCCCGGCCAGCTCTCCGGCGGCCAGCGCCAGCGCGTGGCGCTCGCCCGCGCTCTCGTCAACCGACCCCGCGTTCTCCTCCTCGACGAACCGCTCGGCGCGCTCGATCTCAAGCTGCGCGAGCAGATGCAGGAAGAACTGAAATCGCTGCAGAAATCCCTCGGCATCACCTTCGTCTTCGTCACGCACGACCAGGGCGAGGCGCTATCGATGGCCGACCGCATCGCCGTCTTCAGCGACGGCAGGGTCCAGCAGCTCGGCACGCCGGAAGAGGTCTACAAGCGGCCGCAGACGCGCTTCGTCGCCGATTTCGTCGGCTCCTCCAACGTGCTGCCGCCGGACTTCGTGGACGGCCTCGGCTACGGCAGGCACTATGCCAGCCTGCGCCCCGAGGACATCGCGCTCGGAGAGGCACCGGGCCGCAAGCAGTTCACCGGCCGCGTGACGGCCGCAAGCTTCCTCGGCGCGGCGAACCGCGTCACGGTGGAGGCGAACGGCGCGCGCGTCGCCGCCATGCTGCCGGCTTCCATCGCGGTTCCCGCCGAGGGCGAGACCGTCACCCTCTCCTTCCTGCCGCAGGACCTGCACACCATGGACGGCGCCCAATGAGCACCGTCACCGACACCTCCATCCTCGCGCGCCGGCAGGGCGCCTTCGGGCGGCTCTCGGACTTCTTCTGGCGCAATCCGGGCATCCTGCTGCTCCTGATGCTGACGCCGCCTCTGCTCTGGCTCGGCGTCATCTATCTCGGCTCGCTCTTCGCGCTGCTCCTGCAGAGCTTCTTCTCGATCGACGACTTCTCCGGGCTGATCAATTACGAGTTCACGCTCGCCACCTACAAGCAGCTCCTCATACCCTCGAATTTCGACATCATCCTGCGCACCGTGCTGATGGCGGTGCTGGTGACGATAGCGTCAGCGATCATCGCCTTCCCCATCGCCTATTATGCGGCGCGCTATGCCAAGGGGAAATGGAAGGTCATCTTCTATCTCGGCGTCATGCTGCCGCTGTGGTCGAGCTATCTCGTGAAAATCTATGCGTGGAAGCTGATCCTCGCCAAGGAAGGCATCCTCACCTGGTTCTTCGCCAAGCTGCACCTGCTGTGGCTGCTCGATGCGTGGCTTGCCCTCCCGGTCGTCGGCGGCTCCTCGCTCTCGATCAGCTATACCGGCACCTTCATCGTCTTCATCTATGTCTGGATGCCCTTCATGATCCTGCCGATCCAGGCCTCGCTGGAGCGCGTACCGGGCAACCTGATTGAGGCGTCCGCCGATCTCGGCGGCAATCCCGGCCAGACCTTCCGCTACGTGCTCTTCCCGCTGGCGCTGCCCGGCATCATCGCCGGCTCCATCTTCACCTTCTCGCTGACGCTCGGCGACTACATCATTCCGCAGATCATCGGCTCGTCGCGGCTGTTCATCGGCCAGGCCGTCTATGCCCAGCAGGGCACGGCCGGCAACATCCCGCTGGCCGCCGCCTTCTCCGTCGTGCCGATCGTCATCATGGGCCTCTATCTCTGGATGGCCAAGCGACAGGGAGCCTTCGATGCGCTCTGACAAGAACACCTCCGCCCCGCTCGGCCTGAAGATCGCCGCAGGCGCCGGCCTCGCCTTCCTGCACCTGCCGATCCTGCTCATCTTCCTCTACGCCTTCACCACGGAGGAGAAGAGCTACCAGTTCCCGCCGCCGGGCTATACGCTGCAATGGTTCGCCGTTGCCTGGAACCGGCCGGATGTCTGGGAGGCGATGGGGCTTTCGGTCCGCGTCGCGTCGATCTCGACGGCCGTCGCGCTGGTGCTCGGCACGCTTTGCGCCGCCGCCGTCTCCCGCACGCGCTTCTTCGGCCGCGAGACGATCTCGCTGCTCGTCATCCTGCCCATTGCGCTGCCCGGCATCATCACCGGCATCGCGCTGCGCTCGGCCTTCTCCTTCGTGGAAATGCCCTTCTCCTTCTGGACCATCGTGCTCGGCCACGCGACCTTCTGCGTCGTGGTCGTCTACAACAATGCTGTCGCCCGCTTCCGTCGCATCTCCGGCTCGCTGATCGAAGCCTCGATGGACCTCGGCGCCGACAGCTTCCAGACCTTCCGCTACGTCATCCTGCCGAATATCGGCACGGCGCTGCTTGCCGGCGGCATGCTCGCCTTCGCGCTGTCCTTCGACGAGGTGATCGTCACCACCTTCACCGCCGGCCAGCAATCCACCCTGCCGATCTGGATGCTGGAGGAACTCGTGCGCCCCCGCCAGCGGCCGGTGACGAACGTCGTCGCCATGGTGGTCGTGCTCGTCACCTTCCTGCCGATCCTCGGCGCCTACTACCTCACCCGCGATGGCGACCAGGTCGCCGGCGGCGGCAAATGAACCAAACGACAAGGGAGAACATCATGGACACCCAGATGCTGATCGGCTCGCGCTTCGAGGCCGGTACCGAGGCGGAAGAGCACATCCTGAACCCGAAGACCGGCGGCAAGATCGTCGACCTGCCCGAAGCGTCCCACGCGCAGATCGACGCCGCCGTCGACGCCGCCGAAAAGGCCTTCGTCTCCTGGGCGACCACCACGCCCGCCGAACGCTCCGGCTATCTCCTGCGCATCGCCGACGCCATCGAGAAGGATGCCGACGCCTTCGCCGCGCTCGAATCCCTCAACTGCGGCAAGCCGATCAACGCGGCCCGCAACGACGAACTGCCCGCCATCGTCGACTGCTGGCGCTTCTTCGCCGGCGCGATCCGCTCTCTGCATGCGCCCGTCGCCGCCGAATATCTGCCCGGCTTCACCTCCATGGTGCGCCGCGACCCGGTCGGAATCGTCGGCTCCATCGCGCCGTGGAACTATCCGCTGATGATGATGGCCTGGAAGCTCGCCCCCGCCATCGCCGGCGGCAACACCGTCGTCTTCAAACCCTCCGAGCAGACGCCGCTGACGGCGCTGAAGATGGCCAAGCTCTTGGCCGATATCCTGCCGGAAGGCGTGGTCAACATCGTGCTCGGTCGCGGCGAGACGGTCGGCAATGCGCTGATCAACCATCCGAAGATCAACATGGTCTCCATCACCGGCGACGTCGCCACCGGCAAGAAGGTGCTGGCTGCCGCCGCCAAGACCGTCAAGCGCACCCATCTGGAACTCGGCGGCAAGGCCCCGGTCGTCGTCTTCGACGATGCCGACCTCGAAGCCGTCGTCTCCGGCATCCGCGCCTTCGGCTACTACAATGCCGGGCAGGACTGCACCGCCGCCTGCCGCATCTACGCGCAGGACGGCATCTACGAGAAGCTGGTCGCCGACCTCTCCGCCGCCGTCTCGACCATCAGGTACAACGACCCTGACGACACGCAGAACGAGATCGGCCCGCTGATCTCCAAGCGCCAGCGCGACCGGGTGGCGAGCTTCGTCGAACGCGCCGCCGAGGTGAAGCATATCGAGATCACCGCAGGCGGCCGCCCCGGTAGCGACGACGGCTACTTCTTCCAGCCGACGGTCGTGGCCGGCGCGACGCAGGACGACGAGATCGTGCGCCGCGAGGTCTTCGGCCCGGTCGTCTCCGTCACCCGCTTCTCCGATGCCGAGCAGGCCATCGGCTGGGCCAACGACAGCGACTACGGCCTCGCCTCTTCCGTCTGGACGAAGGATATCGGCAAGGCGATGAAGGCCGCCTCCCGCCTGCAATATGGCTGCACCTGGATCAACACCCACTTCATGCTGACGACCGAAATGCCCCATGGCGGGGTCAAGCAGTCGGGCTACGGCAAGGATATGTCG
>Ga0153917_1001155_pt1 | contig 12007 bp, 7 predicted proteins | sample TSFL001MetaG_FD_104695 | JGI IMG/M metagenome (GOLD analysis project Ga0153917, IMG submission 104695) | Attine ant fungus gardens microbial communities from Florida, USA - TSFL001 MetaG | ecosystem: Host-associated > Fungi > Mycelium > Unclassified | place: USA: Florida, Paynes Creek Historic... | reverse complement strand
CCGTGGGGGTGGCCAGAACGCCGGCATCGCGCCGCAGATGCGCGGTCAGAACAGCGAGGTGTTCCAGGACGGCCAGCGCGCCTATGGCGTGCGCCACCCCGCCAACTTCAACGCTTATGAGGGCGCCGACATCGTTGCCGGCCCCTCCTCGGTCAGCTACGGCTCGGTCAGCGGCAGCGGCGGCTACGTCAACTACCTGAGCAAAAAGCCCGACTTCAACCAGTTTCGCACCAGGCTCAGCGGCGATATTGGCAGCTGGATCCCCGACGGCGAATCGCGGGACGCCACCCGTTTCAGCATCGACAACACCGGCCCCCTCAGCGACAGCCTGGCCTACCGGGTCAGCATCACTCGCCAGCGCCAGGAAGATTTCTACGACAACGTCGAAAACAACTTCGACGCCTTCTATGGTGCGCTGGCTTTTCGCAACGACAACGTGCGGGTGGACTGGAACGCGGCCTACGATGACTATTTCGACTACAACATCACCCATGGCTGGAACCGCGCCAGCCAGGAGCTGGTAGACCACGGCAAGTACTACGCTGGCCGCGCCACGCCGATCATCCAGAACGGCAAGGCATTGTGGTCGCCGGTGCTGTCTTCAGGTGCCGCCGACGCCCAGGTGCTCGGCTGGGTGCAGCGCCAGCGCAATGCCCAGGGCCAGTATGCAGTGGTCAATGGCACCTTCCAGAACGCCTCGCCCAACACCCAGGCCAGCCCCGGCAGCCTGCGCGGCTGGGTCTACGACCCCTCGCTGGCGGGCAATGGCCTGACCTCGCTGTCGTCGCAGACCGGCCAGCGGGAACAGGACCAGAACCGCTCGCGGCGCTTCACCACGCAGCTGCGCGTCGAAGGCGAGCTGACCCCGGCGATCACCCTGGCCAACAGCACCTTCTACCAGCACTCCACCGACACCACCGACGCGGTGGGGGCATTCCAGGTACAAGGCAAGGACGACATCTTCGACAACCGCTTCGAGTTCCGCGCCCGCGGCCAATGGCAACTGGGCGGCCTGACGCTGATCGATGACAGCAACACCGGGCTGATCTACCGGCGCGAGACGAACGAATCGATTGCCGCGAACAACAGCTTCGGCTCTACCATCAACGCCTACGACCTGACGCTCGACCCAACGCTGAAGAACCCCGGCGACCTGCTGGGCCTGGCCGGGCGCAACCCCGCGGGTGGTAACGCAGCCTGGATCGGCCAGCCGGGCGTGCCGCAGTTCTCCAATTATTACGGCTGGCTCAACCTGCCAGCCATGTATCCGGCCGGCCACGGGCTGTACGCCGAATCGGTGGCGCCCTATACCGCCGACAGCACCTGGACCACTCGGACCTTGTTCAGCCAGCACAACCTGCGCCTGGGTGAGCGCGTAGGGCTGAACCTGGGCGCCAGCCGCAGCTGGATCGACGCGCACATCGAAAACCCCTTCGTCCTCGCCGGCGGCAACCCGCGCAAGGACGCGAACAACTACCGGTTGTTCTCGGTACAGGTCAGCCCCTATTTCAAGCCCTCGGAGAACAGCACGCTGTACTACACCTTCGATCGCTCGCTGGCGGTCAATACCGGCTTCTTCACCAATGGCCTGGGCTGGGGCAGTGGCGCCGGGGCCAACCAGCTGAACCCGCTGGCCTTCGAAAGCCTCAGCGTGCTGCATGAGCTGGGCCTGAAGGTCGAGGCCATGCCTGACCAGTTGTTCTTCACCCTGGCTGCCTACCGCCAGGCCCGCGACCAGGCGCCAGACAGCAACAACAACATCGCCCGGCTGATCGTCAAAGGCTGGGAGGCTACCCTGCGCTACCAGGACGAGCACCTGCGCGGCGGCCTCAACCTCAGCCGCATCAGTGCCTACAACGAGTTCACCAGCCAGGCGGGTTTCGCCTCGGCCGGCTTCATCCCGGACAACGGCACCGTGTTCGGCGACAACAACAGCCTCAACCAGCGCCCATCCGGCAAGTTCGATGCGGTGCAGATTCCCGAATACAACGCCGGCGGTTACATCGACTACCGCTTCGCCTCGGGCTTTGGCGTGGAGCTGTCGGGCTGGTGGACCAGCAGCTGGTACCTGAACCTGAGCAAGACGGTGAAGGTGCCCGACGAGTACAACCTCGACCTCGCCGCTTACTACCGCCAGCCCCAATGGGGCGTGACGTTGCGCATGCTCAACGTCACCGATGAGCTGAACTTCGTCAGCGGCCTGGCCGGCTCGACCAACACCTTCCTCCAACCCATGCCGGGCCGCACCCTGCTGGCACAGGTGGATTACCAGTTCTGATTCCCCCACACAAGGCCATGCCCATGTCCATTGAATTCGTCGGTATGATTTTCCCCCGCCAATGGTCGGAAACCCGCGGCGTACGCACGCCCGACTTCGACCTCCCGTTCATCCGCCATCATGCCCGCGCCCATGAGCACGCTGGTTTCGACCGGGTATTGATCGCCAGCGGCCCGGGTAGCGCCGACAGTTTGCAGATCGCCGCCTATGCCGCCGCGCACACCGAACGCCTGGGCTTCATGATCGCCCATCGCCCGGCCTTGACCGCGCCCACGGTGGCGGCACGGGCTTTCGCTACCCTTGACCACACCACTGGTGGCGGGCGTATCCGTTTGCATGCCATCACCGGGATCACCGCCGAGCCCCAGGAAGGCGACAGCCTGCTGGACAAGACCGAACGCTACCGGCGCACCGATGAATACCTGGACATCGTTCGCCGCACCTGGACCGCCGAGGAACCGTTCGATTTCGAAGGCCGCTATTTCAACATCAAGGGTGCATTCTCACCGGTCAAGCCCCTGCAGCAGCCGCATATCCCCATCTCGTTCGGTGGTTCGTCCGACATCGCCTATCAGATTGCCGTCAAGCACGCGGACCTGTATGCCCTGTGGGGGGAACCCCTGAGCGGCGTCGCCGAGCAGATTGCCAAGCTCAAGGCAGCGGCCAGCGCCGCCGGCGTTGCAGCACCACGGGTCAGCCTGTCGGTACGGTTGATTCTCGGCGCCACCGAGGAACAGGCCTGGCAGCGCGCCGAGCAGATCCTGGCGCAGATCAAGGCCAACCCACAGTTCGCCGCCGACAGCCCGTGGCAGAAGCGGATCAAGGGCACCGGCTCCGAGCGCCTGCTCGCCGCGGCGGCGCGCGCCGATCGGCATGACCGCGCGCTGTGGATGCCAACCGCGACGGCGGTCGGCGCTTACGGGGATACCACGGCACTGGTGGGTACGCCCGAGACTGTGGCGCAGGCGCTGCTGGATTACATCGACCTGGGCGTGACCACCTTCCTCAACCGCGGTTATGACCCGCTCTATGACACGGTGGACTATGGGCGCTGGATCATTCCGGCTGTACAGGAGGAGGTGTGGCGCCGGCAGGCCAGGTTTGCCGGTCAGGTGTAGCTGCAAGCGAAAGGGCTGCCAATGCAGCCCTTTCGCTTGCGCCCATTGCGCCATGCAGAGGTCAGTCTGTTGCCAGACTCGGTGAATGCTCGATCAGCGTGCGGGTATAGGCGGCAACCGGCTGCCCAAGCACCTGATCGGCCGAACCCTGCTCGACCACCCGGCCCTGGCGCAACACCAGCACCCGATCGGCAATCGCCCGCACCACACCCAGGTCATGGGTCACGAACAACAGCGTGAGCCCTTCGGCCTGAAGCTTGCGCAGCAGCGCCAGGATCGAGGCCTGCACCGACACGTCCAGCGCCGAGGTGATCTCATCGCAGACCAGTAGCTTCGGCTGGCAGATCAGCGCCCGGGCAATCGCCACCCGCTGCCGCTCGCCACCGGAAAGGCTGTTGGGGTAAAGCTGCGCAATGCTCGCCGGCAACGATACCCGCTCCAGCACCGCCTCGACCCGGTGCTGCGCCTGTGCGCCACGGATACCGAAGAAATGCGCCAGCGGTGCGCTCAGGATCTGCCCGACGGTCTGGCGTGGGTTCAGGGCCCGGTACGGGTTCTGGAACACGTACTGGATCTGGTGGCGCTGCCGCACATCGCGTTGCCTGGCGGCAAATGCCAAGGGTTCGCCCGCGTAGCGAAGCTGCCCCTCGACGTTCTCACCCAGCCCCGCTATGGCCCTGGCCAGGCTGGTCTTGCCCGAACCGGACTCACCGACCAGCGCCAGGCATTCACCCTGGCGTACGGCGAGCGAAACATCGAACAGCACCTGACGATCATAGGCCACATCCAGGCCTCGTACTTCAAGCAGTGGCGTTGCCTCATGCGTCGCGACAAACGTGGCGGCTGTCGCGTGCAAGGTCATCGACTCGCGCAGCGGCGCCAGGCAGGCTACATGATGGTCCGAAGCGTGCCCAACCAGAGGTGGCTCGATCATCGCGCATTCGGCACGGCGCCTGGCACACCGGGGCGCGAAGGCACAGCCCTGAGGGCGCTGCCCGGGCGCCGGGGCATGCCCGGCAATCGCCTGCAACGGCTGACGCCGGGCAATGTCGGGGATGGCCGCGAGCAAGGCACGGGTGTAGGGGTGTGCCGGGGCCCCGAACAGCGCATCGCGCCCGGCCACCTCGACCAGCCTGCCGGCGTACATGACCATGACCCGGTCGACCAGGTCACGCACCACCGCCAGGTCGTGGGTCACGTACAACGCCGCCACATCCTGGCTGCGGCACAGGCGCTTGAGGGTAGCGAGCACATGCGCCTGGGTGGTCACGTCGAGCGCCGTGGTCGGTTCGTCCAGCACGATCAGCCTGGGCCGCAGAACAAACGCCAGCGCCAGCATCACCCGCTGCTGCTGGCCGCCGGACAGCTGGTGCGGGAAGCGCCGCAGAAATGCCTGGTCATCGGGCAGACCGACATCGACCAGGGTTTCGCCGATGCGCCGGTCAACCGTGCCATGGCCCAGCGCCGGCTCATGCGCCAGCAGGGTTTCACGCAGCAGCGTGCCAATTCGCAACGCCGGGTTCAATGCCGTGGCCGGGTCCTGGGCGACGTAGCCGACCAGGCCGCCACGCGCCAGGCGCAGTGCTTCGCCCTGCAGTTCGAGCAGCGCCTGCCCGGCCACCTCGATATGCCCGGCGACGATCCGTGCGCCCTGCCGGGCATGGCGCAGCAAGGCGGTAGCCAAGGTGGTCTTGCCCGAGCCGGACTCGCCCACCAGGGCGACGATCTCCCCCGCCGCCAGGCTGAACGAGACGTTAGCCAGTACATCGACCTCGCCCGCCAGTTCCACCCTCAGGTCGCGGACCCGCAACACTTCGCGGCTCATCTTCAACCCTGCATTCATGGCTGTATTTCCCCGATCCGTGCACTGACCCGGCCGATACCTTCGGCCAGGATATTGGTGCCATAGGCGAATACGCCGATCAGCAGCGCCGGCGCCAGTACCGCCCACGGCTGCACCAGCAGCCCGGCCTGGTTCTCGTTGATCATCAAGCCCCAGTCCGCCGCTGGCGGTGCCACGCCATAGCCAAGAAAACTCAGGCCTGAGAGCATGCCCACCGCCCAGGTAAGCATGTTGCCGAAATGCACCAGCAGCGGCGTGAGGATGTTCGGCAGGATCTCCTTGAACAGGATGCGCCAGCGCGGGTAGCCCATCATCTGCGCGGCCTCGACATACTCCTGCCCGGCCACCGCCACCGCGCTGCCCCGCGCCAGGCGCACCACACCGGGGGTGAATGCAACGGCCACGGTCAGCACGATCAACCATGGCGCACGGCCGAGCATCGAGACGATCAGCAGCACCAGGATCAGGTCCGGGAAGGCCAGCGAAACATCCGCGGCCCAGCTGATCGCCTGGTCCAGCCGGCGCCGCGACAAACCTGCCAGCAGGCCCAGGCTGGCACCGGCCAACAAGGCCAGCGTCGCCGCTGCCAGCGACATCCATAGCACCGACAGGCCGCCGCTGAGCAGCCGCGACAGCAGGTCGTGGCCCAGGAAATCATGACCCAGCGGTGCGTCGGCACTGGGAGGCCCGTACACAGGTCCAAGCATCGCGGTTGGAGCATGCGGTGCCAGCCACGGGCCAAGCAGTGCCAGCAAGGCCACCAGCAAGGTGATCACAGCGCCGCGCCGCACCTGCGGTTCGGCCATCCAGCGGGAATCAGTCATGCTGCGCCTCCTGGGCAGATGTGCTACGTGTTCGCCGCCACCAAGGGCGGATGCCGCGCCGGTTGCGAAGGATCATCCTGACCCGGCGTGCGGTGCGCAGCCTGGGGGTCAGCAGCACCGTCAACAGGTCGGCCAGCAGGTTGATCAGCACCACCGCCAGGGTGATGACCAGCACCACGCCCTGGATCATCGGCAGGTCGCGCATCTGGATTGCGGCATTGAGCGCGGTGCCGATGCCGGGATAGCTGAAGATCACCTCGGCCAGCAGCGCGCCGCCGACCAAGGTGCGCAGGGTCAGCGCCACGCCCTGGATGGCCGGGGTAAGGGCGTTGGGCAACGTATGGCGCCAGACGATGCGCCGCTCGGGAATGCCCCGCAGGCGTGCGGCAACCACGTAGTCGGACTCCAGCGCTTCGATCATCGAGGCGCGCACCATGCGCGTGAGATAAGGCAGCGCCGACAGGCTCAGGGCGATCACTGGCAGCACCAGGAACTGCAGTTGGCGCCACAGCGGTTGCTGCGGGTCGAGGATCGAAACCGCCGGCAGCCAACCCATGCCGGGCATGGAAAACAGCAGCACCAGGCCGATGGCCAGCAAAAAGCCGGGCGTGGCCTTGAGCAGGATCAGCGCAGACAGGCCCCAGCGGTCCAGCCGCCGGTCGCGGCGCAGGGCCAGGCTCACCCCCAGCAGCAGCGCCAGCGGCACCACCAGTGCCAGCACCCCGGCCAGCAAGGCCAGGGTATGGCCCAGCCGACCGAACAGCAGCTGCGCCACCGGCAGCTGCGAATCCAGCGAAGTGCCCAGGTCGCCGCTGAGCGCCGCGCCGAGCCAGCGCAGGTACTGCACCAGGATCGGCTGGTCGAGGCCAAGCTGGCGTTGCAGGGACAGGATGCTTTCCAGCGGCGCATCAGGGCCGAGAATCACCCGCGCCGGGTCCGAGGGCAGTGCCTGGGTGGCGATGAACACCACCAGGCTGATCACCCAGGCGGTCAGCAGGCCGTAACCCAGCCGGCCAACGAACCAGGCCAGCCAGGCGGGTGTGCGGAGGGAGCGTTGGGCGTGATCAGGCATGGTTCAACCAGAGTTCGTCGAAGCGCCAGGAGGCGAAGGTGGTTTGTTCCGGGGCCAGCCCGCCGACCTTGGCAGAGGCGGCATCGAGCACGTCCGAGAACCCCCAGATCAACAAGCCGCCGCGTTCGTGCTGGATGGCCTGGGCCTCGTGCACCAGGGCCTTGCGCCGCTCGAGATCGGGCTGGGCCAGGGCCTGCCGGTACAGCTCGGTGAAGCGCGGGTCGTGAAAGTTGCTGCGGTTGTAGATGGCCTGGGGCGCATCGTTGTGCAACGCGGTGGCGAGAAAACCACGCGCCGGCGTCGAGCCCGGCGACAGTTGCCACTGTTCGCGCTGCGGGCCATTGAACACGGATGCGTCGACCTGGTTGACCTTGACCTGTACCCCGGCCTTCTGCGCCTGCTGCGCGAACACCAGTGCAGCGTTGACGCCAGCTCCCGGCGTGGTGGTCAGCTCGACACGCAAGTCCTCTTGCCCCGCCTGGCGCAGCAGCGAGCGCGCCTGATCGAGGTCGTAGGGACGTTGGCCGATGGCGTGGTTGTAGGTCGGGTCGTGCGGCGAATAGAGATCGTTGGCAATCCGGCCAAAGCCGTTGAGGCCACGCGCCACCAACTCCTGGCGGTCGGCCAGCAGGCGGAACGCCTGGCGCACGCGCAGGTCCTGGAACGGCGCCTTGGCCAGGTTCAGGTTGAAGCCGGTGAACGACGTGGTGGGCGATGCGTACAGGCGCAGACGCGGGTCGGCCTTGAGCAAGGCGCTGTGCTCGGCTTGCACGCCGCTGGCCACATCGATCTGCCCGGCGCGCAATGCGGCCGCGCGCGAGACCTGGTCCTTGAATTCGATGATTTCCAGCTCGTCGGCATAGGGCTGGTTGGGCTTGTAGTAGTTTTCGAAACGGCTGTAGAGCGAGCGCTGGCCAGGGATGAAGCTTTTCAGACGATACGGCCCGGCGCCGACCGGGTTGTACTGCGGGTGATAATCGGTGGGCACGATGCCACCGAAGCTGATCAGCGTTTCATCCAGCGGATAGAAACTCTGCCCCTGCTTGAAGCGGACCTCGATGGTCCGCGCGTCCAGCTTGCGCAGCGCCTGGCGGTCGATCGCGCCAACCAGCCCGGCAAACGGCGAAGCCAGTTGCGGGTCGGTCAGGCGCAGGATCGAGAACAGCATGTCATCGGCACTGATGCTCTTGCCATGGTGGAACTCCAGGCCAGGCTTGATACGGATGGTCCAGGCACTGGCATCGGCATTCGGCTCGACGAACTCGGCCAGGGCCAGGCGTGTGCTGACATCGGCGTTCCACTCCCAGAACTTGGCATACAGCGCCCAGCCACGGATGATGCCGCCACCCACCGGCTTGTGCGCATCGAGGTTGCCCGCCTGGTCGCCATCGATGATGCCCACCCGCAGGCGGCCGCCGCGCACTGGCGTACTCGTCAGCGGCGTACTTCCCGCCGCCACAGGCGCCCCGCCGTCACAACCACTGAGCAGCCCGCCGCCAAGCAGCAGGCCGCCACCGACCGTCAGGCTGTTGCCGAGAAACGCCCGGCGCGAAAACAGCTCGCTCATCACCCCCTCCTCACGCCGGTTGCGCCACGCTCGGCGCGGTTGCCACGCCCAGGCGCGGCACGTCGAAGCCGTGGTCCAGATCCAGCAGCGGGAACAGCAGGTCGGCCACCCGTTGCGCTTCATCGATCAGCGGGAAGCCCGACAGGATGAACGCCGAAGTGCCCTGCGCTTCGTACTCTCGGATGCGTGCGGCGACCTGCTCGGCGCTACCGACCAGGTAAGTCCCTGCGGCGGGCCCGAGCAGGTTGAAGCCAAACAGGCTGGGACCGAGCCAGACATTCGGATAGATCTCCAGCTCGCGCGCCGTGGGCAGGCGCCCGGCGCGGATGCTATCGAGGTTGCGCTGGATGCGCGGGTCATCACTGACGTAGCTGTCCAGGCTCTGGCCGGCTGGCAATTGGCGCTCGATGGCGGCCCGCGCCGTGGCCAGCGACGTGCGCTGCAACAACCGTTCGGCATGGGCCCAGGCTTCTTCCTCGGTCTCGCGGACAATGACCTGCAGGCGCGTGCCATAGGTTAGCTCGCGGCCGATCTTCGCCGCCTGCTCCGCCACCCGGCGGAATTTGTCACCGAGCTTCGGCGGTGTGTCGGCAAAGCTCAGGTAGACGTCGAGCAGTTGCACCGAGTGGGCCACCCCCGGCGCCGATGTACCCGCGCCCCACAGCGGGATGCCGGGCTTCTGCCGCGGCGGGTGCCAGCCGCCCAAGGGGTGCCGGGCCGCCGCCGGGGAGCGCGGCGACAGCTTGACGTAGCGCCCGTCGAAGCCGTCGGTGTCACCGGCATAGAAGGCCTGGAAGGCGCGCCAGTATTCCAGGCTGAAGTCGTAGCGCTCATCGTGCGGGTAATGCACGCCCAGGGTCGCCAGGCCAGCATCGTTGCCATTGACCACATTGAACAGCAGGCGGCCGTTGGAGAACTGGTCGAAGGTCAGCGCCCATTTGGCCAGCACCGCTGGCGATAGCTCACCGGGGTGCTGGGCCACCAGGAACCGCAGGCGCGAGGTAGCATCGATCAGCGCCGCCGACACCGCCAGGCTTTCGTTTGGACTGGAGCCGAGCAGCGAGCCGTAATAGCCCAGGCGATCGGCTGTCACCGCCAGTTGCTTGAGGTGCTGGAAATCAGTGTGCCAGCGCCCTTCCGGCTCCCAGGGATAGGGGCCGTCGGGGGTGGTGAGGTACCAGAGGATCTTTACCGCCATGTCGAGAGTCCTTGCTTTGGCTATGAAGTTGGCCAGCAGGCTTGCGGGGCACGTTGCGCCCCGCCAGCCGAATCAGCTGCGCCGGTCGATGCCGGGTACCAGGCCCAGCTCGGTCGCCCGCTCGTACAGGCCGCTCATCTTCCATTGCTGGGTGAGCACGCCCGGTCCGTAGGGGCGCGAGCCGCCCAGCGCATCGGCAAGCAGCTGGATCTGTGCGCCCTCCTCCAGCAGCAGGATGAACTCCGCGGTGGCGCGCAGGCCCTGCTTGCCCCACACGGTAGAGCCGCCATTGGCTTCGAGAATCGCCAGGTTGAACGGGTTTTCGGCGATCTTTTCCAGGATGAAGTCCACTTCTGCCTGACGCCGATCGATGTAAACCGGCAACTCGCGGGCCAACTGGTAGCGCTGCACTGGCACGTAGTGGAACGGCAAGGTGCGGTGGGTCTGGGCCCAGGCCCCGAGGTACGGGCTGTGCACATGGGACACGGTGGTGACGTCGGCGTGGGTCTGGAACAGCTTGGTGTAACGCCCCAGCCCACCGTTGCCCTTGCCGACGATGACGTTGCCGGCGAAGTCGGTAACGGTGGCCTGCAGCGGTTTGCGGTGGTTCCATGGGCCACCGTAGTTCACCGACACCAGCAACTCCTCGCCCGGCACACGTTCGATGAAGCCCACGGTACCGTTGGCGGTGATGGTGTTGGTTTCGCGGAATACGGTGAAGGCCGCCTCGGCCTCGGCGACCACCTGGTCGATGAAGGTTTGCAGTTCGGCGGTGACGGGGCGTTCGTTGATCAGTACGGTCATGTCGATTCTCCGGATACGGTGTCAGGCGCGGCGCTGGGCCAGCAGTTCTCGGGCAGCTTGCAGGGGGCGCGGATCGACCCAGTCGGCGATATCGAAATCGCCTTCCAGGAAGCCGTGCAGGTAGAGGAAGGTCTTTTGCTTGCCAAGGAAATCCAGGCGCTGCGCAGAAAGGTCCGGCGCCAAGGTGGTGTGGAAGTTGCCCCGGTAGGCTTCGGCCACGCCCTGGCTGCCAGCGCGGGTCTCGTCTTCGAGGAAGTGGTTCAGCGCCTCGCGGTTAGCGGCAGCCCACTCGGCAGCGCGCAGGGTCTGGGCAAGAAAGCGCACCACCAGCGGGTAATGGTTGTCGAGCAGGCTCTGGTGCACGGTGATAGGCCGGGGCGTGCCGTTGTTGATGCGGTGGCTCGGGTCGGGCAGCAGGTCGAGGTCGACGCCCACCACCAGGCCCAGCCGGCGCGCCGCATCGGCCGCCGCAGCGCCTTTGACGTACACCGCATCGACCTCGCCGCGAGCCAGGTACTCGAGCCCCGACCACAGGCGCTGCAGGCCCAGCTGCGCTGTGGTGGCGTCGGCCTGGTCGAGCAGTGCCACCTCCACCAGTTGCACGTCGTCCAGCTGCAGCCCGGCCGAGGCCAGCGCGCCTTTGTAGCCCTGCAGGCTCATGGCCCGGGCGATGCTGCCGGGGCGGCTGTCGCCCCACGCTGGCAGGGCCAGGCGCTTGCCGCGCAGGTCGGCGGCACTGCGGATGTCCGAGTCCGGGCGAACCAGGATGGTCTGCCATTCCTCGATCCAGGTCAGGCCGATCAGGCGGCTCGGCGAACCTGCGGCACGTGCGGCCAGGGCCGGCACATTGCCGCCTTCGCGAAACAGCCCCGGGAGCTGATGATCATAGTGATGATGGCCCAGCTGGCGAGCCTCCTGCAGGGTCGAGACCGGCAGGCCGTCACGGGCGAATTCTTCCTCCAGCCAGCCAAGCTTGAAGGCGATCCCCGAGGCGGTCGGGACCGGGCAGCGGGTGAACCAGATGCGGTCGAGGGTGGCAATTCCGTCCGCAGGCGGGATGGGATTAGCGAGGGTCATAAGTGGCTCCTTGGGCGTCGTCCTGGCCCGTTTGCAGTGTGCGTGCCAACCGCTGCAAGCCTTGATTCACGGGGGCCTCGCAGCGGCCAGCAAGCGCCGGCTGCTGGGCTGTGAGCAAAACTGCGGGCCGGGTGCTGCCAGATCAGCACAGCACCTGCCGGCAGCTGTTGCCCAAGCAGCAGTGACGAGGCTGAGGCCTTGTGCCATGGGGCATGGCGGGCGATGG
>Ga0153917_1001152_pt1 | contig 12044 bp, 12 predicted proteins | sample TSFL001MetaG_FD_104695 | JGI IMG/M metagenome (GOLD analysis project Ga0153917, IMG submission 104695) | Attine ant fungus gardens microbial communities from Florida, USA - TSFL001 MetaG | ecosystem: Host-associated > Fungi > Mycelium > Unclassified | place: USA: Florida, Paynes Creek Historic... | reverse complement strand
GCAGGATCAGGTCGGCGCGCGGGCGCGTCGGCAGGATGTTCTGGTGCAGGTTCTTCAGATTGATGTTGCGCCAGAGACCCTCGGCAATGGCCAGCGCCTCGTCCTCGCTGATCGTCGCGTAGCGGTGGAAGTAGGAATCCGGGTTCTTGAAGGCCGTTTCGCGCAGGCGCATGAAGCGTTCCACGTACCAGGCATGGATCAGCTTCTCCTCCGCGTCGATATAGATCGAGAAGTCGAAGAAATCCGAGACCATCGGCACGATCTTGCCGTCCGCCGGCAGGTTGCGCGATTGCAGCACGTTGATGCCCTCGAAGATCAGGATATCCGGCCGGTCCACGGTGCGGAAGCTGTTCGGCAGCACGTCATAGGTCAGGTGCGAATACATCGGCGCCTTGACGTCCTTCTTGCCGGCCTTGATCGCCGAGAGGAAGCGCAGGAGCGCACCGGTGTCGTAGCTCTCCGGAAAGCCCTTGCGGTCCATCATGTTCTCGCGCTGGAGAACGGCGTTCGGATAGAGGAAGCCGTCGGTCGTCACGAGATCGACCTTGGGGCTCGACGGCCAGCGCGACAGGAGCTCCATCAGGATACGCGCGGTGGTCGATTTGCCGACCGCGACGGACCCGGCAATGCCGATCACGAAGGGCGTCTTCGCCTCGTCGGAGAGGCTGAGGAACTGCTTGCGCTGCTCGAACAGCATCTGCGAGGATTCGACATGGGCCGACAGCAGGCGCGACAGCGAGAGATAGATGCGCCGGACCTCGTCGAGGTCGATCGGGTCGCCGAGGGAGCGCAGGCGCTGGACCTCGTCGGCGGTCAGCGTCAGCGGCGTATCGGCCCGGAACCGCGCCCATTCCTCCGCCGGAAAGAAACGGTAGGGAGAATAGTCGCGGTTACCGAAATCGTCCGGTATGTCCGCCTGGTCCTTGTCGCGCGCTGCCTGGATCATCAGCTCTTCCGGCTGGCCTTTTCCGCAAGGCCGGACTGGCCCGTGCGCCTCTCCAGCTCCCCCATGACATCTTGTAGCGGCACGCCGCCGATTTTCAATACGACCATGAGATGATAGAGCAAATCGGCCGTTTCGCTCGTCAATTCCGCCTTTTTGCCCTCGATGGCCGCGATGACGGTCTCGACGGCCTCTTCCCCGAGCTTTTTCGCCGCTTTCTGCTGTCCGGCCGCAACGAGCTTGGCCGTCCAGCTTTCCGACGGGTCGGCCGCGGCGCGGGCCGCGACGATGGCTTCGAGATCGGCGAGGGTGAAGGTGCTCATGAGATGCTCCTCAGTCGAGCCGCATGGCGATGCCATGCTCGGCCATGTAGCGCTTGGCCTCGCCCACCGTGTAGGTGCCGAAGTGGAAGATCGAGGCGGCGAGCACCGCCGTCGCATGGCCGTCGCGCACGCCCTCGACGAGATGGTCGAGCGTGCCGACGCCACCGGACGCGATGACCGGCACGGAGACGCGGTCGGCAATCGTCCGTGTCAGCGCGATGTCGTAGCCGCCCTTCTGGCCGTCGCGGTCCATGGAGGTGAGCAGCAGCTCGCCCGCGCCGCGCTCCACCATCTTTTCCGCAAAGGCGACGGCGTCGATGCCGGTCGGCTTGCGGCCGCCATGGGTGAAGATCTCCCAGCGGTCCTCCTCGCCTTCCGCCGAGACCTTCTTCGAATCGATGGAGACGACGATGCACTGGTTGCCGAACTTGTCGGCGGCTTCCGCCACGAAATCGGGATTGGCGACGGCGGCCGAATTGATCGACACCTTGTCGGCTCCGGCAAGCAGCAGCTTGCGGATATCGGCAACCGTGCGCACGCCGCCGCCGACGGTGAGCGGCATGAAGCAATGGTCCGCCGTGCGCGCCACGACGTCGAAGATCGTGTCGCGGTTGTCGGACGAGGCGGTGATGTCGAGGAAGCAGAGCTCGTCAGCGCCGGCCGCATCATAGGCCTTGGCCGATTCCACGGGATCGCCGGCATCGACGAGGTTGACGAAGCTGACGCCCTTGACGACGCGGCCGTCCTTGACGTCGAGGCAGGGAATGACGCGTGCCTTGAGGGTCATGCGGCTTCTCCTCGTGCTTCGCGGATCAGCGCCAGGGCTTCCGCCGGATCGATTCGCCCGTCATAGAGCGCCCGGCCGGAGATCGCGCCTTCCAGCTTGCGGGCGTCAGCGGCGACGAGGCGGCTTATGTCGTCCATCGAGGCGAGGCCGCCGGAGGCGATGACGGGGATGGAGACGGCGTCGGCCAGTTCCAGCGTCGAGGCCCAGTTGATGCCCGTCAGGATGCCATCGCGGTCGATGTCGGTATAGATGATTGCGGCGGCGCCCGCGCCCTCGAACTTCTTTGCAAGCTCGATCACGCCGAGCTCGGAGGCTTCCGCCCAGCCCTCGACCGCCACCTTGCCGCCCTTGGCGTCGATGCCGACCGCGACCTTGCCGGGGAATTGCTTGCAGGCCTCGATGACGAGCGCCGGATCGCGCACGGCGACGGTGCCGAGGATGACGCGCGAGAGGCCGCGCGACAGCCAGCGTTCGATATGATCGAGTGTGCGGATGCCGCCGCCGAGCTGCACCGGGTTCTTCGTCGCCTTCAGGATGGCGTCGACGGCGGTGCCGTTGACGCTTTCTCCCGCGAAGGCGCCGTTGAGGTCGACGACGTGCAGCCATTCAAAACCCTGGTCCTCGAAGGCTTTCGCCTGGGCGGCCGGGTCGGGATTGTAGACGGTGGCCTGGTCCATGTCGCCGAGCTTGAGGCGAACGCACTGGCCGTCTTTCAGGTCGATGGCGGGAAAGAGGATCATGTCAGGGTTTCCAGCGCAGGAAATTGGTGATGAGGGCAAGGCCGAGCGTCTGGCTCTTTTCCGGGTGGAACTGCGCGCCGGCCTTGTTGCCGTTGGCGACGAAGGCGGTCATCGGCCCGCCGTAATCGACGGTCGCGACCACGTCTTCCCGGTTTTCCGCGGCAAGGTGGTAGGAATGCACGAAATAGGCGTGCAGCGTTTCCGGGATGCCATCGAAGAGCGGGTGCGGGTGCCTGCGGTCGAGCGTATTCCAGCCGATCTGCGGGATCTTCAGCTCCGGATCGCCGGGCGTCATCTTCACGACGTCGCCCCTGATCCAGCCGAGGCCCTCGGTCACGGTTTTTTCCAGGCCGCGCGAGGACATGAGCTGCATGCCGACGCAGATGCCGAGGAAGGGGCGGGCCCTGTTCTCGACCACGTCGCGCAGCGCCTCCACCATGCCGGGCACGGCATCGAGGCCGCGGCGGCAATCGGCATAGGCGCCGACGCCGGGCAACACGATGCGGTCGGCGGAGGCGACGCGATCGGCCTTGTCGGTGAGGTCGATTTCCGCCGCGATGCCGGCTTCGCGCGCCGCCCGCTCGAAGGCCTTGGTGGCCGAGCGCAGGTTGCCCGAGCCGTAGTCGATGATCGCAACGCGCATGTCAGCGTCCTTCCTTGAAACCGACGAGGCCGAGCATGGGAGCGTGCCGGCGCGCGGAGGTTCCGGAGGCCGGCAGGGAAACGCTGTCGCGCGTCTCCGCCTCGCCGGCCGGGGTTTCCATGTAGTAGATCGCTTCGGCCGTTTCCCGGTCATCGGCGGAGATCGCCGCATCGACCGCCCAGCCGCGCCGCTCGAGGCCGGCGACGACCATGGAGGGGCCTTCGAGCGCGACGAGAAGGTTGGTCGCAAGGCAAAGGCCGAGGCCGGCAAGGCCGAAGACGGGATGATCGGCAACGGCCGAGCCGAGCGCCTGCACCGCGAAGGCGAGGGCGGCGGCGAGCCAGGCCCGATGCCAGAGCAGCCAGATCACCGGCAGGAAGAGCGCGAGCCAAGAGAAGCGGTCGCGGATGACGCGGGCCTTTTCATCGCCCTTTCGGGCACCCGGCGGTATCAGAACGAGGAACGTGGCCATGGGAGGCCTCCAACTGTGCCTTTGCTCAGGCCAGCGAACCCTTCGTCGAGGGAACGCGGCCCGCCTGGCGGGGATCGATCTCGGTCGCGGTGCGCAGCACGCGCGCGACGGCCTTGAAGCACGTCTCCGAGATATGATGGTTGTTCGCGCCGTAGATGTTCTGGATATGCAGCGTGATGCCGGCGTGCTGGGCGAGCGCGTTGAAGAATTCGCGCACCAGCTCGGTGTCGAAGGTGCCGATCTTCGGGGCGGAGAAATTCACGTTCCACACGAGGAAGGGACGGCCGGAGACGTCCACGGCGGCGCGCGTCATCGTCTCGTCCATGGCAAGGTCGAGCGAGGCGTAGCGCGTGATGCCGCGCCGGTCGCCGAGCGCCTTGGCGATGGCCTGGCCGATGGCGATGCCCGTGTCCTCGACCGTGTGATGGTCGTCGACATGCAGGTCCCCTTCGGTCTTGATCTCCATGTCGATGAGCGAATGGCGCGACAGCTGGTCGAGCATGTGATCGAAGAAGCCCACGCCCGTCGAAATGGTCGACGTGCCGGTGCCGTCGATATCGACGGTGACCGAAACGGAGGTCTCGTTCGTCTTGCGCGAAACGCTGGCTGTGCGGCTCATGGGTTTCTCCGGTGATTTTACCGCCGCTCCTTAACAGGGCTGTCACGAAAACGCCAGTCTTTCACGGGCCTTCGGCGCAGGACGAAAGGTCCTCGCCATCACCCGCCGCTTGCTCCGTTTGCAATTGCCGAGCCGCTGCTTACATAGATGACAACGAAGCCGCCTCGCCGGCGGTGCCCCGCCCGGTATCCGGGCCCGAAAGGTCCATCCATGAGTGAACACGACCCCTACGCTTCCATGCACGCCACGACGATCATCACCGTCCGCAAGGACGGCAAGGTGGTCATGGCGGGCGACGGCCAGGTGAGTCTTGGCCAGACTGTCATGAAGGGCAATGCGCGCAAGGTGCGCCGGCTTGCCAAGGGTGACGTCATTGCCGGCTTTGCCGGCGCGACCGCCGATGCCTTCACGCTGCTTGAGCGGCTCGAAGCCAAGCTCGAACAGTACCCCGACCAGCTGATGCGCGCCGCCGTGGAACTCGCCAAGGATTGGCGCACCGACCGCTACCTGCGCCGTCTCGAAGCCATGATGCTGGTCGCCGACAAGTCCGTTACGCTGGCGCTGACCGGTAATGGCGACGTGCTGGAGCCGGAACACGGCACCATGGCGATCGGCTCGGGCGGCAACTATGCCTATGCAGCCGCCCGCGCGCTGATGGACACCGACAAGTCGGCCGAGGAGATCGCGCGCCGCGCCATGCAGATCGCCGGCGACATCTGCGTCTACACCAACCACAATGTCGTGGTGGAAACGCTGGATGCCGACCGCTGACCTCTACGCCTTCCGGCCGGTGACGGCGGACGACCTGCCGATGCTGGAACGCTGGCTGAACGCGCCGCATGTCCGGCGCTGGTGGGGCGAGCCGGCGAAGGAAGTCGCCGGCATTGCCGAGGATTTCGACGATCCGGCAATGGCGTCCTTCATCGTTCTCCATGCCGGGATGCCCTTCGCCTACCTGCAATCCTACCGGATCTCGGCCGATGATTTCTCCTTTGGCGACCGGCCGGACCGCACGGTCGGCATCGACCAGTTCATCGGCCTTGCCGACATGGTCGGCATCGGCCACGGCCCGGCAATGATCGACGCCTTCGCGGCCAAGGTCTTCGACGAGGGTGTGGAGCGGATCGTGCTCGATCCCCACCCGGACAATGCGCATGCCATCCGGGCCTATGAAAAGGCCGGATTCCATGCTTTCGATCAACGCATCACTGAGGACGGCCCGGCGCTGATGATGGCCCGGGACCGTTGCTAGAAACGGAAAAGCCCATGTCCAATTTTTCGCCCCGCGAGATCGTTTCCGAACTCGACCGCTTCATTATCGGCCAGCACGACGCCAAGCGCGCCGTGGCCATCGCGCTGCGCAACCGCTGGCGCCGCCACCAGCTCGAGCCTGATCTGCGCGACGAGGTCATGCCGAAGAACATCCTGATGATCGGCCCGACCGGCGTCGGCAAGACGGAGATTTCCCGTCGCCTCGCAAAACTCGCCGGTGCGCCCTTCGTCAAGGTCGAGGCGACCAAGTTCACCGAGGTCGGCTATGTCGGCCGCGACGTCGAGCAGATCGTGCGCGACCTCGTGGAGGTCGGCATCGGTCTGGTGCGCGAGAAGAAGCGCGCCGAGGTGACGGCCAAGGCCCATATGAATGCCGAGGAACGGGTGCTCGACGCCCTTGTCGGCGCGACCGCCTCGCCGGCGACGCGCGACTCGTTCCGTAAAAAGCTGCGCAACAACGAGCTGGACGACAAGGAGATCGAGATCGACATCGCCGATACCGGCGGCATGCCCGGCGGCTTCGATATCCCCGGCATGCCGGGCGCCAATATCGGCGTGCTGAATCTCTCCGAAATGTTCGGCAAAGCGATGGGCGGGCGCACCAGGAAGGTCAAGACGACGGTCAAGGACTCGTACAAGGTCCTGATCGACGACGAATCCGACAAGCTGCTCGACAACGAGCAAATCCAGCGCGAGGCCATCCGCTCGGCGGAGAACGACGGCATCGTCTTCATCGACGAGATCGACAAGATCGCCGCGCGCGACGGCGGCATGGGCGCGGGCGTCTCCCGCGAGGGCGTGCAGCGCGACCTGCTGCCGCTCGTCGAAGGCACGACGGTCGCCACGAAATACGGGCCGGTGAAGACAGACCATATCCTCTTCATCGCCTCCGGCGCGTTCCACGTCTCCAAACCCTCGGACCTGCTGCCGGAACTTCAGGGCCGCCTGCCGATCCGCGTCGAGCTGCGCGCCCTCACCAAGGAGGACTTCCGCCGCATCCTTACGGAAACGGAGGCAAGCCTTATCCGCCAGTACAAGGCGCTGATGCAGACCGAAGACGTCACGCTCGATTTCACCGAGGACGGCATCGATGCGCTGGCGGACGTCGCCGTACAGCTCAATGCCAGCGTCGAGAATATCGGCGCGCGGCGTCTCCAGACGGTGATGGAACGGGTGCTCGACGAGATCTCCTTCGAAGCGCCGGACAAGGGCGGCAACAGCCTCGTCATCGACGCCGAATATGTGCGCAAGCATGTCGGCACGCTGGCGGCCAATACGGACCTGTCGCGCTACATCCTGTGACGTTTCGGCACCGGTGATCCATTAGCGGGTCGCCGGTGCCGCATTTTTGAAGGCGGGACCTCTCGACAGGAGGGGCGCTCCCGCCTTACGCCTTTGCCGCGCTTGGCATCATTCCGACATGTTCGTCGTGCATCGGTCGCCGCCATCCGCCGACAGATTTGACCAGACGGGAAACGGAATCGTGCGACAGTTCTTGCCTGTGCTTGCCCTTGCAGCCGCCCTTTTTGTCCAGAGCCAGACGGCGGCGCTGGCCATCGACGTGGTGCCGCCCGGCAACCGCAATGCCGAGCAGCCGGCCATTCCGGGCGCTTCCACGCGCCGCACCAAGGCCGGCAAGACCTCCTTCGACGCGAAATACGAGAAGGTGCGCGACCTCATCGCCAACGACCGCCAGCTCACCGGCAAGATCAAGTCGACCGCCGCGAAATACGGCATCGACCCGATCCACATGGTCGGCGCCATCGTCGGCGAGCACACCTATAATGTCGACGCCTATGACCGGCTGCAGAGCTATTATGTAAAGGCCGCGTCCTATACCGGCAACTTCCGCTTCGCCTATGACGGCGAGACGGTCGGCGATTTCATCGCCCGGCCGGAATTTTCGCAATGCGCGTCGAAGAAGGGCTCCTACGCGCTCTGGACCTGCCGCGAAGGTGTCTGGAACCGGACGTTCCAGGGCAGGACGGTCGGCGGCACGTCCTATCCGAACAACCGCTTCAGCGCGGTGTTCTTCCAGCCCTTCTATGCCGGACAGACCTTCGGCCTCGGCCAGATCAACCCGCTGACGGCCCTGACGCTCACCGACGACGTCGCCCGCATCTCCGGTTATGACAGGCTCGACGAGAACGACGCGGCCGGCGTCTACCAGGCGATCATGGACCCGGACACCTCGCTCGCCTACATGGCCGCCGCGATCCGCCGCTCCATCGACGCCTACAGGAAGACCGCCGGCGTCGACATCTCAAAAAATCCCGGCCTGACGGCGACACTCTACAATATCGGCAATCCCGATGCCCGCGCCGCGGCCTTCGCCGCGCGTCGCGCGGCCGGCGAGGCGACCTGGCCGGAAGAGAACTATTACGGCTGGCTGATCAACGACAAGCTGGCGGAACTGCGCGGCCTGCTCTAGCTTTCCGCAGGTCCGGCCGGAAGGGCGCCGCGCGCTTTTGCGGGGCCTGCCCTGATTTCTGCCTCGCTCTCGGCCCACACTCCGGGCAAGCCGATTGAAGGAAGAAGACGATGGACATGCGTCCCGAGCCGTTCGAACCGCCCGCGCCCGTTCCCCGCACGGTGCCGCCCTCGAAGATCGAGATCATCCGGACCGTCTTCCGCAACCCGCTGGAACTGTGGGGCGTGCCCTCCTATACGCTGCCCTGGATCATGACGAGCTTCTTCGGCGAGAAGACGCTGATCGTCAACGATCCCGGCCTCATCAAACATCTCCTCGTCGACAACGCCCAGAATTACAGGATGGCGACCGTCCGCCAGCTCGTGCTGCGCCCGATCCTGCGCGACGGGCTGCTGACGGCCGAGGGCGCGGTCTGGCGCCGCTCGCGCAAGGCCGTCGCGCCGATCTTCACGCCGCGCCATGCCAGGGGCTTTGCCACGCAGATGCTGGCGCAGTCGGAGCTTTACGCAAAAAAATACGAGGGCGCTGACGGGGCGACCTTCGACATCGGCAACGACATGACGGAGCTCGCCTTCGCCGTGCTTTCCGACACGTTGTTCTCCGGCGAGATCGTCACCTCTTCGGACAATTTCGCCGACGACGTGGACGACCTCCTCCATTCCATGGGCCGCGTCGACCCGATGGATCTGTTGCGCGCGCCCTCATGGGTGCCGCGGGTGACTCGGATCGGCGGTCTCAAGGTGCTCGGCAAGTTCCGCCGCATCGTGCGCGACACGATGGACCTGCGCCTGAAGCGCATGGCGGCGGACGGCGACAGCGTGCCGAGCGATTTCCTGACGCTGCTCCTGCGCGCGGCGGGGCCGGAGGGCCTGACCATGGAGGAGGTGGAGGACAATATCCTCACCTTCATCGGCGCCGGCCACGAGACGACGGCCCGGGCGCTCGCCTGGACGCTCTATTGCCTCGCCAATTCCCCGCATGTGCGGGACGCGATGGAGGAGGAGATCGACCGTGTCGTGGCAAGCGGCGCCGATCCCGTCGACTGGCTGGAGCGGATGCCCTGGACCCGCGCCGCCTTCGAGGAGGCGATGCGGCTCTATCCGCCCGCGCCCTCGATCAACCGCGAGGCGATCGCCGACGACGTGTGGACCAGCTCCTCCGGCGAGGCGGTGGAGATCCCCAAGGGCGTCACCATCCTCGTCATGCCCTGGACGCTGCACCGCCACGAGCTGCTGTGGCAGAAGCCGCGCGCCTACATGCCCGAACGCTTCCTGCCGGAGAACCGCGAGGCGATCCACCGCTTCCAGTACCTGCCCTTCGGTGCCGGGCCGCGCATTTGCATCGGCGCGACCTTCGCCATGCAGGAGGCGATCATCGCGCTCGGCGTGCTGATGCACCGTTTCCGCTTCGACATGACAGCGCAGACGAAACCCTGGCCGGTGCAGCGCCTGACGACGCAGCCGGCTAACGGGCTGGCGTTGAGGGTGACGGCTCGTCGGAGCGCTTCTTCGCCTTCTTGATCGTCTTGATCGAGGCGCAGGTTGCTTCCGGGTTCTTGCAGGGCTGGTAGACGACGATCTCGCTGCCGCTGCCGTCGTCCCAGACGGCCTGCACGGCGATGGTCTCGGCCTCGCCGGGCTTCAGGTTCAGGTAGAGCCAGTTTTGGCTGTCGTCCGACGGCAGGTTGAAGGGCAGCTCCGGATCGCATTCCGCCATCGGGAAGGTCTTGTCGAGCGCGTCGGAATTGATCGAGTAGCGCACTTCCTTCAGCCGGCAATGCATGGTCTGCAAGGCCGTGAAATAGATGAGTTGCTGGCCGGCGAATTCGCGGAACTGCACCCAGCCCGTCTGCTTGTTGGCGTCCAGCATCGCCTTGTAGATCGCGACATCGGGGATCTGCGCTTGGTACTGGCCTTCGTCCTCCTCCTGCGCCCCCGCCGGCAGGCTGCCGGCCAGGAGGAGGGCGGCGGCGAGAAGAAGGCTTGCCGAAAGCGGCTTCCGGCCCGAAGGGCGTTGCGGCGGGGAAAGGGCGATCACGGGCGGTTCCTCGTTCTTCGGCATGGGCGCGACATAACACCATTGCGGCCCTGTTTTGAAAAGGTTTCCGGCCGTTTCCGCAACCATCCTGCATCGGCAAAAATATGATTTTATCCGGAGCGGAATAAATTCTTTATGCTGTTGCCGAATTGACTATGAATGAAAGCTCCTGAAAGTGACACCATTCGGGATACTCCCCCTTCGTCCCGTCATTCGGAGTTTTTCAGATGCCTTTTACCGAAAAAGCCGGTCTTTCGATCGACAGCGCGCTTTATGATTTCCTCGTCGACGAGGCCCTGCCGGGTACGGGCGTGGACGCCGAGCGCTACTTCGCCGACTTCTCCGCCATCGTGCACGACCTCGCGCCGGAAAACCGCGCGCTGCTGAAGACGCGCGACGCGTTGCAGGAAAAGCTCGATGCCTGGTACTGCGAAAACGGCGCGCCGAGCGACATGGCCGCCTACGAGGCCTTCCTGCGTGAGATCGGCTATCTGCTGCCCGAGGGCGACGCGTTCAAGGTAACGACGGAAAATGTCGATCCGGAGATCGCAAGCCTTGCCGGCCCGCAGCTCGTCGTACCCGTCATGAACGCACGCTATGCGCTGAACGCCGCCAATGCGCGCTGGGGCTCGCTCTATGATGCGCTCTACGGCACGGACGCGATCCCGGAAACGGACGGCGCGGAAAAGGGCAAGGGCTACAATCCGGTGCGCGGCGCGAAGGTCATCGCCTGGGCGCGCGGCTTCCTCGACGACAGCGCGCCGCTTGCCGGCGCCTCCTGGCGCGATGCGGCGGGCTTTGCGGTCGAGGGCGGCAAGCTCGTCGTCGCGCTGACCGGCGGCGGCAAGACGGGTCTTGCCGACGGGAACAAGTTCGCCGGCTATGTCGGCGATGCCTCCGCCCCGACCCATGTCCTCCTGAGCAACAACGGCCTGCATATCGATATCGGCATCGACGCCTCCACGCCGACCGGCAAGGACGATGCGGCGCATATCGCCGACGTCGTCATCGAATCGGCGCTGACCACGATCATGGACTGCGAGGATTCCATCGCCGCCGTCGATGCCGAGGACAAGGTCGTCGTCTATCGCAACTGGCTGGGCCTGATGAAGGGCGACCTTTCCGAAGAGGTCGTCAAGGGCGGCAAGACCTTCACCCGCCGGCTCAACCCCGACCGCGTCTATACCGCGCCCGACGGCTCGACCCTGACGCTGCCCGGCCGCTCGCTGATGCTGGTGCGCAATGTCGGTCATCTCATGACCAATCCGGCGATCCGCGACCGCGACGGCAACGAGGTGCCGGAAGGCATCATGGACGCCATGGTCACCGCGCTGATCGCGCTCTACGACGTCGGTCCGAACGGCCGCCGTCAGAATTCGCGCGCCGGCTCGATGTATGTCGTCAAGCCGAAGATGCACGGGCCGGAAGAGGTCGCCTTCGCCTCGAAGCTCTTCGCCCGCGTCGAGGCCGCCGTCGGCATGGCCCCGAACACGATGAAGATGGGCATCATGGATGAGGAGCGCCGCACGACGGTCAACCTCAAGGAGGCGATCCGGGCCGCCAAGGACCGCGTCGTCTTCATCAATACCGGCTTCCTCGACCGCACCGGCGACGAGATCCATACCTCGATGGAAGCGGGTCCGATGATCCGCAAGGGCGACATGAAGCAGGCTGCCTGGATCGCGGCTTACGAAAACTGGAACGTCGATATCGGCCTCGAATGCGGCCTTTCCGGCCATGCGCAGATCGGTAAGGGCATGTGGGCCATGCCCGATCT
>Ga0153917_1001151_pt1 | contig 12047 bp, 8 predicted proteins | sample TSFL001MetaG_FD_104695 | JGI IMG/M metagenome (GOLD analysis project Ga0153917, IMG submission 104695) | Attine ant fungus gardens microbial communities from Florida, USA - TSFL001 MetaG | ecosystem: Host-associated > Fungi > Mycelium > Unclassified | place: USA: Florida, Paynes Creek Historic... | reverse complement strand
TGGAGGATATCGGCGCGGTCGAAGACCTGCGCATAGATCTGCCCGCCGCCGATGACGCAGATCTCGTCGACGCCGAGCGCCTCAGCCGCGCGGCGTGCCGCCGCCAGCCCCTCGTCGAGCGAGGCGACCACTTCCGCGCCGGGCGCGGAAAAGGCCCTGTCGCGGGTGATGACGATGTTCGGGCGCCCCGGCAGCGGCCGGCCGATCGAATCCCAGGTCCGGCGCCCCATCAGCACCGGCTTGCCGAGGGTCAGCGCCTTGAAGCGCTTGAGATCGGAAGGCAGCCGCCACGGCAGGTCGCCGTCGCGGCCGATCACGCCGTTTCTCGCAACGGCCACGACGAGAACGATCCTGGCTTCACTCATGCGGCTCGGGCTCTCCTGGAAATCAGACGGCGATGGGCGCCTTGATATTTGAATCGGCTTCGTAGCCGATCAGGGTGAAGTCCTCGAATTTGAAGGAAAAAAGATCCTTCACCTCGGGATTGATCTTCATGAAGGGCAAGGGCTTCGGCCGGCGCTTCATCTGCTCGCGCACCTGCTCGAAATGGTTGGAATAGATATGGGCGTCGCCCAGCGTGTGGACGAAGTCGCCCGGCTGCAGCCCGCTCACCTGCGCGACCATCATGGTCAGCAGCGCATAGGAGGCGATATTGAAGGGCACGCCGAGGAAGATGTCGGCGGAGCGCTGGTAGAGCTGGCAGGAGAGCTTGCCGTCCGACACGTAGAACTGGAAGAGGCAATGGCAGGGCGGCAGCGCCATCTCGTCGACCAGCGCCGGGTTCCAGGCCGAGACGATGTGCCGGCGGGAATTCGGATTGTTGCGGATGCTGTCGAGGACGGCGACGATCTGGTCGAGATGCCGGCCGTCGTGGGTCGGCCAGGAGCGCCACTGGTAGCCGTAGACCGGGCCGAGGTCGCCGTTGTCGTCGGCCCATTCGTCCCAGATGGTGACGCCGTTGTCGCGCAGATAGGCGATGTTCGTGTCGCCCTTCAGGAACCACAGCAGCTCATGGATGATGGAGCGCAGGTGCAGCTTCTTGGTGGTCAGCACCGGGAAACCTTCGGAAAGGTCGAAGCGCATCTGGTAGCCGAAGACGCCGCGCGTGCCGGTGCCGGTCCGGTCACCCCGGTCGGTGCCGTTTTCCATCACATGGGCGAGAAGGTCGAGATACTGCTGCATGGTCGCCGCCGATTCGTTGTCCAGCGTTCGATACTAGAGCCGAAGCGGCGGCGGCCAAAGGGCGAAATGGGATTTTCCCGGCTTTCCTCAGGCGAGCGCGCCGAGCTTTCCGAGTTCCTTGGCGGTGAGATAGTAGAAGGTCACGCGCGACTTGGAGCGGTCGTCGGCCATCGCCTTGCAGACGGCCTCGACGGCCTTGTCGGCGGCCTCGCCCGTGATGCCGAGCTTCTTGCCGCACCACTTTTCCTTCACGCGGTTGAGTTCTTCCGGATCCGAGCAGGAGACGAGCGAGGAGTCGCGGTTGCGCAGGGCGATGCCCAGATGGCTCACGATCTTCTTGACGATGGCCTCGTCGGCACCGCTGTCATACTTGCGGACATCTGCGAGATAGTCGGTCATGGTGTCTCCTCTACGGTCGTTCGGCTGCCGCCGTCATGGGGTCCCGCCGCATGCCCATGTTTTTCAACGCATGGCGGCAAGTCAAGCGCTAATGAACGCCTGCCCGGCCCCGTGGCAAAATCCCATTCACAAAACCCTTTTCTTGCGCACCGGGAGCGCCTATATGTGAAGTGCTGCTTCGGCAGCTATGGCAATAAACGGGCGGTGTAATAAACCCATTGGACCCGGGGGCGGTACCCGGCGCCTCCACCAAAAACCGGTCGATTTCGACGGACCGGCTTTTGATGGGGGCGAAATAGGATCGACAAGGGCGTAAAGATCGACTTTTTGCTCGGCATTGTACCACCGTTATCGGGCTAAACTTGTAGTTGCAAACGACAACTATGCGGAAGCTCGTCTCGCTGCCTAATGGCGGTGTGACACTTCACTCAAAGTCCTGACGGGTCGCACCGGCAGGCGGGGTCCGAAGGCACCTGGCAACAGAAGCCTTCACCTTCTCCAATCCCTTGAAATGGTCTATAGCTGTCCCAGATGACTCGTGCCGCAGGGCATGAGATTGAACGAAGAATGCCTGAATACAAGGGCAGGAAGAAAGACAGGAACGGATGGCGCAAGACCACATTCGCTACGACATTCTCGCCCAGGACGCGCTGCGCAGCGTCATTCGCAAGGTTCTGTCCGAAGTTGCGGTCACGGGCCATTTGCCCGGTGAGCACCATTTCTTCATCACCTTCCTGACCAACGCCCCCGGCGTGCGCATCTCGCAGCACCTCAAGGCGAAATATGCCGAGCAGATGACCATCGTCATCCAGCACCAGTTCTGGGACCTCAAGGTCACCGAGAGCCTGTTCGAGATCGGCCTCTCCTTCTCCGATACGCCGGAAAAGCTCGTCATCCCCTTCAATGCCATCCGCGGCTTCTACGATCCGTCCGTCAGCTTCGAATTGGAATTCGACGTGCCGGCGGTCGAGGAGGAAGAGGATCATTCCGCCGAGGTGACGGCCTATCCCGCCGCGCCGGAAAAGGCCGAGGATGCCGCCGAAGAGCCGGCGCCCCCGACCGGCGGCGGCGACAACAAGGGCGGCTCTGTCGTCTCGCTCGATTCCTTCCGCAAGAAGAACTGAGCCTTTCCGATGAGCGGCGACGTCGTCAATCTCCGCCAGTTCCGCAAGCAGAAGGCACGCTCCGACAAGGAGAAGCAGGCCGAGCAGAACCGCGTCGCCTTCGGCCGCACGAAGGCCGAGAAGTCCCTGACGCGCGCGCTGAACGAAAAGGCGGAAAAGACGCTGGACCAGGGCCGCCTCAAGCGGCCCGGCGATGCCCCGGACGGCGAAAAAGGCTGATATCCCAGCACCTTGCCGGCACCCCCGGTATCGATCTGCCAACGGCCTGAATCATCCTGTGAGGACGGCATGATCCGCAAATATTCCACCACGCTGCATGGCCACCGCACGAGCTTCTCGCTCGAACCGGCATTTCATGACGAGCTGAAGCGCATCGCAGACGCGCGCGCCATGCCGCTGGCCGCGCTTCTCAGGGAGATCGACGATGAGCGCGGCGTCGAGGGCAACCTGTCCTCGGCGCTGCGTCTCTTCGTCCTGCAATGGCTGAAGCAGCGGGCGGGCGACGCCCCGCTCAATTAACGCCGGGCAGCGCGTCGAAATTCAGGCTTTGCCCGTTGCCGACGGGCGGCAACTCGCCGCCGCGCTCGACACCCTCCTCCGGCGAGACCGGCAGGCGTCGGCGCGCGGCCTCCTCTTCGGCCTTGCGCGCTTCCTCGGCGGCCTTCTGTTCTGCAAGGCGTCTCGCCTGCTCCTGCGCTTCCGCCTCGCGGCGCGCATCCTCGGCAGCCTTGCGCTTTGCCTCTTCGGCGGCCTGCGCGGCGCGCTCCTGCTCGGCCCGCGCGCGCGCTTCGGCGCGCAGGCGCTCTTCCTCCTCCATCCGCAGCCGCGCCGCCTCGGCCTCCGCCGCGCGCGCCTCGGCGCGTGCGCGATAGAGCGCGGCCTCCCGGCGCAGGCGCTGCTTCTCCAGTACGTTCGCCTGCAATGTCTCCACGCGCCGCCGCTCCGTCTCGAAACGGCGCAGCGACAGGTAATTGGCGAGTGGCTGGACATCGAGCTCGACGCCCGGCGCGTCCACAAGGCCGCGATAGCCGAGCGCCACTTCCGGCTCCGCCCCCGCCAGTGCCTCCTCGCCGGCCTTGTAGGTCACGGCGAGCCGGCCCGTCATGGTCTCGTCGGCAAGGTCGATATCCGCATCGCCGGAAAGCGCCGCCCTAGCGTCCTCCGCCGTCACGTTCTGGACGCGCAGCTTGCCGCTGGCGAGCGCGAAGGGAATGCGCACGGTCCCCAGCGCCGCCTCGCCTTTCAGCACGGCATCCGCGGCAAAGCCGGCGACCCGCTCGGGCGTGACATCGCCTTCGATCCGGTCCGCGGCCGAAAGCAGCGAGGAAAACGCCCCGGTATCGATGCCGCGCACGACGAAATCGGCCACCCGCGCCTCGCCCGAACCGCTCGCGCCTTCGGCCATGGCCCGCACGCTCTTGCCGGACGCGTCCACGGCAAGCGTCACATCCGCCTTGCCGCCCGCGACCGCGCCATCGGGGCTCGCCCAGACGATCTTCGACAGATCGGCCCCCGAAAGCGCCGCCCGCGCCTCGAACAACCCGTTCTCCTCGGAATTCGCCACCTTGAGGCGGCCCGAAAGCTTTCCGCCCAGCCAGTCGCCGGCCATGTCCGTCAGCGTCAGTTCACCGCCCTTCCAGGCGAGATCGCCCTTGAAGCCCTCCACCGCGCCGTAAAGCCCCGGCCAGAACGCGCCGGCTTCGAGCGCCACGGCGAGGTCCGCATTCTCAAGCAGCGGCCGGCCGAGCGGCGCGGCATTGAGCCCGCCTTCCGCGGCATCGGTCACGGGCCCCGCCACGGCCTCGGCGAGAAAGGCGAAGTCGAGCGTATCGAAGCGAAGCGCGCCGGTCCCGGCAAGCGTCGGCGCCGTCCGATCGAGCGTCAGCCCGCCGGAAAAGCCGTTGCGGTCGGCCTCGCCGGAGATATCCGTGATGGCGACGGCTTCAGCGCTGGTGTCGACCGATGCCTGCAAGGTCAGCGGCAGCCCCGCGCCGCCCTGCGGCAATGCGATGCCGTTCATCATCAGATAGGGCTCGATATCGTCGCTCTTCGCCGAAAGGGTGAGCGCCCCCGTCAGGAAATCCGCCGCCGAAAGCGCCGCCGTGCCCTTGGCCGAGATCGACGTCTTGCCGGCATTGAACGCCGCCGAGACCGTTGCCGGCCCCTCCTCCGGCTGTTCGACGCTGAAGGTGACGCTGCCGTCGGGATCGGCGTCGAAGGGAAGCGGATCGAGGCCCAACTGCCCGGCCAGCACCACGGATTGCGGATTGAAGAGGCTGCCCTCCAGCGCAAAGCCGCGTCCTTCCAGAAGCTGCGCAAGGCCGGACGCCGAGAGCTTCAGGTCGACGCGCCCGTCATTGACCGGCCCCGCAAGCGTGAAGGTGGCGGGAGCGCCTTCCTCCCCGGAAACGGCGGCGCGCAGCGACAGGTTCGCATTGTCGTAGTAGCCGGCATTGGCGACGAAACGGGTGAGCAGCGGATGGGCCGGCAGGTGGCGCGCCAGGAGATCGGCGACGGGCTGCATGGCATCCGCCTTAAGCGTCACGTCGAGCCCGGCGCTCGGCTCGGTCAACGTGCCGCCGAGCGTGCCTTTCGCCGAAAGCGCAGCGCCCGCGAGCGAGGCGACATCGAAGCGGCTGAGGGTGAAAATCCCGTCCTTGGCGGACAGCACGGCCTCGACCCCGTCGGCGCTTTCGCCGAAGGCGTGCAGACGATCCGCCTTGATATCGAGCGCGATGGAATGGCCGAGCACGGCCGGCAGCGAAGCGTCGCCGGCGAAGAGCCCCGCAAGGGCCTGCAGCGAATCCAGCTCCACCTCGTCGCCGCGCAGTTGCAGCGAAAGCGTCGGGGCTGCGTCGGCGCGGGATTCGCGCTCCAGCCGGCCGGTGAGCGAGGCGCCGTCCACGGCGATTTCGAGGTTTTCGAAACGCTGCAAATCGTCGGTGAGGTTCACGTCGGCCGAAAAGCCCGCGGTCTTCAGCCTGCGGATTTCCGGATCGACGGAACCGGCCAGCCAGGTGGCAAGGCCGGACGGCTGGTTGGATGCCACCAGCAGGTTGCCGACGAAGCCGCGATTGTTCCTGAGCGTCAGGCGGCCCTTGGCCTCCAGCGCGGTGCGGCCGGGCAATTGCGCATCCGCGCGGTCGATCCGCCAGCTGTTGCCATCCGGCTTCACATCGAGGCGGATCTCGCGCACCGTCGTGTCTCCCACGACCACGGCGGGCAGGAACAGGCTTGCCCGCCCCGGCACCTGCGGAATGGGGATGTCGGCGGCGATCGCCAGCAGCGCCTGGAGCCGCTGGCGGGCGGAGACCTGCGGGTTGCGGCCGGTCTTGCCGCCCTCTCCCTTGTTGCCGATGCGGCTGACATCGATCTGCTGGCCATCGGCGATCAGCAGGAATTCGGGCGCGCGGCCGGTATCGAGCGTCGCCTCGCCGGTCACCACATAGGGATCGTCCTGCGGCCCGGCCTCCAGCCGGTATTCGGGAACGCGGATGCGCTCGTTCGAAAGCTCGAACTTTCCGGCGACGCGGATCGGATCGGCCGTCGCCTCGCCCTTGGGATGCGGCTTTTCCGCGAGCGTGAAGCCGCCCTGGTATTGCGGGCGGAAGTCCACCACCTTCAGCACGCCGTCGAGATCGGCGCTGAAGGACAACCGGTCCGGCACGATGCGGGCGCGCATCGAAAGCTCGCCGTTCTCCACCTGCCCGCTCGCAAGCTGGAAGGCGCCGGTCTCGCCGTCGAGCGCCGCGCGCCCGTCGATGCGCCACGGCCCGCCGAGCGACTTGGCAGAAACCTGCGCGTCGAGGCCGGTAACGTGGCGCGTGCGGCCGGTCTGCTCGTCGACGAACTCGATCTCGCCGCCGGTGATCGCGACGTTTTCGAGGATGACCGTCTTGGCGGGAATGTCGGATTTCAGGCCGCGCGCCCAGTCGAGCGTGCCGTCGGAAAACAGCTTGACGCGCGCCTTCGGCTCCTCGATGCGCATGTCGAAGATCAGCGCTTCGCCGGAAAGGAACGGCGCAAGCTCCGCATCCATGGAGAAGCGCGCGACCTCCACCAGCGGCTCGCCGTCCTCCGGCGCGCCGACGCGCACGTCGCTCAGCGTGACGGAGGGAAACGGCAGCAGCCGCGCATCGACGCTGCCATGCACGGTGACGGGGCGACCCATGATGCGGCTCGCCTCGCGCTCGAAATCCTGCCGGAAACTGGTCCAGTCGACGAAGAGCGGGGCAAGCAGCGCCGCGAACAGCGCCACGACCACCACGCCGCCGACAAAGAGCCCGATCCTAGAAAGCACGCCGCAAGCCTCGAATTCCGTTCAATCGCTTCACGATAGCGTCTAATTCTCCGGCAGGGTCGAAAAAATCTTGCCGGGGTTGAGAATGTTGTCGGGGTCGAGCGCCTGCTTGATCTGCCGCATCAGATGCACGGCGCCGCCGAGCTCGCCCGGCAGGAAGGCCTGCTTGCCCTGCCCGATGCCGTGTTCGCCCGTGCAGGTGCCGTCCATGGCGAGCGCCCGTGCATTGAGCCGGGTGACAAAGGCCTCGACCCCGGCGATCTGCGCCGCGTCCGTGTCGTCGAAGATCAGGCTGACATGGAAATTGCCGTCGCCGGCATGGCCGACGATGGGCGCCAGCAGGCCGTGCTCCTCGATGTCCCGTTCCGTCTCGGCCACGCAGTCGGCCAGCCGGGAGATCGGCACGCAGACATCCGTCGCGATGGCGGCATAGCCGGGATGCAGCGCCTTGGACGCCCAGTAGACATTGTGCCGCGCCTTCCAGAGCCTGGCGCGCTCCTCCGCATCCGCCGTCCACTGGAACGCGCCGCCGCCGCATTCGGCCGTAATGGCGCCGAACTCCTCCGATTGCAGCCGGACATTTTCCTCATTGCCGTGGAATTCGAGGAAGAGCGTCGGCTGCTCCGGCAGGGTGAGGCCCGAATAGGCGTTGCACGCCTTGATCTGCAGCGTGTTGAGCAGCTCGATGCGCGCGACGGGAATGCCGAGCTGGATCGTCATGATCACCGCATTGCAGGCGTCCTTCAGCGTCGGAAAACCGCAGATGCCGCCGGCGATCACCGCGGGAATGCCCTGGAGGCGCAGCGTGACCGAGGTGAGGACACCGAGCGTGCCCTCCGCGCCGACGAAGAGGCGGGTGAGATCGTAGCCGGCCGAGGACTTCCTCGCGCGGCGGGCGGTGCGGATCTCCTCGCCCGTCGCCGTCACGGCGGTCACGGCAAGCACGTTGTCTTTCATCGTGCCGTAGCGCACCGCATTGGTGCCGGAGGCGCGCGTCGAGGCCATCCCGCCGATCGAGGCATTGGCGCCGGGATCGATGGGGAAGAAAAGGCCGGTATCGCGCAGGTAGAGGTTCAGCTCCTCGCGGGTGATGCCGGGCTCGACCGTGCAGTCGAGGTCCTCGGCATTGACCTCAAGCACGCGCTTCATGTTGCTGAAATCGATGGAGATGCCGCCCTCGGGCGCATTCACCTGCCCCTCCAGCGAGGAGCCCGTGCCGAAGGGAACGACCGGCACCTTGAGTTCGGCGCAAAGGCCGACGACCGCCTTCACCTCCTCGGCATTCTCCACGAAGACGACCCCGTCGGGAAGCTGGGCGGGAATATAGGTGGTAGTATGCGCGTGCTGGGCGCGCATCGCCTCGCCCGTCTGCAATCGCGGCCCGAAGCGCCCAGCGAGGCGCGCGAGCGCCTCGGCAATGCCAGCCTCGTTGCGCGCCCCGGTCCTGATATCCGCCAATGCCATCGTAACGTCCTCACATTCGTGGGGATTTACTCAGCAAATTGCCGCCCGGCTGTCCAGCCGCAATATCGGCTTGTCGCCACCTTTGCCGGCGGCGATCACTCGGCCGCCAGCGGCAGGACCTCGGCCTCATCGCCCTTTGCGAGCATGCGCGCATGCTCCAGCTCGGCGGCAAGGCGCTTTTCCTCGTCGGCATGGGGGCTGGTGAAGCGGGCGATTACCAGATAGGCGACCGGTGTCAGGTACAGCGTCACCACCGTCGCAAGGCCGAGCCCGCCGACGAGCACCCAGCCGAGCGAGATGCGCGCTTCCGCGCCCGCCCCGCTTGCCAGCACCAGCGGCACCGCGCCGACGACGGTGGCGATCATCGTCATCAGCACGGGACGCAGGCGGATGTTCGAGGCGTTCTCGATGGCGCTGCGGATATCCTGCCCGCGGTCGCGCAGCTGGTTGGCGAATTCCACGATGAGAATGCCGTTCTTCGCCATGATGCCGACGAGCAGCACGAGGCCGATCTGGCTGTAGATGTTGAGCGTCGTCCCCGTCAGGATCATTGCGAAGACGGCGCAGGCAAGCCCGAGCGGCACCGTCACCATGATGATGATGGAGCTGACGAAGCTTTCGAACTGCGCCGACAGCACGAGGAAGATGATGGCGATGGCGAAGCCGAAGGTGACGACAAGGCCACTCGAATTCTCCTGCAGCGTCGCGGCTTCCGCCATCGGCATCAGGCGCGAGCCCTCCGGCAGCAGCGGTTCGGCCATGTCCTGCACCATCTTCAGCGCATCGCCGAGCGCCAGCCCATCCTTGAGGCCGGCGGAAAGCGAGACGGCGCGAAGCTGCTGCTCGCGCGAGAGCTGCGGCGCGACGGCCTTTTCCTCCAGCGAGGCGATGGAGGACATCGGCACGATCTTGCCGTCGCCGGTCTTGAGGAAGATGTTCTCGAGGTCCATCGGATCGTTGATCGGCGTCGTGGTGGAGGAGAGCTTCACCGGATAGGCCTGCCCCTCGACATAGACGTCGACGACGCTGGTGCCCTCCAGCATCGCCTGCAACGCGGCGGCAAGGCCGGTAATGTCGATGCCGAGATCGGCGGCACGCTCGCGGTCGATCGTCACCGAAAGCTGCGCCTGGTTGGCCTCGTAGTTGAGACGCACGTTCTGGAAGCGGCCGCTGTCCTCGATCTTGCGCACGAGTTCGGCCGCCGCACTGCCGAGCTTGGTATAGTCGTTGCCGACGAGCGCGACCTGCAGGCCGTTGCCGGCGCCGCGGATGCCGAGGCTGTTCGGCTGCATGGTGAAGGCGCGCACGGACGGCACCGTCGCCACGGCGGCGTTGATGTCCTGCACGATCTGCTGCTGCGTGCGGTCGCGCTCGCTCCACGGCGCCAGCGTCAGCACCATGAAGCCGCTGTTCGTCGAGCCGCCCTGCCCCGAGATGGAGAAGATGTTGACGATCTCGCCGTCGTCGTAGAGCGGACGCAGCTTGTTCTCGACCACCTTCATCTGGTCCTGCGCATAATCGAGCGACACGCCCTGCGGCGCGTTCACGCGCAGCATGACCATCGACCGGTCCTCGCTCGGCGTCAGTTCCGACTTGATCGTGAAGAACGAGGTCGCCCCCGCCGCCGTGAAGAGCAGCGCCACGAGGAAGACGACGAAGGGCGCGCCGAGGCAGGCACTCAGCGTCGAGCGATAGAAGCGCGAGGCCGCCCCGCCGATGCGGGCGAGAATGCCGGTGTGCTCGTGCTTGACCTCCCTGGTCAGCATGCGCGAGGCGAGCATCGGGCAGAGCGTCAGCGCCACGAAGGAGGAGAGCAGCACGGCGAAGGCCAGCACGAAGCCGAATTCGCGGAAGAGACGCCCCGCTTGCCCCGGCAGGAACGACAGCGGCACGAAGACGGCCGCGAGCGTCGCGGTCGTCGCGATGACGGCGAAGAACACTTCGAGCGTGCCGTGGATCGCCGCCGCGCGTGGCTTCAGCCCCTCGGCGCGCCGGCGCACGATGTTTTCCAGCACCACGATGGCGTCGTCCACCACGAGGCCGGTCGCCAGCACGATGGCCAGCAGCGTCAGGATGTTGACGGAGAAGCCGGCCATGTAGATGGCCGCGATCGTGCCGATCAGCGCGATGGGCATGCTGATCGTCGGAATGAGCGTCGCGCGCCAATCGAGCAGGAAGAGATAGATGACGAGCGTCACGATCAGCACGGCGACGACGAGTGCGATCTCCACTTCGTGGATGGCACCGTCGATGAAGACGGCATCGTCGCTGGTGATCTTGAGCTGGGTGCCCTCGGGCAGGATGGTGCCGAGGCGCGAGACCATCTGCTTCACGCCCTCGGAAATGTCGAGGGTGTTGGACTGCGCCTGGCGGATGATGCCGAGGCCGATGCCCTGGCGGCCGTTGGAACGCAGCGCCGTCGAGCCCTCGTCCGGCCCCAGCGTCACCATGGCGATGTCGCCGAGGCGCACGCGGTTCTTGAGGATCAGGTTCTCGAAGTCGGAGGGCTTGGCAAGGTCGGCGGTCGCACGCACCGTGATGTCCTGGCTGCGGCTCTTCAGCGAGCCGGCCGGCACGTCAAAGGCGGCGGTCGCCAGCGCGTTGCGCAGGTCCGCCACCGTCAGGCCGCGTGCCGCGAGCTTCGACTGGTCGACGTCGACGCGGAAGATCTTCTCCTGGTCGCCATAGACGGCGACGTCCGCGACCCCCTCGACCGAGGCGAGACGGTCGGTGATCTCGTTCTCGGCGAGCAGCGTCAGGTCTTCGAGCGACTGCGTGTCGGAGGTCAGCGCAAGCCGCATGATCGGCTGGCTGTCCGCATCGGCCTTCACGACGCGGGGCTCCTCGGCGCCGTCCGGAATCTTGTTGGCTACACGGCCGAGCGCGTCGCGCACGTCGTTGGCGGCCTGGTTGACGTCCGTCGTATCCGAGAACTGCAACGTCACGCGGCTGCGCGCGAAGGACGAGACCGAGGAGATATCCTTGATGCCCTGCACGCGGGAGACCGCGCCTTCGATGACGTCGGTCAGTTCGCGGTCCACCGTCTCGGGCGAAGCGCCGTCGAAAGTGGTCGTCACGCTGATGACCGGCTGGTCGACGGAAGGAAGCTCGCGAATCTCCACGCCGTTGAAGGCGGCAAGGCCGGCGACGACGATCAGCGTGTTGAGGACGAGGGCGAAGATCGGCCGCCGGATGAAGAGCGCGGTAAAGCCCGCCGTGCCGGTATCGTTGAGCCCGCCTGCCTCACCCGACATCACGAGCCCTCCGTCACGGCGGGGGTCTTCTCCTCGGCCGTGCGCACCGCGCCGCCCGGGCGCAGCGTCTGCACGCCTTCCGTGACGACGGCGTCGCCCTCGGCAAGCACGGCCTTCACCAGCACCTTGTCGGGATTGCGCTGGACGATATGGACCGGCACGCGCTCGACCGTGTCGCCCTTGAGCTTCCAGATATAGGAGCCGTCGGCGCTCCACTGGATCGCCAGCGGATCGACGCTCGGATAGAAGTCGCCTTCGAAGCGCATGTTCACCTGGAAGGACATGCCGGCGCGCAGCACGTCCTCGGGATTGCTGATGCGTGCC
>Ga0153917_1001150_pt1 | contig 12052 bp, 17 predicted proteins | sample TSFL001MetaG_FD_104695 | JGI IMG/M metagenome (GOLD analysis project Ga0153917, IMG submission 104695) | Attine ant fungus gardens microbial communities from Florida, USA - TSFL001 MetaG | ecosystem: Host-associated > Fungi > Mycelium > Unclassified | place: USA: Florida, Paynes Creek Historic... | reverse complement strand
GGACCTATCGCCATGACCACGCTCCCGCCAGTTGCCACTACCCCGGAAATTGACAGCCTCCTACAGCAGAAGACTGTTGTCGCTTTCGGTGTGAGTGGCGGTAAGGACAGTATTGCTGGGTTGATTGCTACCCACCGGTATCTGAACAGCATCGGGTTTACAGGGCCACGTCTTGCCGTTCATGCAGATCTGGGCAGTGTGGAGTGGGATCAAAGCCTGTTCAAATGCCAGGAAGCAGCTGAAAAGCTCGGCTGGCAGATGGATGTAACCGCACGGCCGGCCGGCGGAATGATGGAGAGATGGCTCTCGCGGTGGTCGAATAACACCCAGCGCTATACCGATTTGAGTTGCGTTCAATTGATACTGCCCTGGTCTACTCCATCCATGCGGTTCTGCACCAGTGAGTTGAAAGTAGCCGTAATTCGCAGCCGTTTGAAGAAGTTATATCCAGATTTCAACATCGTGAATGCTACTGGCATTCGTCGAGAGGAATCGTCCAGCCGGGCAAAAATGCCCATTGCGAAACACGACCCTCAGACTGCTCGCCGAGGTTTTGAAGGCTACCAATGGAATCCGATAATCGAGTGGAACGTGGGAGAGGTATGGGGCGCGATTGCAAGCGAAGGTTTAGACCCTCACGAAGCCTATACACGATTCAACATGAGTCGCGTGTCGTGCAGGTGGTGCATCATGTCTTCGGGACCACATCTCTACAACGCTACCCTGGATCCAGCTGGCCACGAGCTTTACCGCCAAATGGTAGACTTGGAGATCGACTCTACCTTCGCCTTTCAGAGCAACAAGTGGCTTGGGGACGTGAACCAAACCCTGTTATCCAGCGAAACCAAGGATCGCTTGGTCCTCGCCAAAGCCGCGGCCGCCCGCCGGAAAGTGCTCGAGGCCGGGATTCCGAAGCACCTTCGGTTTGAGAAACAATGGCCTACCTGCATCCCTACCCTCCAGGAAGCATCACTGCTCGCGGAAATTCGCATAGAGGTGGCTGCAGGGATTGGACTTAACATCAGATGCGCTGACGCCACTAGTGTCATTCAGCGCTATGAGGAACTGACTGAGTTGAAACATCTCAAGCACGGCATTTCCGGTCCTGAGGTTTTGGGGATGGAGCAGCTAATACCGGCTGTCCAGATTCAGCCTCAACAGCTTTCGTTTTTCTGAGCGCGAGATAATGAATTCGCATACATCTCTTCCACGTGCTTTGCGCCGGATACGTCTGGAGCCTCCGGCACTCTCCCGACTCATAGCGCCAGCTCGAGCACTTGACCTCGCAGAGTCATGGGAGATCGAAGTTGAACGAATCGACGAGCTGGAGGGACTGCCTCTCCCCAGGTTGGACCTCCTTGACTGGCTTGGCTGCATCCAAGCCCATCCCCACTCTGACCCATCCTGGAGCCAGTACACATTCGTGACTCTGGCTCTTCAGGCCCATCACACCTTTGAGTTGATGCATGCCCCCGGGAAGGTGTCATCGATGAGCGTCAGGCCAGGCGATCTGTTCGCATTCCAACCAGAAAAATTGCACTGGCTTCGCGCTGATGGAGATGTGGGCTTTCTCTCACTACAGTGGGCAATACCCAGGGACGACTTTCGCGAAGTCTATCGGGAGATCCGCAGGGGACTCGCTGACGCCGGGCTTCGTTCGGCCAAAGTACCAACGGCTCTCAGCAGTTGGAAAGCCACGATTGGAGAGGAATGGCTGTGATCATATACACCTTCCCGGCGAACGCAGTGAAAGATGTCCGCAATCCGCCCTTGAACACGCAATCTGCACTGGGGGCCGAGCAGTATCCAACCTGTGCCATCAGCGGTCTGCCAGGCGTATTGGCTACCGCAACGAGTTGGCTCGTTTGTGAAGCCCTGTGGCCCGACCGAGCTTCTGCAGATGCGCCAACCGCAGAGATTCATCTCTCAGTTTACGCGGACCACTCCCTCGCTACTGTCGACGATCATAACGGAGCCCTGCGAGAGCAGGGAATCTTTGCTGCAACCCTGTTCGCTCAGCAGCCTGGTCTTCTGACATGGTTGCGGCCTCACTCTGCGTTTGGCGTCGAATACCTTGGTCTGCGGTGGGTTGTGCCTCGGGCTAGCCTTGAGACCGAATTGGAACGCCTTGCGGCTGCAATCGCTGATCTAGCTGGCGAACCCCCGCACCGCGTTGCGTGACCAGAATTTTGTTAGGGGGTTTTGGCACACGTATTCGGGCCTCATCATGCAATCATTGAGCATTGACTGAGGTACGACCCACATGCCAAGGATTACCGTTCCTGACCCGGTGCTGTTCTTTCAGCACTCTGTTTACATCCCTTATGCCTACACACCGGGGCAAAATGAGAAGTTCGTTTCCGCGGTTGAGGTTCGAATCGAGGCAGAGAGCAAGCGCCTGTGTGAGAAGTTTGGGTTGAAGTTTGACGATTCACTATTCTTCAGCCGGACCGCGCTGCGCCTCTACGGGGTGAACCTTGCTAACGTCCAAGCCGCCAGTATGGAGCTTTCCGGCTTTTTGAAGGCCCAGGCCGGTCTCGTTTTTACGGAAGTAGTAGAGGAACTCGTGTGAAGGGATTCCTGCTTTTAGCCGCCACCCTCCTCTTCTCTTTGCCGTCTTACGGGGCAGAGTCAAGCCCAAAGCCTGTCGACAAACGACTGGTGCCGGCACAGATCAACTTCGTTGCACCAAAGGCTCCCCAAGACATTCCAGAGGTGTTCATCGACGGATACATCCACCGCCCCACGGTCGAGGCATTTCGCAAGAACGGCTTCCTGAAAGACAGACAGGTCGGTTTTGTCTACTTCAACTCCCACGGGGGCGATCTCATCGCTGCCATGGAGCTAGGTCAACTCATTAGGGAGCGAGGATTTTCGACCCGGATAGGGGCATGGAACGGCCCTAGTACAAATCCGAGTCCGGGGTACTGCGAAAGTGCGTGCCCCTTCGCATTCGCCGGCGGCGTCTTCAGGCTCATGGATGGTGTGTCCAAGATGGGGGTGCATCAGTTCTTCAAGGCCAGCGGTGTAGCGGGTGACACCGATATCGCAACGGGTCAGATCACTTCCACCCTTCTCGCTAACCACTTAAGCAATCTGGGTATCGACCTTCGCTTGCTGGAAGTTGCTGGCCAGGCGGGTCCGGCCGAGATGAACTACCTGACCCCACTTGAGGCCTACCAGTTGGACTTAGTGAATGCGGGGTCGCTACCGGCGACCTGGACAATTCGAGGAGAGCACGGGCTTGTGTACCTGATGGGTGAACAGACGAAAATCACCGGTACCGGCCGCATAGGCATGTCGTGTAATGCAAACGGCGGTGTATCCATGGCCGCGTTCTACAAGGCTTGGTACGACACCAGCCTGCTTGGGATGATGGACAGCTTGTCCCTGACGGTGGATAACAAGAGTTACCCAGTGCGCAATGGTAAGGTGGGACCCAACCTGAAGAACGGATTTTCCTACATCACCTTCGATCCGACTCCTGAGCAACTGACCGCATTCCGAGCTGGCCGCACAGTGGGTTTTTCCTACGAAAAAGCTGGTACCGACTTGAAGGCTCGCTTTACTGTCGATGTGAACGATGCCCAGGGGATGATCGACAGCTTTGCCCAACTCTGTTCCGGCGCGCGCCCTACATTCGCTGAAAAAATATGAGCGCGAAGGCCACGTCATCGCGCGCGGTACGTGGCTCGCTCGGGCTGAAGCATTGCCCCCAGGCAACAGAACGCAACAAAGCTTCCCGTGACTGTAACCCGCCGTCCTCTCAGGACCTGGACCCGTTGGGCTAAAATCAGGCTCTGCCATTCCTTGGGCACTACAAGCCGATTGACAGAGGGTTTTTTCATGGGAAGCATGTATTTCTGGCTGCGCAGTCCAATGGGCCTGGTTCTCATCGCAATGATGTCCATCCTGCCAACACTGGCGATCGCCACCTGGCTCGGCAATACGTCCGATTTCCTTGCGCTACTGGTCGGTGTAGGAATTGCTGCTCTAAGGCAGTTAGCTTGGATGCGATGGGGAGATGGTTCAGACTGAAAATGACCACATCAGGATAGACCGTGGAAACACCAAATTTCATTCCGCACATCAACCTGCCCGCCATGCGCGAAGCTGCCGAAGTGACTGCTAAACAGCGTTTGCGGGCAATTTCGCTCTCTGCCCCTTGGTTGCGTGATCTCGACGAGTTGGTTTTCGAGATCGCCCAACAGCCCGGCTCTTCAAAGGCAAAACTCAATAGGTTCAGAAAGCTCGCGGACAAGATCGGTACCGCCGTGGCACCACACTCTGCATGCGAGGCATGCTCCCACTGTTGCCACATTGCTGTGACGCTGCCCCAGCTCGAGGCTCAGGTCATTGGTGCAGCCATCGGCAAGGGGCCAGCCAAGGGGAATTTACGCATAACGGGCGATCACCTGGCCACCGTGGAAAAGAACTTCAGAACACCATGCCCGTTTCTGAAGAAGGGGCGGTGCTCAATCTACGCAGATCGACCGATTGCCTGCAGGGTCCACTTTAACCTGGCTCAGGACAGCTACTTCTGCGATCCAGCTATACCCCCGGCTGAGAGTTTCGTGGCCAACGTCGACCTGACCGTTCTGCATGCCGCGATGAACATTGTGTTCATGGATGCGGACTGGGGGGACATAAGGGACTTCTTCCCACCCAGCATCTGACCGTGCCCCTAGGAACACGGCCAGCAAGCGTTAGGCTGGGAGATAGAATCCCAGATATTGGCATCGACCCGACCGCTGCACCAACCGTGAGGCGTTTACCGATGCCTGAGTCTTTCTACCCAACACGATGTGAGATCACCAGGTGAAGATCCTTACCATTAACCTGATCGGCACCTATTTCCATCAGATCAAATCCGGAACTAAGACCTTCGAGTACCGTCTGCGCACGCCTTACTGGCGGAAACGGCTTGAGGGTCGTGCTTACGACATGATCCGAATCTGCTGGGGGTATCCAAAGAAAGATGACACTGATCGAGTCCTCATGCGGCCTTGGCGCGGCTATGAGGAACAGACCATTCAGCATGATCACTTCGGAATCGAGCCTGTGAACGTGTTTGCTATCCATGTAGCTGAATAGGGTTCTGGCACGGCCACGATTAGTGAGAATGCTCAACACCTCAGGAAGGCCCGCATTGCTCTTTCAACCTCAGCCTTAGAGGGTCTTAGCTAAATCCGGACCCCCGTTTTGAGTTTTGGATGGGCAGGACGCGGGTTAGCCTGTTGGTCTATCTACTAGGAGTGAGCATGAGCCAGCATTTTTTGAAGTTCTTCCACGAAAGAAGCGGGTGCGACGTGCGAATTCAGCTCGGCTGGGATCGTCCGCTTCAAGGCTTTTACCTGGTTGCTCTCAAGGAGGATCAGGACTCGCTGCCTGATGACGATGACGAGGTGGTCTACAGCAATCTCAATGACGTTGGTCATCCCAAAGACCTGAGCATTTTCAAGCAGGTCAGTAATCAACTTGGCTTCCCGATACCAGATGTGATGTGGCGAGCCGCTTACCTGGACTCCCAGCACAACGCTGTCAACAAGCAGGTGTTCTACGCGGCTGACGGCCGTGTTGTGGCCCCATTCTGATGCCCACAGCCAGAGCAGCTGGCCCACAAAAGGACTTTCGCATTGGAGCAGTTCATCCTCCAGGATTCACGGGGATTGATTGGAAGCAGGATTAGCTGGTGGCGGGAAGGTGGGTCTTACACCACGAATATCGACCAAGCTCAGATTTTTACCTGCGAGGAAGCAGTTGCCCAGCATGCCTCCCGGGAGACCGACATTCCCTGGCCCCTGGAGTTCGTCCGGGCTCGCCGTGAGCTGGCCGTCGACTTCCAGTACATCAACATTCACTGGGTACCTCAGGCGGGGACTGACTTGTGCTATGTCGCGGCGAGGTTCGACTTCGACGGCAACGACATGTACTGGGTCAGCCCCGCAGGCCAAACAACTGACCTCACCCATGCCTCGGTTTATACGCTCAATGAGGCGTGTGCGCGGTTCGGGAGTGAGGCTGCTGCACGCACCCGACACATCTGGCCCAAGGCATACATTGATGCTCAGGCCCGTTACATCGCCTCTGCTGACGCTATGAAGGTCTCGCAGGCGCTCGAGGCTACGGGTATTAAGTTGGTTCAGCCCGCCCGCAGCCGCAAGAAATCACCGCGCTGCGATGGTTGTGGCCAGTTCATGGCTGCCTACCTGGCCCCAGGCTTCTGCAGCGAATGCCGCTAAGGAAATTTAAATGTCTCAGATCGTCCCTCAGGAGCGGGCATTGAATCGGTATCGGGAGGTTGTGGCCGCGGCCGGAGCGCAGGAGAACCAAGTGCTCGACAAATCGGTGCTGTATAAACGCCTGTTAGCCGGCCTACGGCCCTTGATTCTGCCCCCACCACTCAATCACAGTTACCCCTGGTACCGCGTAGTTGAATCCGATAGCCCGGTATCAATTCCATTCGGGCCAGAAGAGTGGACCCCTGACTGGGACAGCCGTCACGGCGTCTTAATCTGTCAGTCCGTTTGGACCCGGCTTGAAGGTGAAGTCGCTAGCGACCTCACCGTGACTTGCCCTGGTTGGGACGCGATGGGTTTCGTATGGCGGGTATGGCAGGCCGATGAGCCAGCTAGTGACGCCACAGCCACCCTCTGCTGCTGGCATCGTGATGATGTCAGCTGCCTCACGACCCCCGAACTAGTGAAGGCGGAATGTCGCTGGCGGATTGAGCGTGAAGCCGCCTGGGTCTCCGCTTCGGGCAAAATGGACGACGAAGCACTCTGGGCTGCAATCATTTCCTCAGGCCAGGCGGGCAAACCCGGCGATCGGTTTGCTGGATTCATTGCCAGTCAGTGCGTGATGCACATCCGTGCTCTCAAGGAGCAACGAATTGCGGATGGCTTGCCGCTTGACCTCACTCCCGCTGAAATCGAAGCGAAAATTGAAGCCGATATGTCGAAACTCCTTGGTGATTCTTGGTATGTGCGAGATGGGCAACTCTATCACCGCACTTGGCTGATCCAGCGTATATCCCCAGCCTCACTTGGTACTGAACATTACCTTGAGCCTGCATGACGGGGACGGTCCCCTGATAGATCCTCGCAGGGGCTCGTGGCACACACCTGGCTAGGGGAGCATGGCCCCCTCTAAATCAACCGGACATTTCACGATGAGCCTTAACCCAGCACGCACTTCTCCCGGTGCGCCGGTGCCCACGACTGCCGCCTGTGTCGTAAGACCCTTGGACCGGGTCACTTATACCCCACATGAGCCATCTGACCTGGCACCGATTATCAAAGGCACTGTCTTCGACGTGTTGGACACACACTCGGGCAACTGGCGGGTACGTATAGTGCGCGAAGGAGAGGATTTTCCTTTTGGTTTATCGGCAAATGTCTACAGCAACCTGGGCACCTTTGAGATTCACGATGTGCTGGATACACAGGTACACCCAGCCGTTGCTTGATAGCCCCCGCTTCTGGCACACCACAACGACGGTGATCATGGCGTTTTTCTAGGAGAACGTCATGACACATCACCGCCGATTGCAGTTGATGCTGAGAAACCCCAGAGCAATGATGGAGTTCAGTTGCACAGGCCGTTTGCCGGCGGACAATACGCCGGCCAGCCCCCTTATAGCTTTGATCGAGTCGATCCCCCCCAGGTACCGCACTCGAATCACCAGCGTCGTGGTTGGGCCTGCCCTTGGTTACCAAGGGCACCATCGTTTCCACAACCTGGCTCAGGCTTTGAACTGGTTGAAACCTAGCCATGTATCAGCCTCCTATCCCAGCGAGAGCTGGCGTTTGAAGCGCTTCGCGACCGCGCTCACCATCAAAGATTTGGCACCGCATTGCCAGATGCCCGAACAGATCGAGAAAGAACTCACGCTTACTCGCTAGCCAGGGCTTCTGCCACTTCCCTACCCCTCTGATGATGGGCTCATTCCAAAGGAGACCATCATCATGCATCAGCAGCCAAGCACCACCTCGGCCCCTCAACACGAACTGCCAACACCAAGCTGGCTGCAGCCCTACCGCGATGGTGAGCGTATCGGCCGATCGCAAGCACTCAAGGCGTACAGCGCGTACTATTGTGTTGACGGTTCAGCTGACACAGATGGCGCCATTGAAGAACGAATCGCCCCTCAGCGTACCCCGATGGTCCCTTATGCCAGTCGGACGGGCACAAAGAAGAATCTGGACGCCATGCGTGCCAACGGCTGGGGTTTGCTGGTTTCAGCCAAGGGGGTGCTACGGACAGAGGGCTTCCAGGAGGTCATGCTCGACAATGGTGCGTGGTCGGCTTACACCCAGGGAGAGGCATTTGATGAGAACGCGTTCATCAAAGCTTATGACCTCCTAGGTGAGCGAGCCAAAATGGTAGTCGTTCCAGATATCGTCGCGGGTGGACTCAAGTCCTTGGACTTTTCGCTTAAGTGGCTTGACCGCCTAGCGGGAGGCCCCTCGACGCTCCTACTTGCGGTCCAGGATGGCATGGTTCCAGATGACGTCCGAGACCTCCTAAATCCGGGGGTGGGCATCTTTGTGGGGGGCACCAGTGACTGGAAGCTGCAGACAGCTCATAGCTGGGGAATACTCGCGAGACGTCGATGCTGTCATCTGCATGTTGGTCGAGTGAATAGCGCGAAGCGGATGCTTCTTTGTTCTGCAGCAGCAGGTGCTCACTCAGTAGACGGAACTTCGGCATCGATGTACTCAAAAACGGTAGCGCCCCTCACTGCGGCCGTTAACTATGGCGAAGCGCAAGCTGATTTCTTCTCGCCCAACGGCCAGGATTTTGATGCGACCGACTACGACTGCGCCTGGCCGGCCGATCTAGCCCGGTAGCTAGTGGCACGGGATCTCTGATCGCATACTGCGGCCAATTCAACTTACCGCCATTCTGGAGCACTCATGAACCTCGAGTCCGTCAAATCGCTGCTATCACTGGACCCTAGCGCGCATGCTCAAAACACCGCCCTTCTTCGCCAGATGATCATCCCTTTGGATGCGGCCAAGCAGGAGATGAACTATCAGTTCAAACGAGCATTGCCCGGCCTTCAGTCACTTGGGCTCGAGTACGGCGGCTTCAATCTACAGCCGGACTACCAGCGGGGGCATGTATGGACAATCGATCAGCAGACCGCCTATCTGGAGAATGTCCTGCGAGGCGTCATCGACACCGCGGGCCTGCTGCTCAAATTCAACTGCCCTAATTGGGAGAATCACAAATACGAAGGGGCACTCCCTCGTGGGTTTGAGTGCCTGGACGGCCTCCAGCGCCTGACCGCGGTCATCAAGTTCTGTGAAGGAGAGGTGCGACCGTTCGGTCTGTCGGTCGAGGACCTGGCTTACAGCTCATTCTCAGTGACGAATTTCCACTTCCGAGTAGCGTTCTACGACTTTCAGACCCGAGCTGATGTGCTTCGTCACTATCTGGCGTTCAACGGCGGCGGCGTAGTCCACAGCAAAGCTGAGCTGGACCGAGTTAAGGGCTTACTGTTGGAAGCCATCGAACGCGGGGAGTGAGAAACGTGGGCCAATCCTGACTATGGTTTTGGGCTTCTGGCACTCCAATATAGCGCTGATCATGGGCTCACCAATTGAGGAGCTACCCCATGTACAACGTAATCAGAACCGCCGCGATCGCTCTCTGCCTGACAGTCTTCATGGGCTGTTCTGTGAACCCTCAGACGGGGGAGCGTGAATTTGATCGAACCGCGATCGGCGCTACCGTGGGCGGGGTCGCCGGGGGGATTCTGGGGGCAGCAGTAGGCGGAGAGCGAGGCGCTGTCGTTGGCTTTGCTGCCGGCGCGGCACTTGGTGGCGGCACCGGCTACTGGATGGACAAACGTGCCGCTAAGCTGCAGGAAGAGTTGAAGCGGAAGGGCATGGAGGTGTCCACTGGCATCGACTCGGCAACTGGCCTGCAAATGCTGACGATTCAAGCCCCAGCTGATGTGGTATTCGCCTCTGGCTCGGCTGACCTCAACCCCATCGCATTCCAAGGCCTGAGCGCCATCTCCAGCGCTTTGAAAGACCAGCCAAGCCTAATGGTCGAAGTGACGGGTCATACTGACTCGACCGGCAGCTCCCAACTCAACAAGCTGTTGAGCTCTGCACGCGCACAATCTGTCGCCCAGTATCTATACGCCGGTGGTATCCCCGCTCAGATGATTGCCGTGCGTGGCGTAGGGTCACTCATGCCGATTGCAAGCGATGCAACACCTCAAGGACGAGCACAAAACCGTCGCGTAGAGATTCGCATCAAGCAGGCTTAACGCTACGCGTAAACAATGCGCCCGTGCTCTGGCACATCTGGCCGGGCGAACAACCTGTCTAGGTCTTCGGGGGTGTACCCTGCTAGCCAACTGTCCTGGTGCGGAAGGAGAACCGCGCCGCGCCAGCTCCTCACCGCGCCCACGTCCAGATGCACGAACTTCTTAGCGATGTAGGTGCCAACCCCCCCAACCCCGATCACCTTTATCAGATTCGCAAGTGGTTCCGTCCCCACCCCTGGGATGCGAATGTCGGCAGCCTTTGCCTTGACGTGCATCGAGTTCAACGCGGCCCCCTCAAGCGACGAGTTGAACTCTGGCGTTCTGTACCCGCTATTGATCAGTATCTTGGCCGGCAGTTGCTTGACTCGCAGGTATGCACTAGCAATCCACAGCAGGTCCAGTAGCTTGGCGTCGATCTGTACGGTTTTCTTCGAAACCACATCTCTGAGGAGGGTGCAGGCGATCGCATACCCATGCTGGTCCCAACCCACCCCCTTCCGGTAGTAATAGAACCTCGCCTTCTCGCCCGACTGCGGGCGCTCCAGGTCAAGAAATCGATCTCGATCCAGCAGAACTGCGCGCCAGTCCCGTTGCATTGCGCCGTATGCGATCGAAGGGACGGTCGCCATCGCAACTGGTGTTGCGAGCGCAGCGGAGAGAATTTGCCGACGGGTTAATAGCGATTTTTGACTCATGACGGGGCATCAATTGGCTAAAGCTGCCCCGAGTGTATTGCTGTCACCTGTTGATGACATCCCAAAACAGGTGGTCGTTTTTCGAATCCTCAGCTCGAGTTCAGAGCCAAGACCTACATCCGCCCTGCCCCAAGAACGTGGTTTTAGGTGGTTCTGGCACGGGCCATAAACCCTGAGTATTTCTCCATCGATAACTGGAGACTCTCATGCCCCAACCCACCCCCTCGCTGCGCACTGTTGGCCGAGTACTAACTCCTGCAGGTCAAGAACACTTCGCCTATTTGGCAATCCATCCCCAGCAGGATTTGGCTTTGCTGGAAGCTCACTCTCTCGACGTTGGCACCGCGCCTGGCATCAAGATCGTTGCGGATAGTGAAAAGTTTTTGCTTCTGAGCGAGGACGATCATCTGGCCTTCCTGAGCGGTGGAGCAGGCAAATTGGCGGCCGATTCAATCGTGGACTGGCTCATCGAGCTGGAGTTTGCTGATGAAGTCGAGTGGCACGGTTGCGTTACGGAGGTTGGTCTCGAGCTAGAGAACCCGCTGCCCAGGATGGTGCTTGGGTATTACCCGCGAGCTGAAGCTGAGGCGATCGCCGCGGTGCTCACCCCCGATCCCCAACTCGCGCGCCTAAACACAAAGGGGATCTTGGAGGCCGACAGTTCGGGCGATGTTTACCACTACCAGCTCCGCTACCCCGGCGACATGGATGACACGGTCGTATTCGTTCGTGCGCTCGACTGCGAAACGGGCTTGGACTTCGCCAAGAACCATTTGCGCACTCTGCGCAATGGCGCGCCTGACATTGAAATCGTAGGGATCAATACAGGCCTGCTGGCTTGGACTGTCTGACGAATTTCGGACAACCACTTTGGCTGGTGGCACGCGATGTCCCCGGTAACATTTACTCCATCCAACACTGAGACATACCAATGAACTCCTGCGAAATCCTGCGTGCTCTAGATACCGTTGCAGCCGTGTCAGGCAAGAACGAAAAATCCGTGCTTTTGACCGCCTATATGGTTGACCCAACCTTCGAGCGAGTGATGAAGCTCATGCTCAACCCGCTCATT
>Ga0153917_1001149_pt1 | contig 12059 bp, 12 predicted proteins | sample TSFL001MetaG_FD_104695 | JGI IMG/M metagenome (GOLD analysis project Ga0153917, IMG submission 104695) | Attine ant fungus gardens microbial communities from Florida, USA - TSFL001 MetaG | ecosystem: Host-associated > Fungi > Mycelium > Unclassified | place: USA: Florida, Paynes Creek Historic... | reverse complement strand
CGGCCCTTCTACAACGCGCGGAAGGGCCGCAACCAGGAAGCAGACGCAGCGACCTCTCCGCTCCCACAGCTCCCACCGCCTTCGCCTCGACTCGCGATTCACTCTCCGCAGGAGGAACACATGACCTGGCTCGTCACCGGCGGAGCCGGCTACATCGGCTCCCACATCGTCCGCGCCCTCGCCGCATCCGGACTCCCGCCCGTGGTCGTCGACGACCTCTCCACGGGTCGCGAGGCGTTCCTCCCCGAGGGCGTGCCGTTCGTCCGCGGCACGATCCTCGACCGCGATCTGCTCGTCGCCGCGATGCGCGAGCACAGGGTGCAGGGCGTCATCCACGTCGCCGGCTTCAAGTACGCCGGCGTCTCTGTGCAGCGCCCGCTCCACACCTACGCGCAGAACGTCGAGGGCACGCGCGCCGTGCTCGCCGCCATGGAGGAGGCGGACGTCGCCAGCCTCGTGTTCTCGTCGTCGGCCGCCGTGTACGGCACCCCCGACGTGGCGCTCGTCACCGAGGACCTGCCCAAGCGCCCCGCCTCGCCCTACGGGGAGTCGAAGCTCATCGGCGAATGGCTCATCCGCGACCAGGCGGTCGCCACCGCCGCCGACGCGTACCCGCTGCGGCACACCTCGTTGCGCTACTTCAACGTGGTCGGATCCGGAGACCCGTCGGTGTTCGACGTGAGCCCGCACAACCTGTTCCCGATCGTGTTCGAGCAGCTGCTCGCCGGGCGGACGCCCCGCATCAACGGCGACGACTACGCCACCGCCGACGGCACCAACGTGCGCGACTACGTGCACGTCGCCGACATCGCCGCCGCCCACGCCGTCGCCGCGCAGCGCCTCATGGCGGGGGAGCCGCTCGAGCCCGCCTACAACCTCGGCTCGCGCAACGGCCTCTCCGTGCGCGAAGTCATGGATGCGATCGCCCGCGTCACCGGCATCCCGTTCACGCCCGAGATCGGGCCGCGCCGGGCGGGCGATCCGGATCGCATCGTCGCGACCGGAGAGCTCGCCGCGCGCGACCTCGACTGGAGGATGCGGCACTCGGTCGACGAGATGGTGCGGTCCGGCTGGGAGGCGCGGCGCCGGGCGTGAGCGTCGTCGGGCGAGTGATGGGTCGCTGAGCTGGTTCGAGGTCGCTTCGCGGCTGCTCGTTCGGCGGGTTGTTCGGGTCGCTGCTCGGCTGTTTTCGTTGATGATCGTGCGGGCGGTCCGGAGGGGCGCGCTGCTCCTGCCGGCCCTGCCTTGTGCTGTGTAGCACGGAAGTCGCCGCACGCCCCTCCTCCCCGCCCGCACTGCGTCGTGAGCAGGGCAGGGGGTCGGCGCGCCGGCTGGAGCGGGAGGTTCTTTTGAGGAGCTCGCTGCGCTCGCGGCATTGCTTTGCTGGCTCGCTGTGCTCGCGGGGCTATGGAGCCGAATTCCCCCTTTGGGACGGTGCCGAAGGGGGAATTCGGGACCATGGACGGGAGCGGGTGACGGTGGCTGCGCCAGCGGGTGGAGGAGTCGACGCCGAACTCGGGAGGGGCGGTGACGGGGCGGCGAATAGCGGCGCACCGTCACCGTATGTCCAGAGCCGGGCGAAGGGGCGGGGAGCAGCGCGGGTTCCCGATGTTCACCGGGGTGGGCGGGCAGGAGACTCGGCGGGGCCGTCCGAATGGTGGGGATCGATGAGGTTCACGACGCCGATGCGTGGGCCGGATCCGCATGAATACGCGGCACTGGAATGGGTCGGCGCTCGATCGGGCGGGACGGACACCCACGGTTCGGACGGGGCTCCCGGCATCCACGTCGGTCGACGCGGCTGTCCTTGTGCCCTCCGCCTTACGCGCTTGCGCGGAGGACGAGGCGGGGGATGATCTCGAGGGGGACGGCGCGGGCTGCCGGGGTCGCGGCGCCGATCGTCGTGACGAGCGCGTCGACGGCCGCGGCGCCGAGCGCCCGGAAGTCCTGCCGCACGGTCGTCAGCGGCGGCCGGTAGTGCGCCGCCTCGGCCACGTCGTCGAAGCCGATGACCGCCACGTCGTCGGGCACGCGGCGGCCGGCATCCGCGAGGGCGTGGAGCGCGCCGAGCGCCATCTGGTCGTTCGCGACGAAGAGCGCCGAGGCATCGCCCGGCAGGTCCGCGATCGCCGCGTAGCCCGCCGCCGCCGACCAGTCGCCCCGCACGACCTCCGGGGCCTGGATGCCGGCCTCGGCGAGCGCCTCGCGCCAGCCCCGCTCCCGGGCGGCCGCCGCGAACGAGTCGGCCGGTCCGGCGACGTGGTGCACCGCTCCGCGGCCGAGCGAGAGGAGGCGCCGGGTCGCCTCGCGCGCGCCCGCGGCATGGTCGGTCTGCACGATCGCGTACCGGTCGTCGGCGTCGGAGTCGACGACGACGAGCGCGAGGTCGCGCGGCACGTCGACCGTGCGGGCGAGCGCCGTCGCCTCGTTGAGGATGACGGCGCCGTCGATGCCCTGCGCCCGCATCAGCGCGAAGCTCTCGGCGATGGCGCTCGGGCCCGTCGCCGTCGCGACCGTGAGCGCGTAGCCGCGCGCCGCCGCCGACTCGGCGACCGCCTGCAGCATGAGCGAGTTGCCCGTGTTGCCGAGGCCCGAGACGATGAGGCCGATCGTGTCGGTGCGTCCCGTGCGCAGCGCTCGCGCGGCGCGATTGCGCCGGTAGCCGAGCTCGGCCATGGCGGCCTCGACCCTCGCGCGGGTCTCGGGGTCCACGCGCGGGCTGTCGTTGACCACGCGCGACACCGTCTGCGCCGAGACGCCCGCCGCCGCCGCGACGTCCGCCATCGAGGTTCTGCGCGTCATGCCGCCAGCGTATCGGGCGGTGAACGGCGGACCGCGACTGCGCTCGGGCTCGGCGATCCCGGTTTGCCATGATGGATGCGCGGGCATCGCTGCTCGACGTCATCCGGAGGTGCGCCCATGCCCATGCCGACCGTCCGACGATCGTCCCGTCGAGGGCGCCGGAGCACCGACCTCGTGGGCCTCGCACTTACCGGTTCGCTGCTCGCGCTCACCGGCTGCACGGATCCCGCCGGCTCTGAGCCCGAGCGGTCTTCGTCGGCGGGCCGGACCGCCGCCTCGACGGTCGAGCCGGCGACCGGGCCGAAGCTCGAGGTGCCCGCGCTCTCGCTTCGGCTGCCGGACGGCATGACGTGGCGCAGCACGAAGGCCGGCGGCACCCTCACGGCGTCGGGCTCGACCGACGGCGGCGATCGCGCGACGGTGCAGCTCTCGGACCTCGCCGCGAGCGAGCGCGACACCCGTGCCGACGGCGAGGCGTTCCTCGAGGCGGCGGCGACCCTGAAGCTCGACCCGATACCGCAGCAGCCGCTGACGCTGCTCGACGTGAACGGCGAGGAGGCGTGGGAGCTCCACGGCGAGAACGACGCGTATGCGATGACCTGGCTGGGTGGCATCCATGACGGCCGCCGGTGGACGCTCAGCGTGAAGATGCCGAAGTCGGTCGAGGGCGGAGACGGTCTCCGCGATCGGATCATCGCGAGCGTCGAGTGGGGGACCACGCCGTAGGACGAGGCGGAGCCGGGCCGCCGATCCGCGGCCCGTCGCCGAGCGCGTGCCCTCGTGCGCGCTTCGACTGCGGGGCTGAGGGAAAGCGAAAGGCCCTGATCAGGATTTCTCCTGATCAGGGCCTTTCTCACTTGGTTGCGGGGGCAGGATTTGAACCTACGACCTCCGGGTTATGAGCCCGGCGAGCTACCGAACTGCTCCACCCCGCGTCACAAGAGATAACTATACGGAGGATCCCCGGTCGTGTCCAGTTCGACCGACATTCACTGCATCCCGGGCGTGTCGGAGTGTGCCGGGGTCGTCTCCTCGGCGGGCGCGGGCGGGGCTTCCGGCCCTCGCTCCGATGCTCGCCCGCTTCCGTTCGCTCGCCCGACGGCCGTCCGGTCGCCGCAGTAGCCGAGCGCGTCCAGGGCGGCGTGCACCGTGCGCGAGACGAGCGCGTCGTCGATCGGCGCGAGTCCGGGCATGACGACATGCATGAGCAGGGGGCCGGTGAGCAGGTCGGCGATCCAGGCGGCATCGGCATCGGTATCGGCATCCACGTCCACGTCCACGTCGCGGCCGTCGCCGAGCCGTGCGGAGGGGGCTGTGGATGCGACCGATGTGGCGACCTCGCCAGCAATCCCGCGCCCCTCGATCTCGCCGCGCTCGACCGCCCGGGCGATGATCGTCCGCGTGAACGCCCGCCTCGGCGCGAGGTAGCCGGCGAGGAACTCGGCGCCGTTCGCGGGCTCGGCGTCGACCTCCGCCAGCCAGCCCGAGAACCCCCGGCGCACGACCGGATCCGTGAAGAGCTCCCGCTGGCGCCGCTGCACCTCGACGAGGTCGCCCACGAGCGAGCCCGTGTCGATGTCCTCATCGGTGCCGTGGCGCGCGGCGAGCAGGCGCGGCACGACGGCGGCGAGGTTGGGGTAGCGGCGATAGAAGGCCGGCTTGTTGGTTCCAGCGCGCTCGACGATGCGGTCGACGGTCACGCGCGGGTAGCCGAGCTCGACGACGAGCTCGGCCACGGCATCCAGGATGTCCTGGTCGATCGAGTGCTTGCGCGGGCGTCCGGCAGGATTCATAGTGTTACCAGAAGTAACGTATTCGACGGAATCGGCATGCTCACACCGTAGGAGGCGCGCATGTACAAGCGGATCGTGAGGGCGAAGGTGCGAGCCACGTTCGACCGCATCAACGCGGGCGACTACGTGGCGATGGTCGACGGGCTCGCGCCCTCCTTCGAGTACCGCTTCCACGGCGAGCACGCGCTCGGCGGCCGGCGCACGACGCGCGCGTCGATGATCCGCTGGTGGGAGCGCGTGACGGGCATGCTCGGCGGCGCTCGCTTCGACATCCAGGAGGTGCTCGTCGACGGCGGCCCGTGGCGCACCCGCGTCGCCGTGCGCTCGCTCGTGTCGGGCGACCTCGACGGCGGCGTGCGCTACGAGAACACCGTCTTCCAGTTCATCACCCTCGAATGGGGGCGCGTGACCTCGGTCGAGACGCTCGAGGACCTCCAGGTGCTCGAGCGCGCGCTCAGGGCGCTGGCGGATGCCGGCCGGGCCGAGGCGCTCGCGGCGCCGATCGTCGACTGACCGCTTCGATCCCGCCCCGCTCGCAGCCCAGCATCGCCCGAGGGCTCCGCTATTCGGCGACGCTCACGACGAACGCGTCGTCGTCCGCCCCGGCCGCCGTCACGCGCAACGACGTCAGGTCGGCTACGACGACGTCGGGGGAGTGAGCGGCCGAGCCGGCGCCGACGCCGATCACCCGCATGCCCGCGGCCCGCGCCGCGGCGATGCCGGCACCCGAGTCCTCCAGCACGATGCAGTCGGCCGGGTCGACCCCCAGCAGCTCGGCGCCGCGCAGGAACCCCTCCGGATGCGGCTTGCTGCGCGCCACGTCCTCCGACGTCACGCGCACGACCGGCATGGGCACGCTCGCCGCACCCAGCCGCGCCGCCGCGAGCGGCACGTTCGCCGAGGTCACCAGGGCGTGCCGGAAGGGGTCGAGCGAGCGGATGAACATCGCGGCGCCCGGGATCTCCACCACGCCCTCGAGGTCGAGCACCTCGCGCGCGAGCATGTCGCGGTTCTCGGCGAGGTTCTCCTCGTGCGTGCGATGCGGGAGGAACTCGGCCATGACGTCGTGCCCCTGTCGGCCGTGCGAGACCGCGAGCACGACGTCCGGATCGAGGGCGTGCTCGCGGCACCAGTCGCGCCAGAGGCGTTCGACGGCCGCCGTCGAGTCGACGAGCGTCCCGTCCATGTCGATGAGCAGTGCGTGCGCGGTCTCCGAGTAGGTCATGACAGGAACGGTAGGCCGGATGCGGCGGCGAGCGCACATCGGCGCGTCCGGGACCGTGGACATCACGTCCCGAGCACGTCCCGATCGGCCTCGTGGCCGCCGGCCGGACCCCATCGTCGACCGGTTCCCGGCCAGCCGGTGAACGCGGCCGTCGCCATGACGCGGCACTATTGATCCTGCGCGGCTGCCGACGCTCGCGCGGGAAGGGTGCTCATGGCGCCGATCATGCTCATCGGGTTCGTCGCCGTCATCGTGTGGTCGCTCGTCGCGCACCGCTTCGAGCGCGTCGGCGTCGCCGGTCCCGCGGCGCTCGTCGTGCTCGGCGCGCTCGCGGTGCTCATCGACGTGCCCGCCTTCGAGGCCGCGATCGACGACGACGCCACCGAGCACATCGTGGAGGTCATCCTCGCGATCCTCCTCTTCGTCGACGCCTGCGAGGTGACCGGGGGCGTGTTCGGCCGGGTCGGGCGCCTCCTCTCGCGGCTCGTGCTCATCGCCCTCCCGCTCTCGCTCGTGCTGGCCGTGCTCCTCGGACAGCTGCTCGTGCCGGGCGTGAGCGTGTTCGTACTCGTGGTCCTGGCCTGCGTCGTCATGCCCACCGACTTCGCGCCGGCCGCGGGCCTGCTGCGAGCGAAGTTCATCCCGGCGCGCGTGCGGCAGATCCTCAACGTCGAGAGCGGCTACAACGACGGCCTCATCTCGCCGATCTTCGGCATGTCGATCGCGCTGGCCCTCGCCTGGCCCGCGATCGAGCGCGACTTCGCCACGGTCGACGGCACCGTCGTGCTCGACGACGAGCACGTCGAGCAGACCTACGGGCCGCTCCTCGAGGCGTTCTTCGGCGCCGTCCCGGCGACCGTCTGGGCGATCGTCGTCGGCCTCGTCGTCGGCGGCCTGCTCGGCCTGCTCGTGCGCTGGACGTCGAGCCGCGGCTACTCGAACGCCTCGGGCATCCGCTACGTGGCGCTGCTCGCGCCGCTGCTCACGTACGGCATCGCGACGCTGCACTCGATCGACGCGAACGGCTTCGTCGCGGCGTTCGTGGCGGGGGTCATGTACCGCTTCATGCGGGTGCGCGGCACCGAGGAGAAGGCGATCCCGCACGCCGAGCTGCTGCTCGCCGAGGAGGTCGGCACGCTCGCCGCCAACTTCGTCTGGTTCGTGCTCGGCGGTGCCGCCATGGCGGTGATCGTCGGCGGCATCGAGTGGTCGCTGCTGCTCTTCGCCGTCGCCGCGCTCACGCTGCTCCGCATCGTGCCCGTGTGGATCGCCATGCTCGGCAGCCGGACCACCTGGGCGGAGCGCACGGTGATGGGCGTCGTGGGGCCGCGGGGCACGGCATCCATCGTCTTCGGCCTGCTCGCCTACAACAAGCTGAACGAGGACGACGGCAACCTCGTGCTCACCGTCACGGTGCTCACGGTCGTCGGAAGCATCCTGCTGCACGGCGTCGCCGCGCCGCTGCTGCTCCGCCGCAGGCCGCTGCCGGATGCGGATGATGCGAGCGCAGCGCCGGCGTCCGTGCCGGACGTCGCTCGCTGAGACGCCGAACGCCGGCCCGTTCTTCCTCCCCCAGACACCGAGGGGAGGAAGAACGGACCGGCGTTCGTGCGATCGAGCCGGCGGTCTCCGCTAGTCGAGCAGCGTGTCGCGGGGGAGGGCCGCGGCGGCCGCCTCGGCCTCCTTCTTGACCTTGTGGCGCTCGGAGAAGTAGTGCCACACCGTGATGATCGCGGTGCCGCCGACGACGGCGAGCAGGATGAGGTCGATGTAGTGGGTCACGAAGTCGGCGACCGGCGGGATGAAGCCGATCAGGTAGCCGAGGAGCGTGACGCCGACGCCCCACAGCACGGCGCCGATGAGGTTGTAGAGCGTGTACTTGCGCCACGGCATGTGGCCGACGCCCGCCGCGATGGGCGCGAAGGTGCGCACGACCGGCACGAATCGGGCCAGGATGACGGTGATCGCGCCGAATCGCTGGAAGAAGGCGTTCGTGCGGTCCACGTTCTTCTTGCTGAAGAGCCCCGACTCCTTCCGCTCGAAGATCGCGGGCCCGCCCTTGTGGCCGATGAAGTACCCCACCTCGCCGCCGACGAACGCGGAGAGCCCGATGAGGATCGACGTGACCCAGATGTTCACGCCGAACACGTTGTTCGTGTGCACCAGGAGGCCCGAGATGACGAGCAGGGTGTCGCCCGGGAACAGGAACCCGATGAGCAGGCCCGTCTCGGCGAAGACGATGAGGCAGACGACGAGCAGCGCCCAGGGGCCCGCGGCGTCGATGATCGTGTTCGGGTCGAGCCAGGGGATGAGGTTCGCGTGGTACAAGGGCGTCCTGTCGATGGGTGGGGCAGCGCGCGGAGAGTCCGGACATCGCGCGCCCCCGTGGGGTGGGGCGGGGCGAGTCGAGCGACAATTCTAGGTCGCCTTTCCTCCGAGTCTCCCCGAGCCGGGCTCGGCTCGACACGGGGGAATCCCCCGGGGGACTCGGCTCCTCCGGGTCGTGCCCGGGCCCGCCGACGTGCTTTGTCGACGCCCTCCGAGAGGACCAGGCACCCCGCTGAGCGGGGACGCGCGCGCCCGCCTCGACTAGGCGGTCGCGCCGTCGTCCTCCCCGTCGGAGACGATGACGACGACCTTGCCGTGCACGTGCCCGTCGCGCTGCAGGGCGACGGCCTCACGGATCTCGTCGAGGGAGAAGGTCGCCGCGATGGGCACCCGCACCGTGCCCGCCACGATCGCCGCCGCGATGCGCTCGAGCGCATCGGGGGCCGCGTGGATGCTGCCGGTCTCGGTGGCCTCGACGGCCGCGCCGTTCGCCGCGATCGTGCCGATGCGCGACGGGGCGACCCCGAGCTCGCGCGCGACCGTCACGACCTCCGTGCCGTGCAGGTCGGCGGCGGCCTGGATGCCGTCGGGTGCGAGCTCCCGCACTCGGTCGGCGAGTCCCTCCCCGTACGCCACGGGCTCCGCGCCGAGGCCGCGCAGGAAGTCGAAGGTCGAGGGCGACGCGGTGCCGATGACGCGGATGCCGCGAAGTCGCGCGAGCTGCACCAGGAGCACCCCGACCCCGCCTGCCGCGCCGCCGACGAGGAGCGTCTCGCCCGCGGCGAGGCCGAGGCTGCGCAGCGCGCCGTCGGCGGTGCGCCCCGCGATGGTCAGCGATCCTGCCACCGCGTCGGGCAGGTCGTCGGGCGTCCCGTGCAGGAGCTTCGAGTCGGCGGGCACGATCACGTGCTCCGCCACGGCGCGACCCCGCGCACCGCCGAAGACGCGGTCGCCCGGCTGCCAGCGCTCGACGTCCTCGCCCACGGCGTCGACGACACCCGCGAAGTCGTTGCCGAAGCCGGTCGGCAGAGAGGCGCCGAAGCGCTCGGCCACCTCGGCCCGGGAGGCGATCTTCCAGTCCACGGGGTTGAGGCCCGCTGCGGTGACGCGCACGCGCACCTCGTTCGGGCCGGGCTCGGGGATCGGCCGGTGGACGACGCGGAGCACCTCGGGGCCGCCGTACTCGGTCTGGACGACCGCGCGGCTCGTGGCCGTCGCCGTCTCGCCGGGGGTCGTGTCGTCTCGTGCTTCGATCGGGGTCGCTTCGATGCTCATAGGGTCGGCAACGGCGAGCAGCGAGGGGCTATTCCGGGCGGTCGGCTGAGCGGGACGATCGTGACGGAATGCGAAGGACCGCGACCGGCGAGCGGGGCGTCGGGCCGACCGGATCGACGACCGACCGTCGATGGGCCCCTCCCGCGCGGGTGCGCGGGCACGGCGCGGGCATGGGCGCTTCAGCCGCCGTCGCCGGTGCCGTCCGCATCCGCGTCGCCCTTGACGGCCTCGGCCCGGTAGGCGCTCGGCACGAACCCCAGCGCGCGCTTGAACTCGGTCACCAGATGCGTGTGATCGGCGAACCCGGCATCCGCCGCGACGACCGCGATGGGCGTCGACGGCTCGTCGCGGAGGCGCTCGGCCGCCTCCTGGATGCGCCTGCGCCGGATCATCTCGCCCGGCGAGAGCCCGACGTACCGATCGGCGAGGCGCTGCACGGTGCGCGGCGAGACGCCGAGGCGCTCGGCCGCGTGCTCGAGACGCGTGATCGTCGCGTCGGCGCCGATGCCGTCGGCGAGGGCGTTCGCCAGCAGCTCCTGCTCGGAGGGCTCCGGGGCGCGAGCGGCGAGCCAGCCCGAGACGAGGCCGACGGCGCGGGCGTGCCGCTCGGTGGCGGGAGCGCGCGCCGTCATGGCCGCGGCGACGCGCGACGCGAGGCCGTCCGCGTCCACGGCGGTCGATGCGTCGCGCAGCTCGCGCGGTCGGGATGCGAAGAGCGGCACGGCGGCCGGCCGGAGGAGCGCGCCGACCGTCCACGACGTCCCTCGCAGCTCTTGCGAGGATCGCCGGGTCGTCGGCCCCGAGAACCAGGCGCCGTCCGGATCGATCCACAGGTTGCTCGCCGGGTAGGCGATGAGCTCCTGCGTCGACGTCTCGCCCTCGGGCAGCGACCACTCCGGGATCCAGAACCAGCGCACCAGGTGGGCGACGCTCTCGGGCGCCGGGATGCGGGCGAGCTCGGGCAGCCGGCGGGGGAAGAGGATGCCGTTCGACGCGTCGATCCCGGCGTCCTCGTGCGTCATGGCGGCATCGTCGCGCACCTGGCGCGAATCTTCTAGCGCCCGCGCCGCGGCGCCGGGAGGATGTCGGCATGAGCACGAACGACACGACGAACGAGACCGCGGCCGCCGCCGATCACGAGCAGGCGCCCGCGCAGGGGCCCGCCGAGGCGACGCGCGGCGTCACCGGCGAGCACACGACCGACGGGCTGCCGCACGGCTCCACGAGCCTCACGCCCTTCATCGTCGTCCCGCGCGCCAAGGAGGCCATCGCGTTCTACCGCGACGTCTTCGGTGCCGAGGTCGAGTCGGTGACCGAGTTCGGCGGCTCCGTCGCCCACGCCGAGCTCCGCTTCCCCCAGGGCCGGCTCGAGCTCGGCGAGGCGAACCCGGCCTACCACCTGGTCGACGCGCCCGCGGGCGACGACGACTGCTACTCGCTCGCCCTCTACTGCGCCGAGGTGGATGCCGTGCTCGAGCGCGCGGTCGCCGCGGGCGCTGTCGTGCGCGAGCCGGCCTCGACCTTCGTCTCGGGCGATCGCTTCGCCAGCATCCGCGATCCCTTCGGCATCCGCTGGTCGCTCATGACCCGCGTCGAGGACCTCTCGCCCGAGGAGAGCGCCCGCCGCGTCGCCGACTGGGCGGCGTCGCAGGGCGCCTAGTCGCACGGCCAGACGGACGAGTGCGGGGTTTCCCGCAGTGCTGCTCGCACTGCGGGAAACCCCGCACTCGCGTCTCGGCGGTCAGCCCGCCGACGGGCCGGCGCCCCCGTCGACCGCCTCGGCGGCCTTGCCCGCCTGCACGCCGCGCCACACGTTCGTGATGCCGAGCACGAGCAGCGACGCGCCGAGGAAGATCCACAGGAAGAGCGTGCCCGTGAGCGGCGAGAGGATGAGCGTGATGCCGGCGAGGACGCCGAGCACGCCGTACGCGATCGTCCAGCCGCGGGCGTGCGAGCGGCCGCTCGCGGCCAGCGTCGCAATGCCCTCGATGAGCCACATGACGCCCGTCGTGATGCCGATCACCCAGGCGAACACCGTGGTGGCCGCCGCCATGTTCGCGAAGATGACGATGCCGGCGACGAGGTAGACGACGGCGAGCACGATGTTCAGCGCGCGGGCGCCGCCTGTCAGGCCCTTCGCGGTCGCGCCGATGACGCCGTAGGCGACCGCCGCGACGATCGCGTACACGGCGAAGACGAAGGTGACGACCTCGAACGCCTTGACCGGCCAGATGAGGATGGCCAGGCCCGCGAGGATCGCGAGCACGCCGACGGTGATGAGCGTGGTGCGCAGCGCCTTGAGGCTGCGGCCGGTGACTTCGGCGGCGAACGCGCCGCCGTCTGCGAATGGCATGATCTGCTCCTGAACAGGGATCCCCCCGAGCGCCGCCGCCGTATCGACGGCGCCGTGATCCCTGCGGCAAGCATGCCAGGTCGGCGCGCGGTCCGCGGGCGCGGCGTCCGGGCCGGGGCGGTGCGCGAGTCGAGAGGGGGCCGAGGCGACGGCCGGAGGCTACTCCGGTGCCGGTGCGGGGGCCGCGTCCGTCCCGGCTGCCGTGGCGCCGGCGGTCGTCGCCCCCTTCTCCGGGCCGGCCGTCTCCGCATCCTCGGCCGGGGTGCTCGCGCCGGTCTCGGCG
>Ga0153917_1001148_pt1 | contig 12093 bp, 12 predicted proteins | sample TSFL001MetaG_FD_104695 | JGI IMG/M metagenome (GOLD analysis project Ga0153917, IMG submission 104695) | Attine ant fungus gardens microbial communities from Florida, USA - TSFL001 MetaG | ecosystem: Host-associated > Fungi > Mycelium > Unclassified | place: USA: Florida, Paynes Creek Historic... | reverse complement strand
ATGCAGCCGGATGTGATTGTGCGGCTGCCACAGGGCAAAGATGTGGTGGTGGACGCCAAGATGACGCTGGTGGCGTATGAGCGCTACTTCAATGCGGATGATGAGATCGAACGTGAACAGGCGATTCAGGAGCATGTCAGCGCCATGCGGGCCCATATCCGCCTGCTGGGGCGAAAAGATTATCAACAATTGCCCGGTTTACGCTCGCTGGATTATGTGTTGATGTTCATTCCGGTTGAACCGGCCTTTTTACTGGCGATCGACCGCCAGCCTGAGCTGATTAGCGAGGCGCTGCAGCAGAATATCATGCTGGTCAGCCCCACCACGCTGCTGGTGGCGTTACGGACCATCAATAATCTGTGGCGCTATGAGCACCAGAGCCGCAATGCACAGCGTATTGCCGATCGGGCCGCACGCCTCTATGACAAGATGCGGCTGTTTGTGGATGACATGAGCGGTATTGGTCACAGTCTGGACAAAGCGCAGAACAGCTATCGCGAGGCGATGAAAAAGCTGGCAGAGGGGCGCGGTAACCTGATTGCGCAGACGGAAGGGTTCCGTGCGCTGGGCGTTGAAATCAAACGGCCGATCAATCCTCAACTGGCCGAACGGGCTATGCCGGAAAACCGGATGGCAGATGACGACAGGGATGATGAGGATGCGGATGACAGTGACAGGCGTGTGAGACGCCTCCACGAATAGTATGGGCGCAGCGTGCCTGACTTCCGTGACTCTGATACACTTCGGAAAGTATTGTTTGTGGAGCAGGTAAAACCGATGGCAGATGAATCACAGCAGGAAACCACCCATTTTGGCTTTCAGACGGTCGCCAAAAGCGAAAAAGCTGACAAAGTCGCGGATGTGTTTCACTCCGTAGCGGCAAAATATGACCTGATGAACGATTTGATGTCCTTTGGCGTCCATCGTATCTGGAAGCGCTTTACCATCGACAGCAGCGGTGTTCGCCGCGGTCAGCGTGTGTTGGATCTGGCGGGAGGCACCGGCGATCTGACGGCAAAATTCTCTCGTCTGGTGGGTGACACCGGTCAGGTGGTACTGGCGGATATCAACAGTTCCATGCTGAAGATGGGCCGCGAAAAGCTGCGCAATCAGGGTGTGGTGGGCAACGTCAGTTACGTGCAGGCCAACGCAGAAGCTCTGCCTTTCCCTGATAACTACTTCGACTGCATCACCATCTCCTTTGGTCTGCGCAACGTCACGGAAAAAGAGAAGGCGCTGGCCTCCATGTTCCGGGTGCTTAAGCCGGGCGGACGCCTGCTGGTGCTGGAGTTCTCTAAGCCGGTGCTGGACCCGCTGAGCAAAGCGTATGACGCCTATTCGTTCCACATTCTGCCGCGTATCGGCCAGCTGGTGGCGCAGGATGCTGAGAGCTACCGCTATCTGGCCGAATCGATCCGTATGCATCCCGATCAGGAGACCCTGAAGGCGATGATGAACGATGTCGGCTTTGAAAATACCACTTACTCCAACATGACTGGCGGCATCGTGGCGCTGCATCGTGGATTTAAGTTCTGAGTGAGATGGTGATGAACCTGACTCCTTTGATTACGGCGGGCATGGAGACGGCGCTGAACCGTATTCTGTACCGCGATTGCGGCCTTAAGCCGGCGCGGCAACGTCTGAATGGCAAAGTCCTGACACTGCGCCTGAATGAGTTCTCGTCTCCCCTGGTGCTGGTGTTCAGTGAACAGCAGCTGGACGTGTTAGCTGACTGGCAGGACCGCAGCGACTGCACGGTGATCACCTCGCTGAAAAGTCTGCCAAAGCTGCGCGATCGCCAGCAGCTGACGCCGCTGATTCGCAGCGGTGAACTGCAGGTAGAGGGCGATCTGCAGGTGGTGCAGCAGTTCTCGGCGCTGATGGATCTGGCTGAGCTGGATCCGGCGGAATATCTGGCTCCCTGGGTGGGCGACATCGCCGCGCAGGGCATCAGTCAGCGGGCACAGCAGGCTTTCCGCTTTTTCAAAGGTGAAGCAGCGCGTCGTCAGGGATATCTCGGACAGGCCATGACCGAAGAGTGGCGTGTTGCGCCTGGCTCACTGGAACTGGCCTGGTTTTCTGAGGAGGTCGACGCGATGGAACGTTCGCTTGAGGCGCTTGATGCGCGTCTGGCGCAGCTGGAGGCAAAATGAGTTTAGGAGAGATCCGCCGCTTATATCTGATCATGAAGGTGTTTCTGACCTATGGCCTTGATGAACTGATCCCGCAGACACGTCTCACTTTCCTGTTCCGCCTGTGGCGTCGCTCAATTTTCTGGATCCCCAATCTGCACCAGCATGAACCGACCGGTGCGCGTATGCGTATGGCGATGGAGCAGCTGGGGCCGGTCTGGATCAAGTTTGGTCAGATGCTGTCAACGCGCCGGGATCTCTTCCCGCCGCTGATCGCCGATCAGCTGGCGATCCTGCAGGACCGTGTGGCGCCCTTCGATGGCGTCAAAGCGAAAGCACAGATTGAAGCCTCAATGGGCGCACCCATCGAGACCTGGTTTGATGATTTTGACATTAAGCCGCTGGCGTCTGCGTCGATTGCCCAGGTTCACACCGCCACGCTGAAATCTAACGGCAAAAAAGTGGTGATCAAAGTGATCCGCCCCGACATTTTGCCGGTGATCAAAGCGGATATGAAGCTGATCTATCGCCTGGCGCGCTGGGTTCCGCGTCTGCTGCCGGATGGCCGTCGTCTGCGTCCGGTCGAAGTGGTGCGCGATTATGAGAAAACCCTGCTTGATGAGCTGAACCTGTTACGCGAAGCCGCCAACGCTATTCAGTTACGCCGCAATTTTGAAGAGAGCCGTATGCTCTATGTGCCGGAAGTCTATTCCGACTATTGCAGCGAAACCATGATGGTGATGGAGCGCATTTACGGTATCCCGATTTCCGACGTTGCGACGCTGGAGCGCCACGGCGTGAACATGAAGCTGCTGGCCGAACGCGGTGTCCAGGTCTTCTTTACCCAGGTCTTCCGCGACAGCTTCTTCCACGCAGATATGCATCCGGGCAATATTTTTGTCAGCTATGAACACCCGGAAGATCCGCAATATATCGGTATCGACTGCGGCATCGTGGGGTCGCTGAACAAAGAAGATAAGCGTTATCTGGCGGAAAACTTTATCGCGTTCTTCAACCGTGACTATCGCAAGGTTGCCGAGCTGCACGTTGATTCCGGCTGGGTACCGCCCGATACCAACGTCGAAGATTTCGAGTTTGCGATTCGCACGGTGTGTGAGCCGATTTTTGAAAAGCCGCTGGCTGAGATCTCGTTCGGGCATGTGCTGCTGAACCTGTTCAACACCGCGCGTCGCTTTAATATGGAAGTGCAGCCGCAGCTGGTGCTGCTGCAAAAAACGCTGCTTTATGTGGAAGGTATTGGCCGTCAGCTCTACCCACAGCTCGACCTGTGGAAAACGGCCAAACCCTTCCTGGAAGAGTGGATCAAGGATCAGGTGGGTATCCCCGCCATTATCCGTGCGGTCAAAGAGAAAGCGCCGTTCTGGGCTGAAAAGCTCCCGGAGCTGCCAGAACTCTTTTACGACAGCATGCGCCAGCACAAGCTTTTACGGCACAGCGTCGATAAATTAGTGGGCGATCTCAATGCGCAGCGCGTCCGTCATCATCAGGCGCGTTATCTGTTTGGCGTCGGTGCCACACTGCTGCTAAGCGGAACGGCAGTTCTGCTCACCCGACCGGACTGGGATCTCTTTCCGGCGGTTCTGATGGCGGCAGGAATCGTTTCATGGCTAATCGGCTGGCGTAAGACAAACTGATTGTCACGTCTGTTTAAAAAAAGGTAATGTCGCTGGCTAAAGCCCGGCTAAAAAGGGCACTCTGTCCTGCATTACCTTATCGTTTTCACAGAATATTAGAGGCTATCTCATGGGCGGTATCAGTATCTGGCAACTGTTAATCATTGCCGTGATTGTTGTACTTCTGTTCGGTACCAATAAATTACGTAATCTGGGTTCGGATTTAGGTTCTTCGATTCGTGGCTTCAAAAAGGCCATGAGTGATGAGGACGACAAAAAGGATCAACCGAAAGAGCAGGACGCTGACTTCGCTGCCAAAACGCTGGCGGACAAACAGCAAACTTCGGCTAACAAAGAAGAAGCCAAGAACGACAAGCAGGTGTAAACCGTGTTCGATATTGGTTTTAGTGAACTGGTATTGGTGTTCGTTATCGGGCTGATTGTACTCGGCCCGCAACGATTACCGGTTGCGGTGAAAACCGTGGTCGGCTGGATCAGGGCGATTCGTTCGCTGGCAGCCAATGTACAACATGAACTGGCGCAGGAACTCAAACTGCAGGAGTTGCAGGAGAGCCTGAAAAAGGTGGAAGAGGCGGGCCGTGGCACGCTCTCCCCTGAGCTGAAGGAGTCGATGGAAGAGCTGCGTAAAACGGCAGATTCAATGAAGCGCTCGGTCAGTCAGAGCATCGACATTGAAAAAGAGGAAGACGAAGCGAACACCATCCACTCAGCACAGCACCGGTATGCCCCTGAGCCTGCTGCGACGGAAACCGCCGCGACGCCAGCCTCAGCAGAGCATCAGGCCAGCGCACCGGCACAGGCACCGTCTGCGGTAGCGGGTGCCGAGGCCGCGGTGCAACCCGCACCGGCCGCGGCCGCACAGAGACCCTCTGCTGCGCCATCCGCTCCGGCTGCGCCATCCTCTGCTGCGCCTGCTGCTGTGGCCAGCGCACCGGCACAGGCACCCGCTGGCGACGCCGCCAGGTCATCAGAGTCTGCGCGTCCTTCCGCGACCTCCTCTTCTGCAGGTGATGAACGATAATGGCCGTTGAAGATACCCAACCGCTCATCAGCCATCTGATTGAGCTGCGTAAGCGATTACTGAACTGCATCATCGCCGTACTGGTCATTTTCCTGGTACTGGTCTATTTCGCCAACGACATCTACCAGCTGGTCGCATCACCGCTGATCAGTCAGATGCCGGTGGGCTCCAGCATGATTGCAACCGATGTCGCCTCGCCGTTCTTTACCCCGATAAAGCTGACCATCATCGTGTCAGTGTTTCTCGCGGTGCCGGTGATCCTGTATCAGGTCTGGGCATTTGTCGCCCCGGCGCTCTACCGGCATGAGCGCAGGCTGGTGATGCCGCTGCTCTTCTCCAGCACCTTCCTGTTCTACTTCGGTGTGGCCTTTGCTTACTTCGTCGTTTTCCCGCTGGCATTTGGCTTTTTCACCAAGACCGCGCCCATCGGCGTGACGGTCGCAACGGATATCGCCAAATACCTCGATTTCGTCATGACGCTCTTCATGGCCTTTGGGGTGGCGTTTGAGGTGCCGGTGGCGATCGTGTTGCTCTGCTGGACCGGTATCACCAGCCCGGAAGATCTGAAAAAGAAACGTCCCTATATTCTGGTGGGCGCTTTCGTAGTCGGGATGCTGCTCACACCTCCGGACGTTTTTTCCCAAACTTTGCTCGCTATTCCGATGTACTGCCTGTTTGAAGTCGGCGTATTCTTTTCCCGTTACTATGTGGGTAAAGGCCGCTGGTCACAGGATGAGGATAAACATACCGACGCCTGACGCTGACCGTATGACCCGCACAGGCGGGAAGCGAGCCATCCAGACCGCCCCTCCGGGCGGTTTTTTTTTACAAACTGTGGGAAAAATTATGTTTGATATCGGTGTAAACCTGACCAGCACGCAATTCGCCTCCGACCGGCAAAAGGTGGTTAAACGCGCGCGTGATGCGGGCGTCACCGGCATGCTTATTACCGGCACCAACGCGCTGGAGAGCCAGCAGGCTCAGCGACTGGCTGAAGGCCAGCCCGGCTTTTGCTGGTCTACCGCGGGCGTTCACCCTCATCATGCCAGCGAATGGTCGCTGGAGATCGCCAGCACCCTGCGCCGGCTGGCGGAAAAACCGGAAGTGGTCGCGATTGGTGAATGCGGACTCGATTTTAATCGCAACCTCTCGGCCCATGAGCAGCAGGAGTATGCATTTGACGCACAGCTGGCGCTGGCCGCAGAACTCAATATGCCGGTGTTCCTGCACTGCCGTGAAGCCCATGCGCGTTTCGCTGCGGTGCTTGCCCCCTGGCTGCCAAAACTGCCGGGTGCGGTGATCCACTGCTTTACCGGCACGCGCGACGAACTGGAAGCCTGTCTGGAAATGGGGTTATCTGTGGGCATTACGGGCTGGGTCTGCGATGAGCGTCGGGGTCTGGAACTGCGCGAGCTGCTGCCGCTGATCCCGGCCGAACGCCTGCTGCTGGAAACGGATGCGCCCTACCTGTTGCCGCGCGACATGCGTCCGCGTCCGCCTTCGCGCCGCAACGAACCCTGCTTTTTACCGCATATTGTCAATCAGGTGGCGACATGGCGAGGTGAGAGTGCGGAGGCACTGGCGGCCCGCATCGATCATAATGCGCGGACGCTGTTCAGACTGGCTTAAAGCTTGCGGAACTGCTTGTTATCGACGCTGCGCATCACCTGCTTGTTGAGGAGATTCAGCAACAGGATCGAGCGTGTTTCACCATCCGGCTCGGCAAAAATGGCGCGCAGCCCTTCAAACGTTCCTTCGGTGATGACAACCTCATCGCCGCTCTGTGGCGTTTCAGGATCGAGCAGGATTTGCGGGACGTCGGTTTCCAGCGCTTCGATGACCGCCGACGGCACGGTTGCCGGGGTGGAGCCGAAGCGGACAAAGTGACTGACACCGCGGGTGCTGCTGATGGTGGTGGTGTGAATCTCTTCAGGATCGAATTCGATAAACAGGTAGTTAGGGAACAGCGGCTCACTCACCGTGGTGCGTTTACCGCGCACGATCTTTTCCAGAGCGATCATCGGGCTGAGGCAATGCACCTCCTGCCGCTCGAGATGCTCCTTCGCGCGCAATAGCTGTCCACGTTTGCAATAGAGTAAGTACCAGGCTTCCATAACGGCTCCCATTGAATGGACGCTAAGAATAGCAAACCTGTTGCCAGAGTTATAGCGCAGGGGCAGGGTAAAGCGGCCCGCAGAGAAAATAAATTGAGACTTTTCTTAGCAGGCCGGAGGCAGGCAGAAACGGTAACGGGAAATTGACGTGCATCAGGGCTCTGTATCAGACTCGATAACCTTCACCCCTGCAAAAGGAACGTCTGATGGAACTCTTTCTGTTGAGCAATGGCAGGCTGGCGGACGATGCGCCGCTGCTGGGTTATGCGCAGCCGCAGCTGCACGCGATGATCGCCCGACGCGCTATCCGCTCGGCGGTCCTGATCCCCTACGCGATAATCCGGGGCGATCAGCAGCAGCGCGCCGCCGAACTCACGGCCTCTCTGGGCATCCCGGTCAGGCTGGTTCAATCCTTTGCCTCACCGGCTGAGGCGATTGCACAGGCAGAACTTATTCTGGTCAGCGGCGGCAACACCTGGTTTCTGAACCAGATGCTGCATGAGCAGGATCTCATCGTCCCGATCCAGCGTGCGGTACGTGAGCGACAGGTGCCTTATCTCGGCTGGAGCGCGGGCTGCAATGTGGCGACGCCCTCCATCCGCACCACCAACGATATGCCGGTGCGCAGCAGTGTAGTGCTGCCCGCGTTGGGACTCTTCCCGGTGCAGATCAATCCCCACTATCTTGATGCCAGCGTCAGCGGCCATATGGGCGAAACCCGCGATGAGCGTCTGGCGGAGTTCTGCGCGGTCAATCCGACGGAGTCGGTGATTGCCCTGCGTGAAGGCAGTTTTCTGCACCTGCATGACAACCAGCTGCGCTATCACAGCGTGCGAAACGAGGACTTTAAGCTGTTTCGTCACGGTGACCCGATTCAGGGAATGCACGATACCCGCGCACTGCAGCCGCTGGTTCCCTTTCAGTGCGTATGAGGCTGCGGTATAAACCTCAGCAACTCCGCGTAATCAGACCTATAATGGCCGATTCACTCTGGCCGGAATGTTAAAGCCGCATGAAATACCACGATTTGAGAGACTTCCTCGCGCTGCTTGAACAGCGCGGTGAGCTAAAGCGCATTACCCAGTCCATCGATCCCGAACTGGAAATGACGGAGATTGCCGATCGCACGCTGCGTGCCGGTGGCCCCGCCCTGCTGTTTGAAAACCCGAAAGGGTACGATATGCCGGTGCTGTGCAACCTGTTCGGCACGCCTAAGCGCGTGGCCATGGGCATGGGGCAGGAGGAGGTGAGCGCCCTGCGTGAAGTGGGTAAGCTGCTGGCCTTCCTGAAAGAGCCTGAGCCGCCAAAAGGCTTCCGCGACCTGTTCGATAAAATGCCGCAGTTTAAGCAGGTGCTGAACATGCCGACCAAACGGCTGCGTAATGCGCCCTGTCAGGAAGAGGTGTTCAGCGGTGATGAGGTCGATCTGACGCGTATTCCGGTCATGAAGTGCTGGCCAGGCGATGCCGCACCGCTGATTACCTGGGGACTGACCGTCACGCGTGGCCCCCACAAAGAGCGCCAGAATCTCGGTATTTACCGTCAGCAGGTGATCGGTAAAAATCGTCTGATCATGCGCTGGCTGTCGCACCGTGGCGGCGCGCTTGATTTTCAGGAGTGGACGAAAGCGCATCCGGGTGAACGTTTTCCGGTTTCGGTCGCGCTGGGCGCCGATCCTGCCACCATCCTCGGCGCGGTGACGCCGGTGCCTGACACGCTGTCAGAATATGCGTTTGCCGGTCTGCTGCGCGGCAACAAAACGGAAGTGGTGAAGTGCCTGTCGAACGATCTCGAAGTGCCGGCCAGTGCGGAAATCGTGCTGGAAGGGTATATCGAAGCGGGCGATATGGCGCCAGAAGGCCCCTACGGCGACCACACCGGCTACTACAATGAAGTGGATAGCTTCCCGGTATTTACCGTGACGCATATCACGCAGCGTCGTCAGCCGATCTATCACTCCACCTATACCGGGCGTCCGCCGGATGAACCCGCCGTACTGGGCGTGGCGCTGAATGAAGTTCTGGTACCGATTCTGATTAAGCAGTTCCCGGAGATCGTGGACTTCTACCTGCCGCCTGAAGGTTGCTCCTACCGGCTGGCGGTTGTGACGATTAAAAAGCAGTACGCAGGGCATGCCAAACGTGTCATGTTTGGCGTCTGGTCATTTTTGCGGCAGTTCATGTACACCAAATTTGTTATTGTGTGTGACGATGATGTTAATGCGCGCGACTGGAATGACGTGATCTGGGCGATCACCACGCGAATGGATCCGGCCCGTGATACGGTATTAGTCGAAAATACCCCTATCGACTATCTCGATTTCGCCTCGCCGGTTTCCGGGCTGGGGTCGAAGATGGGGCTTGATGCAACCAATAAGTGGCCGGGTGAAACGCAGCGTGAATGGGGTACGCCCATTGTTAAAGATCCTGCGGTCACCGCACGCATTGATGCTATCTGGGATGAGCTAGGTATTCTTGATCAGCCGCCACAGCGTTGATGGCGAGCACAACCATAAAGACGACCCGACAGAGGGAACGCATGACAACGTTAAGCTGTAAAGTAACTTCGGTTGAGGCGATTACCGACACGGTCTATCGCGTTCGCCTGATCCCTGAAGCGGAATTCAGTTTTCGCGCGGGGCAGTATCTGATGGTCGTGATGGATGAGCGTGATAAGCGTCCGTTCTCACTGGCCTCAACGCCGATGGAAAAAGATATTATTGAGCTGCATATCGGCGCGTCCGATCTCAACCTCTATGCGATGGCGGTGATGGATCGGATACGCAACGATCGCCAGATCACCGTCGATATGCCGCACGGTGACGCCTGGCTGCGCGAAGAGAGCAGTAAGCCGCTGATCCTGATTGCAGGTGGCACCGGCTTCTCCTACGCCCGTTCAATTCTGCTCACCGCGCTGGCGGAACAGCCGGAGCGCGATATCGCCATTTACTGGGGCGGACGTGAGCTTAAGCATCTGTACGATCTGGACGAGCTGAATGCGCTGGCGGTGAAGCACCCGAACCTGAAAGTGATCCCGGTTGTTGAACAGCCTGAAGCGGGCTGGCAGGGACGTTCCGGTACGGTACTGACCGCGGTGATGCAGGATTTCAGCACGCTGAGCGAACATGAGATCTACATCGCCGGACGCTTTGAGATGGCGAAGATTGCCCGCGACCGTTTCTGTGCCGAGCGTGGCGCAGTCGAGTCACAGATGTATGGCGATGCGTTTGCCTTTATCTGATCGCCGGCAGCAGACAGAAAAAACCCGCCGGTAATGGCGGGTAAATCTGACAAAAAAACGCAACGTATTACAGACGCTCGAATACGGTTGCGATCCCCTGGCCCAGCCCGATACACATGGTGGCAAGGCCCAGGCTGGCATCGCGTCGTTCCATAATGTTCAGCAGCGTGGTACTGATACGCGCGCCGGAACAGCCCAGCGGATGGCCTAACGCAATCGCGCCGCCATTCAGATTGACCTTTTCATCCAGCTGCTCCAGCAACCCTAAATCTTTGATGCACGGCAGTGTCTGCGCAGCAAAGGCTTCGTTCAGCTCAAAGACGTCGATATCGCTGACGCTCAGTCCCGCCCGTTTTAACGCCAGCTTACTGGCCGGAACCGGCCCATAGCCCATGATTGAAGGATCGCAGCCCACCACGGCCATGCTGCGGATGCGGGCGCGCGGCGTCAGTCCCAGCTCGCGGGCGCGTGATTCGCTCATCACCAGCATGGCGGCTGCGCCATCTGACAACGCTGACGAGGAGCCCGCCGTCACGGTGCCATTCACCGGATCGAAAGCCGGTTTCAGCGCCGCCAGGCCTTCGGCGCTGGTCTCTTCACGGATCACTTCATCGAAATCATAACGTTTAAGGATGCCGTCGCTGTCATGACCATAGGTGGCGACAATCTCTGTCGCAAAATCGCCGCGCCGGGTGGCCTGCCAGGCCCGCTGGTGCGAACGCAGGGCAAACGCATCCTGCTGCTCACGGCTGATATGATGCATCCGCGCCAGCATTTCTGCCGTCAGGCCCATCATCCCTGCGGCTTTGGCAACCGTCCGGCTAAGCCCGGGATGAAAGTCGACGCCGTGGTTCATCGGCACATGCCCCATATGCTCCACGCCACCGATCAGACAGCTCCGGGCATCACCGACCATAATGGCGCGGGCGGCATCGTGCAGTGCCTGCATGGAAGAGCCGCACAGCCGGTTGACGGTGCTGGCTGGCACCGTATGGGGAATTTCGGCCAGCAGGGCAGCGTTACGTGCGATATTAAATCCCTGCTCCAGCGTCTGCTGCACGCAGCCCCAGAGAATGTCATCCAGCTCTGCCGGGTTCACCGTCGGGTTGCGGCTCAGCAGTTCACGCATCAGATGCGCAGAGAGATCTTCGGCGCGCACATGACGGAAGGCACCGCCTTTTGACCGGCCCATTGGCGTGCGCACGGCATCAATAATCACCACATTTTCCATCTTCTTGCCCTCAGGCGCTTTTCAGCGCGGCTTCATCAATCGGTTTGGCGGCGGGATACCAGCTTTCATGCTGATGGGCTTTCTGCAGCAGCAGGGCAGGCAGGGCATACAGGCCACCGAGGCCGCTATAACGCCGGGCCTGATCCACCACGTTGCTGTTGCCCAGAGTATCGAGATAGCGGAAAGCCCCGCCACGGAAAGGCGGGAAGCCGAGGCCATACACCAGCGCCATATCGGCTTCAGCCGGTGAGGTGATAATCTTCTCTTCCAGGCAGCGCACCACTTCGTTCAGCATCGGCAGCATCATGCGATTCAGAATCTCTTCATCGCTGAAGATTCGCGCGGGCTGACAGGCCTGCTGCAGCAGCGTATCGACATCGGCATCGGCCACTTTTTTTGGCTTGCCCTTTTTATCTTCTTCCCAGCGCCAGAAGCCTTTGCCATTTTTCTGGCCAAAGCGACCGGCCTCAAACAGCAGATCGATTGCGTCGCGATAGTCATGCTTCATACGGTCCGGGAACCCGTCAGCCATCACGCTTTGCGCGTGGTGCGCCGTATCGATGCCCACGACATCCAGCAGCCATGACGGCCCCATCGGCCAGCCAAACTGTTTTTCCATGACCTTATCTATCTGGCGGAAATCTGCGCCATCGCGCAGGAGCAGGCTGAAAGCGGCGAAGTAGGGGAACAGCACCCGGTT
>Ga0153917_1001147_pt1 | contig 12094 bp, 10 predicted proteins | sample TSFL001MetaG_FD_104695 | JGI IMG/M metagenome (GOLD analysis project Ga0153917, IMG submission 104695) | Attine ant fungus gardens microbial communities from Florida, USA - TSFL001 MetaG | ecosystem: Host-associated > Fungi > Mycelium > Unclassified | place: USA: Florida, Paynes Creek Historic... | reverse complement strand
GCCGGCCAGCAGCAATGGCGGCTGCGGCAGCTCCAGCGCGGCCCATTGCGCCAGCGCAGGCTCGTCGGCAATCAGCACCACCTGGCGCGGTTCGCCCGCCAGGTCCTGTGCCAGGCGCGGGCGTACGGACCAGCGCGCACCGGCGGCGTGGCCGGCCCGGTACTGCATGCCCGGCCGCAGGTCCACCACGGCCACCTCGCCCTGCCGCATGCGGCGGTCCAGCTCCTGGGCCGTGATCGTGGCCAGCGCGGGCGCCTGCGCCGGCACAGGCTCCTCCAGCGCCAGCCCGCTTTGCAGGCCACCGCGCAGCACGCAGGCGTCATGTCCCATCTGGCGCAGCCAGCTCGCCACCACGGGCGCGCGAAGGCCGAAGTCACCGCCGTCGCTGTCGAACAGCACCAGGCGCGCGCCACGCACGCCCACGTACTGGTCGCCGGCCTGCATCAGCTGGCCGCCTGGCGTGTGCTGCGCGCCGGGCAGCGTGCCGGCCCTGAATTCCTCGGGCGTGCGCACATCGCAGAGGAACAGCGTGCGGTCCGCATCGCTGCTCCACTGCCGCACGGTTGCGGCGTCCACGCAGGGCACCTCGAAGCGCCGCGCCAGCTGCTCGGCCTGAGCGCGCAGCGCCGTGCTGCCGGAATCGTCGCCATAGCGGCGCGTGCCGCCATGCTCCAGCGGCAGATCGGCCAGATACCAGCCCTGGGTGCCGTTCTCCAGCGCGTAGACCGGATTGGGAATGCCGAGATTGATCAGCGTCTGCGCACCGATGATGGAGCGCGTGCGGCCCGCGCAGTTGATGACGATGGGGGTGTGCTCATCGGGCACCAGGCTGCGCACACGCAAGGCCAGCTCGCCGTTGGGGCAGCAGACGGCTTGCGGAATGTTCATCTTGTGGAATTCCGGGACCGGCCGGCCGTCGAGCACCACCAGCGGCTCGCCTGCCGCCTGCCGCGCCGCCAGCTGCTGCGCCGTGATGCGCGGCGTGCCATAGGCATGCTCGGCCAGCTCGCCGAAGGTCTTGGACGGCAGGTTCACGCCGGCGAACAGCGCATGGCCCGCCGCGCTCCAGGCCCGCGTTCCGCCTTCGAGCACGGCAACCCGGGAATAGCCCAGGGCCTGCAGCCGCTGTGCGGCGCGCTCGGCCACGCCGGCGCCGGCAGCGTCGCCGCCGTCATAGACGACGACACGCACCTGGCGGCGCGGCACGAGGCGCTCTATTTCCAGCTCCAGCCGGCTGTAGGGCAGCGGCGTCGCATAGAACAGGTGCGACTCGCCGTACTGGCCGTGCTCGCGCACGTCGAGCAGGGCGATCTCCCGGCCGTCGTGAAGCCAGGATTTAAGGGTGGTAGCGTTGACGAAGGTGGTCATTGCGAAATTTCGGGCAAAGCTGCGCCCACGCGCCGGGGCGGCACGCTGCGGCAGCAGGAGGAAATGGAAAAGAAGCGGGCTAGCGGCGTGTCTGCACGCCGATGGACATGGTCTGGCAGGTGCCGGCTTCCAGGTCGTAGCTGGTGCGCTCGTTCAGCGTCTCCAGCGCGCGGCCGTACATGTGCAGGTGGCGTATGACCTGCTCGCCGCGGATCTCCACCGAGTGGATGTCCTCGGGCATGAGCGCGATGCCCGTGCCGGGCGCAACCACCACCATGCCGGTCTCGCGCAGCGTGCCCTTGCCGGGAACGGAGCCGTCGTCGGTGCGCTCGTAGACACGGTTGTGCTCCGTGCCCTCGACGGCGGCGATGCAGGCCCAGGTCGTATGGTTGTGCGGCACGATCTTCTTGCCGGGGCGCATCACGTTCAGGTACAGCGCATAGCTCTGGTCCGGGTCCTCGGCGATCAGGTAGCGCGCCTGGTGCTCGCCGGCTTCGGGGGCCGGATAGTCCGCCTGCTGCCACAGCTCGCGCCGCGCGGCCAGGCCCAGCAGCTGCTGCAGCACGGCGTCGAGGCTGGCGCGCGTGGCCGGCCCTGCGCCAATGGCGCTCTTCATGGACGAAATGGCCGTATCCACGGCCTGCTGGCGTTGTTCGGTGATCGGGTTCAAACGGGGCTCCTTCAAGTCGTTGCGTCCACTTTAGCCATGCGGCCCAGGGCCAACAATCCAGGCGGCTCCAATAAATACTTCAATAAAATTGAAGTATGGACACGCTCGACCTGGACCTGCTGCGCACGCTCGCCACCATAGGCGCCAAGGGCAGCTTTGCCGCCGCGGCCGTGCAGCTGGGCCGCACGCAATCCGCCATCACCCAGCAGATGCAGCGGCTGGAGGAAAAGATAGGCCATGCGCTGTTCGAGAAGCAGGGCCGGCAAAAACGCCTGACCGACCATGGCGAGCGCCTGCTCGGCTATGCGCGTCACATGCTGGCCATCCACGACGAGGCGCTGCGCAATCTGCAGCAGCGCCAGGTGCAGGGCCTGGTGCGCATAGGCGCGCCGCACGACGCGGCCGACACCATGCTGCCGCCCGTGCTGCAGGAGATCGCGCTGAACTTTCCGGGCATGCAGATCGACATCCATGTGGACCGCAGTCCCTTTCTCATGGAAGCGCTGCGCCAGGGCGAGCTGGACATGGCCATTTCCAACCGCGAAGACCCGGGCTTCGAAGGCTTTGTGCTGCGCTCCAGTCCCACGGTCTGGCTCTGCGGCGCAGGCTATGCGCACGATCCGGCCCGGCCCGTGCCCCTGGTCATGGCCGACGGCCCGAGCATCTTCCGGCGCCTGGGCTGCGACGCGCTGGACGCGGCCGGCATCGCCTGGACACCGCGCCACACCTGCACCAGCCTGGTCGGCATCCGCGCGGCGCTGCGCGCGGGCCTGGGCGTCACGGCGCGCGGCGTGGAGCAGCTGGACCCCGGCCTGCGCGTGCTGGGCGCGGGCGACGGCATGCCCGCCCTGCCCGATCTGGTCTACCACCTCTACATCCGCAGCCATGTGGTCAATCCCGTGACCCGCCAGGTGTTCGAAAACCTCAGGGCGCGCGTGCGCCTTTCGGCCGGATAGCGGCGGCGCTCACACGCCCAGGTACTGCCTTCTCACCTGCGCATTGCCGGCCACTTCGGCCATGGGCCCCTCATGCACGATCTGGCCTTTTTCGAGCACATAGGCGCGGTCGGCCACGACCTGCGCAAACGGCAGGTTCTGCTCGCTCAGCAGAATGCCCATGCCCCGGGCCTTGAGCTCCAGGATGGTGCGCGCCATCTGCTCCACGATCAGCGGCGCCACGCCTTCCGAGGGCTCGTCCAGCAGCACCAGATACGGCTGGCCCATCAGCGTGCGCGCCACGGACAGCATCTGCTGCTCGCCGCCGCTCATGCGCCCGCCCGGGCGGTCGGGCATCTCGCCCAGGTTGGGGAACAGCGCGAAGAGCTTTTGCGGCGTCCAGTGCGGCACGGCCGTGCCGTCCGGCCACTGCCGGTGCGGCTGGCGGCCGACTTCGAGGTTCTCGAGCACCGTGAGCTCGGTGAAGATGCGCCGGTCCTCAGGCACATAGCCCAGGCCGCAGCGGGCAATCTGGTGCGGGGCTTTCTTCTCCAGCGCCCGGCCCATGAAGCGTATGCGCCCTTCGCGCCTTGGCACCAGTGCGGCGATGCTCTTGAGCGTGGTGGACTTGCCCGCGCCGTTGCGCCCCATCAGCGCCACCACCTCGCCGCGCCCCACGGCCAGCGACACGCCATGCAGTATGTGGGCCGCGCCGTACCAGGCGTTGAGGTCCTCGACCTCCAGCAGCTTCGTGTCAGAGTCGATCATGCGGATTTTTCCAATACCAGGCCCGTGCCCAGATAGGCCTGCTGCACGCGCGCATCGTCCCGGATCTGCTGCGGCGTGCCTTCGGCCAGCAACTGGCCGCGCACCAGCACGGCCACGCGGTCGGCCTGGCCGAAGACCACGTCCATGCTGTGCTCGGTGAACAGCACGCCCATCTGGCGCTCGCGCGCGATACGGCGCGCCAGCTGCATCAACGCCACGCGCTCTCCGGGCGCCATGCCGGCCGTGGGCTCGTCCATGAGCAGGAGCCGGGGGCCATGGGCCAGCGCCATGGCCAGCTCCACGCGCTTGACGTCGCCATAGGCCAGCTCGCTGCAGGGGCGGTCGGCCTGGGCCCGCATGCCCACCTGCTCCAGCAGCGCCAGCGCATCGGCGCGGCGATGGGCAGCAGCCCGGCTCCACCAGGCAAAGATGCGCCGGTCGGCCGACAGCAAGGCCATCTGCACGTTCTCGGCCACGGTGAGCGAGGCAAAGGTCTGGGCGATCTGGAAAGTGCGGCCCACGCCCAGGCGCCAGATGGCGCGCGGCGGCAGACCCGTGATGTCGCGCCCGGCCAGCCGCACGCGCCCGCTGTCCGGCGCGAGCTGCCCGCCCACCATGTTGAAGGTGGTGCTCTTGCCCGCGCCGTTGGGGCCGATCAGCGCCAGCAGCTCGCCGGCCTGCAGGCCGAAGGAGACGCTCCGCACGGCCTGTACGCCGCCAAAGGACTTGCTGATGCCCTCGATCTGCAGCAGGCTCATGGCTGTGGCTCCTCTCTTTTTCCAGGAGCAAGCCGCGCCTGCAGTGCCTGGGCAAAACCGGAAATCCCCTGTGGAAACACCAGGACCAGCACCAGCATGACGGCGCCCATCAGCGCGCGCCAGTATTCGGTGTTGCGCGCCACGGTGTCGTGCAGCCAGGTGAACACCGCCGCGCCCGCCACGGGGCCGGCCAGGGTCTGCACGCCGCCCAGCAGCACCATGACCAGCGCATCGACGGACTTGGTGACCGACATGGCATCGGGCGCCACGCCGCCCTTGGAGAACGCGAACAGCGCGCCTGCCAGGCCGCCGAACAGGCCCGCGATCACGAAGGCCGTCCACTGCACGCGGCGCACGTCCACGCCGATGGCGTCGGCGCGCAGCGCCGAGTCGCGCGTGGCGCGCAAGGCATAGCCCAGCGGCGAGAACAGCAGGCGGCGCAGCAGCCAGAGGCCCGCGGCGCATACGGCCAGCGCCAGCCAGTAGAAGGCCGCGCCGCTCGAAGCCCACTCCGGCGGCCAGACGCCGGTCACGCCGTTGCTGCCGCCCGTGAAATCGTCCCACTGGAAGACGATGGCCCAGCTGATCTGGGCCAGGGCCAGGGTCAGCATGGTCAGGTACACGCCCGACAGGCGCACGCAGAACCAGCCGTAGAGCAGCGCGCCGGCCGCGGCCACCAGCGGGCCCAGCAGCAGCGCGGCCTCCATGGGCAGCGCCAGCAGGCGCACCAGCAGCGCCGCGCCATACGCGCCCAGCCCGAAGTAGGCCGCATGGCCGAACGAGTGCATGCCGCCCGGCCCCAGGATGAAATGCAGGCTGGCCGCGAACAGCGCGGCGATGAAGATATCGGTCAGCAGCACGGCGGCATAGCTGCCGCCGCCTCCGCCCGTCACCAGCGGCAGCAGCACCAGCGCGGCCAGCAAGGCGATCCAGGCCGCGCTGGCGCCCCGGCCCGCGGGACGCAGCGGCTGCTCGGGTTCGCCGCCGCTGCGCGCCAGCGCCTGGGGCTTGCCCAGCAGCCCCCAGGGCCGCCATACCAGCACCACGGCCATGACCAGGAATTCCACCACCAGCGTGAGCTTGGAAAACGAGATCTCCACGCCGGCGATCTGCTGCACGCCCAGCCAGATGCACACGGCCTTGAGTTCGGCCACCAGCAGCGCGGCGATGAAGGCGCCGGCAATGCTGCCCATGCCGCCGACCACCACCACCACGAAGGCCGCGCCTATGGTCAGCATGTCCATCTCCAGGCTGGCCGGCTCGCGCGGCAGCTGCAGCGCGCCGCCCAGGCCCGCCAGCAGCGTGCCCAGCGCGAACACGGCGGTGAACAGCCACGCCTGGTTCACGCCCAGGGCGCCGACCATTTCGCGGTCCTGCGTGGCCGCGCGCACCAGCGTGCCGAAGCGCGTCTTGGTCAGCAGCAGCGTCAGGCCCAGCAGCACGAGCGGGCCGATGGCCATCAAAAGAAGGTCGTAGGCAGGAAACCGGCGGTCCAGGATCTGCACCGAGCCTTCGAAACCCGCGGCGCGCGGGCCGAAGAGCTCCTCGGGGCCCCACAGCCACAGCGCCGCGTCCTTGATGACCAGCACCAGCGCGAAGGTGGCCAGCAACTGGAACAGCTCGGGCGCCTGGTAGATGCGGCGCAGCAGCAGCATTTCCACGGCCGCTCCCAGCAGGCCGCAGGCCAGCGGCGCCAGCAGCAGCGCGGGCCAGAAGCCGATATGGGGCGACAGCGCTTCCACGCTGCTGTAGGCGATGAAGGCCCCCAGCATGTAGAACGAGCCGTGGGCGAAGTTGATGGTGCGCGTGACGCCGAAGATCAGCGACAGCCCCACGGACACCAGGAACAGCGACGATGCGCTGGCCAGGCCGTTGAGCAGCTGGGCCAGCAGCCCGGTCGCGCTCATGCAGAGCTCCTTGTCGGCATCCACCTCTCCCTTCAGAACGGGTTCACGATCTCGGACATGAAAAAACCACCTGCGGCAGTGCAGGTGGCCTGGCATTTTCGCCGATGCGCAGTCAATTCGCGGCCGCAGGCCGCAGCTTCTTCACGTCCTCGTCCGAGGGCTGGTAGTCCTTGCCGTCGGCATAGCGGTAGTCGACCAGCACGCCATGGCCCAGCCTGGCGTCGTAGGCCGTCTTGCCCACATAGGCGCCCATGGTGGACTGGTGGTCCTGCGCGCGGTAGGTGATGCGGCCGAAGGGCGTGTCCACCTCCAGGCCCTTGAAGGCGGCGATGAGCTTTTCGGTATCGGCGCTGCCGCCGGTCTTGCGCAGGCCCGCGGCAATCGACTGGATGGCGTTGTAGCCCACGACAGTGCCCAGGCGCGGGCTCTCCTTGAAACGCTCCTGGTAGGCCTTGAGGAAGGCCGCATGCTCGGGCGTGGAAATCGAATACCAGGGATAGCCGGTCACGGTCCAGCCCACGGGCGCTTCCTTCTTCAGCGGATCCAGGTACTCGGGCTCGGCCGTGAGCAGGCCGACGACTTCACGGTCCTTGAACAGGCCGCGCGTATTGCCCTCGCGCACGAACTTGCCCAGGTCGGTGGCGAACAGCACGTTGAAGATGGCATCGGGCCTGGCATCCTGCAGCGCCTGCACCACCGAGCCCGCGTCGATCTTGCCCAAAGCCGGGGCCTGCTCGGCCACGAACTCGATGTCGGGCTGCCTTTCCTTCATGAGCTTCTTGAAGGTGGCCACGGCCGACTGGCCGTACTCGTAGTTGGGATAGACGATGGCCCAGCGCTTCTTGTGCAGCTTGGCGGCCTGCTCGACCAGCATGGCGGTCTGCATGTAGGTGGAGCCGCGCAGGCGGAAGGTATAGCGGTTGCCGTCGGCCCAGACGATCTTGTCGGTCAGCGGCTCCGAGGCGAGGAAAAAGCGCTTCTTCTGCCTGGCGTAGTCGGTCAGCGCCAGGCCCACGTGCGAGAGAAAGCTGCCCGTGAGCACGTCGATCTTCTCGCGCGTGTACAGCTCCTCGGCCGCACGCACGGCATCGCCGGGGTTGGCGTTGTCGTCGCGCGTGACCAGCTGAAGCTTCCGGCCCGCAATGCCGCCGGCCGCATTGACTTGGCTTACGGCCAGCTCCATGCCCTTCTTGTAGGGCTCCAGGAAGGCAGGCTGGGCCTTGTAGCTGTTGATCTCGCCGATCTTGATCACGCCCTGCGCCCAGGCCGGCAGCGCGGCCAGGGTCAGCAGGGGCAGGGTCCAGCGCATCTGCATCGTCACGTTCCTCGTATTTTGTCTGTACTAATACTCAATTTGAGTATTAATAGATAAAAAAGAAGTGCTGCCTTGCGGAGCACAGGCGGCCATGCTAGTTCAGCGCGCAAATGGCTGTCAAGCCAGGCCGGGCCAGGGCGCATGGAGGCGGCGTCATTCTGCTTATCACTAATCAATCTCAAGACATTGGCATGCGATGCACCCATTTGCCGCCATTTCCCGGACAATATAGGTTGTCCCGCTTGGCAAACGGCAGCTATCGCATTAGGCAGTTCCTGCCCGCGTGTTTCGCCACCAACGCCTTCATGGCAATCCGCCGGGCTTTTGCTGCAACGGCAGCTCCGTCTGACCTGCATTGATTTTTTGTAGACGATCATGAGTGCTTTTCTTGAAGAACGCGTGCTGTCGGTCCACCACTGGACCGACCGTCTTTTCTCTTTCACCACCACCCGCGATACCTCGCTGCGCTTTTCCAACGGCCATTTCACGATGATCGGCCTGAAGGTGGACGGCAAGAACCTGCTGCGCGCCTATTCCATCGCCAGCCCCAACTACGAAGAGCACCTGGAGTTCCTGTCGATCAAGGTGCCCGACGGCCCGCTGACCTCCAAGCTGCAGAACATCCAGGTGGGCGACACCATCATCGTGGGCAAGAAGCCCACGGGCACGCTGCTCATCGACTACCTGCTGCCCGGCAAGAACCTGTACCTGATCGGTACCGGCACCGGCCTGGCGCCCTGGCTGGCCGTGGCCCGCGACCCCGAGACCTACGAGAAGTTCGAGAAGGTCGTGGTCGTGCACGGCGTGCGCCACATCAACGAGCTGGCCTACCAGGAACTGTTCGAGAAGGAACTGCCCGAGCACGAGTTCCTCGGCGAGATCGTCAAGGACAAGCTGGTCTACTACCCCACGGTGACGCGCGAGCCCTTCCGCAACCAGGGCCGCATCTCCAACCAGATTAATGCCGGAACCTTCCCGCAGAACATCGGCCTGCCCGAGCTCAACCCCGAGACCGACCGCGTGATGCTGTGCGGCAGCCCCGCCATGCTGGCCGAACTCAAGGAGCTGCTGGAAAGCCGCGGCTTCAAGGAAGGCAACACCACCACGCCCGGCGACTTCGTGGTCGAGCGCGCCTTCGTCGAGAAATAAGCCGGCGTCACGCCCCCGGATGGCAGCCCCGCGCTGCCGCCACCAAAGCCTGCCCGCCTTTGTGCGCGCAGGCTTTTTTGCCGCCGGACCGCATGCGTGGGGCTTTTTCCAGAGCGGCAGCCGCAGGCCTTTCCATAATGCGGCCATGCCCTCCTCGCTGCGCCCCGCCCCGGCTTCCGACCCGCTTGACCGACGCTTCGTGACCGCGCTGGCGCGCGGGCTGGAGGTGCTGTCGTGCTTTCGCTCGGGCGAAAAGCTGCTGGGCAACCAGGACATCGCCAGGCGCTGCGGCCTGCCCAAGTCCACGGTCTCGCGGCTGACCTATACGCTCACCGAGCTGGGCTACCTGATCCATGTGCCCGAGGAAGGCAAGTACCGCCTGGGCACGGCCACGCTGGCCCTGGGCAGCGCCATGCTCTCGCGCCTGGACGTGCGCCAGATCGCGCGGCCGCTGATGCACCGGCTGGCCGTGGCCACGCGCACCGAGGTCGCGCTGGGCACGCGCGACCGGCACAACATGATCTACATCGAGCACTGCCCCAGCCCCGGCTTTGCCCACCGCGACCTGGACATGGGCTCGCGCCTGCCGCTGGCGACCACAGCCATAGGCCGCGCCTGGCTGGCTGCCAGCACGGCCGCCGAGCGCCAGCAGGCGCTGGACTACCTGCGCTCGCATGCGCCCGAGCAATGGCAGGCCGCCATGGCGCAGCTGCCGCAATGGCCGCTGCCCGGCGATGCAAACCGCAGCCAGGTCTGCCATTCCTTTGGCGACTGGCAGAGCAACGTCAACGCCGTGGCCATGGCCTTCTCGCCGGGCCGCGGCCTGCCGCTGATGTCCATCAGCTGCGGCGGGCCCAGCCGCCTGGTCTCGGCCGACTTCCTGCGCCAGCGCGTGCAGCCCGAGCTGGAGCGCATGGTGCGCCGCCTGCAGAAGGCCATAGACCAGGCGGCCTGACAAAACAATAGCTGCCAGCGCTTGACAGTGAAAGGTTTCAAATGGATTTGCATATGAAATCTTCACCTGCCGTGCGCTGGCAGCTATGCTTTCAGCATCTTGCGCGATGGCTCAATGCTCGGTCTGCACGGGCTCGATCTTGCCGTTCTTGACCGCGGCGCCGCGCTCGCGGGTCAGGGTGCCGCCCTTGGCATCCACGCCCATCACGCCGCCGGGGTTGACGTCGGCCGCCAGCGCCTTGTAGGCCGCGTCGAGCTTGGCATGGATGGCCTTGGGGTCCGAGGTGGTGCCGGCCAGTTGCATGGCCTTGGCCGTGGCATGCACGGCCGTGTAGTTCCATTGCGCCTCCGAGCCCGGGATGCGGCCCGGATAGGCCTTGCCGAAGCGCTGCACGAAGGCCTGGTTGGCCGGCTTGCTGTCCTCGGAGACCGGCATCACGCCGATGGCGCCCTCGAGCACCTTGTAGTCGCCGCCCAGCACGCGCGCCATCTCGTCGAGCTTGGCCTGGTCCATGATGATGAAGCCGCCCTTGAAGCCCAGCTCGCGCGCCTGCTTGACGACCAGGGCCGTGGGCTCGGAGGCGCCGCCGACGAACAGCACGTCGGGCTTTTCGGCCAGGGCCTTGCTCACGCCGCTGTAGAAGTCGGTGGCGCGGTTGTAGCTCATGGGATTCTCGGCCACCACGGTGCCGCCCAGCTTCTCCCAGCCGGGCTTGAAGGCCGCGGCCCAGGCCTTGCCGTAGTCATGGTCGGCGCCGATCATGGCCACCTTCTTGCCGAAGCGCTCCATCTCGTACTTGGAAAACGGCGTGATGTAGGAGGTGAATTCGGGCGGAATGCGCAGCGTGAGCTTGTTGCCGCGCGCCGTGATCTGGGGCACGGAGCTGTAGGCCAGCACGATGAAGTTGCTGCGCTCGTTGGTGGTCTGCAGCGCGAAGATGCCGCCCGAGTGCGGTACCAGGATGGCCGCGGTCTTGTGCTGCTGCACCAGGCGCTGGGCGTTGATGGCGGTCTCGGACGGGTTGTACTTGTCGTCCAGCGCCACGATCTCGAACCTGACCTTCTTGCCGCCCACTTCGGGGCCGGCCGCGTTGAGCTCGGCCACGGCCATCTGCATGCCGTCGAGCACGTTCTTGCCGTACTGCGCGGCGCCGCCGGACAGCGGGCCCGAATAGCCGATCTTGACCACTTCCTGCGCCAGCGCGGGGCCTGCGGCCAGCAAGGCGCCGGCCAGGGCCACGGCGGTCATGCGGCGGCGGGTGAACAGGGGAAATGCTGTCATGTCTGTCTCCTTTGCAAATGGTCGTGTCGCGTGAAAAAAACCGTAAAAGGCCACTGAGCGCCGAGCTTTGCTCCGGACATGGCCCTTGCCAGAGACGCCCAGCAAGGGCCTGTGCCGGCCGCACCGCCCCGCAGCGAGGGCGTCGTCCCCCCTCCCGCGCAGCGAGAGAGGGGGAAGCTGCGCGGCAGCTCAGGGGGTGTCAGGCTCCTATATAAGCCTTGCGGATGGAGTCATCCGCGAGCAGCTCCGCAGGCACGCCCTCGCGCACGATGCGGCCGTTTTCCAGCACATAGGCGCGGTGGGCGATCTTGAGCGCCGCATAGGCGTTCTGCTCGGCCAGCAGCACCGTGGTGCCGGCTCGGTTGATGCGCTGTATGACCTCGAACATCTGCTTGATCACCAGCGGCGCCAGGCCCAGCGAGGGCTCGTCCAGCAGCAGCGCGCGGGGCCGGCCCATCATGGCGCGGCCTATGGCCACCATCTGCTGCTGGCCGCCCGACAGCGAGCCGGCGGGGTCGTGCTGCTTGTCGCGCAGGATGGGAAACAGCTCGAACACTTCCTCCAGCGTCTGCTGGCTGGGGCCGGGGTCGCGCCGGTGCGCATAGGCGCCCAGCTCCAGGTTCTTGCGCACCGTCATCTGCGGGAACAGCTTGCGCCCCTCGGGGCACTGCACCAGCCCGGCCTGCACGATGGCCGAGGGCTTGCGCCCCACCAGTTCCTGCCCCTGCCAGGCGATGGAGCCGCCCGTGGCCTTGTGGATGCCGCTGGCCGTGAGGAACAGCGAGCTCTTGCCCGCGCCGTTGGCGCCCAGCAGCACCACCAGCTCGCCCTGGTCCGCATGCAGGCTGACGCGGTCCAGCGCCAGGAAGCTGCCGTATTTCAGCGAGACGTTCTCAAACTTCAGCATGCTCGCTCCCCAGGTAGGCGTCGATCACGGCCGGGTTGCGGCGGATTTCCTCGGGCGTGCCCTCGGCGATCTTCTCGCCGT
>Ga0153917_1001145_pt1 | contig 12114 bp, 11 predicted proteins | sample TSFL001MetaG_FD_104695 | JGI IMG/M metagenome (GOLD analysis project Ga0153917, IMG submission 104695) | Attine ant fungus gardens microbial communities from Florida, USA - TSFL001 MetaG | ecosystem: Host-associated > Fungi > Mycelium > Unclassified | place: USA: Florida, Paynes Creek Historic... | reverse complement strand
GATTCATATTCTTTGAGAATATTGACAATCTGATGTTCTGAAAATTTACTTTTTTTCATAATCCGAGTTTACAAATTAAATTTAATAATTTTAATTTGTCCGAAAAACAGGGAAGTTTACCACTTTTCCTTGATCCGTAAGGGCCCAAGAATCATCTTTGTGATTAGGGTTTTCATATTGATCAATAATTAGACTAAATGAAAAAAGAGGTTAAAAACCTCTCTTCTTTTAAACAAATTCTAGCTGAATAGAACTATTATAACTTACATGTAATCCTGTAATACCACAATCTAACAAAAAATCTACTAATCTTTCTGAATAAAAAGGTTGGACAGTAGCTTGCGTTTCAATAATATCTCTTCCAAAATATTTTTTTAGAATTGCTAACTTTTGAAAAGATGATATGATATTTTTTTGTCTAAATTCTTTGTATTCTAAAAAATTATTTACTGTATGATATTTTAAATTATTTGTAACCTTGTATCCCGTGGTTAAAATTGATTTATTAAAATCGATCTCCTCCAAAATAATAGTTTCGATAAACATTAAATAATACTTTTCAGGAATATTATCTATTTTAAAATCAAAAATTTTATAATTACCTATATTAAAAGATTTAACAATATTTATTTATTTTTCACTATAAATATGATCTAAAAATCAAAAACTTGCCCATATCTCATAATGTCTGTAATTCTAGCATTTTTTCGCATTCTTCCTTTAATTAGAGGAGGTGTTAATGTGAAAATTTTATCCTGGGTATGCCAAAAATTGCTATTGTACCCGCTAAAATGATTTTTGAATTCAATATAATTATTGTTTTCATTAATACTTTCCTCTAGACGTTCTACTTGAGATGCTCCCGTTTTAATACCTATAATTTTTGGTTCTGCACTTCTTGATATTTGATAGTATCTCATTGATTATTCTTTTATTTTAATTGTGATGAGAAATTTTCTAAATATCATAAGTTAGCTACTATAATATCACTGACTAATATTATAGCTAAAAACACTAAATTAGTTGTAATCCTTTTTCATTTGTTGTAGTCCAAAATAATTGATCAGGTTTAGGAAAACTATAACCCAATTGTTTCCATTCTTCTTTCACATTCTTAACAAATTTAAAAATATCATTTTCATCGAAAATATTACAAGGTACCACATCTATAATTTCATTATTTTCTTTTATTAAAATAAATACATCTATAAGACCTTCTATCATTAATTCTTCTAACATCTTTAATGTGTTTTGAACTAAATCCATTTTTTCAATACTTGAGTCTAACTCATGAACAATGGATACGAAAGCATCTGCAAATACATAATCATCTTCGCCCCAAACCAATATTTTATCTTTAATATATTTCCAAGTCATATATTTAATAATTGAATTTCCATTTATTTTGATTCCCAATAAATTGTATTGTGGAGTGATTGATACTTCCACTTTTTGTTGAAAAATTTCTTAATTGTATTATACTTCCATCACTCATAGTTGCACTAATAATATTTCCTTTAGGTGTATTAATTATTTTTTTTGTTCCCCCTTGAGTTATATCATTAAAAAGAATTTTTGTATTTATAGATGACGTATTATTAAATTCTTTAATATAAGCTCTTGTTCCATAACCATCTGCTAATTTTTCATAATGAGAAATTTTATTTAAATACTTTCCGCCTTTACCTAAATCCCCAATATATGGAATAATTGCTATGCCTGCCATGGTCGCGTTTGCATATTGTCCTCTTGTTAAATATCCTGCCGCATTCAGCCCGTCTATAATTCCCGTTGGATCAAAAGTACCTAAAAAATCCAATCCGCTTTGAAAATCATCCCACTTTTGGCTCCACATGGCATCGCGGTAATACTGGTAATATTTACTGTTTCTATAGGCATGGTCCCGTACCATTTCCCCTAAACCATAATTCCAGGCGGAGGAAAATTAAGGTATCCACCGCCTCCTCTCGATGCTTCCACATACATCATCGGCAATGTTTCTTCAACGGCTCCGCTATAAAAGACCGCTAAAGAATATTCCATATCGTAAATCGTACTTCCTACGAAATAACCTCCCATGTTTTCCCAATAGGTATTCCTTTTATCTGGAGAATTATTCCATATACTGGCAATAAACGAATCCGATAGCAATCCTGTCGGATCATTCCAATACGCCGGATTGTTATAACCATAATGATAAGGCGTAAAGCTTAGAGAAGCTTCTGCCAAAGCATCCGGCGAATAAAACCTTCCCAAGGCGGCATCGTAATGTCTGAAATCCGTTTCGGTTACATTTAACCCAAAACTGCCCTCGTATTCTTTATTTAAAAACTTATAAGCCTCTGCTTCTTCGTTGCGACAACTGTTGGCTATTTCATTATAGCCTTTGTGCTGCATACCAAAAGGATAATAGTTATTTTGCCTCCCCGATTTTATTTGTTCTGGTCTCGGCGAACCTCGCAAGCTCGGTTTCATCTAATATCTCTAAAGCGGGTTCTATTGTTCCGTTTTTGTTTACATCGGCATAACTTAAACGTAAACTCACTTCTTTCGGGTCTCTTCGTTTAAAGCTTTCTCAAAGCTTTAAACTCATGAATTTAAGAGTTACTTAAATCATTTAAATACTGCGTCCTTTGAAAAGTCGAAACTATTAAATGTGCAACACAGTAAGGTGTTTTATAAAACAGCCCCAAAACAGTAAGTGTAATGGGGCTTTATAGTTATTAATTAAAATTGTAGAATTATTCAGAATGATTAGTTTCACTTATACTTCATCTAGATCTAATTGTCCAATATTATTTTCAATCAAATATCCATTATCAAAACTATTTTCAAATCCTTCACCTTTATTGCCTAAGATATTTGTTCCTTTTTTAAATATGTTATTTTTAATCTCAATTAATTCTTCAAATTGACAATCAAAAAAACTGAATAATTCTAAAAAAACATTTCCCTCAATTAATATTGGCTTTGAGTTATGCCCTCCCATTTGATAATCAATTATATTATTTATTACATTATTCTTTAAAATAAATCCATTTATAAACCAACAGGAATTTATTTGTAGATTATCAATAATACAATTTTCAAATTTCAATTTTATTTTTATTTCAAATGCTCCAATTAAATCAATATTTTTTATGATACAATTGTTAAAAGATATTGCTTCTTCGATTTTTAATAAATATTTAATATCTATTAATTCTATAATTTCATTTTTTATTACCATTTTATAGCTCCGTAATTAATTGTTGTTCCATTAGTAACTCTATTAGAAACTCCCGGGTACATATTAACAGACAACACTAAGCATAGTTATAAGGTGTCCAGCGTCTGGAATTCTCCACCAGCGGATCTATATCTAACCAGCGCCCGATGATTGCATCATAACTTTTGTGCTTTAATCTAAACGGGATAATAATTATTTTGCCTCAGCGCTTTTATTTTGTTTTTGTTTCAGCGAACCTCGCAAGCTCGGTTTCTTCTATAATTTCGATTACCTGTATAACGCCTTCTTTTACAAATTCCAGAATCCAAAGTTTTATATGTACAACAAGCAGTAATGTGTTTTATAAAACAGCCTCCATACGTTTGTAAAGAGGCTGTTGTTTTAATTAATTATTGGTGAATCAAAAAAATCTTCTTTAATTAAAGTTACTTTTTTATCCTTAACAAGAAATTCATATCCATAAAATTCATTATTATCAATTCTTGGCAGAATGGGTTGTTTTGAATCTTGTTTATTAATTTCGAAAAAATCTTTTATAAAAGTAGACTTAACTGGTTTAAAAAAGAATTTTTCATCTCCCCAATAAACAACAAAAATATCTTTATACATTAAATAAGAACTATAAGTATTAGATAAATCTATTTGTCCTATAGAATGCTTCTCTCTGACTTTAGGTATTATTCTAACTATAGTATCATTACTTTTTGTTATTGCACTAACAATTAGCATTTTTTTTGTTCGATACTTCCAATTAGCCATACTCTCTTCATTGAGTAATATTTCAATTATTTCATTTAGTTGGCTATTGGATATTTGAAAGCTTGGTTGTACAATAGTAATGTCATCAGACAAAATGTTTATTTGAGATTTACAACTCATAGAAAAACAACAAAGTATGATACAAAAAAAATATGTTGTCTTTTTATTGAATCTTAATAGCTTTTGTCTCATCATATTTAATATAAGTATTAGTAACAGGGTTATACACTCTAAAATTTATATTCTTTACTTTATCACCAAAACCTTTTAGATTTTGCCCGTCTCCGTAAATTAAAGTTCTCAATGTTCCATAATCACCATAAGGTTGTCCATAAGGACTTGGTTCGCTATACATATTATTCTTAGTGGGATTATGCCCGTATCCACTTGGAAACTCTCCTATTCCTCCCAAATGCACCGGATGAGAGTGGTTAATATCAGTAACATTTTTTCCTTGACTTAATAAAAAACTATAAGCATATGCTGAAGCTGATACACCTATCTCACTATTGTCTGTCAACACATAAGAGGATTTATCTGTTTTTACCTCTCCCCACTCGACATCTGAATTTTGAGCAAAAAACTCAAAAGCTTTACTAGATTTTGATGTGTCATCAAATTTCATAACCGATTATTCAATGTGTAATTATAAGGCTTTGCACCAACAAACTCTTCGAATCTATATTCAAACATCTTCCAATCGTCGCATCATAACCTTTGTGCTTTAATCCAAACAGGATAATAATTATTTTGCCTCAGCGCTTTTATTTTGTTTTTGTTTAAGCGAACCTCGCAAGCTCAGTTTCTTCTATAATTTCGGTTACCTGTATAACGCCTCATTTGGCTTTTTCAATGTTGGATTGTGCCAATATCGCAATATGTTGAAAGACCCTTCAATGATTTTATCAGAGGGATATCTATTATAATGAATTACCTTATACCATAAAATATTTTTAAAAAGGCTTTAAACTCATAAGAATACTCAACTTTATAATTAGGCGTACTTAAATCAACATAATATATATCCTTTTCATTCTCATTATACTTTATATTTACAATCAATATTTGATTTGATGAATAACTAAATCCTTCAACTTTTTCTCTACATTTAAAAACACTATATTTTTTTGTAACGAAAAGATCAATGATAGATTTTTTCAATAACTCTTTATCTTTTTCATTTATTACTATATCTTTTCCAAAATGCTTTTTTATAGCTCTTTTATCATCTACAATTACAAGAGTGCTATCAATTTCAGATTTCGACTTAATTTCAAAAGATTCAATTCTTTTAATTGATAAAGATTGTGCTGTAGTATTTAATGTCAAAAAAAATATTATATAAATTAATTTTCTCATCTTGTCTTCTTTTGTTCCATTTCTAATTTAAGGTAATCTGTATATCGTCTTTTATTATATTCTTGAAATTTCAATGTGGTCTTGTTAAACATTGGATCTTTTAAAACTTCTAAATACGCTTTTCGATGATTATTATATCTAGTACCATAACCTTTCGTTATATGTCCTGACCATTCATGATTAATAATTGTTAGTCCAATATTTTCAACAGTTGATTCATAACTTTGAGGATATTGCCTGTTACCAACAATTTTCCCTTTACCTGATCCTGTAGTCCAAGTAGATAAAAAATTAAAATCACCATCTAGATAGCCTACTTTGCCACCAATTAATTCAATATTAAACCCATTATACCCTTCAAATGATTTAGCAACACTTGTAAAAATATTAGAGAGAGCACTTTCTGAAACTTCATTAATAACATCATCTAATAAAAATACGTCATTTGCAGTTTCATCGTGATTTAGAAATTCATTTGCTGTCATATTTTCAAAGAAACTTTTATCCTTTTCTCCATTGTAAATTATTATGTTTCCGGTAAACCCTTCATTTGTATTTCCTAAATGATTCCCTTCCATATCGTAAATAGGGTCTTCCCTATCCAATTGACTTTGCAATAATCTCACAAAATCCTGAGCCGCTCCTCCTTCTAAAGTAAAACGTCCGTCCGGATCGATATTAGATATGGGATTATTCAATGTGTAATTATAAGGCGTTGCACCAATAAACTCTTCCGCCAATGGATCTATATTCAACCAGCGCCCGATGGCTGCATCGTAATTACGTGCTCCGAAATCGTATAAATCCAGACCTAATTCACTGTTGAATTCTTTACCTCCAAACTTATATTTCTCCGCAGCTTCACTTCGGTTGCTATTCGTAATTTCGTTATAGCCTTTGTGTTTTAACCCAAAAGGATAATAGTTATTCTCTTCGAGTATCTCTGTAGCCAGTTCAATCGTTCCGTTTTTGTTTACATCAGCGTAGCTTAACCGTACGTTACCCAGATGGTCTTTGTATTGATACGCATAAAGATACGTATTATCTGCATTTCTTTTTACATAACCTTCGGAATGCGGAAAAAACTGCAGCACCCCGTTTTCATACTGAAACCCGTTTGTATAATCCGTGGTCACGGCCGTACCCCCTGATGGTTGTACCTTTTTGCTTAAGCGCGTACCGGAAGCATCGTACGTATAGCTGATGCTGCCGCCGTTGGCAAAGGTTACCTTGTACGGCAGGTTCTGGTGGTTGTAGCTTACTGCCGTAATGCCTTTGTTTTTGTCTGTGGTGATGTTGCCGAAGGTGTCGTAGGTATAGTCGTTGCCTGTTTTGTTGCCGTCGTTAAAGCCTTCGTTGTTGTTCGTGGCATCGGTAACGCTTAACAGCTGGTTGGCATTGTAGCTGTAGCTCAGCGCGTCGATGCCCACGGCCTGTCCTTCCACAAGGCGTCCCGTGCGGTTCAACGTTAAAATGTTGCCGTTTTTGTCGTAGGTGAGCGCTTCGCCGTACGAATCGTCCACATACTGCCCTATAAGCCAGCCCCCGGGTCTGTGGTAATACAGGTTTTTGGCCTGCGTTAAGCGGTTCAGTCCGTCGTACCAGTATACGTAGCCATGGAACAGGTTGTCTACCTTGGTGCGGCTCCATACGCTGCTGATGTTGCCGTTGTACAGGTTCCTGTTCTGCATGGCGTACCGGTCGTAATTGATCTTAAACTGAAACAGGTCATTTTCCGTATCGGAAGCATCCATGCCCGCATCATTGATGTCGGTAAGCCAGCCGCGGATGTTGTATTTATAGTCCACCTTCTGTAAACCTGCTCCGGTTGATATGCCACCTACCTTTTTGCTCACAAGGACCCCCAACGCATCATAGGTGTTCGTAACCAGCCGTTCCGCTGCCTGTGTGCCCACCTGCTGCGTCTGCTGGGTAAGGCGGTCACGGCGGTCGTAGGTAAAGTTATCGGTTACCGTTAAAACGGTCGCCGAAGCGTTCTGTTTCTGGGAAGTGACCGTTTTTAAAGGCATTCCCGAAAAGCTCAGCTGGCTGTCCGTTTGTGTATAGCCACCCAGGTGGTTCTGGCTGTAAGTACGGATAACGCGGTACTTGTCGTCGTACAGGCTGTACGAAAGGGTTCCGGCCATGCTGGAGGCCGTGGTCAATGTGCGCGTCCAGCTGCCTGTAGGCTGCCCTTTTACGGCCGTGTTTACCGTTTGGGTTTCCACTGCAGGAAATGAAGTTGGTGCATTCGGAAAGTTGTAATCGTCGTAATAACTTACCGTAAGCAGCTTAAAGCTCGTGGGAAAGCCCGTGTTCGTATAGCGTACCGCAATGCCGTCGATCGTGGTATTGGCTGTCGTTTTGGTTTCTGCCAAAAAGTTGCTTTGCGACAGGGTGTTGCGTACCGCACTTGTAAAGGTGCTGCTTGCATAATACCCCGTATAGGCCACACGTCCCAGGTTGTCGTACCTGGTCATCAACCAGCCTTTGGCTCCATCGCCGAAAGGGCTGTATACGGGACCGCTCATTACCATACGGTCTGCTTTATCATACACGAGGTATTCCCAATCCTTCTGCGGCAGTTTTTTCTCTGCGAGCCGCTTTCTTGCATCGTAATGGTACTGGTAGGCCCATTTGTCCAGGTCGGCAGCCGTTACACTACCACCGGCCATAGGCGGGATCACGAACGCCAGCAGGTTTAGTTTGTTGTAAACATAATAGGTATCGTGTGCCGCTCCATTGTTATAGGTACGTTTCAGAACCACATTCCCCTTGCTGTCTTTAAATTCTTCCGTGGTGTTGTTCAATCCATCGTCTGTTTTCCAGTTTTCATTTTTCACCACAGATTTTGTAAGCGTGTTCTGCGGGTAGAATCCATTTTCGGAAATGCTGTTTTTATAAATACCGTCACTGTACGAAGTAGTTACACTGTAACGTTTTACTTCATTTGACACATTCATAGCGAACGAATTCCGTACCGTATTTCTTGTTCCGGGTTGTGAACCGCTGCCAGTTCCATCGTAAGAAAGGCTCCATGGTTCACCTGGAAAACCGGCTTCGAGTACCCTTTGTCTCGGCGATGCTTCCAGACGGTTTTCGGAATAGGGATATGCTGTATACTCATTATAGGTTTCGTAAAACGTCTGGGTTTGCGATTGTGCATTATCCGTAAAATTGGAATTGTAGTAGGTGGTCACAATGGGAAAGCTGCCCCCTGTGGAGGTCGTGGTATACCCCGTGCTTAAAAAAGGAAGGTACTTCTTTACCTGTCCGATGTTCTTTTCGTATTCAATATGGGTTACGATGTTTTTATTATCATCAGGTGAACTGTTCTGGTCCACTACCTGTATGGGTCTTCCGAGCCCGTCGTAATAGGTGGTGGTTACAAAATGCGCGTTGGTTCCCCCCACGATGGGCAGGGAGCCTACAGAGGCACTGCGGCGCGTAGTTTCCTGTACGTAATTCTTATAGGTTGATTGTGCGTAACTTCCCATTACAGCAAACAATAAACTGATTTTTATTATATTTTTCATCTGCTGTTAGTTGGTAAAATTGTATTTGTATTCCTTTAAAATATTGCCTGAATGATCTTTAACCGTACTTAACCGGTTAAAGACATCGTATTCGTAAGTAGTCGTTTTTCCGTTTTCATCTGTTATACCGGATACTCCGATCATCGGCCGGTAGGTATAAGTGGTAATCAACGCATTCGGAAATGTTGTACGCAGGCTGTTTAAAGTTGTTTTAAGATTGTCTTCATTGTAAGTAGCAAGGTACTGTGTACTGTAGGCATCCACGTTGTTCAGAAAGTTCTGGTAGTTTCCGGAATAGAAGACATTTGCATCTACATTTACTAATTTTGCCACAACCTGCGTTCCCAGATATCCGTAAACCAAAGTAACGGGGATTCCGTCGGGCTGGATGTATCCCATCAGCAACCCGTTGATGTATTTACTGCTCTCATTTCCAACTTTTTCAAAAGTACTCATTTCCGGCGTCTTAAATTCCGTTTTTATAAAATCTGCCAACGAACCGTACGTATTGAATGTTTGATCTGTGAGGCCGCCGTTGATGTAATTACGGGTGTAGGTATTCACTACAGTATTATTTAAAAGGTTATAATCGAATTCAGTTTTATTTACCGTGCCCAGGTTATCGGTTGTCGTAATAGAACCCGGCTGTCTGTAGCTGCCGTTATACTGAATGTTTTTGGTTTCGCTGTAATTTTGCGAACCTTCATACATACTGTTTACCTGTTCTTCTGAAATAGCGTAAGGTTCAATGTTGTAGCTGTCAGTATTGAACGCATCATTTAAAAAGGCATATTGATAAGTGTACAGGCCTTTATCTAACAACGCTCCACCTGCATCAAATGTTCGTGATTCTTCCAGTTGTCTTCTGTAAAAATTGTAATTGGAATTGTTTACACTGCTGTTGTCCGGTGTGTTTTTATAAAAAAACTCCTTATAGCCTATACCCGTTTTCAGTACTTTAACCTTTTGGTACAGCAACGCATTCTGTTCATCGGACCAGTTACCGGTAAAATAATTTAGGTCGTTGCGTACCTTTCCGCTGCTTTTGTTTACATCTGTATGATCTTTATACTCGTAATCGATGAGTTGCTCTGCATTGGTTATGGTGGGGGTTGTGTATAGAAGAGATTCTGCCTGATCTGTTGTAAAATAGGCTGTTCTCTTTAACCGTAGCCCTCTTCCTTTCAAAGTAGCATTGTTGTAAGGTGAAAAGTAATCATGGCTTTCAAACTGATAAAGCACACTTCCTCCTGTGGGATATTTTATTTTCTGAATAGATCCTCCCGTAGCAGTTGCTTTTGTTGTAGCATTATGGTAATATCCGTAATCGTTTATTTCGTTTCCAAATGTTCCGTTATAACTTATGGACGTATTGTTGGACTGGGTTTTGGAACTATTGTACTCTTTGATGTAAGAAAGATTCGACTTCTTAAAGAAATAGTTGATATAGGAGCCGGAAGGTCCCGTAATTCTTTTAAACACCTTATCAATTGTAGAATAACTGAACTCAAATTCCTTTACGATCGTTCCCTTCAGATCTTTGACCTGCATTGATTGCGCATAACTGTAGAGAAAATTCCGGTTGTTGGTTGTTGAAATAAGGTTATTAAAATAAACGGACCCTATATTCACGATTTTTATTTCCTTTACATAAGCTTTTCCTACCGAGCTGTAGTTGCTGATGCCGTTAATCCATCCTGTGCTTGGGTCTGAAATGGAAACTTTGGGTTCATCATAGGTAATATCCAGCAGTAATTTACCGTTCTTGTCGGAAACCTGTGTCAGCATAAGCTGTTTCCAGAATGCGGGTCCTGTTTCCAGCCTGGAATAATAATTATTTGGACCTCCTTCTAAAGTCCTGTCAAACGAAGGATGCATGACATAGCCGCCAGGAAGTTCATCAGGAAAAGGAATCAGGGGATTTTCCCTTTCCGTAACTTTTTTTTTTGTTTGGAATATATTCGGGCAGACATCTGATTGATAGGTGAAGGTATACAGCATACCTTTTTTATCCCGGATCTCTATTTTATCTATTAGATCCGCACCGCTTCTGAAAACATTTATCTTTAAGTAATCATTAGATTCAATAACCTCGGCTACATACGAACTACCGCTTTTCTTTATTATAAACTTTCCCCTTAATCCCATTACATCAAAATCATAGCGGTCTGAAGAAATGCCCCGTCCTGTTGCTCCTGCATTCCGGTTATAATAGTTCTCATCAAAATCAAAATAGGTTGTTGTTTCCACAGATCCATCCGAAACTACGGGCTGGAATTTTCCTTTTACTTCCCTTGATATAATACCGCTCATACTTAAGTTCCATGAGTCTCCGAACTGGCTTCCAAGTATATTGGAATTAATACCGCCCTGAAGGTTGTACTGCAAACTCAGGTTTAAAGTAAGATCTCCTGCTGTTTTGGAAGCATACAAAGGAAGGGATATATCGGGAGTTCCTGTTACGTTTCCCGCGGGAAAGTCGTTAAAGGTGATCATGGAGTTGAACTTAAAGTTCTCCGGTATTTCCTGCCCCCGGACTGCTCCACAGACAAGGAGTATGAATATTAGTAAATATTTTTTCATGGTTTATTTCTTAATGACTTTTACCGAGGTGTTCACCACATCGGTTTTGATGTTGATAACGTAGGTACCTGTGGCATAACGGCTTAAATCTACGGCCACCATATCGTACTTCAGGGCTTCGGTATGCAATAAACGCCCGTTCAGGTCGTATACGTTTACCACACCCTCCTTGTACTCGTGGTTGATGACGATGTTTGTAAAACTGTCCGTAGGGTTCGGGATGGCCTCGATCTTAATCTCGGGCTGCTTGCCTTCGCTCTTTGTATGCAGCTTCACCACCCAGTAGTCGTCACGGCCCTGTACCGCTGTTTTGTATTTGGCGCTTTTTCCCGTGGAATTACCGGCAAACACCAGTCCGCCATCGCGTGTTACCACAGCCTTGCGCAACAGGTCGTCCCCGCTTGTGGAGAGTTCTTTTTCCCATACCTGTTCCCCTTTTGCGTTTACCTGTATGGCTGCATAGCTCTTTTTTCTGGTTTTGGCATTCTGCTTGTACCCCGACAACAATAAGTTGCCTTCCGGTGTCATTGTAGTGGAAGTAAGCACTTCGCTGCCTTTAAGGTCGAAACCGAACTGTGCTTTGGGTTCGAACCGAAGGTCTGTGTGAACCACCACGAAGTCGCTGCCGTTTTCTGCTTTCGGGGTCAG
>Ga0153917_1001144_pt1 | contig 12119 bp, 13 predicted proteins | sample TSFL001MetaG_FD_104695 | JGI IMG/M metagenome (GOLD analysis project Ga0153917, IMG submission 104695) | Attine ant fungus gardens microbial communities from Florida, USA - TSFL001 MetaG | ecosystem: Host-associated > Fungi > Mycelium > Unclassified | place: USA: Florida, Paynes Creek Historic... | reverse complement strand
AGAGTAGGACACCGCCGGACACAACCACAGTTCAGGCCCCGCAGCCCCCAACACCCAGTGTTGGAGAGGCGCGGGGCCTGAACCACGTTAACAACCACAACACACCACCAGGCAGGTTCCCGGACCCCAGTGGTGCAACACTTGCACCCCCACAACGGAAGGGACGAGGGGGAGAAGGGGAGAGGTGGCGCAGCTATCCGGCGATCGTGACCGGGCCTTCGCCTACCGTTGGGTGGGTACCGGACCCGCCTGTTTGTACCGATTCACCGTGACGCCGGTGGTGGTCGTGGCCGAGGTCAGCAGCACCAGATTCTGCGCTGGCGTGGCGGGGGAGAAGAGTCGCTTTCCCACACCCAGCAGCACGGGATAGATGAGCAGCACCAGTTCGTCGACGAGGCCGGCCTCCAGCAGGACCGACGTCAGCGTGGAGCTGCCCCACACCACCAGGTCCGGCCCGCCGGCCCCCTTGAGCCGCCGCACATCGCCAGCCAGATCCGGCCCAAGGGCCACCACCGGACCCCAGTCCAGAGAATCCGTCCGGTGCGCGGCGACGTACTTGGTGCACCGCGCGAAGGCCTCGGCGAACGGCCCGGTGCCGTCCCGGCCCCACTGGACGCTCCAGTCGTCGTACGTGCGCCGCCCCAGTAGCAGGTCGAAGTCCTCGCCTTGCGCGTCGAGGACGAACCGGCCTCCGTCCTCCGACATGAACGGGACGAACCACTCCTTGTACGGGAAGTCCTCGTCGGTGGCGTGCTGGATGACGCCGTCCAGGGACATGTGTTCCAAGACCTTCAGCCGACGCATGACGCCCTCCTGATGAGCGGATATCGTGATCCGGTCAGTGTAGGCCCGGGCCGTGGAACAGGCGCCGTCGAGCTACCGCCGCCTGCGCCCCAGCGCCACCGGCAGTCGGCGCGGCGACCAGCCTTCTAGCCACACGGCGGGACCGGGCAGGGTCCAGCGGTAGCGGCGGGCCAGGAGCGTCAGCGTTCCCACGGAGACGATGGACGCCGCCATGCCCCAGGTCGGCAGGCCAAGATGCCATAGGATCGCCATCTCCGCCGAGCCGACCAACGCGCCCGTCGCGTAGAGGGTGTTGCCGCCGAAGACCGCGGGAATGCGACCCATCAACAGGTCGCGGATCATGCCGCCGCCCACGGCCGTGATCAGCCCGAGCAGGAGGGCGGGCAGGAGAGTGAGGCCGGCGCCGAGCGCCTTGGCCGTGCCGGTTGCGGCCCAGCAGCCCAGGGCAAGCGCGTCCGCGACGGTGAGAGAACGCAGCGCCCACCGGTGATGCATGGGCACAAAGTAGGCGACGGTCGCCCCCACGAGCGCGAACATCAGGTAGAGCGGGTTCGTCAGTGCGACCGGCTGGCCCAGGTTGAGCAGGGTGTCGCGGATCAGGCCGCCGCCCAGGGCTGTGATGATCGCCAGGAACACGAAGCCGACGGCGTCCAGCTTGCGGTGTCGCGCCACGACGCCGCCCAGGATGCCGTTCGCGAGCACTCCGGTGAGGTCGACGACGTCGAACACGGCGGACGGATCCAGCGGCACGGGTTCTCTCCAGAGCTGGGGCGGAAAAGTGGGCGATTCACCGTAGCACCGGCCGGTTCCCGCCCGCCGTGACGGGCGCCTCGCGACGGTCGGCCCATGCATCATCCCAAGGTCGACTTCAAGCGGGAGCTGCCCCGCTACTGGGCCCGGTCCGGCGCGTTCGAACTGATCGATGTCCCGGAGACGCGTTACCTGGCGATCGACGGGCACGGCGATCCCAACTCGGCGATCCCAACTCGGTGGTCTTCCCCGAGGTGCTGTACCCGGTGGCGTACAAACTCAAGTTCCTCAGTAAGGATTTAGGGCGCGATGACGTGGTCCCGTCGCTGGAGGGCCTGCGGTGGGCGGAGGGCATGGCCGCCTTCACCTCGGCGCGGGACAAGTCCGCGTAGGAGTGGACGGCCCTGCTCATGGTTCCGGAGTGGGTGCCAGTGCCCGACGTCGCCGCGGCCGTCGTGCGCGCGGGCGAGCGGTCCCGGCCCGCTCGCCTCGACGACGTTCGCGTGCTCAGCCTGAACGAGGGCCTCTGCATGCAGGCCCTGCGCGTGGGGCCGTTCGATGCGGACGGCCCCCTGCTGGAGCGGATGCGTCGTGAGTTCATCCCGCAGCTGGGGCTGCATCTCGCCGGGCGGCATCACGAGGTGTACCTGAGCGATCCAGGCCGCTCCGCGCCGGAGAAGCAGCGCACTCTGCTGCGGCAACCGGTGGCTCCGGCCTGGCGGCCCTACCCCGCGACCTGCACCTGCCGCTCCACAAGTGCCATCAGCTCGGCCAGCTTGGCGTCGTCGAGCGGCAGATCCAGCGTGGTGGTGGAGGATTCGTGCAGGGAATCCGGTGTCTCCGTCGGCTTGCCGGCGGGATGCACCATGACCCCCACGCGATCCATGAGCGCGTGGATGTGCCGCGAGTTGGGGTCTTGGTCCAGGACCTGCAGCGTGACGCACACCTGGACGCCGTCGCGCTCCCCGTCCATCCACATCCAGCCCGAAAGGTCGTAGGGCGCAGCCAGTTTCCGCCCGGCCGTGTAGTTCCGCAGGCCCCGCCCGGCCTGGCCCCCGTCTTGACCGTAGTGCCCGACGCCGCGTGGCCGGGGCCCGTGCCCGTCCCATCGGAGTGGTGCCCGGCGGGGCTCGGCCGACGCCTCAGGAGGTGCGGGCCAGCCACTCTTCCAGTCGGTCGAAGCGATCGTGGGTCAGTCCCTTGTCGCTCGAGACCCCGAACTCCCAGCGCTCGTAGGCCGCCTCGGTATCCGGCGGGAGGTCGTCGTCGATCCAGACAGCGCGGTCCGCGCCGGAGATCTGAATGAGCTCGGTGAAGCCGAAGCGCTTGAACCAGGCCGGCGATCCGGCGTCCCTGACCATTTCCTGCGCGCCCAGTTCCAGCGGCGGGCGCAGCCACCGGGCGTCGTCGAGCCCCAGGGCCTCCTCGAACTCGGTGAGGGCGGCGTCGTGGAAGAGCCACGTGGTCAGCCAGCCGAGGCGGACGTCGTCGCGCACCTCGAGGGCCCGCAGCCGCATCGCAATCGCGTGGCGCCACCGGATCCGCATCCCGTCGATCGTGGCCACGCCGCTGGAATCGACGTCCGAGATGTTCAGGACGTAGTCGATGTCCAGCGCGATGAGGGTGGTCATGCCTCGATCCTGCCACCGTGAGAGCTATGTTGTGCGGGTTGCTCAGCGCCGACGGCTTGTGGCCGGGACCGTCGTCCCGGCCACCGAGGCGCAGTGGCGGCAAGTACCTACTTGGAAGCGGACGAGCGGTCGGCAGGAATCTTCCATTCCCAGCCGCCGTCAGCCCAGTAAGGAGTGAAGACCAAGCTGCCTGCGGTTCGGGGGACGTCAAACGCCAGAGAACCGTTGGCCTGCTGCGCGGGTCCAATCGTCGGCAAGGATTGGGAGTCCGGGAGGCAGTTATAGGCTGCTCCGGAGCGAGGATCGGCGTTGGCAACGGTGCCGTCTGAGGACACGAATTGCCACGAGCCGTCGTCCAAGGTGACGTCGTTGGTCTGCATTACTTCGGCGAGATCCTTGCCGGTCGCTGTCTTGAATCGGAGCGTGACCATGCGCCCGTTCTCGGGCTTGCTGAAGCCGGGGTCAACGCAAGTGGGCTGAAGGTCGATTTTGGTGACTGAGAATACGAAAGAGTAATCTGCGCTATTGGACATGATTCCGCCGCGCTCGTTGATTTTCTTGACGATGTTGCCGCGCTCATTTTTTGTTGGGGTAGGCGGCGCTGCCGGGGTGCTCGGTGTCTGAGTGGCGCTGGAGGTCGGAGCGGGAGCGGTAATCGTGACCGTAGCCGGCGCTGACGCGGTTCCGCCGGAGCAGGAAGTCAGCCCCGCCATCGCCAGCAAAGCGAGAGCGGAACCGGCTAGAGAGGACGTGCGGGGTCGGGAAGGGGACAGCATGTAGTGGGACGTCTCTTGGTGATCGTTCGATGACCGGTTCACTTTGACACGGTCACGGTGTCGGAAAACAACCGGACTCCAGCCCGAGGACCAACGGATGTTGTTGCGTGCTGAGGAAGAATGGACCGCGCACGTTTCCGGCCAGCTCAGGAGTTCACGCATGACCACGCCCGTCACCGTCGCCACCGACGGCGCCTGCATCGGCAATCCCGGCCCGGCCGGTTGGGGCTGGGTGAACGAGGACGGGACGTGGGGGGCGGGCTCGCTCAAGCACGGCACCAACAACATCGGCGAGCTCACCGCCATCCTGCAGGCCATTCAGGCACACCCGACGGGTCCGCTCATCGTCCAGGCCGACTCGCAATACGCCATCAACTGCGTCGAGAAGTGGGGCAAGGGCTGGCGCCGCAAGGGCTGGGTGAAGCCCGACGGTGCCCCGGTCAAGAACGCCGAACTCGTCGCCGAGCTGCTGGCGGCTTACGAGGCTCACCCGGACGTGAAGCTCGAGTGGGTGCGAGGCCACGCCGGGCACCGGCTCAACGGCTGGGCCGACAACCGGGCGACCGACGCCGCGGCCCGAGGCGCCCGGGGCGTCGAGTCCGTGGAGGGCACCGTCCACGGCCACGCCGCCCTGACCCTGGACGAGGACGCGCCGACCGCGGGGGAGGACCGGCCCCGTCGCGATCGCGGACCGGCCCCGTCCAAGAAGCCCTCGACACCGCGCAAGCCCAGCGGCAAGTGGCGCACCCAGACCGAACTGGGGGCGGAGGTGGGGCTCAGCGCCATCGCGGTGGGCAAGGCGCTCGTGTCCGCCGGACTGCGCGACGCCGCGACCAAGCTCCCCACCGAACGCGCGCTGCAGGAGAAGCTGGCCAAGGTGCGCACCATCAAGCGCTCGGGCCAGAAGATCGAGTCGGCTGTGTGGTCGGCGGAGGTGCTCGCGCACCTGCGCTAGAGGCCACCGCACGACGGCGTGTAGCTACGCCGGGTGCCTCGTCCCGCTCGCTCGTGAGCCGACGAGCCGCATGGTGGTAGCTCTCGGGATGATCCCCTGTGCTCCTCTTGGCAGCAATGGTCATACCGTTCATACTTAGAGGATGAAGACGGCAATTTCCGTACCTGACGAGCTCTACCTGGAGGCGGATCAAACGGCTCATCGCCTGGGGTGGAGTCGCTCCAAGCTCTATGCCGAGGCCTTGCGCGAGTACCTGGCGCGTCAGGGTGACGATCCCGTGACCGTCGCACTCAACGCCGTAGCGGACGCGCAGGGCGACGAAGTGGACTTGCCGACACTCCCGAATGTGGGCCGTGGACTCATCGAGTCGGGTGCGTGGGAATGGTAGAGCGCGGCGACGTCTGGTGGGTGGACTTCGGCACCCCCGCCGGGTCGGAGCCCGGTTTCATGCGCCCGGGAGTCGTGATTTCTTCGGGTCGGTTCAACCGATCTCGCATCTCGACGGTCACCGTGGTGGCGGTGACGAGCCAGATGCGCTGGGCCGAAGCGCCCGGCAACGTTGAGCTGAAGGCGGGGGCCGCAGGTCTTTCGAAGGACTGCGTCGTCAATGTCTCTCAAGTGATGACCATCGACCGCCGCCAACTCGTCGAGCGGTTGGGCACCTTGGACATGATCGCGATGCACAAGGTCGACCAAGGGCTTCGCCTGGCACTGGCGCTGTAGGCCTTCGTTTCCCCGACCGAAGTGCCCGACGTCGTCCCGGTCGCCTTCCAGCCCTTCCGGCTCCCTACGCGCCGAGCGCCGCGCGTACGCCGCGCGCCAGGGCTCCGCGGATCGTCGCCTCGGTGCCGAGCTCTCCTGCCAACACGCGCATGCCCGCCGCGACGAGCGGTTGCGTGTGGCGCTCGATCGCCTCACGGACGCCCAGGCGATACGACTCGTGGGCGCGGCCCATCTCCCCGCCGATGATCACTGCCGTCGGGTTGAGCACGGCGGCGCTTTGCGCCACGGCGCGGCCCAGGATGGTCCCGGCCTCGCGCAGCAGGCGCGCGCTGATGGGGTCGGTATAGGACGCGATGTTCCCGGGCGCCGGCTGGTCGTGCACCGTGGCCAGGCGTTGCAGGATCACCGTGCTGGAGGCGACGACCTCGAGGCACCCGTTCTGACCGCATCGACATAGCGGTCCGGTCGCGTCCACCTGCACGTGGCCGATCTCGCCGGCGGCGCCGTTGCCGCCGCGGTACACCTCGCCGCCCAGCAGCAGCCCGGCGCCGATGCCGTGCGAGGCCTCGAGGTAGAGCGCATCCGGGTAGTCGCGGGCCGCGCCTAGGGTTCTCTCACCCCAGGCGCCCAGGTTCGCGTCGTTGTCCACGAGGATGGGTGCGTCCCACCCGGCCGCGCGGAGGAACTCGGCCGGAGCGGCGTCCGACCAGGCCGTGAGCACGCTGGGAGAGAGGGGTCTCCCCGCGGCCACGGAAACGGGCCCGGGCAGGGCGACCACCACGGCGTCGGGCATTCCACGGTCCGCGGAGGCGACCGCCGCCCCCAGGAGCTGGTGTGCGCGGGCCAGGGCATCCACCGGGGAGGCCAGGAGGGACTCCTTGGCGTGATGGGTGGACACGATGGCGGCGTTCGTATCGCCGACGGCTGCGGTGATGCGTTCGTGCTCCAGGTGGACGGCGCCGATGGTCAGCCGGGGGAGGACCGGCACCAGCACGGCGGAGCGTCCGCTACCGGAGCGTTCCTCCCGCAGAAGGCCGACGTTCAGGAGGTCTGCCACGAGCTGGGCGGTCGTGGACTTGGAATAGCCCGTTTCCTCCGAAAGCTGCGCCCTGCTCACGCCGCCCCGCGCCCGAGCGAGGGCGAGCACGGCCCGCGCGCCACGGCTCGTAGGGTGGCTCGCCGGTGAGTCCGGAGACGGATCGCCGTTGTGTTTCATGCGGCCATTGTGTCCGGAAATCGGACTCTACAAAAGAGGAAGGCTGAGAAATCTGGCACTCCGTCCGGTAATCGGCCTTGACGAAGCTTTGTCCAAGCTGTGAAGTGGGAAGTGATCGGCATCACGCCGGTGCACTCATGTCATCTATCGCAAGGATGCTTCATGTCTCGACCTCACTCGCCCACCCCGCGCCGTCGGCTGGCTACGCGCGCTGTCGCCGCGCTGTCGGCCCCCATGGCGCTGTCTTGCCTTGCCGCACCGGCACTTGCCGCACCGGCACTTGCCGCACCGGCGGAGCCCCAGCAACCCGAGCTCGGCACGCGCTCGGCCGCGATCATCACCGTGGACGGCCTGAAGTTCCGCGACCTGGACCGCTCGGGCGACCTCACGCCCTACGAGGACTGGCGCCTTAGTTCTGAGAACCGCGCCAAGGACCTGGTGGGCCGCCTGGACCCGGCCCAGAAAGCCGGCCTGCTGATGCACGCCTCGCTGACGGGCAAGGACAGTTACGACACGAACGCCTTTGGTGGCTTCCTCAAGGACGGGCACATCACCACGTTCATCTCGCGGTTGGGCGTGGGCGCGGAGAAGCTGGCCACGGAGCACAACAAGCTGCAAGAGATGGCGGAGGGGCAGGACTTCGGCATTCCGTTGCTCATCAGCACCGACCCGCGCTCCGGCTTCACCGTCACCGAGGGGCAGACCGTCTCGAACGGCGACTTCACGCCCTTCCCCGACGCGATCGGCATGGGAGCCACCGGAGATCCGGAACTGGTGGAGAAGATGGGCGATATCATCCGGCAGGAATACGCCGCCACGGGCATCCGCGAGGCGCTCTCGCCGCAGGCGGACATCGCCACCGAGCCGCGCTGGACGCGCATCAACGGCACCTTCGGCTCCGTCGGGGAGGACGTCAAGCCGTTCGTCGGTGCGTACGTGCGGGGCCTGCAGGGCAGCGCCACCGGGCTGGTCCCGGGCGGAGTCGCCACCGTCGTGAAGCACTGGGTGGGCTACGGCGCCCAGGAGAACGGTTACGACAGCCACTACTACTACGGGCGCTATGCCACCTTCCCGGGCGACAACTTCGCCGAGCACGTGATCCCCTACGAGGCGGCGTTCGACGCCGGGGCGGCCGGGATCATGCCGACGTACTCGATCCTCAAGAACCTGAAGCTCAACGGCAAGACCATTGAGCAGGTGGGAGCCAACCACAACGAGGAGCTCCTCCAGGAACTGCTACGCGGTGAGTACGGCTTCAAGGGTGTCATCACCTCCGACTGGGGCATCGCCAACAACTGCCCTGAGGAGTGCAAGGCGGCCCGTCCGCCGGCCTCGTTCGTGGGACCGTGGGGCGCCGGCATGCCTTGGGGAGTGGAGGACATGACCCTGCCGGAGCGCTACGCCAGCGCCATCAACGCCGGAGTGGACATCATTGGCGGCAGCGACCAGCCGCAGAACGTGCTGGACGCCGTGGAGCAGGGCTTCCTCAAGCAGTCCCGCGTGGACGAGGCCGCACAGCGGGTGCTGGCGCAGAAGTTCGACCTGGGGCTCTTCGAGAACCCCTACGTGGATCCGGCCGCCGCCGCCAAGCTGGTGGGCAACGTGGACTTCCGTGCCGTGGGCGACGCCGCCCAGGCGGCTTCGCTGACCCTGCTCAAGAACGATGACGAGCTGCTTCCGTTGGGCGGCTCCGCGGTCAAGACCGACGCGGATGGTGTGGCCGCGAAAGCTGCGGCGGCTCCCCGGAAGGTGTTCCTCTACGGGGTGAGCGATCAGGCCGCCATCGACGCCGGGTACCAGCCCGTCAAGGACGTGGCCGACGCCGAGCTGGCGATCGTCCGCCTGACCGACCCCCGCGGCGGCGACGACCTGACCGACCTGGACTTCAAGGGCGATGAACCGGACTTCGCCGCGCTCGCCGCCGCGCACCAGGCCGGCGTCACCACCATCGCCGTCCCGCAGCTGTCCCGCCCGCTGGTGCTGAGCAACGTCCTGGACAACGCGGACGCCGTGCTCGGTGCCTACGGTGTGTCCGACCACGTGCTGCTGCAGACCATCGCCGGTGAGCGCAAGCCGGGCGGCAAGCTGCCGTTCGAGCTGCCCTCCTCGATGAAGGCCGTGGCGGCCCAGCTCTCCGACGTGCCGAACGACTCGGCCGATCCGCTCTTCGAGTACGGCTTCGGGCTGGCCTACGCCGCCGAGCCGGTCCCCGGCGACGGAGACGGCGACGCGACGGACGGTTCGGAGACGCCCACGAGCTCGGCTCCGGCGGGCGGCGCAGTGGACGGCGACGGGTCCGAGGATCCTTCCGGCGATCCGTCCGAGCCTGCCAGTAGCTCGCCCGTTCCCACTACGTCCAGTTCGGCACCCACTGCCGACGAAACGCAGGGCGCCACCGAGTCGTCATCGGTGGCCGCTTCCGAGGACCTGGCCAACACCGGTGCCTCGGTGATGCCGATCGTCGTGGCGGCCGTGGGACTCGCGGCCATCGGCGGCGCCGTCACGATCGTGGCGAGGCGTCGTCGTCGCAGCCACTGACGCGTCCAGCGCACGGTGAACGTGGGCCCGGCCGGTTCCTCTTCGGAGCCGGCCGGGCCCACGGCCGTCTGGGACACGGCCAGGTCGCGAGGGAATTGCGTCGGGGATTCGGCGTACGACACATTGTCCAAGGGCAGCCCTTCACGGTAGCCACCCCCACTTGTCAGGGACTGGCGCGATAGCCCACCCCCGAGGCCTTAGCGTTCCGCGTCCCTCCGCGCTGGCACCCGCCCAAACCTCATCACGCACACGAACCCGCCCACGGCGATCACCCCCAGCACCGCGATCTGCATCGGTACGCTCACCCATACCTCGAGCAACGACACGATCGTCGGCACGAAGAACCCCAGGTACGCGATCGAGTAGAAGACGCCCGTCAGTCCGCCCAGGTCCTGGGGTGCGGCGACGGCCTGCACCTCACGTAGCCCGCCGAGCAAAAGCAGTCCGTAGGACACGCCGAAGCACACCGCCACCACGGCACACAGCGGAATGCTCCGCGTCGCAGCCGCCACCACCGCCAGCCCCAGCGACACCACGGTCACGCCCATGGCGATCCCCAGCCCCCGCCGGGTCCCCGGCTTCGGAGCAAACCGCCCCGCGATCTGCTGCGTCACAAACCCGGTGCCCAGGGTCAGCAGGTTCATGAGCCCGAAGTACGCCACCGGCCAGCCCGACACCTGGTCCTGCATCATCGTCGGCAGGATCGCATAGGCCACGCCGTTGGTGGCGAACACCCAGCCGGCGGTCGTGGCCACCACGGCGAGGAACCGCGGAGAAAATGCGGACGGGATCCGCATCGCATGCGCCATCCGGGAAGGTGCCCCCTCCGCAACCCCCAGCCCGGCCGTCTCGATCGTCGGCAGCTGCCACAGACCAGCCGCAACGGCCAGGCACGCAGCCAAAACGAACGGCAACGCCGTCGGCCACGGCCCCCACTGCGCCAACACGGCGGCCACGGCCGCCCCCAGCGTGAATCCGGCCGTCAGCGACAGCGAAGCCCGCTTCGCCCCCACCGCCGGCGGTGCGAAACGCTCATGAGGCGCCTGCGACAGCTCCTTCGCCCACGCCGTCCCCACGGCCATGGTGAACCCGAGCGCCAGCCCACACAGCGCCCGCCCCAGGTACATCAGCGGGAACCAGTGCGCCCCCACGGCGATGCACACCGACCCCAGCGCCGCGATGAACGGCGCCGGCAGCATGACGCGCCGTCGCCCAAACCTGTCCGACGCCGGCCCGCCGATCATCAGCCCCGGCACGATCCCCACTACGTACATTCCCAGCAGGATGTACACGGCTGTCTGGGAGAGCCCCACGCTCTGCCGGTACAGCGGCAGCAGGGGCGTGAACTCGTTGCCGTTCCACGCGACGGCGAACAGCGCGGGCGCCACGCGCATCCACGGGCGGCGCAGCAGGGGGACGGGCGGGGGAGTGATGGAGGAAGTGCTCACGTTTCAGGCGATCTGTTCGGCGTGGGTGCTGGTCAGGTGATGGGTCAGGAGGGTCTCAAAGCGCTCGGGGTCCCCGGCGAGGACGGCGTCCAGCAGTTCCTGGTGTTGGTCCACGGTCCTGGCGGCCCAGTCGCGCCGCCCCCACAGGGACCGAGCGGCCATGCGGCGCTCGCGATCGGCCAGGGAGTCCTGGAACTGGAGCAGGACCGCGTTGCCGGCGGCGGCGACGAGCGCCCGATGGAAGCGCAGATCCGCCTCCGTGAATTCGGTGAAGTCGTCGGCCTCGTGGGCTGCGCGTTGAGCGTCGACGTGCGGCTGGAGTTGCGCGGCCAGTGCTTCCTGCCCGACGCCGCCCTGGTCCAGTAGCTGCGCCAGTGTCCGTGCGCTGGCGGTCTCGATGAGAATCCGGGCCTGGACCACGTCGCGGCCCTCGTTGGGTGCCGGCGGCACCACCAGCGCACCGCGCTTGGGGTACAGGCGCAGCCAGCCCTCGGCCTGCAGCCGCAGGAAGGCCTCGCGCACAGGGGTGCGGGAGATGCCGAGTTGGGTGGCGACGTCTCCCTCGGAGAGCATGGAGTTCGGCGCGGCGGTGCCCTCCAGGATGAGGGCACGGGTGGCCTCGTAGGCGGCATCAGCTGCCGACGGCGGGGGATGGGGTGGGGTGCTCACGGTGCCTCTCCTGGTCGTCGTCGCAGGAGACGAAGCTCCCACAGACAACATAGATACAAGATGTGGCCATGTTAGGACGGGGACGCCTTGCGGCCGACTGGGCGGCGCAAGATGACGTGCGCTTCACCACCGCATCGGCGATGAACCTGCCGGCGAGAGCGCCGACAACCGTCCCAGGGACACCCGTGGTCATGACCATTGCCGAACATGGGGTAAGCTATTCGAGGACGTAGCGCCGGAAACGGTGCGGGTCTGATCGGGCTATGGCGCAGGTTGGTAGCGCGCTTGACTGGGGGTTAACGGGGTTAGCCGCCAGATCGGCCCGAAAACTGAACAACGGGATGTGGCGCAGCTTGGTAGCGCACTTGACTGGGGGTCAAGGGGTCGCAGGTTCAAATCCTGTCATCCCGACAGAAAAGCCCTGGTGAGATGGTAAATCTCACCAGGGCTTCGTCGTATCCGAGGTCGTTTTTGGGGTTATGGGCCAAAAGTGTGTCTGGGTCGGGCGTGTCAGGGTGTGGATCTGCTTGCCCAACCGTGCTGGATGCCGTTGCCGTCTTCGGGGCTGAAGGCGGTGTCGTGGAGCTTGGGAATTCCGGTGTCTTCGGT
>Ga0153917_1001143_pt1 | contig 12135 bp, 12 predicted proteins | sample TSFL001MetaG_FD_104695 | JGI IMG/M metagenome (GOLD analysis project Ga0153917, IMG submission 104695) | Attine ant fungus gardens microbial communities from Florida, USA - TSFL001 MetaG | ecosystem: Host-associated > Fungi > Mycelium > Unclassified | place: USA: Florida, Paynes Creek Historic... | reverse complement strand
CAACGTCGGCGGCACGATCTGGGCCAAGCCCTTCGAGCACTACCAAGTGGAGCAGATCGAGGCCGAAGTGCGTCGCTCGCTGTTCCCGACCCTGTGGTGCTGCCATGCGGCCCTGCCGTACATGCTCGAGCGTGGCAGCGGGGCCATTGTCAATGTCTCGTCGATTGCCACCCGCGGGATCAACCGCGTGCCGTACGGTGCGGCCAAAGGCGGCGTCAATGCACTCACTGCCTGCCTGGCCTTCGAAACCGCTGGCCGTGGCATTCGTGTCAACGCCACTGCGCCTGGCGGCACCGAGGCGCCGCCGCGCCGGGTGCCGCGTAACGCCTGTGAGCAAAGCGAGCAGGAAAAGGCCTGGTACCAGCAGATCGTCGCCCAGACCCTCGACAGCAGCCTGATGCACCGCTACGGCAGCATCGACGAACAGGTCGGAGCGATCCTCTTCCTGGCCTCCGACGAGGCCTCCTACATCACCGGCGTGACCCTGCCAGTCGGGGGCGGTGATCTGGGCTGATGCCTGGGCCCGAGGGCGACGGCCCGACTCTTCACTCACTGAACTGGAGCTTTGCATGACAAGCCCGACCATCGAACGGCTGGACGCGATCATCGTCGACCTGCCGACCATCCGCCCGCACAAGCTGGCCATGCACACGATGCAGCAGCAGACCCTGGTGGTGCTGCGCCTGCGCTGCAGCGACGGCGTCGAAGGCATCGGCGAGGCCACCACCATTGGCGGCCTGGCTTACGGCTATGAAAGCCCCGAGGGCATCAAGGCCAACATCGACGCGCACCTGGCGCCTGCGCTGATCGGCCTGCCGGCGGACAACATCAACGCCGCCATGCTCAAGCTGGACAAGCTGGCCAAGGGCAACACCTTCGCCAAGTCCGGCATCGAAAGCGCCTTGCTCGACGCCCAGGGCAAGCGCCTCGGCCTGCCGGTCAGCGAACTGCTCGGCGGCCGGGTGCGCGACAGCCTGGAAGTGGCCTGGACCCTGGCCAGCGGTGACACCGCCCGCGACATCGCCGAGGCTGAGCACATGCTGGAAATCCGCCGCCACCGAGTGTTCAAGCTGAAGATCGGTGCCAACCCGCTGGAGCAGGACTTGAAGCACGTGGTCGCGATCAAGCGCGAACTCGGCGAGCGCGCCAGCGTGCGGGTCGACGTCAACCAGTACTGGGACGAGTCGCAAGCCATCCGGGCCTGCCAGGTGCTCGGCGACAACGGCATCGACCTGATCGAGCAGCCGATCTCGCGCATCAACCGCGGTGGCCAGGTGCGCCTCAACCAGCGCAGCCCGGCGCCGATCATGGCCGACGAATCCATCGAAAGCGTCGAGGATGCCTTCAGCCTGGCCGCCGACGGTGCGGCCAGCATCTTCGCCCTGAAGATCGCCAAGAACGGTGGCCCACGCGCCGTGCTGCGTACCGCGCAGATCGCTGAAGCGGCCGGTATCGCCCTGTACGGCGGGACCATGCTCGAAGGCTCGATCGGCACCCTGGCCTCGGCCCATGCCTTTCTCACCCTGCGCCAGCTGACCTGGGGCACTGAGCTTTTCGGGCCGCTGTTGCTGACCGAAGAGATCGTCAACGAGCCGCCGCAGTACCACGATTTCCAGCTGCACGTGCCACGTACCCCGGGCCTGGGCCTGACCCTCGACGAACAACGCCTGGCACGATTCGCTCGCCGCTGAAGCCGCGGACTGAGGAAAAACACAGAACCCTATGGGAGCGGCTTCAGCCGCGAGGCAGGCGACGCGGAGGATGGCACGGGCTTCGCCCGTGTTCGCGGGTAAACCCGCTCCCACAAGGGACCGTGCCAGCCTTTGAGCATTTTGCATTACAGGAGAAAACAACATGCTGTTCCACGTGAAGATGACCGTGAAGCTGCCGGTCGACATGGACCCGGCCAAGGCCGCGCAGCTCAAGGCCGACGAGAAGGAACTGGCCCAGCGCCTGCAGCATGAAGGCACCTGGCGCCACTTGTGGCGCATCGCCGGGCACTACGCCAACTACAGCGTGTTCGACCTGCCCAGCGTCGAGGCGTTGCACGACACGCTGATGCAGTTGCCGCTGTTCCCGTACATGGACATCGAGGTCGACGGCCTGTGCCGCCACCCGTCGTCGATCCACAGCGACGACCGCTGATTCAACCCTTTGCACAAGAACAAGATGAGGTAACCATCATGACCGTGAAGATTTCCCAGACTGCCGATATCCAGCAGTTCTTCGAAGAAGCCGCCGGCTTCGGTAATGACCAAGGCAGCCCGCGCCTCAAGCGCATCATCCAGCGCGTGCTGCATGACACTGCACGCCTGATCGAAGACCTGGAAATCACCGAGGACGAGTTCTGGCATGCCGTCGACTACCTCAACCGCCTTGGTGGGCGCGGTGAGGCCGGGCTGCTGGTGGCGGGCCTGGGCATCGAGCACTTCATCGACCTGCTGCAGGATGCCAAGGATGCCGCAGCCGGCTTGACCGGCGGCACGCCGCGCACAATCGAAGGCCCGCTGTACGTGGCCGGCGCACCGCTTGCCCAGGGTGAAGTGCGCATGGACGATGGCAGCGAAGACGGCGTGGCCACGGTCATGCTGCTCGAGGGCCGGGTGCTCGACCCGCAAGGCCAGCCGCTGGCCGGGGCCATTGTTGACCTGTGGCATGCCAATACCCGTGGCACCTATTCGTTCTTCGACCAGAGCCAGTCCGAGTACAACCTGCGCCGACGCATCGTCACCGATGCCGAAGGCCGTTATCGCGCGCGCTCCATCGTGCCGTCGGGTTATGGCTGCGACCCGCAGGGCCCGACCCAGGAATGCCTGGACCTGCTCGGCCGCCACGGCCAGCGCCCGGCGCATGTGCACTTCTTTATCTCGGCAGCGGGGCACCGCCACCTGACCACCCAGATCAACCTGGCCGGCGACAAGTACCTGTGGGACGACTTCGCCTACGCCACCCGTGACGGGCTGGTGGGCGAGGTAGTGTTCCATGAAGGGGTCGAGGGCCGTTATGCCGAGCTGAAGTTCGACTTCCAGTTGCAGAAGGCCCAGGCCAACACCGATGAGCAGCGAAGCGGCCGGCCGCGGGCACTGCAGGGGGCCTGATACACCGCGCTGGCTTCTTCGCGGGCACGCCCGCTCCCACAGGAGCACACAGGTCCGAAAGTGGCGCGGTCCCTGTGGGAGCGGGCGAGCCCGCGAAGAAGCCAACACAGAGCAAGAGCCAGCCACCCAGGCCGGCCAAAGCCTTGCGAGACGTCTAATGAAAACCCTGATCAAGGACTGCTCCCTGTCAGCCCTGGTCGCCGGCTGCATCGCGCCCCTGATTTCCTACGCCGGCCCACTGGTGATTATCTTCCACACCGCCGAAGCCGCCGGCCTGTCCCACGGCATGCTGTCATCCTGGGTCTGGGCCATGTCCATGGGCAGCGCCGTGCTCGGTGCCGTACTCAGCCTGCATTACCGTGTACCGGTAGTGATCGCCTGGTCGATCTCAGGTTCCGCACTGCTGGTCACCGCCTTGCCCCAACTCGGCCTGGAGCAGGCCGTAGGTGCGTACCTGGTCGCCAACCTGGTCCTGCTGCTGATCGGCATCAGCGGGGCCTTCGACCGCATCATCGCGCACCTGCCCGGGTCCATCGCTGCCGGCATGCAGGCCGGCATCCTGTTCAGCTTCGGCACCGAGGTGTTCCGGGCTCTGCCGGTGCAGCCCCCGCTGGTGCGCAGCACTTGCCGGGCTTGCCCTGTATGGCGCGATCAGCGAGGCCCTGGCACGCAGCCTGGCCGAACCCAGTGAACGCGATGCCGGGTTGTTCACCTTCCTGGTCACCGCCTCGGGGGTGTCATTCCTGGGCCTGTCGGCGGCGTTCTGGGGGCTGCTGTTCGGCCTGCTAGCCCATGGGCTGCTGTGCCTGCGCCGCCCGCAACCCCGGGAGGTGCTGAGCCGCAATTCCTGAAAACCCGTGTTCCCCGCGCTTTATCCATAACAACAAGATCAAGAGAGCTTCGGAATGAACCACACCCCTTGCGTCGCCATCGGGCTGACCTTGCTGAGCCCCTCTTTGCTCGCTGCCGAAGGCGGCTTCTTCGAGGATGCCAAAGCCAGCCTCAGCGCTCGCAACTACTATTTCAGCCGTGATTTCTCCGACATCGTCGGGGCCAACCAGCAGTCCAAGGCCGAGGAGTGGGCCCAGGGCTTCATCCTCGACTTCAAGTCCGGTTACACGCCAGGCCCAGTTGGTTTCGGCGTCGATGCGCTGGGCCTGCTCGGGATCAAGCTCGACAGCAGCCCGGACCGGGTCAACACCGGCCTGCTGCCGGTGCACGACGATGGCCGCGCGGCCGACGAGTACAGCCGCATCGCACCCACTTTCAAGGCCCGGCTGTCGAAGACCGAGCTGCGTGTGGGCGAACTGCAGCCCAACCTGCCGGTGCTGACCTTTAGTGATATCCGCCTGCTGCCGCCGACCTACCAGGGCAGCAGCATCAGCTCGGCAGAGATCGACGGGCTGACCGTGCAAGCCGGGCACCTGACCAGCACCCACCTGCGCAACGAGGGCGGCGACGGCAAGATGAACGCCATGCTCTGCCACGTCCCCCAGCGCCAGGCCGAGAGCGACGCCTTCAACTATGTCGGCGGTGACTATGGGTTCAATGCCAACCAAACCAGCGTCAGCCTCTGGTACGGGCAGCTTGAAGCATCTACCACCAGGGTTTCCTCGGCCTTAAGCACAGCAAACCGGTGGGGGACTGGGTGCTGAGCGCCAACCTGGGCTACTTCACCGCCCGGGAGGATGGCGATGCGTTGCTGGGCAAGATCGACAACCAGGCGTTTTTTTTCGATGTTCACTGCCCGGCGGGGTGGCCACAGCTTCCACGCCGGCTACCAGGGCATCTATGGCGACAGCCCGTTCCCACGGGTGTTCGCCAATATCTCGCCGTTGGGCAACGAAGTAGCGACCTATGAGTTCGCCTATACCGACGAGCGTTCATATCAGCTGCGTTATGACTACAACTTTGCGGCCATGGGCGTGCCGGGGTTGACGGCGACGGTGCGCTATATCACCGGTAACAACGTCGACACGGGCCAGGGGTACGAAGGCAAGGACCGCGAGCGTGATCTGGACATTGGCTATGCCGTGCAGAGCGGGGTACTGAAGGGGTTGGGGATTCGAGTGCGCAATGCCATGGCGCGCTCCAATTACCGCAGTGATATCGACGAGAACCGCCTGACGCTGGTGTATACCTGGACGCTGCTGTAACTGAAATGACTGGCAAGTACGCCTGATCAAGTTGCAGTGGTCAATCAACAGATACGCAAGATGCATATTCTATGCGTATCTGTTGATGAGTACTGCTTGTCGAGCTGAATGTTCAGTGGCGGGAAGCTGTTTGCTCTAAATACTGTTAGCTTCGCTTGGGATGCAGGAAACTTCCTTTATGTATGGGGTCTCTGCGCACCGATGCCATGTCTGTCATGGCCGTTGCTCTCAGGAAGATGTCAGTGAATTGGTAATCGCCTACAAACTGTTTATTGGCGAGCGCGCTGATTACAGCACTATCCTTTTGATTGAGATTCGGGTGCGGCAGCGAGGGGAATATTTCTGCGGCTATCAGTATGGTGGCCTGTTGGGCAGATAATCTATCGGCCGAAGTAATGTATCCTGTAAGAATTTCTTGCGCATCATAGTTGCGAAGCCCTGCGGTTACGACATTAGCAGAATCAGCCTCCTTGATGAAAATATCCACAGCCTTCCTAGCTGTTTTCACGGGAATTTCTGTAACGGGGCGCGGCTGAGTCGGTGCTGATGATTGTGCCTGCAGCTCGAGCCTGCTTGTTCGTTGGGGACGACTGAATGTTGGGAGGCGTGGAGGTCCGGATTGTGAGAGAAAGGGGCGCCTAACTTGACCGCTTGGATCCGTTGCATTGATCGGATCACCAACGCAATATGCGTACGCGTGAATGCCTCCCTGTCCGAACGGGCTCATGGTATCCGGTGACTGAAAGCGCATGAGTGCTGGATTGTAAACGCGATGACCATTGCCCAAGTGATAGCACTGGCTTGAGATGTCTGGCTGTTCACCCGTATATGCCCATCGTGGTTCACTCGGCGCTAGACTTTTCAAAAAACCATAGGGAGTATAACTTCTGTGCGATATCTGCCCGGTGCAGTGCCAAGCGGCAATCGATCCTTGCAAGTCGATCCCTAAAGGCGTAGCCACAGTGCCGCCGGTGTGCTCGGCGAGCGTGACGGCAGCCGCATGGAACAATCGGTGATTGTTGTCACCACACACCACCGTCAACTTTTTTTGGGTGTAGAAGAACTTCATGCTGCCCCCGGCTGGCTGAGTGATTTCAGCCGATATTATTTAGGGGCGGACGTGCAGTTGGGTACTGGTAGAAGTATCAGTTGACTTCTGAGAGGGTCATGGTCGCTGCTGAAGAGTGATTGCGTATCAGCCTTGGATGAGGGTAGTTTCCAGCCATCAGTTGCTAGGAATGCCCCTTGGACTCCATCACCCAAGCCGTTCTCGGCGCCGCCCTGCAAGGTACCGTGCTCGGTCGTATCCAGGGCCGTCGCGCGCAGCTGTATGGCGCGGCGCTAGGCACGCTGCCCGACCTCGACGTGATCATCCGCTATGCCGACCCGGTGTCGCAGATGACCTACCACCGTGGTTTTTCCCATTCGCTGTTCGTGCTCACCGGGCTGGCCTTGTTGCTGGCCTGGTGGGTGAACAAATGCAGGCCTGACAAGGGCTATACCTTGCCCAGGCTGTTCCTTGCGTTTTGGCTGGTGCTCATTACCCACCCGTTGCTCGACGCCTTCACGGTCTACGGCACGCAGCTGTTCTGGCCGCTGCAAAGTACCCCGCAAAGTTGGGCGGCGGTGTTCATCATCGACCCTGTCTACACGGTGCCACTGTTGGCGGCCGTCATCTACGCCATCACCAAGGGTGTGACCGCAAGGGCTACACGCCTGCTGACCCTGGCGCTGGTGTTCAGCACGGCCTACCTCGGCTTCGGCCTCGCCGGGCGAATGGCGGCCGAGCAGCGCTTTCAGGCGGCACTGGACCAGCAGGGTATCGCTGCCAGCGAGGTGCGTGCCATACCGATCGCGTTCAATAGCCTGCTCTGGCGGGTATTGGCCAAGACGCCGGAGGGCGACTACTACGAAGGCATCAGCAGCGTGTTCGACCGGCAAGCACCCGAGATGCAGCGCCTGTCACGTAACCTGCCGCTGGCGCAAGCGCTGGCCAACGATCCTCTGCATCAGCGATTGCGCTGGTTCACCGACGACTGGCTGCGCTATGACCAGATCGGTGACGCGCTGGTGGTGACTGACCTGCGCATGGGCATCCCGGGCAATTACACCTTCCGCTTCACCATGGCCCACCGCGACAGCCAGGGCAATTGGATCGTCGACCGGCCGAGCCTGTGGAGAAGCACCGGCGCGGGTTCGATGTTCAGCAGTGCTGACCTGGCACTGATCTGGCGACGCATCCTCGACCAGCAACCACCGTTGCCACTGGCAGCCTGGACCAGCAAGTACCCCGGGCAGGCCAGCGAGCCTGGGCGCTAGGGCGTGCGCTCGGCGGGGCTGGACCTGGTCAAGTGGGTGGCGATCGTGACCATGGTCGCCGACCATGTACGGTTCATCTGGGCCGCAGCGCAAGGCCTGTTCATCGTCGGCCGGTTCGCGTTTCCCTTGTTCTGCCTGGCCATGGCGGTCAACGTGGCCCGCGCTGGCAAGATCAACCTGCGCTACCTCGGTTGGATGCTCGCTTTCGCCGTGTTGTCCGAAGCGCCCTATCGCTGGCTGGATCCTGACTCGCAGACCTTCAGCATCATTCCCACGCTGGCCCTGGGTCTGGTGGTCGCATGGGGTGTACAGCATCAGCAGCTTTGGGTTCGGCTGGCCGGGCTTGCTGCGCTTCTGTTCGCTGCACTGTGCAGCGAACGTTTGATGTACGGCCTGCCGGGTGTGTTGCTACCGGCAGGCTGGCTGTTGGCGCGTTGCCAGGGTGGGCTGACCTGGCTGTTGCCGTGCCTGCTCGCCGTGGCAGGCAACCTGACCAACAGTTGGCTGCGCGGACATCTCGGGGCCCCGGTGACCTTGCTCACCATGGCCGCTGCGGCACTGGCCATACCCATCGGCTGCCTCCTGCTGCGGGTCGAGCATTGGCCGGTGCCAGCGGTGCGACGTTGGGGATATTTGTTCTACCCTGTGCACCTGTTGCTCATCAAAGCCCTTGTGTGAGCCTTGCGGCTGCGCGCGCATGCCTGTGCGGCGCGGGCGCTGGCTGAGATCGGATAATGCGGAATACATTTCTCATCTGTAGCACGAGCAGACCTGATAAAAATGCCAGTAGATATTCTTGCTGGGTCGTTCGAAGATAAGGCTGCGCTGGACATCACTGTTACATCGGTTGCCCAGTTAAAACAAAATTCAGCGATCAAAGGTGAAGAGCATGTCTGGAGAACAAACGGGCACGGTGAAATGGCGGAGGTGTTGTTCATGTCCAGTAGAGTTCGTGATACAAAGCCCCTATCCGTATCTGCTGATCCTGAAGTTGGGGCAGCAGAACAAGGCATGTACTTTGCGCAAGAGCCAGGCAAACAGTTTCGTGAAGGCCAGACCGTCTCATACGAAGTGGGCATTGATGAGCAAGGGCGCCTCTACGCTTTTAATGTGCGGATTGAATTCGAACCCCCTTTGCATTAGTCAGATTGTCGATTGAAGGATGGAGCCTTTCAGCTCCCTTTTTCTGTATCAGGCCTGGACCGCGGCGTAGAGCACCCTGTTGCCTGCCCCGGCCCCTGTGGGAGCGGGCGTGCCCGCGAAGAGGCCGGTTCAGGAGAATGATCAGCGACGAGCCAACCGCCCACTGACAAAGTGCGCCACGTCATTGAACCCCGGTGTCGACGCATGCCCCGGCGTCACCAGTGAATCGATGAATGCCTCGTCCTCGGCTGTGATCTTCACCTCCAGCGCCCCGCCATAGGTATCCCACTGCGCCTCGGTACGCGGCCCGACGATGGCCGAACTGACCAGCTGGCTGTTGAGCACCCAGGCAATCGCGAACTCGACCAGCCCCACGCCCTTGGCCTGGGCGTAATCCTGCAGCTGCCGCGCAATGGCCAGCGACTCCTGGCGCCATTCAACCTCCATGATGCGCTTGTCCTGGCGCGCCGCGCGGCTGCCGGCCTCGGGCTCGGCCCCCGGTGCGTACTTGCCGCTGAGCACGCCACGGGCCAGCGGGCTGAATGGCACCACGCCCAGGCCGTGATAGGCGGCGGCGGTCATCTGCTCAGGCTCGGCCTGGCGGTTGACGATGTTGTACAGCGGCTGGCTCACCACCGGCTTGGCCACACCCAGACGCTCGGCGAGGTTGCAGATTTCGGCGATGCGCCAGCCACGGTAGTTGGACACTCCCCAATACCGGATCTTGCCTTGCTGCAGCAGGTCGCCGATGGCGCGCACGGTCTCTTCCAGTGGCACCTTATGGTCTTCGCGGTGCAGGTAGTAGATGTCCAGGTAGTCCAGGTGCATGCGCGTCAGGGTGGCATCGATGCCATTGAAGATGTGCTTGCGCGACAGCCCGCTGCGGTTGGGCAAGCCATCGGTGGGGCCCATGCCGACCTTGGAGGCGACGATCCAGTCCTGGCGGTGGCGGGCCACGGCTTCGCCGACGATCTCTTCGGAGCGGCCGGCGTTGTACACGTCGGCGGTGTCGATGAAGTTGATGCCCTGGACCCAGGCCTTGTCGATGATCCGCAGCGCATCCTCGGTGCTGGTCTGCTCGCCGAACATCATGCTGCCCAGGGTCAGGGCGGAGACTTGCAGGCCGGACTGGCCCAGGGGACGGTAGATCATGGCGAGTGTCCTTCGCGGGGAGTGATCGGGTTGTTTTACACAGAACCGACAAGGTTTTAAAGGCTGACACAGCTGTGTCAGCGCTGCTCTAGCGCAGCGGTTTCATGAAGGGATATTGTCAAGATGACGCCGGTCAGGGTCGAGGTGGTGCTGGTTGATGCTGCGGTACCAGGTCTATCTGATCAGCTGGAGTGCCTCATCCAGACTCAAGGATCGCTTCATCCGCTGTGACAGCCTCGCCATGGCATCCGAATAGCCTTTGGCTACCACCGCCTCGACCTGCTCCCCGACGCACTGCAAGGCAATGAAATCGCCTGTCTCCGGCTCCCCGACGAACTCGATGCGATCCCAGTCCGGGGCATGCCCGAGCACCTCGTAGGTGCGCCCGTGCTGGTAGGTCCAGAAAAACGGCACATCGTTGTAGCGGCGCTGTTCACCCAGCATGTTGGCAGCGGCGATCACTCCATGCTGCTGGGCCAGCCGCCAGTGCTCGATGCGCACCGGCCGCCCCGCATGAGGGAAGGTAACGATGTCGCCGGCAGCCCATAGGCCCTCGGCGGCATGCAGTTCGGCATCGACCGGCAGCGACTGATCCTTGGCCAGCGGCACGCCCTGCACGAATGCAGTGGCCGGTTTGACACCGGTGCCGAGCAGCACCAGCGGTGTGACCAGCTTTTCGCCATTGGCCAGCTGCACGGCTTCGACCTTGTCTTCGCCAAGGAACCGTTCGACCTCGGTCGGGCCATGAAAGACCACGCCCTTGTGTTCATGCAGCTCACGTATACAACGGCCGATACGCTCACCGAGCTGCTTGGCCAACGGCACTTCGTGACGGGTGACTACATGCACCTGCGCGCCGTACTTTCGCAGTGCCGCAGCGGCTTCCAGGCCAATGAAGCTGTCTCCGACAATGACCACCCGCTGCCCGGGTTCGGCGGCATCAAGCAGGCGCGCGGCATCCTCGCGCGAGCGCAAGGTCATGATGCCGGGCAGGTCCACCCCTGGCAGCTGCGGACGCACTGGCTTGCCGCCAGTGGCCAGCAGAGCCGCGTCGTAATCGATGTGCTGCCCGTCGGCGAGGGTGATCTGGCGCTTTTTCGCATCCACAACCCGGACTTTGCCGAAACGCCGGTCCAGATGGCCTCTGCGCAGCTGGTCGGGCTCGATCAAGGCTGACACCTCGTCCGGCGCCATTTCGCCGGCGATGACGAATTTGCTCAAGGCGGTACGGTCGTAGGCGGGTTGGCGCTCCTGGTCAAGCCAGATCAAGTGCCCGCCAAAGCCGTGGTCGAGCAGTGTGGCAACCGCCGCCGAGCCGGCGGCGCCGGCACCGATCACCACGAAGGTGCGGGCATCGCTGTGACGCGGTGGCTCGTGCTTTGGCAACGGCTGGTCATCGACCCACACTTCACCGTCCTTGACCCACGCCCGGTAGCGGCGCAGGTCGGTCAAGGCCGGAGGTTCACAGACCGCACCTTCGTCGACGGCAAACGCCGCCTTGTGCCAGGGGCAGATCAGCAGGCCGCCACAGACAACGCCTTCTTCCAGTGGCGCGCCTGCGTGCGGGCAGTTGCCCTGGTAGGCATGGACCTGGTCGCCCTGGCGGACAAGGATCATTTCTTCGTTGCCTGCCTGGACGCGCAATGGGCGCTTGGCATCGAGCTGCTCGAGGCGGGCTACGGCGTGCTGGGTCATGGGGCTTCTCCAAAGGGGGCCTTTTGGAGACATTTGACGCCTGAGGGGGGAGGGGGATGCGTTGAGCTGACGATCGGCGTCCTGGTGTTCGCCTTGGGATTTGCAGTGCCGATGAGATCGAGCGCCGCCCGCGCGGCGCTCGATCTCATCGGCGCTGCAAACCTCCCGGCGAACGCACCAATAATTCTCAACTGGCCCGTGCAGTCTTCAATGCTCCAGCCCGGCTAACCCGCAGTGCCACCAGGCTACCCAGCACGATCAACGCGGCCAGCGAATACAGCGCGGCATCGGTCGACCCGGTCTGGTCTTTGATAAAACCAACCAGGTAAGGGCTGAGGAACCCGGCCATCTGGCCCACCGAGTTGATGATCGCCAGGCCTGCCACTGCGGCACTGGCGCTGAGCAGTGCGGTCGGCATCGGCCAGAACATCGGCAAGCCGGTGAGGGCACCCATGGTGGCGATCGACAGGCCGAGGATGGCAAGGGTCGGGTTGCCGGCGAAGTTGACCGCGATCAGCAGGCCGACGGCGCCCATCAGCATCGGTACCACAAGATGCCAGCGGCGCTCGTTG
>Ga0153917_1001140_pt1 | contig 12170 bp, 11 predicted proteins | sample TSFL001MetaG_FD_104695 | JGI IMG/M metagenome (GOLD analysis project Ga0153917, IMG submission 104695) | Attine ant fungus gardens microbial communities from Florida, USA - TSFL001 MetaG | ecosystem: Host-associated > Fungi > Mycelium > Unclassified | place: USA: Florida, Paynes Creek Historic... | reverse complement strand
TCATCAAACGAGCGATCTCGAAATACCGCGCCAAAGGCCCCGACATCGACCGGCGCACCTACCCCGCGACACTCCACACAAAGATCTTGACACCAGACCCCGACCACTAACCGAACGGCGTTGAGCCTAACCGCCGCCGTTGCTCTCCCACTTCCGAGTCGTCCCCGTGAGCGGACCCCAGAGCGTGCGCTCACGGGGACGACTCGAACCCTTCTGCGCCTCGTCCCCGTCAGCGGAGCCTATGGCGTCCGCTCACGGGGACGACTCGGAAGATAGGGGCGGGTCAGTGTCCGAGTGACGAGAGCACGGCGAACGCGGCCTGACCGGCGAAGAACATGATCGCGAATCCCGCGAGGGCGCCGAGCAGCGACAGGCGCCCGTCGAAGCCCTCGACGCCGCGCATGCCGATCGCGCGGGCGCGGAACGACAGGATCAGCGTCACCGCGCCGAGCGCCAGCTGCACCCAGGGGCTGCCGACCGGCAGCAGCTTCGGCACGGCGATGAGCAGGATCCCGAGCGCGCCGGTGACGACCGACGCCCATGTGCAGATTCGCACGGCCCGGCGCGCGGAGGCCTGCGCTTCGGCCTTCTCGGCGGCGCGCTGCGCGGCGGACGGGCGGCGGGATCTGGCCATCCCTCGAGCCTACCCGCGGCCGCTGTGCCCGACCTTCCCGCCCGCCGGAGCCGTCCCTCCGGCGGATCCGGTTCGGGATCAGGATCCGGTTCGGCTTCGGATCCGGTTCGGCTTCGGATCCGCCTCCCCTCCGATCGCGAGACTCCATCTGAGCGACGAGACTGCGATCCTGACGTGCAGTCTCGTCACGGAGCTGGAGTCTCGCGGTCAGGGACCCGGCCTCGGGATCCGGTGCCGGGGGATCGGGATCCGGTTCCGCGATCGGGATCCGGCCTGCGGGTCAGGATCCGGTTCCGCGGTCGGGATCCGGCCTGCGGGTCAGGATCCGGTCAGCAGCAGCCAGAGCAGCGCGGCGTTGAGTGCGATCAGCAGCGCGGCGGCGACGATGCCCGCGATCGTGGTCCACGGACGGTTCGCATAGCGGCCGAGCGTGCGCCGCCGGGCGGTGAGCGCGACGAGCGGGATGAGGGCGAACGGGATCCCGAACGACAGCGCCACCTGGCTGAGCACGAGCGCGAACGTGGGGTCGACGTCGAGCCCGAGGATGAGCAGGGCCGGGATCAGGGTGATCAGGCGCCGCACGGGCATCGCGATGCGCACGCGCAGCAGGCCGCGCATGATCTCCGCGCCCGCATAGGCGCCGACCGCGGTCGAGGCCAGGCCCGAGGCGAGCAGGCCCACCGCGAACAGGGTGCCGATGAGCGGTCCGAGTTGCGCGCTGATCGCGGCGTGCGCGCCCTCGAGCGAGTCGGTGCCGCTGACCCCGGCGAGCGTGGCGGCGGCGAGCAGAAGCATGCCCAGGTTGACCGCGCCGGCGATGACCATGGCGAGCGTGACATCCCACCGGGTGGCGGTGAGCAGCCGTGCGATCGGGGTGCGCGTGGGCGGCTCGGGGTCTCCCCCCGGGTGCACCGGGGCGGATCCGAACCGGTCCCTGGCTAGGGCGGAGTGCGCATAGATCGCGTGCGGCATGATCGTCGCGCCCAGGATCGATGCGGCCAGCAGCACAGATCCGGAGTCCGTGAACCGGGGCGTCAGGCCGTTGAGGGCGGCTGAGGGATCCGGCGGGGCGACGAGCAGGCCGGCGAGGAATCCGACGGTCACGACGGCGAGCAGGCCGATCACGACGAACTCGAACGGGCGCGCCCCGCGACGGCTCTGCACCGCGAGCAGCGCCATCGAGACCGCGCCCGTGAGGAGCCCGCCGAGCAGCAGCGGCATCCCGAACAGCAGTTGCAGCGCGATCGCGCCGCCGATGACCTCGGCGATGTCGGTCGCCATCGCGACGAGCTCGGCCTGCAGCCAGTAGGCGCGGCGGGCGAACCGATGCCGCAGCCGGTCGCCGAGCAGTTCGGGCAGGCTCCGCCCGGTGACGACCCCGAGCTTCGCGGAGAGGTACTGCACGAGCCACGCGATCACGTTCGCCACGACGACCACCCAGACCAGCAGGTAGCCGTAACCGGCGCCGGCGCTCATGTTGCTGGCGACGTTGCCCGGATCCACATACGCGACCCCGGCCACCAATGCGGGGCCGAGCAGCGCCGCGCCGCGGGCGGATGCCGCGGCATCGGGGCGCGAGGGTGCGAAGGTCACCATGGTTTTAGGCACACCGAAAACCTACTCCATTTTTAGGCTCTCCGAAATCTGTCGGATCCCAACCGGACGCGACGAAATGCAGGAGGGTGCCGGCGAAATGCAGGAGCAGCTCGCGCCGGGCCGGCGTCGGCCCGCCGACGAACGCCGGAATCACGCGGGACCACGTGCTGCGCGGCAGCGCGGCTCCTGCATTGGGTGGGGTGGCTCCTGCATTGGGTCGGGTGGCTCCTGCAATCGGAGCGGGCGGCACCCAGGCCCGGATACGCTGACGGCATGCAGGAACCCGAAGTGCCCCGCGAACCCGAGGCAGAGCGCGAGACCGAGCGTGGGGCGGCAGCGTACGGTGTCGGGCCCTGGCCCGGAGGCCCCGACGCGTGGCCGGCGGAGCCGCATCTCGATCCCGAGCTGCTCGCGCACGGCGACCGGCGCAACGTCGCTGACCGGTACCGCTACTGGCGCATGGAGGCGATCGTCGCCGACCTCGACGCCCGCCGGCACGGCTTCCACGTGGCGATCGAGAACTGGCAGCACGACATGAACATCGGCTCGATCGTGCGCAGTGCCAACGCGTTCCTCGCCGACACCGTGCACATCATCGGGCGGCGCCGGTGGAACCGGCGCGGGGCCATGGTCACCGACCGCTACCAGCACGTGGTGCATCACGACACGGTGCAGGCGTTCACCGCGTGGGCCGAGGTGGAGCGCATCCCGATCATCGCCGTGGACAACCTCGACGGCGCGGTGCCGGTCGACCGGGCGGAGCTGCCGGAGCGCTGCGTGCTGCTGTTCGGCGCGGAGGGTCCAGGGCTGTCGGACGAGGCGCTCGCCGCGGCGTCGGGCCACGTCGAGATCACCCAGTACGGATCCACCCGCTCGATCAACGCCGGGGCGGCGGCCGCCGTGATCATGTACGAGTGGTGCCGGAGGCACGCGGGCTGACCTTGGGCCTCGAGCCTGCGGGACTGGGGCTCGAGTCTGCGGGACTGGGCCTCGGGCCTGCGGGACTTGGGGCTCGGGCCCGCGGGGCTGGGGCTCGGGCCTGTGGGGCTGGGCGTCGAGCCTGCGGGACTGACATGTCGTCGCGGCGGATCCGGATCCGGATCCATCGTGAGCGGATCCGACTCCGGATCTTCGTGCGTTCTTGCGCGGTCAGTCGCGATCGATGCCGAAGGTGTGCTTCATCAGGGCGTTCACGTCGCGGTCGATGCTCCGGATCTCCCCGCGCAACTCCGCCGTATCGCCCTTGAGCTCCACGCGCAACTCCGCCATATCGCCCTTGAGCTCCACGCGCAAGGACTGGATCTCCGTGCGGACGACGCGCGTGAACATGGTCGTCACGATCGTGATCATGCCGAACATCCCGGCGGCGAACACGCCGATCAGCGTCTACACCTGCGGTTCGTTCATGGTCAGCACCCCTCCAGTCTTGCGCGGATCCATTCAGGATTCCAGGCCCCGCGACTGCTCGAGCCTTCGCTCACGGAACCGGTGCACGACTCGACGAAAGCGCGATCTGTGCGGATGGATGCATCCGGATCCCCGCACCGGATCCGCATCCGTCCCGCACCGGATCCGAATCGCTCCTCGACGACCCGCGGACTCAGACCTCGATCGTGAGCCAGCGGCCCGTACGCACGCGCAGGCCGAGGGTCGCGAGGCGGGCGCACAGGTACACGCCGAAGAACGCGACGGCGAGCCAGATCAGGCCGGCGACATCGTTCGCCCCGGTCGCGGCGATGATGGCGAGCGCGGGCAGGAACGGGACGAGGTTCAGGCCGCCGGCGATGGCGAGATAGCGCGCGTCGCCGGCGCCCATGAGGACTCCGTCGAGCACGAACACGATGCCGGCGATCGGCTGGGCCATGGCGAGGACGATCAGGGCGGGCTGGATCAGTGCCGCGAGGGCCGGGTCGCCGGTGAACGCGAGCCCGATGCCGGCGGAGAGCGCGGCGATGAGCACCCCGACGATCACGCCGAACCAGGCGCCCCACGCGACGGTGCGGGCGAGCACGTGCCGGGCTCCGTTCGGATCCGCAGCGCCCAGGCTCTTGCCGATGAGCGCCTGCGCGGCGATCGCGAGGGCGTCGAGCGCGAAGGCCGCGGCGGAGAAGATCGTGAACACCACCTGCCAGCCGGCGAGCTCGCGGGTGCCGATCCCGGTCGCGACGCCGACGGTCGCGAGCAGCGCCACGCGCAGGCTCACGGTGCGCAGGAACAGCCATCCGCCGGAGCGCGCGGATCCGCGGATCCCGCTCAGCTCGGGCGAGATCGACGCGTCGTGCCGGCGCGCGAGGCGGCCGATCACGAGCACGTAGGCGCCGACCATGCCCCACTGGGCGACGACCGTGCCGAACGCGGATCCGGCGATGCCCCAGCCGAAGCCGTAGATGAAGAGCCAGTTCAGCAGGGCGTTCGCGGCGAAGCCGACACCGGCGATCCACAGCGGGGTGACGGTGTCCTGCATGCCGCGCAGCAGCCCCGTCGCCGCATAGACGACGAGCATCGCGGGCAGGCCCCACATGGAGGGAGCGAGGTAGGCGGCCGCTTGCGCCGCGACCGCGGGCGTGGCGCCGAACAGCGGGATCACCGCGGGGGTGAGCAGAGAGCCGGCAACCGCGAGGACGGCGCCGAGCCCGAGCGCGAGCCACATTCCGTCGATGCCGACCGATACGGCGTCGCCGTGCTCGCCGGCGCCGAACCTCCGGGCGACCGCGGGCGTGGTCGAGTAGGCCAGGAAGATCATCAGCCCGACGATGGTCTGCAGGATCGCGGACGCGATGCCGAGCCCCGCCAGCGGGGTGGTGCCGAGATGCCCGACGAGCGCCGCGTCGACCATGAGGAACGCCGGCTCGGCCACGAGCGCGCCGAGCGCCGGCACGGCGAGGCGGACGATCTCGCGGTTCAGTGTGGGTGCCGTGTTCCGGCGCGGCGCATCGCCCGGGGTATCGCCCGGAGTCGGGTTCGGCGTCGGGGAGGGCACCGTACGAGCCTAGGGGCGAGCGGGGACACCTGGTCGCGACGGTGGCGTCGGCTGGCGGTCGATCTCGTCTCGTTACGTCTTTCGCAGCCGGGGGTGACCGCAGAGCTGGTCCCGCCTCGACTGCGCGGCGTATCGACGGTGGTCATCAGGCATTGCCTAGGCTCACGTCTCATGGGAGACAACTGGATAGCGATCGCGACGGCGGTAGTGACAGGTGTATTCGTGCTGACGGGGGCCGCACTCTCATTCGCGTCCACTCGGGGTGAGCCGCAACGGGCGAAGGAGCTGCGTGCTCTGAACGAGATCATCAAAGACATGCCACCGAGTGCCGGGCGTCAGGCGCTACTCAAGCGTCGGGAGGCTCTCGCCGAGAAATACGGCAAATCGGGAGTAGAGACGTTCTCGGATCTTGAGCGCGCAGGTTTCTTTGGCTGTGCTGCTCTTACGTTGGGGTTGCTTCTTGGGTCGTTGCTCAGTGGCACCTTTGAAACGACGCTTCGCTCTTTCGGGAGTCTTGCGGCGTTCCTCCTCATGTTCGGAGGCGTGGCGTGGCTCGGGATCGTCATCGCAGCGGCCGTGGTGCGGGGCGTTCGCAACTGGCGCGCGCATCGAACCTCACGTAGTTCGATGGAACCGGACCAGTAGAGAGCGGTCTTGTCGCGGCATGCGGCAGGAGGAGTGCCCCGTCGCCGGGTCATCCGGGTGGTGCGAGCGCGTCGGCGAGGGCGCGACGGACGAGGTGGGGGTCGCCGCCGCGGGTGCGGGGGCGGTGCCAGCCGCCGTGGGGGTCCCACCAGTGCGGTCCGCGGATCTCGGGAACACCGTGATTCATTCGGATCCGCCACCCGGAGGTGTCGAGGGTGCGGTGGTGATGCCAGCACAGCGCGACCCCGTTGCTGGTGTGGGTCGGGCCTCCGCGGGCGTGTTCGTGGACGTGGTGGAGTTCGCACCAGGTCGCGGGGACGCGGCAGCCGGGGATCAGGCATTCCCGGTCGCGGAGCACGATCGCACGGCGTTGGATCGCGGTGAAGATGCGGGCGGTGGTGCCGATCGAGACGATCTTCCCGTGCTCGTCGAACAGGACCCGCTGGATCCCGCCCGCGCAGGCGGTATGCCGGGCCACGGAGAGCGGCACGTCGTCGCCGGTGCCTTCGAGGTGTGCCCGCCCGGTGCCGTTGACGTAGTCCTGGGCGGTGACGGACACGACCAGGGTGGGGGCGGCGCCCCCGAGTTCGGGGAATCCGCCGGACGCGGCTGCGACGTTCAGGATCATCGCGAGGTTGTCGTGGTCGCGTTGCGCGGGAGTGCGGGTGTCGACCGGCGCGGGCAGCCCACCCGGCTCTTTCGGATCCGGATCCGGGTCACGATCCGGATCCCCGGAGTGCGATTCCCGCCCGGGAAGCGGACCCCCGCCATCGCGTCGACCGTCGGTCGCGCTCTCTGCCCCGGCGTCGTCGGGCCGGAACGCGACCTTCCCCGATGGCGCAGTCGGATCCAGGCCGGCAGCCAGGTCGGGCGAGCCGGTCACCGCAGGGTTGTTGAGGGTGTCGAACAGGAGCTGTAGCTGCGCGGCGACGACGGGCAGCAGCCCGCCGGACACCGGGTGCACGCCCCCGCGGAGCGCCCCGATCCGCAGCCCCCGGTTGCGTTCGGCTTCACGGTCGTCGGGTTCGGCGCCGTCGGGGTCGAGACGGAGCATCAGCGCCCGGGAGAAGTCGGCGAGCTCCTCGGTCGACGGGGCAGGCCCCGGGCGGCCGTGCTCGTCGGGCAGGTCCTCGCCGCGGGCGGTCGCGGCGAGCAGCCCGTCCACCGCCTCACGCACGTCGGCGGTGATCCTGTTCCCGGTCCGCTCCACGGGGCCGGTCGCGGCGAGCAGCCCGGGAATCGAGACCACACCCTCGCGCAGCGCCTGCGCCATGGCCGGGTACGCGGCCGGGGCGAGCTCTCCGCTGGACAGCTGCACCTCGCGATGGATGGCGCGGGCGGCGTGCACGAACCTCCGCGCCGTGGGCATGTCTGTCCGCAGTGCTCGCTGCAGCAGTTCGGTCACATCCCGGCACCCCGCCGCCGGCGAGACCCGCTCCTGGGCGCCACGACGGTCACGGTCGGAGACCTGCCCGGTCAGCCCGGTCAGGATCGCGTCCAGCCGGCGCCGCGCGGATCCGCCCGTGATCATCGAGGACACCAGATCCGTGCCGGTCCCCGCATCGAAGCCGGTCGCCATTTCGGCCGACGCGCACAGCTCCGCGAGCAGGTCGTCCACCTGCTGCAGGATCTCGGCCGGACGCGATGTCATACCCTCATTCAACAGGGGGGCACCGACATTCGAACACCCAGATCAGATCATCTTTCCGATCTGTGCAGAACTTCTTCGGACGCGTCGTTGTGGAGGACAGGATGACCCTCGTTCACTGGTCGCGAATCGCCCTCAAACGGCACCCGAAAGGGCAATTCGCGACCAGTGAACGAGCCGAAAGGGCAATACGAGACCAGCGAACGAACCAACCGGACCCGACACGAACCAACCGGATCCGGTGCGGAAGACCGGATCCGATTCCGCAGCAGGACCAGGACGCTGGCCTGAAGGGGATCCCAGCCCCCGATCGACTGTCCACCCTCACGCGGGAGCACCCGCATAGGCTGGCAGTACCCGAGGCGATCGACCGGAGGAGGCGCGATGAAGGATCCGGACCGCGTGCGGCGCGCCCGCGATACGGCACGGAACGCCCGCGATGCGGCACGGAACGCCCGCGATACGGCATTGATCGCAGGCGCTGCCACGCCAGCCGCTCGTGATCGCGACGAAGCGCAGGAGCGCCGCTCGCATGCCGAGCGATTGCTGGGCGGCAGGCCCGACAGCCCGACGGCTCCGCCGTCCGTGCTGAACGCCGAGACCATGCCGGCCATCGTCGAGACGGCGATCCAGGTCGCCATCCGCCAGGGCCGGTTCGACGATCTCCCGGGAGCAGGCAAGCCGATTCCGGGCCTCGGCGATCACCACGATCCGGACTGGTGGATCCGCCGCAAGATCGAGCGCGAGAACCTCACCGGCCTCGGCCCGCCTGCGCTCATGCTGCGCGTCGAGGACCGCGAGCTCGACGCCCAACTCGACATGCTGCGGCGTGAGAGTGATGTGCGCGCCGTGGTGGAGGACTTCAACCGACGCGTGATCGAGGCCCGGCGCCAGCTGCTCGGCGGACCGCCCGTGGTGACGAAACCCCGCGACGTGGAGGCCGAGATCGAGGCCTGGCGTGAGCGCCGGGAGGCGGCAGCGGATCCGGATCCGGATCCGGTCGCGACGCCGAAGAAGCGCTGGTTCCGTCGGGGCTGACGGGACTCGCGCGCCTCCGGGCCGCGGCACGCGACTCAGCCCCTGAGCAGCCCGCCCCCGAACAGGGCGGCCTGACCAGCTTCGACCCGATCAGCCCCGCCCTGGCCAACTCAGCCCCGCCGCCGCTCCCACCACCACGCCACCCCGAAGCGCCCTGACCGCGGCAGCGCCAGCACGACCGCCGACAGCAGCACCATCGCCGGATACTGCGCGATGAGCTGGTCCGACGACCAGTAGAGCATCAGTGTGGCGATGGATCCGAGTGCGACGATCGTGGTCAGCACCCGGCCGAGGCCGAGCACGAGCAGCACGCCCAGCGCCACCTCGAGCGCGGGGATCGCGAACCCGAACAGCCCCGGCGCCGCCTGCATGAGCGCCCCCATCGGGCGGAAGAAGAAGGGCACCCGGGTGTTGCCGGCGGTGCTCTGGGCGACGAGCAGGATGTCGGCGGATCCGAATCCCGCGCGGTACTTCAGGATCCCCTCGTTCAGCCACAGCACGCCCACCGCGATCCGCGCGGCCGCACCCGCCCAGGACGACGCGAGTGACCAGCGCCCGCCCCGCCCCGCCCCGGGCTGCCCGGCCGCGGCCGGTGCTCCCGAGGCCGGCGCCCCGGAGTCCGGCGCCCCGGAGGCCGATGCTCCCACGACCGGCGCCCCCGAGGCCGGCGCCCCGGGCCGTCCGCCCGGGGTCGACGCCGGCGCCGCGGAGTCCGGCGCCCCTGCGGCCGATGCTCCTGCGACCGATGCTCCCGCGACCGGTGCTCCCGAGGCCGGCGCCCCGGCGGCCGGCGCCCCTGGGACCGGTGCTCCCGAGTCCGGCGCCCCGGGCCGTCCGCCCGGGGTCGACGCGGGCGTGCCCGAACCGGCCCGCACCGCGGACGCGGTCATGACAGCGCCGCGGCCCCGAAGACCGCCTTGGCCTTGTCGCAGTGGATCACGACGTCGGTGTACTTCGAGAGGTCGACGCCGCTCAGCATGAACGTCTGCGAGGCCTTGTCGAACGCGACCGTGTCGATCTGCTTCCCCGCGGTCACCGCGGCCTCATCGGTGCCGTTGGTCAGGTAGACGTGCAGATCGGGCCCCTCGTCGGAGGAGAAGCCGCTGAGCATGAGCTCGGATCCGGACACCGTCACCGTGCCCTGCACGTTCTTGCCGTTCAGGCCCATGAAGGTGCCGGTCTTGTGCATGTCGTCCATGGGGCTCGACATGGGGGAGGAGGACGGCATCGACGACGACATCGTGTCGGACGACGGCGAGGATGCGCCCGGCGTCGAGCTGCAGCCCGCGAGGGACAGGCCCAGGGCGAGGACGGCGACGCCGAGCGAGGCGGGGACGAGGGCGGTCTTGCGCATGATTGCTCCATTCCGTGGGTGCGCCGGCGACGGTCGTGCCGGCTGTCGAGAACGGATCCGACGCTAGGCACGCGCCGATCGCCGCGGGGGAGTTCTTTCGAGGCCGTAAGGATCCCGGATCCGGTTCTCGCGCCGGGGCTAACCTCTGAGCATGGAGAAGCCCGGAGCCGTTGCCGCGCCCGACGCGGCATCCGTGTCCGTCGCCGGGCACGGATCCGCCGGTCCCGTGCCCCGAGTGGTGGTCGTCGAGGACGACCCCACCGTGCGGGCCGCCGTCGAGCGCTATCTCGGCGCGAACGGCTACCGCGTGGAGGCGTTCGGCGACGGGGTCTCCGCGCAGCGCGCGGTGCAGGCGGATCCGCCCGACGCGCTCATCGTCGACCGCATGCTGCCGGGCCTCAGCGGCGACGAGCTGGCGCGCGACGCGAGGGCCCGGTCGGCCGTGCCGATCATCATGCTCACCGCGCTCGGCGAGGTCGAGCAGCGCATCGAGGGGCTGGAGACCGGTGCCGACGACTACCTCGTGAAGCCGTTCGCGCTGCGCGAGCTGCTGCTGCGGGTCGGGGCGCTGCTGCGCCGCTCCCGGGCCGCGGCGGCGCCGACGCGCGAGATCGTGCGCGGCGACTTCCGGCTGGATCCGGCGCGTCGCCGCGTGCACGTGCGCGGCGAGGAGGTGCCGCTCGCCGCGCGCGAGTACGAGCTGCTGGCCCATCTCGTGCAGCACGACGGGGAGGTGCTGTCCCGCGACGACATCCTGCGCGAGGTCTGGGGCTGGTCGTTCGGCGAGGCGAGCACCGTGACCGTGCACGTGCGCCGGCTGCGGGAGAAGATCGAGCAGGATCCGCGCCAGCCCTTGCATCTACTCACGGAATGGGGTGCCGGCTACCGGTTCTCGGCGGACGGATCCGGCTCATGATGGGGTGCTTGCGCTCGGTCGCGGGGCGGACCCAGCCTTTGTCCGGGCGGGCTGTGCGCGGTCAACAGCGGAGCGGGGCCGGCTCATGATGCCCCTCGGCGTCGCGGATGTGCTGCTCATCCTGCTCACTGCGCTCGCGTGCGCGGCCGTCGTCACGAGTGCCGCCGTGCTGGTGCTGCGCCGGGCGCGGCGGGCCGGGCTGACCGTGCGGCTGATGGTCGTCGGGGTCGCGTCGGTGCTCGCGCTGGCGACCGGCGTGCTCGCGATCTCGGCAGAGATGTACCTGTCGGCGCACGACTTCACGGTGCTGGTGTGGGTGCTGGGTGCGGCGCTGCTGTGCGCGCTCGCGACGGCGTGGGTCACCGCCCGCGCGGCGCGCAGCTCGGTGCGGGGGCTGGCCGACGCGGTGCGCCGGGTCGGCGAGGGCGATGTCGTCGACGGCGGATCCAGCGGGTGGCGCGAGTTCGACGACCTGTCCGCCGAGCTCGCCGAGGTGTCGGCGAAGCTCAGCGACGCCCGCGCCGAGCTGGAGCGGCTGGACTCGGACCGCCGTCGCTTCCTCGCCTGGATCTCGCACGACCTGCGCACCCCGCTGACCGCGATCCGCGCGCTCGCCGAGTCGGCCGAGGCGGGGCTGGCGGATCCGGAGGCGTTCCCCGGTCAGGTACGGGCGCAGGTGGAGACGATGGGCCGGATGGTCGACGACCTGTTCGAGCTGTCCCGCATCACTTCGGGCTCGCTGCGGTTGCACACCGAGCAGGTCGAGCTGCTCGATGTGGTCTCGGACGCGGTGACCGACGTGCGCGCGGCGGCGGGGGAGCATCGGGTGCGGATCGTGCAGCAGGGCATCGACGGACATGTGCTGTGGGCGGATCCGCATCAGCTCACGCGCGTGATCGTGAACCTGCTCACCAACGCCGTGCGGCATGCGCCGGCCGGATCCGAGATCCTCGTCTTCGCCGAGTCGCCGTCGCCGCACCGGCTGGTGCTGGCCGTGCTCGACCACGGCAGCGGCGTGGCCGTCGAGGATCTGGACCGCATGTTCGAGGTGGGCTGGCGGTCGGATCCGTCCCGCACCGGCGGGTCTGCACCGGACGCGGTCGCCTCGGGCGCAGGCCTCGGACTCGCGATCGCGCGGGGCCTCGCCCGAGCGCACGGCGGCGACGTGTTCGCCGAGCACACCGACGACGGCTTCTGCCTGAAGGTGCTGCTGCCGGTGGGAGTCCCCGCCGGAGCTTAGAGGTCGCGCGGGTAGGTCATGGTCGTCGGTCGGGTCGGGCGTCCCAGCGGTAGCGGGTCCAGGCTTCGCGGATGAGTCTGCGGGTGGTGATGATCGCGGCGGCGAGAGCGATGAACGCG
>Ga0153917_1001138_pt1 | contig 12174 bp, 12 predicted proteins | sample TSFL001MetaG_FD_104695 | JGI IMG/M metagenome (GOLD analysis project Ga0153917, IMG submission 104695) | Attine ant fungus gardens microbial communities from Florida, USA - TSFL001 MetaG | ecosystem: Host-associated > Fungi > Mycelium > Unclassified | place: USA: Florida, Paynes Creek Historic... | reverse complement strand
TCTGCGACACAACCTGCAACGTCTGCGTGAACTGGCACCCGCCAGCAAGCTCGTTGCAGTCGTGAAAGCGAACGCTTACGGACACGGTCTTCTTGAGACCGCGCGAACGCTCCCCGATGCCGATGCTTTTGGCGTCGCCCGTCTTGAAGAAGCTCTGCGCCTGCGTGCAGGTGGAATCACCCAGCCTATTCTGCTGCTCGAAGGCTTCTTTGAAGCCAGCGACCTCACCACCATTGCCGACCAGCATCTGCATACCGCGGTCCATAACGAAGAGCAGCTTGCCGCGCTGGAAACCGCTGAGCTCAGCGAGCCAGTGACCGTGTGGATGAAGCTCGATACCGGGATGCACCGTCTGGGCGTGCGCCCTGAGAAGGCGGATGCGTTTTACCAGCGCCTGAGTCAGTGCAAAAACGTGCGCCAGCCGGTCAATACCGTCAGCCACTTTGCTCGTGCCGATGAGCCAGAATGTGGCGCCACTGAGCAACAGCTCGATATCTTCAACACCTTCTGTGAAGGCAAACCGGGAATGCGCTCTATTGCCGCATCCGGCGGTATTTTGCTCTGGCCGCAGTCGCATTTCGACTGGGCACGTCCTGGCATCATTCTCTATGGCGTTTCACCGCTGGACAACAAGCCCTGGGGGCCGGATTTTGGCTTCCAGCCGGTGATGTCGCTGGTGTCTAACCTGATTGCGGTGCGTGAGCACAAAGCGGGTGAGCCTGTGGGCTACGGTGGAACCTGGGTCAGCGAGCGCGATACACGGCTTGGCGTGGTGGCGATGGGGTATGGCGATGGTTATCCACGCGCTGCGCCGTCCGGTACACCGGTGCTGGTCAACGGCCGTGAAGTGACAATTGTCGGTCGCGTGGCAATGGACATGATCTGCGTGGATTTGGGGCCTGACGCCGAAGATAAAGCAGGCGATTCGGTAGTGATGTGGGGCGAAGGGCTGCCCGTTGAACGCATCGCGGAAATAACGAAAGTAAGTGCTTACGAACTTATCACGCGGCTCACCTCAAGGGTAGCGATGAAATACGTCGAGTAAGTTATGGCGTTCACGTCCAGCCGCCCCGGGTGCCGCTGGACGCGATTCCGTCACCAGACTTATTTCAACACGTTGTAGATCGCCTGGTTGGTTAAATAATCCGATGCCAGCCCTGTTGCCGGGCTAAAGCGCGCGCCCTGCACGGATGAGAACGGTTTTCCGGTGCTGCCCAGAGAAACGTAACGCTCGCCCTGATCGTTCTCAGAAACGGTGTACACCGTTTTTTGCATCTGCGCGAATTGCCCCGCATTACGCTGGTTCGCCTGATGCAGTTCCAGCAGCTGTAGTCCGCCCAGGTTCAGCGTTTTATCCAGGCTTACACCCCATCTTTGCAGGCACACTTCTGCGAAATGCCGCACGATCATTCCCGGTTCATGCAGTACTTTTTCTCCACTATTGCCATTTGCGGAGGCATTGCCGACCAGCGTCGCGTGTCGCCCTGACATCGGGTAAATATGCACTGCCGTTGCGTTGTCGGTATCCGGAACCACGCACGAGAAGCCTTTCGAGCGCTCGTCTTTGGCGTAGAAAGCCACATACTCTTTGACGTTACGGCCAAGCGTGACTTTCTCCGTCTGGAAGTTCCCCATACCCGGCACTGGATCGATGGCAAAAATGTTCACCGGAATAGTGGTCAAAAGCGGATCGGCCAGCATGGCATTGGCAAGCATAAGGCAACTAATTCCCCCGCGGCTCCAGCCTACCAGGTTAACCTGAGTCGGCAGGACTTGCCCTTTGCGGAAGGTCTTGATGATCTGCTGCTGAAGCGCCTGCTGCGTCACTTTGCGATCGCCATAGTCATATTTACGCCACCAGAAAGAGCCGGTCACTTCGACGTCCTGGATGGGAACCCCCGCTTTTTTTAGCTGTTCATAATTCTCCTGAGTCAGCTTTTCGCGCTGCCAGTCAACGTGGCCTTTAATGATATTGATGGCATGCTGCACGTTTTCCTTCCAGCCGCTGCCCACAAGCTGCCCGCGAAGTTGTGAATAATCGCCGCTTTTTACCCAAAGCTCATCGCTTTGCAAATTACCGCTTCCAGGCCCATCAAGAATGACCCATTCGGCAAACTCTTTGCCTTTGTTGTTCGCGGCCAGTGTGGAAATTAATTCGCCATTCCAGTAATTAGCATGAGAATCATCGAATTTATTAGATCCGGTACCACAAAAAAATACTGTTAATGTCGTCATAAATAACCTCGTTAAAATATTACTGTATAGGTGGATGACACAACTGCCTTTTAATAATAAGTGTCGGGGTTATATTGAAAATATGCCGATAAGCCTGGGCTTTTTCTGATAGAAATAGTTTTTTGGGTTCTATTTTATTAAGGCTGTATATTTCGTTAAGTGCTACTTAACTTCATGATCAGGGAATATGGCATTCGCCTTATGCCGAATGCTGTTTTTACAGTTCGGAAATAGCACTCATACTCATTTTCGGAAAAGGTTGATTGAATAATTCAAGGGAATGGAAATCACACGAGGTTACGTTGCGATGAATATATTGATGATCGATGAATTGCCGATCTACATTCACGGTATGAAGACTGAGCTGAAAAGAGTCATGCCGGAATGTACCGTTTTTGCTACAAACAGCTTTGAAGATGCACAGGTTATTCTGGCGTCAACGCCGGTAAACATTATTTTGCTCGACGGTGAAATGAAATGCAGTGATTTCATCCATAGTCTGACGTCCAATTGGCCTACGTTGCCGGTTGTCGTGATGTTGAGAAAAGCGACAGACAGAATATTTAATTTTTACATTCGACAAAATGTAAAAGGTATTTTCACCAAAGAGCTTCCGGTAGAGAAAATCAGCCAGATATTAAGCATGGTCGCTTCCGGGGTTGTCTGCTTCCCCGAGCAGGCGGTGGTTCACCGGGAACAACCCGTTAGCGCATTGCCGATCCACTCTCTGAGTCGTCGGCAGCAGGAAGTTCTCAAACTTCTGGCCAACGGAGGAACGAATAAGCAAATCAGCAGACAACTCAACATCAGTGCGGGTACGGTCAAAGTGCACCTTGAATCAATTTTTCATCGGCTTCAGGTAAACAACCGCACCCAGGCCGCAATGCTCTATTTTAAATATATGGCTAATTAGACGATACGTCTTAAAGTTTTGTGCAGTGATTGTCATGTTAAATAAAAGCGCAACAAGTGGGATTTGTTGCGCTTTTATCTTGTTTAGTGCGATTGCGATTTGAAGTAATAGATAACAACAATTAAGGTTCCGAAATCTTGTAGTAACCAAAAAGGGAAGCTGTCACTCAGAATGTCAGCGCCTGTCAAAATAAATTTCACGTTTAAGCTGCTTTCGCCAAAAAAGCCAAACGCCAGCGCCGCTAAACCGATTTTACACAGTGTCGGTAAAGCGTGTACGCGTCGGCTGTAGGCTGCAAATAATATCAATAACGACGTCACCAGATCGACAACAATAATAATAGGCAGAACCCATCCGTTCATCATATTAAGCATCTTATTCCCCATCAAGTTTGTTGTTATTTAAATCAGGCTGAGGAAGTGACTCATTTCTGACTTTGCTTTTGATCACGCTGGCAACGTCAAAAATATCGCGCTGTTCATGGCGGCGAAAGAAGTTAGCCAGCCAAACAATCAGCCCATTGCTCATGGCGCCCAATATGTATCCTAAGCCCAGCGTAATATCGGCCTGGTTAAGATCTATTTTCAGCCAGCGGGCGGCTAACCCACCTAACGCCACCGCGGCCCCCATACTGATCCCACCAAAAATGATGCCCGCCATAAACCGGCTGTGCTGGTGCAACCGCTGTGGTTGCCAGAAAAAAGAAATACTTACACCACCAAATAAACCTGAAAAAGCCAGTAATGCTTCACTAATAAGCGTAGGGAGATAGATGTCAGACATGACGTTATCCTCAACAAGATAAAAACCCCGGTAAAAGGGGTTTTATCACCATGACAGGGACGGATTATTGGCAAGGTTCCAGCTCAGCCAAATGCTGATACTTATCGGTTGTGATAAACTGCTGTTGCCCGGAAAGGCTGTAAATCACGCGCTTAGGGCTGCGATAACCCTTCTGAACGTCAATATCAGCGCTGAGCCACTGCTGCTTTGCGGGCAGAACCGGGTTTGCGTAGCTATCGCCGCCAATCCACTTTTTATTGGTAGGTTTTAGCCCCCAGAGTGTCTCCGTCTCTTTGCCAGACCAGCCAAGCCGCCTTGCTTCATCGGTAGTGATATAGCGATCGGGCAGGCGACCAAAGTTCTTGATATTGCGTAGTGTGGTCGCCAGGTCCGTCACGTCGTTAATCGGCGCGACGCCCTGCTCAGATAAAAACGTATTGGTCTCTTTAATTTCATCTTCACAGGTTTTCAGGGCTGCGCTGGCCTGTATCGCAGCAGAAAGGGTGACGGCCAGAACAGCGGCGTTTATGAAAGTACATGTTTTCATCGTGTTTTCCTTTTTAATTAACTGAGAAATAACTTCATTTCCGCCTCGCGGCGTCGGGTAAGGCCCGTCAACACTTTACCGCCCGCTTTGTTCCAGCTTTTGAACTGGAGCGCTGCGCCGTCGATATCCCCGGCGTTAAATTTTTTCAGCAGGGTCGATTTCTTTAAATTGCCGACGCCGAGGTTGAAGGCAAACGACACCAGCGCATCGAACTGGCTTTGGGTTGCACTGTGGGTCAGCAGCTTTTTAACGCCATCCTCCGTGCGCTTCAGGTCTTTGCGCAGCAGGGTTTTGGCCTCGCCAGTGGTGATTTTGGTGAGTTTTTCCATCTCCTCTTTGAGGATCAAATGGCCGTAGCCGATGGTCCACAAACCCACGGCGTCGCGATAACGCTCCAGCTTCAGTCCTTCAAAATGGCAAATCAGCTCGACGCCTTTATCGCCGGTGCTTTCAGGTTGTTTTTGCATCATGGAGTCTCCTCTGCTCTGGGACGGGGAATGACTTTGTTGGTGTATTCGTCAATCAAACGCATCACGCTTTCCGGCGGGGGTAATGCGGTAAATTGCATCTCCACGTCAACGTGGCGGCTATCGCGTCCACCTTTGCTGTCGCTTGAGGGCGAAAGGCTGACATGAAAGCGACCAAACTCGTTTTCACCCGCCTGCTGCGACGGGGTTTGCATCCCTTCGGTGCGGATCGTGAGGTTGACCTTCATTTTTTCCAGCATCAGGCCGCGCGGGGTGGAAAGTGCGACCAGCGGCAGGTCGAAATAGTGCTTTTCATCCAATGCCAGCTGAATGGTGCGGGGGATCAGCGAGCCGTCGTCCGCCGGTTCAAAAAAAGGATCCAGCGCCTTCATATACTGCTGGGCGATCATTTCATTCGCTGCCGTCGCCGCGTATTGCATTCCCCGGGTAATATCTTCAAGCGTGACGGGTACGCCCGGAATATCCGCGGGAGGCGGTGGAGTATTTCCCTTTACCGGAGGCGGCGTTCCATCAGCCTCTTTCTCCGTCTTATTCTCTGGCTCCTCATCCTTGTTGCCGCGTAGCCACGTTTTAAAAGACATAATTCACTCCTGAAGTGAGGCCGCCGACGGCAGCCTCATGCGTTAGGGAAAAGCAATACTCTGCTGGCGGGCCGTTACTGCGCCGCGACAGGCTTGGTTTTGGCGTTGGTGAGATAATCAATCACGCGCTGCAGCGCTTCAGGCGGTTCCTGACGTTTGATCTGTGTGTGAATGGAATACTTGGCGCGGGTGTCGGTAGAGCGGGTTTGCTCCGATTTATGCGATACCTTGCCGGTCATTTTGGCTTTGAACACGCCCCAGCCGATGGACGCTTCAACGGAGGCTTCCGCTTCAGTGCTGCTGGAGCTGGCTTCGCTCTGGCTCACTTCCAGCTCGAAGTCGATGGTGCCGTCTTCAATGCAAATGATGGGGTGAGTGATGGCCGCCAGCAGCGGGATGCTCATTTTGCGGGTGACGCTGCCTTTGTTAACACCTTGCTCGTCCACCACGGTTTCGTCGTAATCAAACTCAATGGCGACGGCTTTACCGTCTTTAATACAGACGGAAAGCAGGAAATCGGTATACGACTTGCTGGCCTGAACCTGCGCTTTGATCATCGCCTGCAGCGGGCCGCCGATCATATGTTCCAGCGGCAGGGCGTTAATGACTGAACCAATAAATTGTGAATCCATAATGTGAACTCCTTGAATCAGTGAATGCGCGGATGCGCAGGACTCACATTACGGCAGGGGGAGATTGTGAAATATTGGGCAAATGACACGGGGCGAGAGTGCAAAAAACCTATGCCGATCGCAGGATGCGGGGAAAGGGTGGTTTTACGGGAGGTTCCGGTTTATTGTTGAAATCCCTGCCTCATCGATTTCCGGAGAACCATCGCGTGTTTCAGAAAGTTGACGCCTACGCCGGCGACCCCATTCTCTCCTTAATGGAGCGTTTCAAAGAAGATCCTCGCAGCGACAAAGTGAACCTGAGCATTGGCCTGTATTACAACGAGGATGGCATTATTCCTCAGTTGCAGGCGGTGGCAGAAGCCGAAGCGCGTCTTAATGCTGTACCACATGGCGCATCGCTTTATCTGCCGATGGAAGGGTTAAATGCTTACCGTAGCACCATTGCGCCGCTGTTGTTTGGGGCCGATCATCCGGTGCTTGCGCAAAAACGTGTCGCCACCATCCAGACGCTGGGCGGCTCGGGTGCGCTGAAGGTCGGCGCAGACTTCCTGAAAAAATATTTCCCGGATTCCGGCGTGTGGGTCAGCGATCCTACGTGGGAAAACCACGTCGCTATCTTCGAAGGTGCAGGTTTTAAGGTCGCAACTTATCCGTGGTTCGACAACGAAACCAACGGTGTGCGTGTAGAGGCACTGCTGGAAAAACTGAATACCCTGCCAGAGCGTAGTATTGTGCTGCTGCACCCTTGCTGTCATAACCCAACGGGCGCAGACCTCACCAATCCTCAGTGGGATGCGGTGATTGAGGTACTGAAAGCGCGTAACCTGATCCCGTTCCTCGACATTGCCTACCAGGGCTTTGGCGCAGGTATGGAAGAAGATGCCTATGCGATTCGCGCTGTTGCCAGCGCCGGGTTACCTGTACTGGTCAGCAATTCGTTCTCTAAAATCTTCTCCCTGTATGGCGAGCGCGTTGGCGGCCTGTCTGTGGTCTGTGAAGATGCTGAAGCCGCAGGGCGCGTGCTGGGCCAGCTGAAAGCGACCGTGCGCCGTATCTACTCCAGCCCACCGAACTTTGGTGCGCAGGTTGTGGCGACCGTTCTGGGTGACGATACGCTGAAAGCGTCCTGGCTTGCCGAAGTGGAGGCGATGCGTAAGCGCATTCTGTCTATGCGTCAGGAGCTGGTTAACGTGCTGAAAGAGGCCGTACCGGGACACAATTTTGACTATCTGCTTAAACAGCGCGGGATGTTCAGCTACACCGGTTTGAGTGCGGCACAGGTTGACCGTCTGCGTGATGAGTTCGGCGTTTACCTGATTGCCAGCGGCCGTATGTGCGTAGCCGGTCTGAATGCCAGTAACGTACAGCGCGTGGCGCAGGCGTTTGCTGCAGTGATGTGAGTATTCACTTACTTGCATGCTATATGTAGGCCGGGTAAGGCGAAGCCGCCACCCGGCTTTTTTTGTTCGCGCCGGTGCCAGTCATTCGCCCGGTGGCGCTGCGCTTACCGGGCCTACACGTTTCTTCTGCGCTTTGTGATCATCTTCTTTTTATTCCGCTCCATAAGCAAAAACTCCTTCCCTTCACCTGCCGCTGGGGTTATGGTCGGGTAGTTTTTTGACCATTCACTCAAAATAAAACGATAACAAACTGAATATTCAGGGGAAAATATGCGCAAGATCACACTGGCGCTCAGCGCCGCCTGCTTATTGTTCTCGCTTAATAGTGCCGTCGTTGCGCGAGCTTCCGCGCCCACACCGGTTTACACCGGAACCACCGCCGCCATCCTTGCTGAACAAGCACCGATCCACTGGGTTTCTGTGGCACAGATTGAAAACAGCCTGATGGGTCGACCGCCGATGGCCGTGGGGTTTGATATCGACGACACCGTCTTGTTCTCAAGCCCGGGCTTCTGGCGGGGCAAAAAAATGTACTCACCGGACAGCGAAGCCTATCTGAAAAACCCGGAGTTCTGGGAAAAAATGAATAATGGCTGGGATGAATTCAGCATTCCGAAAGAGGTCGCTCGCTCGCTGATTGCCATGCATGTTAAGCGTGGAGACAGCATCTTCTTTGTGACCGGACGCAGCCAGACCAAAACCGAAACGGTATCCAAAACCTTGCAGGACGATTTTCTGATCCCTGCTGCCAACATGAACCCGGTGATATTTGCGGGTGATAAACCCGGCCAGAACACCAAAACGCAGTGGCTGGAGCAGAAAAATATCAAAGTATTCTATGGTGATTCAGATAACGATATCACCGCCGCTCGTGATGTCGGTGCCAGAGGGATCAGGGTGTTACGCGCCTCTAATTCGACCTACCGGCCGCTGCCAATGGCGGGGAGTTTTGGCGAAGAGGTGATTGTGAATTCTGAATACTGAGGTATGCTGATTTTTTGTACAAATCAGGCCTGCCGGGTTTACCTTTTGTCGTCTTGCTGCACACTTAAAGAGGCAGGTACTCAGGTCGCGTTCAACCCATTTACAGGTGAGCAAAGATGACAATCTCGGAGATACTTCAATATTGCATGAATAAGCCCGGCGCAGAGCAAAGCGTCCACAGTGACTGGAAAGCCACGCAGATAAAGGTTGGCGATGTGCTGTTTGCCATGGTGAAAGAGGTTGAAGGTCGCCCGGCGGCATCGCTGAAAACCAGCCCGGAGCTGGCTGAACTGCTACGCGAGCAGCACCATGATGTCCGGCCAAGCAAGCATCTCAATAAAGCCCACTGGAGCACCGTCTATCTTGATGGCTCGCTGCCCGGCTCGCAAATTTACTATCTGGTGGATGCGTCTTATCAGCAGGCCGTTGAGCTGTTGCCGGAATCGACCCGACAACAGCTCTCCGTGTGACGATTACAGCAAAGGCTTGAGGAAACGTGCGGTGTGCGACGCTTCGCACTCTGCAACGGTTTCTGGCGTACCGGACACAAGAATTTCGCCGCCGCCGCTACCGCCTTCCGGACCGAGATCCACAATCCAGTCTGCGGTTTTAATCACGTCGAGGTTGTGTTCAATCACCACAATGGTGTTGCCCTGATCGCGCAACTGATGCAGAACGTCGAGCAGTTGCTGAATATCCGCAAAGTGCAGGCCAGTGGTCGGTTCATCGAGAATGTACAGCGTCTGACCGGTGCCGCGCTTGGACAATTCGCGCGCCAGCTTCACGCGCTGCGCCTCACCGCCGGAAAGCGTGGTGGCTGACTGCCCAAGACGGATATAGGTCAGCCCCACATCCATCAGCGTTTGTAATTTACGCGCCAGCGCAGGCACGGCATCAAAGAACTCGCGCGCCTCTTCGATGGTCATATCCAGCACTTCGTGGATGGTCTTGCCTTTGTATTTAATCTCCAGTGTTTCGCGGTTATAACGCTTACCTTTGCACTGGTCGCACGGCACGTAGATATCTGGCAGGAAGTGCATCTCTACCTTGATAACACCGTCGCCCTGACAGGCTTCGCAACGCCCACCGCGCACGTTAAAGCTGAAACGTCCTGGCGTATACCCGCGCGAACGGGATTCCGGCACACCGGCGAACAGTTCACGTACAGGCGTGAACACGCCGGTATAGGTTGCCGGGTTGGAACGCGGCGTGCGGCCAATCGGACTCTGATCGATATCGATAACCTTATCGAAATGCTCCAGTCCCTGAATATCGCGGTACGGTGCTGGTTCAGCAAGCGTAGCGCCATTAAGCTGGGTCTGCGCAATCGGGAACAGCGTATCGTTGATAAGCGTCGATTTGCCGGAACCGGACACGCCGGTAATACAGGTAAACAGGCCAACAGGCAGCGTCAGGGTCACGTCTTTCAGGTTGTTGCCGCGCGCACCGGAGAGTTTCAGTACTTTTTCCGGGTTCGCCGCGACACGCTGTTTCGGCACCTCAATTTTGCGCTTACCGCTCATGTACTGGCCGGTCAGCGATTCCGGCACCGCCATAATATCCTTGAGCGTCCCTTCTGCCACCACCTGGCCGCCGTGCACGCCTGCGCCCGGGCCGATGTCGATAACGTGGTCTGCGGCGCGAATAGCATCTTCGTCGTGCTCGACCACAATCACCGTGTTGCCGAGGTTACGCAGGTGGATAAGCGTACCGAGCAGGCGCTCGTTATCGCGCTGATGCAGGCCGATAGACGGCTCATCCAGCACGTACATCACGCCCACTAAGCCCGCACCAATCTGGCTTGCCAGACGGATACGCTGCGCTTCACCGCCGGAGAGCGTTTCAGCCGAGCGGGAAAGCGTCAGATAGTTCAGACCGACGTTCACCAGGAATTTCAGGCGATCGCCAATCTCTTTCAGTACTTTTTCTGCAATTTTCGCGCGCTGACCGGAAAGCTTCAGATTAGTGAAGAAGTCCATCGCGTGGCCGATGCTCATGTCTGAGATGGTCGGCAGCGCGGTATTTTCGACAAACACATGACGCGCTTCGCGACGAAGGCGCGTGCCATCGCAGGTGGCGCAGGAGCGGTTGCTGATAAATTTCGCCAGCTCTTCGCGCACTGCGCTGGATTCCGTCTCTTTGTAACGGCGCTCCATGTTGTGCAGCACACCTTCAAACGGGTGACGGCGCACGGAGGTATCGCCACGATCGTTCATGTATTTGAATTCGATATTGTCTTTACCGGAACCAAACAGGATCACTTTGTGCACGTTTGCGCTCAGGCTAGCCCACGGGGCTTCGACATCGAATTTATAGTGCTCAGCCAACGACTTGAGCATCTGGAAATAGTAGAAGTTACGCTTGTCCCAGCCGCGAATCGCGCCGCCAGCCAGCGACAGCTCCGGGTTCTGAATCACACGGTCTGGATCGAAATACTGCTGGACGCCCAGCCCGTCGCATGTCGGACATGCCCCCGCCGGGTTGTTGAACGAGAACAGGCGCGGTTCAAGCTCGCGCATACTGTAGCCGCAAATCGGGCAGGCAAAGTTCGCTGAGAAGAGCAGCTCTTCGGCTTTCGGGTCGTCCATGTCGGACACCACGGCGGTGCCGCCAGAGAGTTCGAGCGCTGTTTCAAAGGATTCGGCCAGACGTGTCGCCAGATCCTCGCGCACTTTGAAGCGGTCAATCACCACTTCGATGGTGTGTTTCTTCTGTAATTCCAGCTTCGGTGGATCAGACAGGTCACACACTTCACCGTCGATACGTGCACGGATGTAGCCCTGGCTTGCCAGGTTTTCCAGCGTTTTGGTGTGCTCGCCTTTACGCTCTTTAATGATTGGCGCGAGCAGCATCAGGCGTTTGCCTTCCGGCTGTGCCAGCACGTTATCAACCATCTGGCTCACGGTTTGTGCGGCCAGCGGCACGTCGTGATCCGGGCAGCGCGGCTCACCTACACGTGCAAACAGCAGGCGCAGGTAGTCATGAATTTCGGTAATCGTACCCACCGTTGAACGCGGGTTATGTGAAGTTGATTTCTGCTCAATAGAGATAGCAGGTGACAATCCTTCAATATGGTCAACGTCCGGTTTTTCCATTAACGAAAGGAACTGCCGGGCATAGGCAGAGAGCGATTCAACGTAACGACGCTGTCCTTCGGCGTATAAAGTGTCGAAAGCCAGTGAGGATTTGCCAGACCCCGAAAGCCCGGTCACGACGATGAGTTTGTCGCGAGGGATAATGAGGTTGATATTCTTGAGATTGTGGGTGCGGGCGCCCCGAACTTCGATCTTATCCATTCACCTTTCCCGGTAGAAACACTGTTTGCCTGGTTTGTTTGAAGGACAACCGGCTGTCAGAAACGGCTAATTATGACACAAATTGACCTGTTTGAATATACAGTATTGGAATGCATTTTCTGATTCGCTGTGTAACAATGTCGAGTTCGCGAGAGAAGTCTGGAACGTGCTACGCAACTATCAAAGTGGCGTATGGAAATGGTACACTCGCGCGTTTACACTATTAAGAAACGTATTCAGGAGACACGAACATGGCCAGCAGAGGCGTAAACAAGGTGATTCTCGTCGGTAATCTGGGCCAGGACCCGGAAGTAC
>Ga0153917_1001137_pt1 | contig 12183 bp, 10 predicted proteins | sample TSFL001MetaG_FD_104695 | JGI IMG/M metagenome (GOLD analysis project Ga0153917, IMG submission 104695) | Attine ant fungus gardens microbial communities from Florida, USA - TSFL001 MetaG | ecosystem: Host-associated > Fungi > Mycelium > Unclassified | place: USA: Florida, Paynes Creek Historic... | reverse complement strand
TACGCGCCCACGCTCCAGGCGGCTTCGCCCACGAAGCCCGGCGAGTGCTCGGCGATCACCTCCGGCGGATGGCAGCCGAACTCGCAGGTCACGCTCCAGCTGACCGACGCGAACGGCGCCCCCACGGGCCAGGCCGTCGTCGTGACGACCGACGCGAACGGCAACGTTCCCGCCGGCACGTGCGTGACGGTTCCCGCGGACGCCCCGCTGGGCGACTACACGGTGGTCGGCACCGACCCGAACGGCGCGAACGTCCAGGCTCCCCTCACGGTGAGCGACCAGGCGATCGCCCCGAGCATCTCGGTCACCTCGCCCGTCGCGGCGGGCAGCTCCACCACGGTCGTCTCGGGCGGCTGGGCGCCGAACGCGCCCGTCTCGTTCCAGCTCGTGAACGCCGTCGGCACCTCCGTCGGCGCCCCCGTGCAGGTGACGACCGACGCGAACGGCAACGCTCCCGTCGGCACGACGGTTCCCGTTCCCGCAGGCGAGCCGGCCGGCGACCACAAGGTCGTCGCGACCGACGCGCAGGGCAACTCGGTCGAGGACGCGCTCCTCGTCTACACGCCCGTGCTGCAGGCGCAGAACCCGACGGCCGTCGGCCAGTGCTCGGCGATCACGTCGGGCGGATGGCAGCCGAACTCGCAGGTCACGCTCCAGCTGACCGACGCGCAGGGCAACCCGGTCGGCGCTCCCGTCATCGCGACGGCTGACGCAGCCGGCAACCTGCCCGCCGACACGTGCGTGACGATCCCCGAGGGCACCGCCCCCGGTGACCACACGATCGTGGGCACCGACGGCAACGGCGGCAAGGCAGAGGCTCCGGTCTCCGTCTACGCCCCGTCGATCAGCGCGACCTCGCCGGTCTCGGCCGGCGGCGCGACCGAGGTCACCTCGGGCGGCTGGCTGGCGAACAGCCAGGTCACGCTGCAGCTGACGGACGCGAACGGCGCGCCCGCGGGCGCTCCGGTCGTCGTGACCACCGACGCGAACGGCGACGTCCCCGCCGGCACGACGCTCCCCGTCGCGGCCGACGCCGTCCCCGGCGCCTACCTCGTGGCAGGCACCGACGCCAACGGCGCCACCGTCAAGGCCCCGATCCAGGTGCTCGCCGCATCCGCCTCCCCGACGATCACCGCGACCTCGCCCGTCCAGGCCGGTCACACCACGGCGATCACCTCGGGCGGCTGGGCCGCGAACGCCGAGGTCTCGATCCAGCTGGTGAACCCGGCGGGCGGCCCGGTGGGCGCTCCCGTCGTCGTGACGGCCGACGCCCAGGGCGCCCTGCCCGCGGGCACGACCGTTCCGGTTCCGGCCGGCGCCGCCTCCGGCGCCTACCGCGTGATCGCCACGGCGACCGCGAGCGGTGCCACCGCCTCGGCCCCCGTGACGGTCTACGCCCCGTCGATCGCCGCCACCTCGCCCGTCACCGCGGGCGGCGCGACGGAGATCACCTCGGGCGGCTGGCTCGCGAACAGCCAGGTCGTGCTGCACCTGCAGGACGCCCAGGGCAACGTGCTCGGCACCGCCGTGACCGTGACGACCGACGCGAACGGCAACGTTCCCGCCGCGACCACGATCGCCGTCCCCGCGACGGCCGCCCCCGGCGCCTACACGGCTGTCGGCACCGACGAGCGCGGGGCCACGGTCTCCGCTCCCGTCGAGGTCGTCGCCGTCGGCACCGCCCCGGTCGTCCAGGCGACCTCGCCGATCCCGGCCGGACACTCGACGACCATCACGTCGAGCGGCTGGCTCGCGAACACGGCGGTCTCGTTCCAGCTCGTGGACGCGAACGGCAACCCCGTCGGCGCCCCCGTGGCCGTGACGACCGACGCGAACGGCGCGGTCGCGGCCGGCACGACGCTCGCGGTTCCCGCGAACGCCGCCGCCGGAACGTACCGGGTCGTCGGCACGGAGACCGGCGGACGCCAGGCCTCGGCTCCCGTCGCGGTCTACGCCCCGTCGATCAGCGCCGACTCGCCGGTTCCCGCCGGCACGTCGTCCGCGGTCGCCTCGGGCGGCTGGCTGCCGAACACGACGGTCGCGCTCCAGCTGACCGACGCGAACGGCAACCCCGTGGGCGTCTCGATGGACGTCACGACGGACGGCACGGGTCGCATCCCGGCCGGTGTCACGGTGCGGATCCCCGCCACCACGACGCCCGGCGTCTACGGCCTCACCGGCACGGACGCGAACGGCGCCACGGCGTCCACGCAGATCCAGGTGACCGCCGCGGTGGGCGCCGTCTGCGCCGACCCGAAGGTCACGGTGTCGCCGAACCGCGCCAAGGCCGGCGAGTCGGTCACCGTCACCGGAACGGGCTTCGCGGCCGGTTCCACGGCGACCGTGCAGCTGTACGACAAGAACGGCAACGCGCTGCTGAACCCGGCCCTCCAGGTCAAGGTCGGCAACGAGTGCGGCTTCTCGGTCAAGCTGACGGTTCCCGGCTCCGCCCAGCCCGGCGACCACACGGTCACCGTCACGGACGGCGACGGCAACAAGGCCAGCGCCAAGCTGACGGTCGGGGACTTCCTCGCCGTCACGGGCGCCGACCTCGGGCTCTACATCCCGGTGGGTCTCCTCCTGCTCCTCGCGGGCGCGGGCGCGTACGTCGTGCACCGTCGCAAGCAGCTGCACGGATAGGGAACCCTCCTCGGAGGTAGCTCCTGACACCGGACGGTGGCGGCTCGCTCGGCGGGCCGCCACCGTTCCGTTTCCGGGTCTCGGCCCCTTCGCGCACCGCGGAGGGGCCGAGACCCGGAAACTGGTTCACGGCATCCGGCGACGAGGAATGAGGACGAGAAGAGATGAGGACCATGCGACGACCACTCGCGGGAGCGCTCGCGCTGATCGGGGCGCTCGCGCTCGTCGCGTGCGCCGACGGCGGCGCGGGCGGCGGAGCCGCCGGAACCGGCGCGCCCGCGGGGACCCCGGCGGCCACGGCGGTCGCCGCGCTGGACTGCGGCGCCGGCCAGCAGATCGCGCAGACGCTCACGAGCGGCGCCACTTGGTCGATGTGCTGGTCGGTGGACCCGAAGCGCGGGCTCGAGCTCACCGGCATCCACATCGCCCCGCCCGGGGGAGCGCCCGTCAGCGTCATCGAGTCGCTCGCGATCTCGCAGCTCGAGGTGCCCTACGACACGGGCGAGCGCCTCACCGACGACATCACGAGCGCCGGCTTCGGCGGTCGGAGCATGAAGACGCTCGAGCCCGAGGCCTGCCTCGGCGACCGGCTCTCGGCGGCGATCCCGAACTTCGGCGACGGCAGCATCGGAGACAGCCCCGTGCGCGAGGTGCTGTGCTCCGAGCTCGTCGACGGCGGCATCTCGTACCACGCGAGCGGTCCGATCGCGCCCGCGGTCGCCCGCCGAACCGACTGGCAGCTCTCGACCGTCTCCCGCGTGGGCTGGTACGAGTACGTCACGCAGTACGTCTTCGGTGCGGACGGCTCGATCCGTGTGCGGCTGGGCGCCACCGGCGACCTCTCGCCCGTCGACTACGCCGACCCGGGCCACGGCTCCGCCGTCGGCCCGGGCGACTCCGCGCACGCCGCGAGCCACTCGCACGACGCCGTGTGGCGCGTGCACTGGGCGCTCGGCGGCCCTGGCGGCATGACCGCCGAGCAGTACGACGCCGACCCCACGGGCCAGACGGGCCCGAAGTCGCCAGTGCTGCAGGGGCGCACCACGCCGATCGACCGTCCCGCGACGGCCGAGTGGGCCGACCGGCGGTGGTGGCGGGTCGTCGCGCCCGGCGCGACGAACGCCGACGGGCATCCGATCTCGTACCAGATCGATCTCGAGCGCACCGACTCGTTCACCTTCGCCGACGATCACGGCCACAGCGGCGCCGGCTACGACGTGGCATTCACGAACGCCGACGACTGCCAGCTCTACGCCACCAAGAACCGCGGCGGATGCGGGACGGGCGTGCTCGACTTCGTCGACCGGGGCGCCGGGCAGCCGCTCGACGACGTCGTCTCCTGGGTGGCGGTGGGCTTCCACCACGTGCCGCGCGATGAGGAGCAGTCGCCCATGGAGCTGCACTGGCAGGGGTTCACGCTGCTGCCGCGCGACCTCACGGCGCAGCGCTTCGACGTGCCCGAGGGTCGCGAGGGCGTCAACGGCGTGCCCGGCCCGCAGTGGCAGGAGGATCCGGCCTCCTCCGGTGGCTGACGCCCCGCTCGTTCATCCATTTCCCGGTTTCGGCCCTTCTGCCACCTGCAGAAGGGCCGAAACCGGGAAATGACTGCGCGGTTCTGCGAATCACGGGCTGCGGGTGATCAACGAGCCGGGCGGCATCGGGCGGGACCGCATAGAATGTACCTACTATAGGAACAATCTACGAGGCGGGGGAAGCGATGACGACCATGACGAGTCGCGAGTTCAACCGGGACGTGTCGGCGGCGAAGCGGGCGGCCGAGCAGGGGCCGGTGATCATCACCGATCACGGACGGCGCTCGCACGTGCTGCTGACGGCGGCGGAGTTCGACCGGCTGATGGGGAAGGGCGAGCTGATGGGTGCGCGGCTGGTCATGCCCGACGGAGACGAGATCGAGTTGGAGCTGCCCGAGCGGGGCGTGTCGGCGAGGATCCTCGACCTGTGAAGTACCTGCTCGACACGAACGTCGTCAGCGACTCCAGGCGCCCCCGCGCGATCGCGGTTCTCGACTGGATCGCGACGCAGCCTGCATCGGATCTGGCGATCAGCGTGATCACGCTCTTGGAACTCGAATGGGGCGTGCGGCGGAAAGAACGCGCAGATCCGGTGGGCGGGCGGCCGCTGCGGCGATGGCTCGATGAGCAGGTCAGGCCCTCGTTCGACGGTCGAATCCTCGCCGTCGACGAGCGCGTCGCCCTCACCGCGGCCTCCTTCCACGTGCCCGATCCGATGCCGGAGATGGATGGACTCATCGCTGCGACGGCGTCTGCGCACGGGCTGACCCTCGTGACGCGGAATGTCCGCGACGTGGAGCACACCGGCGTCCGCATCCTCGACCCCTGGGAGCGCTGAGACACGCGCAACAGCCAGGAGAATACGGGAAGAGATCTCCGGATACGGGATCTGTCGGCGTATTCTCCTGGCTTTTGCGGCGGCACCCCCGCGTCGGGGCGCCTCCGCGCGCTACGACGAGCGCATGGCCTCGACGAGTCGCACCCGGGTGGCGATCGTGGCGGGGATGAGGCCCGAGACGAAGCCCACGAAGGCGCTCACGAACAGGCCGAAGAGCGCCGCATCCAGCGGGAACGGCGCCCGCTCGCCCGAGGGCGTCCCGCCGAACATGAGCCCGAGGTCGAGGTTCTGCAGGATGAGCGCCGCCACCGCGACGCCCGCCACCCCGGCGACCAGCGTGCCCACGAAGCTCTCCAGCAGCACCGTCAGGAACACCCGTGCCGCCGTCGCGCCGAAGCTGCGCCGGATGCCGATCTCGCGGATGCGCTGGCGCACCGTCACGACGCCGAGGTTGATGTAGCCCACGGCGCCGATCGCGAGCACGATCGACGAGACCGCGCCGATGAACACCGCCATCCCGGCGAAGGGGTCGGTGCCGGATGCGAGGTAGTCGGTGCGCTGCACGGTCACGGTGTAGCCCGTGCCCATGCTCGCCCGGAAGTCGCGGGCCAGGATCGACTTGAACTCCTCGCCCTGGTCGGTCGGCAGCCACACGCTGTACTGCGGGAACGAGCTCCCGGCGGTGCCGGCGATCTCCCGCAGCGACGAGAAGTCGTCGAAGAGCATGTATGCGGCCTGGCCGCCCGTCGAGAACAGCCCCTCGTCGTAGACGCCGACGACGACGGCGCGGCGCACGTCGGGCGTGAGCAGGTCGATCGTCGGGTGCGTCGCGAGCGGCGGCGAGCCGAGCCGCTCCCACGCCCGCTTGCTGATCACGACCGCCGGCGCCAGACGGTCGGCGTCGCCGGGCGCGAACCAGGAGCCCTCCGTGACGGGCACGCGGCGCATCTCGCCGTAGGCCTGGTCGACGGCCGTGACCCGCACGGGCGCGACGCCGTCGACGAACTGCGCCGACACCTGCCCCTCGCCGATGCGCGAGCCGTACGAGATGCCGTAGCGGTGCAGGATCGTCGAGAACGCCTCGTCGGCCGCCTGCACGCGGTCGCCCGCCGCGTCGCCGGCGACCTGCACCGTGAGCGTCGCGGGGCGGCCGCCGAAGCGGTCGTTCGCCGTGGTCGCGAAGGACTGCGTCGCCGAGCCGAAGCCCGCGACGAAGGTGATCGAGGCGACGGCGATGCCGATGCCGATGAGGCTCAGGGCGACGCGCATGCGGTGCACGCGCAGCTCCTGCCACGCATCCGTGAGCGCGGCGACGATGCTCGTGAACCAGCGCATCACGCCTCCGCTCGGGGGTCGACCGGCTCGGACGCGGCGGACGTCGAGGACGCCGCCGGCGGCGCGGATGCCGCCGGCGGCGGTCCCGTCGGCGGTGCGAAGGGGTTCCCGGCCGCGAACCGGCGCTGCGGTCCCGCGGCGTCCGGCGCCGTCGACCCCGCGCCGTCGCCGATGCGATCGGCGCCTGCACCCGCGCTCGCGGCGACCCCGACGAGCGCGCGCCCGTCGTCGTCGCCCGTGGGCACCGCATCCTCGCCCGGGTCGTCGTCAGCGAGGAGCCCTTCCCGCACGCGCACGACCCGGTCGGCGCGCCCCGCGATGAGCCGGTCGTGCGTGATCGTGACGATCGTCGCGCCCGTCTCGTGGGAGACGCGCTCGAGGAGGTCCATGATCGCCCCGCCCGTGTCGACGTCGAGCGCGCCCGTCGGCTCGTCGGCGAGGATCAGCTTGGGGGAGCGCACGAGCGCCCGCGCGATCGCCACGCGCTGCTGCTCGCCGCCGGAGAGCCGCGCGGGCTTCCAGCCGGCGCGCTCGCCGAGCCCCACGAGCTCGAGCGTCTCGCGCGCGATGCGCGAGCGCCGCCAGAACGACAGCCCGCTCTCGTACAGCAGCGGCATCTCGACGTTCTCCAGCGCCGTGCGCCCGGGCAGCAGGTTGAACTGCTGGAAGACGAAGCCGATCGAGCTGCCCCGCAGGCGGTCGCGGGCGCCGGCGCGCATGCGCAGCGCATCCTCGCCGTCGAACTCGACCGTCCCCTCGGTGGGCTTGTCGAGCAGGCCGATGATGTTGAGCAGCGTCGACTTGCCCGAGCCGGAGCGGCCGACGATCGAGACGCGCTCGCCGGCCTCCAGGTCGAGGTCGATGCCGCGCAGGATCTCGAGACTCGTGCCGTCCTCGCGCTTGAACGATCGGCGGATTCCGCGGGCGCTCAGCAGGCTCACGAGCCGAGGCCCTGCTGCGCGAAGCAGGCCGGGTCGACCGTGGCCGGGTCGAACTGCGCCGAGCCGTCCATGGGCGGGCACTCGAGCTGCTCGGGCGTGCCGGGCACGAACTCGAGGATGGTCTCGGTGCCGTCGAGCCCACTGCGCACCTCGACGAGCGTGCCGTCGGAGAGGCCGAGCTCGATCGTGCGCTCCTGCCTCGATCCGTCGGCCGCGACGACCGTGACGACGCCGTTCGTGCCGCCGCCCTTGACCGCGGTGGTGGGGATCGCGAGCACGTCGGCGGCCGTGCCGGCGTGGATCACGAGGGTCGCCTCGAGGCCCGGGAAGACCTTGACCTCGGCGGGCACGCGGCAGCGCACGCTCGTCGAGTCGCCGCCGACCGCGGAGGAGCCGCCGGCCGCCGCACCCCCGGCGCCCGCGCCGGCGGCCGCAGCCGCCCCAGCCGCGCCGCCGCCCGTCGCCCCCGAGGACGCGCCGGGCCCGAGGTTCGCGGCCGCACCCGAGCGGATGCGCAGGTCGGTGCACGTGAAGGGCGCGGGGCCGCCGTCGATCGTGACCTCGCCGTCCTTGGGCTCGCTCGCCAGACGGTAGAGCTGCGCCGGCGGGATGGTCGCGCTCACCCAGTAGGCGCTCGGCACGATCTGCACCAGGGTGTCGCCGATCTGCACGGGCTGGTCGTCGACGACGGGGAGCGAGGTCACGGTGCCCGAGGCGTCGGCGGAGACCTCGCGGTACGTCACCTCGGGATCCTGCTGACGCGGCACGCCGTCGGCGCCGACCACCGGGTCGCGCGGCTTCTCGCTGCGGATCTCGGCCACGATCTGGCCGAGCTCCACATGCCCGCCCTCGGCCACGTAGAGCTCGGAGATCGTGCCCTGCGCGGTCGACTTCGTGGACACCGTGTCGCCCTCGCGCACGGTCGCCTTCACCGTGATGTCGTTCGTGACGGTGGTGCGGGAGGCCTGGATCGTCGGCTCCACGACGCCGCCCGAGGGCAGCGCGTCGCTCTCCTTCGAGCCCCCGTCGGGGAAGAACGCGATCTTGACGAGCACGGCGATGACGACGACGACGAGCGCGGCTTTGAGCACGGGCCAGATGCGTTCTCTGAGGAGTTTCATGACGGTCCTAGCGGTGACGACGATCGGAGAGCACGGGGAGCGCCCGGTGTGCGGGCCGACGCGCGGGCGGCGGACGCCCGGCGGCGCCAGGGGTGCGCGGGCGAGCCTCGGCGAGCGCGCACGAGCGCGTGCGTCCACCGGCCCCGGTCCATGCAGCCTGCCGTTCCCCGAGCCCATCCGACCAGAGGGAAACCCGGAGCGCATCGTGCCGTGGGCCCGGATGGCCTGGGGCGGCTCGGCCGCACGGCCGATTTCCCGTGACGGAGCGGCACCCGGGTACCACGTGTGCCCGTCCCTTCCGGGGCGTACGCTTCGGCGCATGGCACTCGCGCGCGTTCCCGAGACGACCACCGAACGGCTCAAGGCGTTCACCGACGGCGTCGTCGCGATCGCCATGACCCTGCTCATCCTGCCGCTCATGGAGGGGGTGGGCGAGGCGGTGCACGAGCCCGGCATGACCACGCTGCGCTACGTCCAGGAGCACGGCGACCAGCTCTTCAGCTTCCTGCTGAGCTTCGTGCTCATCGCCATGTTCTGGATGAACCACCACCAGCTGTACGCCTCGATCGAGCACGCGACCCTTCCGCTCACCTGGCTCGCAGTCGCCTGGATGCTGACGATCGTGTGGATGCCGGTGCCGACGGCGCTGCTCGGCGAGCTCGACGTCGACGACGGGCAGAAGGTCGTCTACATCGGCAGCCTCATGGCGACGGCGATCGTGCAGCTGGCGACGCGCGCCTACGTGCTGCGGCACCGCGAGCTCTCGACCGCCGACCCCGAGGCGGTCTTCTCCGGCCTCGTGGCCGACGTGACCATGGTCGTGCTCTACCTGATCGCGCTCGTGACGGCGCTCGCGATCCCCGACGGCACCGGCTACTTCGCGATGTTCCTGCTCGTCCTCACGGGGCCCGTGCACGCCGTCGTCATGCGCGCGTGGCGCCGCCGCAGGGGAGCGGAGCCCAGCGGCGCGCCGGCGGGGGAGCAGGGCACTGGCGCGGCGGAGGTCCCCGCCGCGGACGACGCCTGAGCCGACGCGGCGGGCTGCTCGCCTGCGGCCTCCCCGCATCGCTCGGCGCCGTCGCGAACGTCGTTTCTCCGGAGCGCCGGCCGATGCCCGGAACGGGCGCCGGGACCACCGGGCCGGAGAGAACGAGCTAGGAGGCGGGCTCGAGCATGGCGCGGACGAGGGCGAGGGGCGCGCGGGAGGCGGCATCCACGTCCTCCGCGGAGGGCGCCTCGCCCCGCGTCCCGATCCAGGCGTCGACGGCGGCCACGACCGCGAAGGCCGAGTCGCCGAGCAGGTCCGCCGGCAGGTCGTCGCGCACCCGGCCCGCCCGCTGACCCGCGCGCAGTACGTCGGCGAGCCAGGCGCGCACGCGTGTCGCGAGCGCCGACTCGGGGCCCTCCGGGTCGGTCGCCGCGTCGCTCGTGAAGAAGAGGCGGACCAGCAGGCTCATCGACTCGTCCCGGCCGGCGCGGGCGAGGAGCTCGGCCACGAGGGTCTCGAGGTGCCGCCAGAACTCGGGCACCTCGAAGACGCGCGGGTCGACGCCCGTCCAGGAGCGGCGGAAATCGGTCGTGAGCGCGTCCAGCGTCTGCTCGTAGAGATCGGCCTTGCCGTCGACGAAGTGGTAGAAGGAGCTCTTGCTCAGCCCCGTGGCGCGGATGATGCGGTTGAGCGACGCCTGCTCGTAGCCGTACTCGGCGAACTCGCCAGCGGCCTCCGCGAGGAGGCGGGCGCGTCGCTCTGGGGTCATTCCGCGGGCTTCGGGCACCGCGCCAGCGTAGTGGACCGCGCGGTTCGCCCGTGTCGCGCGATGCGCTCGGCATCCACGGGGGCGGATGCCGAGCGCGAGGCGCTCGCGGATAACGGCGAAACACGTTCCCTGGCACCGGACGCGGCGGATGCCGGGATCGACGTGCGCGGCATCGGCTAGGCGCGGCCGGGGTCGCCGCGATCGCCACCGTCGTTCGGTTCCAGGCCCGGCCCGGCCTCGTGCTCGTGCTCGTGCTCGTGCGCCGCCCGGCGGCGCCCCTCCGTCTCGAGCCCGAGCACGCCGGTCTCGGCCTCGGGCTCGGCCGTGGCGACGCGCGCCCCGCGCAGCTGCGCGCCCGCGCCGGCGAGCACAACCAGCGCGATCCCGACGATCTGCAGCAGAGCCGGCGACTGGTGCAGCACGAGGATGCCGAGCAGCACGCCGAACGCGGGCTCGAGCGCCATGAGCGTGCCGAAGGCCGAGTGGGTCATGCGTCGCAGGGCGAGCATTTCGAGCCCGAAGGACAGCACGGGGGTGATCAGCCCGAGTCCCGCGGCCAGGAGCAGCACCTGCCAGTCGAGGCGTCCGACCGCCTGCGGTGCGCCGACGACGGTCGCGAGGATCGCCGCGATCGGGATCGTGATCGACAGCCCGCTCACGCCCGAGAATCGGTCGCCCACCCGCTGCGTGAGCAGGATGTAGACGCCCCAGCCGGTGCCGGCGATCACCGCGAAGCCGACGCCCAGCGGGTCGATCTCGCCGCGCCACGGCTCGGTGAGCAGCACGACGCCGGCGAGCGCGAGCACCGGCCAGACGAGCAGGCGCCGGTCGCGGCTGGTGAGCGCGGCGACCGTCAGCGGCCCCAGGAACTCGATCGCCACCGCCGTGCCGAGCGGGATGCGCGCGACGGCCGAGAGGAACGCGACCGTCATGACGCCCGTCGCGGCTCCGAGCCCGAGCAGGGGGAGCACGTCGACGCGGCGGATGCGGCGCAGCGGAGGCCGGGCGACGAGCACCAGGATGATGGCGCCCGCGCACAGCCGCAGCCAGGCCGTGCCGCCCGCGCCGACCTGCTCGATGAGCCCGACCGAGAGGGCGTTGCACAGCTGGATGAGCAGCATCGCCGCGACCGCCATGGTCCACGGCGGAACGGCGGCGCCGGACGGGCGCGCGGTCGTCGCGGGGGTCTCAGGCATCGCCGTGCTCCGCCCGGCTGGTCGCCCCGTCGGCGCCGACGCCCGGCTCGAAGACCGCGAGCGAGAACCGGGCGGGCGCGTCGTGCGGGTTGCGGTAGGCGTGGGGGACGTCGCCCGGGAAGGCCAGCGCGTCGCCGACGGCGAGCTCGTGGCGCGCGTCGTCGACCCCGACGACGATCGCGCCGTCGAGGACCTGCAGCAGCTCGCGGGTGCCCGCGGCGTGCGGCTCGCTCGACTGCACGTCCCCCGGGCCGAGGGACCACTCCCACAGCTCGACCACGTCGGGCGGCTCGGTGCCGGCGACGAGCACGCCGCGGCCGCCGTGCTCGCCGGTCCACAGCACCGCGCCCTCGCCGCGGCGGGTGACGCGGACGGGCTTGGGCGCGGGCGGCTCGACGAGGGCGGGCAGGCCCACGCCGAGCGCGTCGCTCAGCCGCAGCAGCGTGCCCACGCTCGGGTTGGTCGCGCCCTGCTCGACGTTCACGACCATCCGGCGGCTCACGCCCGCGGCGGCGGCGAGCCGGTCGAGCGTCCAGCCGCGGGCCTGGCGCTCCTGCTTCACCCGGGCGCCGATGGCGCGCGCGAGCGTCTCGGTCTCAGCATCCATGAGTGCATGATAGTGCACCATTGATGCAGTGATGTTGTCTCGAGGGCGGCGACCCCAGGCCGCCCGCGGCGAATACGGTCCGCGGTCGCGCAAAAGCCGGGAGAATGCGCGAACAGATCGCCCCATACGGGATCTGTTCGCGCATGTTCCCGGGTTCTGCGGCGCACGGCTCCGACAGAATGAACGCACCCGCCGGTTCGGCCCGCTGCTCGAGCG
>Ga0153917_1001133_pt1 | contig 12275 bp, 10 predicted proteins | sample TSFL001MetaG_FD_104695 | JGI IMG/M metagenome (GOLD analysis project Ga0153917, IMG submission 104695) | Attine ant fungus gardens microbial communities from Florida, USA - TSFL001 MetaG | ecosystem: Host-associated > Fungi > Mycelium > Unclassified | place: USA: Florida, Paynes Creek Historic... | reverse complement strand
GATGCCGAAGGCGTCGAACAGGGTTTCCATGTAGATCGGCAGGGCGAACTGGTCGTCCTGCTCGAGAATCGCCTCGACCAGCGCCTGGCCTTCGCCGGCACCGCCGGAGTTGAGTTCCAGCAGGCGGTCGCGGCCGGTGTGCAGCTCGGCTTCCAGGCGTTCGCGCTCGGTGCGGGCTTCGTCGACCAGCGCATCCCAGGCCTTGGCGTCACCGCCTTCGAGCAGCGGCAGCAGGCGTGGGCCGAACTGGTGCTGCAGGGCGTTACCGGTCGGGCAGGTGGCCAGGAAAGCGTTGAGGCCCTGCTGGTACCACTGGAACAGACGTTCTTGCGGGCTGTCCTGCAGGTAGGGGACATGCAGTTCGATGGTGTGCTTCTGGCCGATCCGGTCCAGACGGCCGATGCGCTGCTCGAGCAGGTCCGGGTGGGCTGGCAGGTCGAACATCACCAGATGGTGGGCGAACTGGAAGTTGCGGCCCTCGCTGCCGATTTCCGAGCAGATCAGCACCTGGGCGCCGAACTCTTCGTCGGCGAAGTAGGCCGCGGCGCGGTCGCGCTCGAGGATGCTCATGCCTTCATGGAACACCGTGGCCGGGATGCCGGAGCGCACGCGCAGGGCGTCTTCCAGGTCCATCGCGGTCTCGGCGTGGGCGCAGATCACCAGGACCTTGGTGCGCTTGAGCATCTTGAGGGTGTCGATCAGCCAGTCGACGCGGGGGTCGAAGCGCCACCAGCGCTCGTCTTCGCTGGTCTCGCCCTGGGCCTGGAAGGCAACCTCGGGATAGAGCTCGGCACGTTCGCCGCTCGGCAGGTCGCCGTATTGCTCGGGGTTGGCCAGCGGGTAGGGGTGCAGTTGGCGTTCCGGGAAGCCCTGGATCGCCGCACGGGTGTTACGGAACAGCACACGACCGGTGCCGTGGCGGTCGAGCAGCTCGCGGATCAGGCGTGCGCTGGCCTGGCTGTCGCCGTCACTGACCGCGCCCAGCAGGGCTTCGCCCTCGGCGCCGAGGAAGCCTTCGATGGTGGCATGGGCCTTGGGTGACAGGCGGCCTTCGTCGAGCAGTTCCTGGACGGCCTCGGCCACCGGGCGATAGTGCTCGCTTTCGGCGCGGAAGGCGGCCAGGTCATGGAAACGGTTGGGGTCGAGCAGGCGCAGGCGGGCGAAGTGGCTGTCCTGCCCCAGTTGCTCGGGGGTGGCGGTGAGCAGCAGCACGCCCGGGATCACCTGGGCCAGCTGTTCGACCAGCGTGTACTCGGCGCTGGCCTGTTCTTCGTGCCAGACCAGGTGGTGGGCTTCGTCGACCACCATCAGGTCCCAGCCGGCGGCGAACAGGGCGTCCTGGGCTTTTTCGTCGTCGACCAGCCATTCCAGCGCCACCAGGGCGAGCTGGGCATCTTCGAACGGGTTGCTGGCGTCGCTCTCGATGAAGCGCTCGGCGTCGAACAGTGCCACTTGCAGGTTGAAGCGCCGGCGCATCTCCACCAGCCATTGGTGCTGCAGGTTTTCCGGAACCAGGATCAGCACACGGCTGGCGCGACCGCAGAGCAACTGGCGATGGATCACCAGGCCTGCCTCGATGGTCTTGCCCAGGCCGACTTCGTCGGCAAGCAGGACCCGTGGCGCGATACGGTCGGCCACTTCGCGGGCAATGTGCAACTGGTGCGCGATCGGCTGCGCGCGGCAACCGCCCAGGCCCCAGAGGGTCGAGAGCATCTGTTTGCTGGTGTGTTGCAGGGTGTTGTAGCGCAGGGAGAACCACGACAGCGGGTCGATCTGCCCGGCGAACAGCCGGTCGCTGGCCAGGCGGAACTGGATGAAGTTGGACAGTTGGGTCTCTGGCAGGACACGCGGCTGGTTCTGGCCGTCGAGACCGTGATAGACCAACAGGCCGTCGGCGTCCTCGACCTCGCGCACGGTCAGCTTCCAGCCCTCGAAATGGGTGATCTGGTCGCCGGGCGAGAAGCGCACGCGGGTCAGCGGCGCATTGCGCAGGGAATACTGGCGGGTGTCGCCAGTGGCCGGGTAGAGCACGGTCAGCAGACGGCCATCCTGCGCCAGGATGGTTCCCAGGCCGAGCTCGGCTTCGCTGTCACTGATCCAGCGTTGCCCCGGTTGATACTGCTGCGCCATACTGCCTGAACTCCCGCGATGAAAAAGCCGGCTATGTTAACGGATAGGCCGGGTAGACCAAAGAGTCTAGCTGCTTCATCGACGAATACCGTCCCGCGACGAGGGTTCCACGCCACCATGCTTGCCGAGCGCCGCTGGTTGAATGCCTCCCTGGCCATGGGCAGCTTGCTGCTGCTGGCCGCCTGTGAACAGAAAAACTTCGAGACCTTGCCACCGATTCCGGCCGAACAGCTGGAAGTGCTGGGTGTGCAGACCCCGATCAAGAGCGTGCACTTCCGTGACCGTGACGGTGAGGGGCTGCTGGTGCTCAGCCGGATCGACGGCCAGGCCGTCGATGCCGAAACCGAGCAGGAGGTCGACAAGGTGGTGCTCAAGGCCACCCTGTATGGTCGCGGCGCGGAAGGTGACGCCTTCAAGCCCCGCTGGCAGATCGAACAGGAGACCAGCTGCCCCGGGCTGGACCTGGATGTGGACTTCTACACCGATGTCAGTGATGTCAGCGACCTGAACAAGGACGGCATCGCCGAACTGACCGTCGCCAGCCATGCCTTCTGTGGTGGGGGCATCGATCCCCACGACATTGCGATCGAGATGCGTGAAGGGCAGGCGTCCTACACCATCACCGGTCAGTCGCTGATCACCCCGGCCGGGGAGGAGCCGGTCGGCGGCGAGCGCGAGGACAGCGCCTCGCTGAAGCACGCCCCGCAAGTGCTGCGCGACCACATGGATGCGGTGTGGCAACAGGTCTACAAGCGCCCCTGGAGCGAAGCCAGCCCGCCTGCCGATGAACCGTCAGAGGACGATGTCGAGGTCGAGTGAGGCAAGGCTGCCCTATACTCCAGGCATCCTCGGGGCGAGACGCTGCACAATCCCGTGCCCAAGTGCTCAAGGCGGCTGACCACTGGCCGATACAGTGGTAACAGGAGACGACCCATGCTGCCGCCCATCATTCCGCTCAGTGCTGCGCCTGTGACTTCGCAACAGGATCCGGTCAAACCGACCCCGAACATTCCGCCGGTGGTTCCCGCGCAGCCCAGTTCCAGTGACGGCACCATCGACCTGCGTCACCAGCGCGATCCTCAGGAGCAGGCCCTGTTGCTGCGTGACGAGCAGCGCCGTCAGCAGCAGCGTCGGCAAAAGGGCCAGAACGAGCCGTTCAGCGCCGTTCCGGATGACGAGCTCAACGCCGACCACACCGTGCCGGTGGCGCCGCTGGGCGAGCGCACCCGTCAGGGATTGCTGGTGGACATCGAAGTCTGAGCTGGTCAGCGCCAGCGTCAGCCTTCATCATGCAAGCCTCTGCTGTCAGTCGAGCCTGCCATGAGTCAAGACAACCTGATCGATTTCGATGCCGAGCGCACCAAGCGCATCCATGACCTCAAGGAAAAGCGCCTGAACGAAGTGCGCCAAGCCTTCGAGCAGGCCATGCCGCTTGGCAAGCCCAAGAAGAAGCCCAAGGGCAAGCCGAAAAAACGCTGAAACTTGACGCATGTCAAACCTGCACCCGCCTCGCGTGCCCACCTCCAGGCACCATTGACGCCCGTCAATTTTTTCCTTCCCTGTATTCGTTACCTTGCACCCATCGGACAACGGCAAACGAAACGGGAGGCCGACATGTTCTTCGACAACGTGGTTATCGCCGGTGTGGTAACGGTCGGGTTGATGTTGGTGTTCTTTGCCGGTCTGGGCATTTTCATCTGGAAGGACTCGAACAAGCGCAAGTCGCGCTGATCCTTCCCGATTCACGGGCACGCAAGGCATTTGGGGCGACTTCGGTCGCCTATTTTTTTGCCTGTTTTTCACCTGTCTGATTGACTCCACTTTATCCTTGCGCCGTTGTCTATCTTTTATTCATTACCGCCCCCGCAAGGTCCGATTCGTGCCCATCACCTTCAAGGCCCTCTTCGCACCCAGCACGCTCGCCGTCAAGTTCGCCATCAAAACCCTGCTCGGTGGCGGCCTGGCATTGTGGCTGGCCATGCGGTGGGGGCTGGAGCAGCCCTCCTGGGCGCTGATGACTGCCTTCATCGTGGCCCAGCCGCTGTCGGGAATGGTGGTGCAGAAGGGCCTGGCGCGTCTGGCGGGGACTTTGGTGGGCACGTTCATGTCGGTGGTTTTCATCGGCCTGTTCGCCCAGGCGCCCTGGCTGTTCCTGCTCACCCTGGCACTGTGGTTGGCGCTGTGCACGGCAGCGTCCACCCAGTTGCGCAGTGCCTGGGCCTATTCATTCGTGCTGGCTGGCTACACCGTGGCGATCATCGCCTTGCCGGCGATCAGTCATCCCCTGCAAGTGTTCGACCAGGCCGTGGCGCGCTGCACCGAGATCTGCCTGGGCATCGTCTGTGCCACCGCTACCAGCGCCCTGCTCTGGCCGATGCGGGTCGAGCAGCAGCTCGCAGGCCAGGCCCGCCAGGCCTGGCAGAATGGCCTGCAGGCGTGCAGTGCCATGCTCGGCGGCGAAGACGAGGCGCGCAAAGGGTTGCTGGAAATCCTTGGTCGAATCGTCGCCATCGATGCCCAGCGCGAACACGCCTGGTTCGAAGGCAGCCGCGGCCGCCTGCGTGCCCGCGCCATCCGAGGGCTGAGCCAGAAGCTGATGGTGCTGCTGCGTATCTCTCGTTCGGTACGCCGTCAGTGGCGCCAGCTCGACGAGGCCGAGGCTGGTCGCCTGGCGCCCTGGCTGGAGGAGGTCCGTGCGCAACTGGTCGCGCCCGAGCCCGCGAGCCTGTTGCTGCTGCGCCAGCGCATCTGGGATGCGGCCCATGATGAGCAGATCAGCTCTGCCGAGCACTATTGCCTGGCGCGCCTGGCCTTGTTGCTGGATTTTGCAATGGCTGCGACCCAGGCCTTGCAGGACGTGGAGCAGGGCAGGGCACCGAAGGAGGTGTCCCAGAGCCTGGCGGCTCACCGGGATCTGCCGCTGGCGCTGCTGTTCGGCTCGCGCAGCGCCTTGGCGTTTCTGGCCATGAGCAGTTTCTGGCTGGCCACCGCGTGGCCGGCGGCGCCGGGCGGACTGGTGCTGACCTGCGTGGTCTGCAGCCTGTTCGCCAGTCGTGAGAACGGCGCGCAGATCGGCCTGAGCTTTTTGCGCGGGATTGTGCTGGCGATCCCGGTGGCGTTCCTGGTGGGGCAGATCCTCCTGCCCCAGTGGAGCAGCTTCGCGATGCTGTGCCTGGGCATGGGTGTGCCATTGTTCTTCGGTGCCCTCGGCATGGCCCATCCGCGCACGGGCGCCACGGCCACTTCCTATTGCCTGCACTTCATCGTATTGGTGGCGCCACTGAATTCCATGCATTTCGGCGTGGCGGCCATGCTCAACAGCGCCCAGGCCATGCTCATCGGTGTCGGCGCGGCAGTATTGGCTTTTCGCCTCCTGGTGCTACGTCATCCGGCCTGGCTCGGTCGACGCCTGCGCATGGCCACCCAGAATGATCTGGTGCGTCTGACCCGACGTGACTTGCGTGGCGCCGACAGCTGGTTCGGCGGGCGCATGGCCGACCGCCTGATGCAACTGGCGCGGCACGCCAGCGAGCTGCCGGAAGCCGAGCGCAAGCGTTGGGACGATGGTGTGCATGGCCTGGACATCGGCGATGAGCTGGTGCACCTGCGCATGTGCCTGGCCGTGGCCCAGGCTCCCTTGGGTGCTGCCGAGCGCCATTACCTGCAACAGTTGGAGGCGGTGCTCGCCAGCGGGCCGGCACCGGGGCGTGGCCAGCGCCTGGACACGGCCAGCGAGCAGTTCATCGAAGCCCTGCGCCGCCAACCGCCCAGCGACCCGCTGCGCCTGGCCATCGGTGCGGTGCTGCAGTTGCAGAAGAGCTGGGGCAAGTGGTGCCGCCGGCAGGAGGAAATCCATGGGCTTGCGTGAGTGGGCACTGGGCGGTGTGCTGCTCAGCCCGTTTCTGATCTATGTGCTGATGGCGCTGGCGCTCACCGGGCTGTTGCGCCTGGTGGTGCAGGCGACGCCATTGGGACGCTGGATCTGGCATGAGGCCTTGTTCGACGCGGCGTTGTTCGTTTGTATCCTGTCCCTGGTGGTGCATGTGCTGGGGCCTTTGTAAGGAGTGAAGTCCATGCGTACAGCCGTACGTACCCTGGTCACCTTGTGTGTGGTGGCGCTGGCGGTGTTCGCCGGTTACCGACTCTGGCAGTACTACATGCTCACACCCTGGACGCGTGACGCGCGGGTGCGCGCCGATGTGGTGGTCATCGCCCCGGATGTGTCCGGCTGGGTGCGTGAGCTGAACGTCCATGACAACCAGCAGGTCAAGGCGGGCGAGCTGCTCATGAGCATCGACCGCGAACGTTTCCAGGCGGCCTTCGACCAGGCCAGCGCCGTGGCCGAGACCCGCGCCCAGCAGCTGCGCCTGCGCGAGCGCGAGGCGGCGCGTCGCACCGCCCTGGGCCCTGAGGCCATCAGTGCCGAACTGCGCGAGAACGCCCAGATCAACGCGGCGATCGCCCGTGGCGAGCTGCACGAGGCCCAGGCGCAGTTGCAGGTGGCCAAGATCAACCTGGCCCGCAGCGAAGTGCGTGCTCCGCGCAGTGGGCATATCACCAACCTGCGCCTGGCCCAGGGCAACTACGTCAACATCGGGCAGCCGGTGATGGCCTTGGTGGACGATTCGACTTTCTATATCCAGGCCTACTTCGAGGAAACCAAGCTGCCGCGCATCCGCGTGGGCGATCCGGTCAAGGTCTGGCTGATGGGTGCCGGCGAATCGATGGATGGACACGTGGAAAGCATCAGCCGCGGTATCACCGACAGCAACAGCAACCCCGACAGCCAGTTGCTGCCGGAAGTCGAGCCGACCTTCAACTGGGTGCGCCTGGCCCAGCGCATCCCGGTGCGCATCCGCCTGGACCAGATCCCGGAGGGGATGAGCCTGAGCGCCGGCATGACAGCCAGCGTGCAGGTCCACGAGGCGAAGGCGCAGCGTTGAACGCCTGGCGCTGTTGCTGGCCCTGCATGTGGATGACCGGCTGAACATCGGCGAACGGCTGCGCATCTACCTGCGCCGCACCGACCTGCCGGAGATCGTCGCCGATCGCCGGTTGCGCCGAGGATGGGGCTACGATGCGCTGTGCTGGTTGCCACGCACCCGCAACAGTGCTTCGAACGCCGGGCGATCCAGCGGCTCGCTCAGGTAGTAGCCCTGGACTTCGTCGCAATGGTCCTTGCCCAGCAGCTTGAGTTGCTGTTCGGTCTCCACGCCTTCGGCGGTGACCGTCAGGCCCATGGCCCTTCCCAGGTTGATGATCGCCTGGACCACGGCGCGGTCGTCGCCGCTTGGGTTGCCTAGGCCTGCGATGAAGCGCTTGTCGATCTTGATGCTGTCGAACGGGTAGGTCCGCAGGTAGCCCAGGGAGGAATACCCGGTACCGAAGTCGTCCATGTTCAGGCGTACGCCGAGTTCCTTGAGGTCGAGCATGGTGCCCAGGGCGCCTTCGATATCGTTGAGCATCACGTTCTCGGTGATTTCCAGCTCCAGGCGCTGGGCGGGGAACCCGGTTTCCAGGAGGATTGCACGGACATCGCTCACCACATCGCTGCGCGAGAACTGCGCCGGAGAGAGGTTCACCGAGACCAGCAGTTCCTCTGGCCATTGGCGTGCGCTCTGGCAGGCCTCGCGCAGCACCCACCGACCGAGGGGGACAATGAGGTCGCTTTGTTCGGCCAGGGGGATGAAGGTGTCCGGGGCAAGCAGGCCTTCCTGGGGATGCTGCCAGCGCAGGAGGGCTTCGACCGAGACGATCTTGAGGTCATGGAGGCGATAGCGCGGTTGGTAGTGAAGCACGAATTCCTCGTGCTTGAGGGCATGGCGCAGGTCGTTCTCCAGTTGCCGGCGATACTGGATCTGCTGGTTCATCTGCGCGCTGAAATAACGCCAGGTGTGCTTGCCCTCGGCCTTGGCCTGGTACAGGGCGATGTCGGCACAGCGGATCAGTTCGCCTGCATCGAAGCCCTGGGCCCGGCTCTGGGCAATGCCGAGGCTGGCGCCAATGTGCAGTTGCTGCTCTTCGAAGACGATCGGTTGTTGCAACAGCTCGATCAGGCGTGCACAGAAACGGTCGACCTCGCTGTGGTTGTCCAGGCCGCTTAGCACCAGCACGAACTCGTCCCCACCCAGCCGTGCGACCAGATCCCCTTCGCGGGTGGTGTCACGCAGGCGTCCGGCGACTTCCAGCAGGACAGCGTCGCCAGCGGCATGGCCAAGGGCGTCGTTGATGGGCTTGAAGTTGTCCAGGTCCAGAAGCAACAGGGTCAGTGGCGGTGCCTCGCTGCCTCGCAGCAAGGCGTGCTCCAGATGTCGGGCGAGTTTGTTGCGGTTGGCAAGGCCGGTGAGGGCATCGTGCAGCGACAGGTGCTGGATGCGGGCATGGGCGGCCACTTCGTCGGTGATGTCGCTGGCTGTGCCGCGAAAGCCGCTGTGCTTGCCGTCGAACAGAATGGGCCGGGCCGAGATCCGGCAATAGCGGTTTTGGCCGCTAGGGTCCCGGTAGGCGCAGCGCAGGTTGGCCAATTGCTGTGGATCGGCCTGGGCCTGGCCGTCGAGCCAGGAAGCCAGGGGCGTGGTGTCGCAGGCCAGCAACTGGTTCAGCGGCTGGCCGAGCCAGTCTTCGATCCGGTATCCGGTAACCCGCACGAAGCGTTGGGAAAGGTAGGTCAGGCGCTGGAAGCGGTCGGTTTCCCAGATCCAGTCGGAAGCCGCCTCGGCAACGGCGCGAAAACGCTGCTCGCTGGCTTCCAGGGCGCGGTTGCTCTGTTGCAGGCGCTGCAGGCTGAGCTCGACGGCGCGCGAGCCCCGCAGCACCTGGCGAAACAGGTAGAGCATCACCAGGCCGAGTACCAGCAATGCGCCAAGCAGTGGCGGCAGCACTGCCCAGAGCAGTTGTCTACCTGGCTGCGGGCTGTCCCAGGCCAGGCGATAGCCGATATCGCCCAGGGCGATGCGAGGCTGACCGCGGGCGTCAACGGTACTCTTTTCAAGATGCAAGTGGGGCAGGCCTGCGCTTTTGCCCAGTTGGGTCAGTTTGGCCTCGGTCAGTTTGTCGATGAACAGCATCACCGGAGCCTGGGCGACATCGCGTTGCATCACGTCCTTGTCCGGTCGCACGGCGGCGGCGCTGAGCACGGCGGGTGAGCCCTCGAGCAACACGAAGTGGGTCACCTGCTCACGGGCGGGGGCGGCTTCGCGAGCTTCGGCGATGATCGGCGCCAGGGGCGCATTGATGAAGGTGCTGGCCGGTGAGCCGGTGGGCTTGCCCTCGAACAAGGCATAGGTGGTGCGCCCATCCTCGACCACGAAGACGCCTTCGTAGCCGCTGGCGGTGTACAGCGAGTCGCCCACGTTCTTTTCTTCATAGGCCCATTGCCAGTCGACCTGTCCGGCCAGGTGTTGGTAAGCGGCGTCCCACACCGCGTAGCTGGACAGGAACTGGCGCGAGGCCAGCAGCCGTTGCTCGAGGGCCTGTGTGGCCTGGAGGGTGCCGCGCTCCAGCTCCTGGCGATCGAGGATGCGTGCGATGTTGAACAAAGCGCCCAAGGCGACCAATGCGGCGAGGATGAACAGCAGGGAGAAACCACCGATCAGGCGACGAACCTGCAAACGCGGAGCGGGGCTGCTGGGCGAAGAGTCGACATGCCTGTCCATGCGCGGGAGCTCCTTGATGAACTGCATCCCCATGCACCGAGGCCCTGAGGGCAGGTTCAGTCAGGATAGGCCAGCTTGGGCGTGGCAGCCCCGTCTTGGGCGAAATTCACCTGGTCACGACCTTGGTGCTTGGCGGCGTAGAGCGCCTTGTCAGCTTCCTCCAGCCACTGCTCGGGTGACTTGAGCCCGGCATGGAACGGCGCCAGACCGATGCTAAGGGTGATGTGCAGTTCCGGCAGTCGCGGGTTGCGGTAGGCGCCGACGCACTCGCGCAGGCGCTCCATGGCGTGACAGGCCTGGGCCTGGTCGGTGTCAGGAAGGATGACGCAGAACTCGTCGCCACCGTAGCGCCCCGCCAGGTCGTGTTCGCGCAGGGTTCGCCTGATCTCCTGGCTCAACTGGCGCAGCACACAATCACCGACCACGTGGCCAAAGGTATCGTTGATGGCCTTGAAGTGATCGATGTCGATCAGTGCGACCACGGCGCTGGCCTGATGCTGGCGACAGGCTTGGAACCTGAGCAGCAGCAGGTCTTTCCAGGAGCCGTGATTGAGCAGGCTGGTCAGGCTGTCGGTGCGGCTCAGTTCGCTGAGGCGACGCTTGTGCTCGGCCAGTTTGATCGCCAGCCGGTAGCACACCCAGCCCAGGGCCAGTGGATAGAGGGTCAACATCGGCAGGCAGGCATAGACTTGGAGTGGCGTGGCAAGCAATTGCAAAGCTGGCCCGAGCACTGCCATGGCCAGCAGCATCCCCGCCAGTTGCGCCAGCAGGCCTCGCCAGACCATGCGTCTACCGCCGGCGGCGACGTTGTTCATGGTCATCATCGACAGGATGGTGACGCTGGGCAGCGGATTGAAATGAAAGGCGCCTGTCCAGAAACCGCCCATCAACGAATCCAGCAGCAGGTTGCGTTGTTCGGCCACATAGGGCGTGGTGGAGCGCAATGCCCAGAAATAGGCCAGATGGGGCCAGACCAGGCCATTGAACAACAGCAAGGCCCACAGCCAGACGGCAGGCTGCAAAGGGGCGAGGGCAGCCATGACGCTGAACATGCCAATACCCAGCCCGATGATACGGGGCAGGTAGATGCGCCTGACGAATGAGAGTCCCTTGCCGCTTTTATTGTCGTTCATGGCTGGTTGTTCTGTTGTGTTGCACCGTTTATCGCATAAGTCGCATGAATATTGTTCAACAATATTTCATCAATGAAAAATGGCCTTACAAGCCAATTCACGGTTGATCCAATCACTGTGGGGTAACATGAACATCTTCCTCTTGATCGGAGTGTTTCTGCTCATGCTGCCTCTGGAAGCTTCCGCCGGCGAGCCGGCACCACACCGGGATGGACGTTTTCACAACCAGGCCGTCCTGCCTCAGGACGGTGCCCTGAAAAAGCTGCGTATCGGCTTGAAGTACCTGTTTCTGCGCAAGCCGCCCGAGACGCGCCCGGCGACGCCCATCAGCATGCAGCCCATGACCCGACAGCAGGTGCTCGATGCGCCAGACCACAGTCTCTGGCGCCTGGGGCATTCGACAGTGCTGCTCAAGTTGCGTGGGCGCTTCTTTATTACCGACCCGGTGTTCGCCGAGCGTGCGTCTCCCGTGCAATGGGCGGGTCCAATGCGTTTCCATGCACCGCCGCTGAGCCTGGCGGAGTTGCCGCCGTTGGCGGCGGTCGTTCTGTCCCATGACCATTTCGATCATCTCGACGAACAAGCGATTCGCCAGCTGGCCCCGAGGACCGGGCTGTTTCTCGCGCCGTTGGGAGTAGGGGATGTGCTGGTCGGCTGGGGCGTGCCCTCGGCCAAGGTGCGACAGCTGGACTGGTGGCAAGAGACCGAAGTCGAAGGCGTACGGTTCGCGGCAACTCCCGCACAGCACTTTTCGGGGCGGGGGCTGTTCGACAGCAATCGCACGCTTTGGGCGTCCTGGGTTGTAATAGATGAAGGGCTGCGGCTGTTCTTCAGTGGCGACACGGGTTATTTCGACGGCTTTCGACAGATTGGCGAGCGATACGGGCCGTTCGATGTGACCTTGATTGAAACCGGTGCCTACAACCTGGCCTGGCCCAATGTCCATATGCAGCCTGAACAAAGCCTGCAGGCGCATCTCGATCTGCGCGGACGCTGGCTGTTGCCTATCCATAATGGCACCTTCGATTTGTCCATCCATGGATGGCAGGAACCGTTCGAGCGCATTCTCGCCCTGGCTTCGCAGGCTCAGGTGCGCTTGTGTACGCCGCAGATGGGGGAGCGGGTCAGCCTGGACTCGCCACATGAAGGACAGAACTGGTGGCAACCACGCCCTGTTCGTCAGCGAGGCAGAACGGTCGAACGTGAGGTGGTGACGCGTTGATTACGTTATTTTGAAGTTTTTTGAAAATAACGGTTGACGTGTGGTTTCAGGGGCCTATAATGCGCCCCACTTCCGACGCAGTCGAAACACAAAACTCCTTGAGAATCAAAGAGTTGAACGTTTCAGGTAGTCTCG
>Ga0153917_1001131_pt1 | contig 12305 bp, 11 predicted proteins | sample TSFL001MetaG_FD_104695 | JGI IMG/M metagenome (GOLD analysis project Ga0153917, IMG submission 104695) | Attine ant fungus gardens microbial communities from Florida, USA - TSFL001 MetaG | ecosystem: Host-associated > Fungi > Mycelium > Unclassified | place: USA: Florida, Paynes Creek Historic... | reverse complement strand
GCCGCCTGGTCAATGTTCTGGCACACGCCGGTGGCGATTTCGAGCATGCTTTCGGTGATGTCGTGTTTGACTTCGCCGCCTTTGATGTCGTCTTTGACGGCGGCGATGAGGGCAGAGGAGTCCTGGCTCAGATCGTAGCCCGGCGGGTTAACCACCTGCAGTTCGAGTTCGATGCCGAGGGTGAACGGTTCAGAGGATTTGAAATCAGGTAAAGGCATGGCGCACTCCGTTGTCTGTGAATGTTGAGTATAGACAACGGGTGTGGCGCGCTCGTCTCAGGGTGGTATAACTGATAGCAGGCTTAGCAAAAGGGGAGTGACTCATGTCTGACCATCCAACCATTGCGCTGATTGGTCCCGGTGCGATTGGCACCACCATTGCCGCGGTGTTGCATGACGCGGGCCGCACGCCGCTGCTGTGCGGACGCACCGCGCATCCTGAGCTGCGTTTGCGCTACGACGAGGGTGAAACGGTGGTGCCTGGGCCGGTATTCACCGATCCGTCCGTCATTACTCGCCCCGCAGCTCTTGTTTTTGTGGCGGTAAAAACGACGCAAAATTCCGACAGCGCCGGGTGGCTGCGCGCGCTGTGCGATGAAAATACCGTGGTCTGCGCGCTGCAAAACGGCGTAGAGCAGAAGGCGCAGCTTGAGCCTTTGGTCAGTGGCGCAATGGTGCTGCCGTCGGTGGTCTGGTTCCCGGCGCAGCGCGAGCCGGATGCCTCCGTCTGGCTGCGCGCCAAACCGCGCCTGACGCTGCCGGACGTGCCCCAGGCGCAGCGGGTGGTCGAAGCGCTTCGTGATACGCGCTGCGCGGTTGAGCTCTCGGAAGATTTCCCCACCGTCGCCTGGCGCAAGCTGCTGCAAAACGCGGTCGCCGGGCTGATGGTGCTGGCCAACCGCCGCGCCGGGATGTTCAGGCGCGAGGATATCAGCGAGCTGGCCCTGGCCTACCTGCGCGAAGGGCTGACCGTCGCCCGCGCTGAGGGGGCGAAGCTGAACGATGACGTGGCGCAGGAGATCCTGGCGAACTTCCAGCGTGCACCCGAGGACCTGGGCACGTCGATCCTCGCCGATCGTCAGGCGGATCGCCCGATGGAGTGGGATATCCGCAACGGCGTTATCCAGCGCTACGGCCGCAGGCACGGCATTGCGGTGCCGATTAGCGACGTGGTGGTGCCGCTGCTGGCGGCGGGGAGCGAGGGGCCGGGTTAACGGCCGCTGTTTTTCCGTTCGGCGAGGGCTAGCGTGAGGCAATAATCTGGGGATAGTCAGCCTTAAACACATATGCGAAACTTACCGCTTCTGAAAAAATGTGGTGGGACCCGCTCAATGTCAGAACCAACTTCGCAGTGCCTTTTCAGTGAAGGACTGATCGCTTTTCCTGAAGGTTATCAGGATCGTACCGTCAACGTATTCGCGCTGCCCGCTGCGGATGCGCCAGCGTTCAACATCTCCCGCGATGCCCTCAACCCCGGCGAAGCGCTTGCCGCGTATATCGATCGCCAGCTCGCCCTGATGGAAAAACACATCAAGGGCTGGAAGCAGGGGGAGCGCAGCGCCGCTACCCTGGGCGACGGCCTTTTGCAGGGTGAAACCGTCCATGCGAGCTACCTGCGCGACGGAAAACGCATCTGGCAGCAGCAGGCCGTATTTAACGTCGACAACGATAAAATTCTGGTGTTCACCATGACCTGCACCCGCGCGCCGGGCGATGCCGACCGCGCGCTGTTTGGCGATCTTCTCAGGAGCTTCCGCTTCCACCATTAACTTCAGGGACCGTTGTTATGTTTGAAGCTGCACGCGTTGGTGATGATATCGGCCACTCCGGTGCGCTGGCCGGGATGATTGCCGGAACGATTGTCGGTGGCCTGATTGCCGCCGCCGGGGGCATTCTGGCGGGGGCCATGTTTATTGCCGGACTCGGCGCATCCTGCCTTGGCGTGGGCGTCCTGCTCGTCGGCGCCAGCCTGGCCGTGGGGTACTACACCGGGGAGCTGGCGACCGCCGCCCGGGACAGCATCGCGGACGCCGGGGCATCCAGCATGACGAAGAAAGGCGTCATCACCTCCGGCTCGCCCAATGTGTTTATCAACGGTAAACCCGCCGCCATGGCCACGGACAGCGCGGTAAAGTGCTCTGACGACGGCTCGCAGCAGATGGCCGAAGGCTCCTCGCGTGTTTCCATTAACGGCCTGCCTGCGGCCCGCATCGGGGATCGCACCACCTGCGACGCCAAGGTGATGACCGGTTCGGACAACGTCATTATCGGCGGCGATCCGCAGCAAACCCTGCCCATTCAGTCTGAAGTCCCCGAGTGGCTGTATAAAGTCTCCGATCTTACCCTGCTGTTCGCCGGGTTGATTGGCGGGTGGGGCGGTGCCGCCGGCAAAGTCGGGGCGATCTCTAAGCTGCTGGGGAAAATCCCCGGGATCAACAAGCTGGCCCGTATCGCCTGCCGCGCCGGCACGCTGATGACCGGCGTGGCCGCCGCGGGGATCATCGCCCGCCCGGTGGATATCGTCAGCGGACAGAAGTTTCTCAGCGGGGATGATGAGCTGGACTTCATCCTGCCTTCCCGTCTTCCTGTGCGCTGGCAGCGCTACTGGCGCAGCGGCAACCCCGGCGACAGCGTGCTGGGCCGCGGCTGGAGCCTGTTCTGGGAAAGCCGCCTGGAGCCTTATCAGGACGGCCTGGCGTGGCGCGCTCCGTCCGGCGATTACGTTGCCTTCCCGAAGGTCCCGAAAGGGATGCGCACCTACTGTGAAAGCGAAAAGAACTGGCTTGAACACCACCAGGACGACAGCTGGTCGGTGTATGACGTCAGCGGCGAGCGCTGGCACTATGCGCCGCTGCGGGATGATGCTCCGTCGCTGCTTCAGCGCATCTCTGAACCCTGCGGCAACGCTATCCTCTTCGAGTGGAATGCGGATAATACCCTGCATGCCCTGACCGACAGCGCGGGCCAGCGCGTGGTCTGCCGCTACGACCGCGACAGGCTCGTCGGCGCCTGGCTGGATGACGAGATCTGCCTGGTCAGTTACGCTTATGATGAACAGCGCCAGCTGGTCAGTGTGACCGGCCGGGGCGGTAGCGTGCGCCGACGCTTCCGCTGGCAGGACGGGCTGATGAGTGCCCATGAGGATGCCAACGGCCTGCTGAGCGAATACCGCTGGCGGGAGATTGACGGCCTGCCGCGCGTGGTCGGCTTCCGCCACAGCGGCGGAGAACAGCTGACGTTCGAATACGATTTTGATAACGGCACCCGCCGTGCGACCCGCGAAGACGGCGCGCAGGCGCACTGGCTGTTGGATGACGATGACAACGTCGCGCGCTTCACGGATTACGACGGTCGCCAGACGACCTTTGTCTACCGCGACGGCGAGCTCTGCGACGTCATCCTGCCCGGCGGGGCGATGCGCCGCAGCACGTGGGACAAATACGGCCGCATGACCAGCGAGACGGACCCGGCGGGCCGCCGCACGGAGTATCACTGGTATCGTCTGACCGACCGCATCACCCGCACGGTGTACCCGGACGGCACCTCATCGCAGGCCAGGTACGATCTTCGCGGTCGCCTGCTCTCAGAGACGGATCCGGCCGATAGCACCACCGCGTATCGCTATCCCGATGATGAAGAAAACCTGCTGGAGAGCATCACCGACGCCACGGGCGGCGTGGTGCGCCTGGTCTGGAACCACCAGGGGCTGCTGACGCAGCGCACCGACTGCTCCGGCAGCGTGACCCGCTTCACCTACGACCGCTTCGGGCAGCTGGTTGCCAGCGAGGATGCGGAAGGGAACATCACGCGCCGGGAGTGGAACAACGCCGGGCTGCTGAGCGCCGTGATCCACCCGGACGGCAGCCGCGAGTCGCTGGTGTGGAACGAACGCGGCCAGCTCACGGGCTGGCGCGACCCGCTGGAAAGCGAGGTGAACTGGACCTATAACGCTCTCGGCCTCCCGGTCAGCCTTACCGACCGTATTGGCCGCGTGCGCCAGTGGCGCTACGACCCGCGCGGTAACCTGCTGCGACTCGATAACGGCAACGGGGCGGAATACCGTTTCACTTACGACGCCGTGGGCCGACCGCTCAGCGAAACGCGCCCGGACGAGACCGTACGCCATATGGAATGGGACGCGCGAGGGTTCCTCTGCGCGCTCGAAGAAAACGGCCGGCCTGCCGCCGACGGCGGTATCGCCCGTCGGGTCCAGCAGTTTAGCTATGACGACAGCGGCCTGCTGATCGGGCGTACTCAGCGCCACGCGGAGTACCGCTACTTCCGCGACCTGAGCGGCCAGATCGCCCGCATCCGCCGCACGCCGACGGCCGAAGGCGTTGCCCTGGGTATCGAAAGCGATGAGATCGCTTACCGGCACGACGCCGCCGGGCGCGTGCTGAGCGAGTCCGGTATTAACGGTGAGGTAAGCTACGAATGGGATGCCCTGAGCAACCTGACCGGCCTGACGCTGCCCGGCGAGCAAAAGCTGGCCTGGCTGCACTACGGCTCCGGCCACGTCAGCGCCATCCGCTTCGGTCAGCAGCTGGTGACCGAGTTCACCCGCGACCGCCTGCACCGTGAAGTTCACCGCACCCAGGGCGCGCGCGAGCAGTTCCGTCAGTATGACAGCCTCGGCAGACGCACCCTGCAGCGCAGCGAATTGAGCACGGACGTGACCCTGCCGGAGCAGGCGATACTGGAACGCCTGTATCGCTATACCGCGCGCGGTGAGCTTTCCGGCGTCAGCGACACCCTGCGCGGTGAGGTTGACTACGGCTACGACGCCGAAGGGCGCCTGCTGAAGCACTACGAGGCCCGACAGGGGCACAGCCGCGCGCAGTTCAGCTATGACGCCGCGGATAACCTCGCCGCCAGTGACGATGCGGTACCGGTCACGGATAACCGCCTGCAGCACTGGCAGGCGCTGTTCATGAAATACGATCACTGGGGCAACCTGGTCAGCCGCCGCAACGGGCTGTATGAACAGCATTATGCATATGACGCCGAGAACCGTCTGGTGTCCGCCCGGGGAACCGGGCCGGAAGGGCGGTTTGAGGCGCGCTATCACTACGACGCGCTGGGCCGCCGCACGCGCAAAATCGTCACCACGACGCACGGCACCACCGACACCCGCTTCCTGTGGCAGGGCTACCGCCTGCTGCAGGAGCAGCAGGAGAGCGGGCTGTGCAGCACCTATGTATATGACCCGAATGAAGCCTGGAGCCCGCTGGCGCGGGTGGATCATCTTCGTGGCCAGAGCAGCGGTGAGATTTACTGGTTCAACACCGACCTGAACGGCGCGCCGCTGGAGGTGACCGACGAGCGCGGCGCGGTACGCTGGAGCGGCCAGTACGGCAGCTTTGGCGAGGTGCGCCATCAGAGCGAAGGGTTCTCACGGATTGTGAATCGCACGGCGATGGCGCACCAGCCGCTTCGCTATGCAGGGCAGTACGCTGACGGTGAAACGGGGCTGCATTATAACCTGTTCCGCTACTACGACCCGCAGGTCGGGCGGTTTATTGTGCAGGATCCGATTGGGTTGAATGGTGGGTGGAACCTTTATCAGTATGCGCCGAATCCGCTGGGGTGGATTGATCCGCTGGGTTTAATAAACGAATTTGGAATCGCAGGCTATGGAAGCCCCGTCCATGCAAAAGACGGTTTAACTGCACATGAGTTATTACAAAATGCTTGGCTAAGAAATAATGGCATAATAAAAGGTAGAATGTCTGGTATTGCAACTACCAACCCAGCGATAGCTTTGCAAGAAAACGCTATGCATAAAACCATATCCAAATTACAGGCCAAGTATGGATTGCATAATCCTAATGTACTAAAAAACCAGTCCGCATTGCAGAATATCAACAGGAATACTGCAGTTACTCGAAGAGGTATTTACGAAGACTTGGTGAATAACAGAGGTTGGGAACGTCAAAACGCTAAGAAATTTGCCACTGAAACGGCAATGAAACTTAGAGAAGAGTCTATTGGGTTTGCCAGAAAAAATGGGTTGACAAAATGTTAAAATCTAATCTTATCGCTAAAATAAGTACCCTGCCTGATGGTAATGTCATTGGGCGGATTGGTGGAAATATCCCTGAATACTTTTTAGATAAACTAGGTGATATTCAGGGGCATAAGTTTTATTTGACAGTTCAGAATCCTGATGATGGACATGAGTATATTACGATACTTATTCCTGAAGGATATGATGATATGATTGATAACAATATCTACCCCAATTGTTCAGTAAAAGTTTTTACGCATACGTTTTCTGATGAAAGCAATAATGATGCATTTACGATAAAACACATTAATAAGGCAGTTATTGTTGGGTATGATAAGGTTGAAAGTGAAGAGTTTGATTTTATCACTAAAACCAAAGAAGCAAGGTTAATACAATCGGAAGATTATTATTTTGATGCTTTGCAGAAGGATGGTTATGAATTTTTCATGCAGATAGATGAAGATTATTATCCAGATGCATTGCTTGATGGTGATTACATCTTTGGTTACGGTGCTTTGTATTTGTATAAAAACATATCTGGCGGGAATATCATAGCTGGTTTTTGGCAGTACTCGTAAAATTAAGTAATCAATACAAGCCGGATTAATACTAATTATTTCCGGCTTATATAATACAGATGGTGTATTTATTCAGAATGCATTTACTTTCTTATTTTTTAATTGCTTTTGTAAAATTTTTTCTAATTTAATTAGTTATTATTGAGGGCTATATTTATGGATGCGTCTGATACTGTTGTGAATGAGATTGAAAAAGCATTAAAACAACTTATTGTCATTTGCAATAAATACTCGCTGTCAGGGAGTTTCAGCACCGTCAATGATCTGGACAATGCATTCCCGTCCAACTTACCTCGTTCAACAGATGTTGATTACTTATATAAAAATTATAATCCTGAAAAGTTAAAAATTGAAACAGGCTTCACGCCTATTAAAATTCATTCTGTTAGTGAACTCTCGAAGGCTCAAAATGGTTATGAATACTTACCAGACAATTACCTTGTTATTGGTGATGATTTAGGTGGTGGTAAACCTATAATTGCGGTTGTCGATGAAGGGAATACCCCTGTTTATGCAAGTTATGATGTAATTGAACCATTTAAAATAGCTGGTAGTCTCTCTGGATTTATATTTTCATTAGCTGAGCTTATTGATTTGGTATATGGCCAATATGATATCTTTGATATAGCAGATGATAATGACGAAGTAAAAGATGATTTTATTGATGAGTTGCGGAAAAGAATTGTGACTCTTATCGGTAATGAAAATTTCGATGCATTCTATGATTATTTTTATGGCTAGGATACATGTTTTTTTATTTAGATAAATGAATGAAATATGCCGGAAACTATTAAGTTCCGGCTTTAATTAATACAAACAATTTTTCCACAACAGAGGTTGAGTATCTAAGATCAAGAAGTCATGATCTTAACAAGGAGAGTTTATGCCTATTTCATGCGGTAAACCTGCAAATAAAGATGAAATTAAGCTTATGGAGGAAAAATTCAAAGTCAGTTTACCTGAAGATTATAAAGAATTCCCCAGGTTGAAAAATGGCTTTGTTGTAAAATCTCCGGATTTCTGTGAGCTGGAGTACGAAGGTGTCGATGAAGGATTTATCGCTTTTTATGCCCTTTTTGGAATAAACATGAAAAGTCCAAACCACGACATTTTTCGTCAAAATGAAATTTTTTTAAGTGAACTTGATTTCATTGATGATAAGTTAATCATTGGTGATGATCCTGGAGGTAACTTTTACCTTATATTAAATGGCATTGAAAGCCAGGGTGTGTATTATTGGGACAGAACACATCTACATGCAGAGGATGATATCCAAAAGTTTGAGATCGCTGAGCAAAATGAGTGCGGCAATATTTATAGAATTAGTAATGACTTTACTGATTTTTACGAGAGAATTTGTGATTCGTCACTTGGCACAGGAATGAATGTAACTATTGATCTGTGATTTTTATTTTTAAAAAGTATGAAATTCACAATAAAAGAGGTTTTTCAATGTTAGTGGATATGGGCTTTTATGAAAATGATGAAGGTATTTCAGTCGATTTTGTATTATCGGCATTTGGTCCTTCTCTCGTCCAGTGCATAAATCTTGAATCTGATTCGGTAGATGAAAAAATGAAAAAAGATATCGGTTTTCTTATTAAGAAACAGAAATATTTTTTCGAAAAAATCGTAACTGAAACCCAGGCATATAGCAAGCGTATATATGGTGCGGATGCAAAAGACTTGATTTTGCTGAAAGTTTATCTTTCTCCTGATGAGGATAATGAATTTGGTTTCATGTTTTCGACTGATTTAGATCAGGAACACGGGATTGGTATCAAATTTAAAGGGCTCGAAGTAAAGAAAATTGGTAGTGACGAAACTGCATTTTTATGACATTGGATTATATTTATCCGATCGGTTAGACCACACTTCCTATGGCAGAGCTACCGTTTGTTGAAGGAGCCGATTGGGTTGAATGCGGGGAACCTTTATCAGTATGCCCCGAATCCGTTGGGGGATGGCAGCGTCACTTTTTCTTAATAAACAGAAAAATGCCCTCCTAATCAATTCCCCACAAACGCACTCACCGGCACGCCAAAACGCTTCGCCAGTGCACGCATATGATCCAGCGTTAGCGTACGCTGTCCGTTGAGGATCCGACTTACCAGAGACTTCTTGCCTATCTCGTTCTCGAAATCGCTCTGAGTGAGTTGGTACTGATCCATCAGCGTTCGCAATAACGCAACGCCTGAAGGAATGCTGGCAATACGCGAGTTAAATTCTGCAAACTCCGGGGACTCGTTTTCGTACTTATCGATTTTTGTAGTGAGCATCTCTACCAGCGGGTTATCAGGATCGTGCTCGATAAGATACTCCACCAGAGCCAGCGCATCCTGGTAGTCTTGTCGCGACGGGCTTGAACCCAGGAAAGGGAGCTCGTTTGTCAGAGCATTTGCCGCTTTGATGGCTGCTGCATAATTCATTCTTTCGTTCTCCGGTAGAGGTCCGTGAGCTTGTCATACTCTGCGTGTGTGCTGATGTGTTTGATGAAGATCTTTCCTCGTTCAAAATCAGCAAAAAACATCACTCTTAAATGCCCGCCACCCACATCAATGACCCACCATTTTTCCCGGTATTTCATTCGATCCAGGCTGGGAAAGCGCTTTCGCATGTCGTCTGGTGATGGATAGTGTTCCTTTTTTAGTACCCGGTAAAGATCGTCCAGGGCGAGTGCTTGATTAGGAAATTGTCTGGTGGCTGCGTCGAAAGGTGCTCTTGAGACTACGTGCATCCTTGCCCCTTGTTTCCAGACTGGAAACATTGTAGGTGATTGTTGGTGGGTTGACAATGTGGAAACTTTGATGAAATTGCAGTTTCCACAAGTTCGTGATAATTGTGCTCGTGTATTGAGTGCGAGCACTATAAGTAGTGGTGGCTTGAGATTAAAGTGTTAGGGATAACAAGGCTTGGAGTTTTTTTTGATTTGCGTGGCGTATTCAGGAATTGTTTGCTGAGAAGATATGCAGTGGATGAAATTTTTGCTAACTGGATTATATGGAAGCGTGTGAAAGATGCGTCCGCTTTGTGCCAGAAGCGGACATTTCTTACATAATAATCGCTACTAATAATTTCAATCATCAATGTGATTTCGTTCCATCGCTCTTAAAATCTTCTCCGCGGAATCAAATATATCCATTCTCTGCATGTCATGCTGACATTTGGAATATTCATAACCTTCTGTTGCGAGATCCCAAGTACTTTTCTTGAATTCACACTGATATAATTTCACTGATTCATCTAAGATCAATGTCTCTAATGTCTTGTTATTTCTAATAATTTCATCAATCCCTTTGCTGTTAATTCCGATGTAAATACCTACCACCGATTTTAAATCAACTATTTCATCAATTAAACGAGTACCACGCTTTTGTAATGATTCTGTTTTTTTTATTACTCTCACTTCTTCTTCATATTTCCAATGCTGTGATTTGGAAAGTAATAATTTACTAATTATGTCAGTATCATAGATGTTTTTTGGACTGATTTTCAGTTTGCTTTTTATGCGCCTTACTAAATAATCAATATCACCTTTCGGAGCTGTAATCAGGCATTTCTCTTCATCATCGTATCCTGCTTTCTCAGTGTCGATTGCTACAACAAAACCCTGATGCTTGTCAGCATAATGTGACCACATCAACACGTTGAGTGGATTTCTAGAAAGGCATAAGCAGGCAAGATTTTGATTGATCTCATACCTCATAGTTAATGATTCAATTGATTCATCTTCAAGTGCATATCCATAACTTTCGAAAGGATCATTAAACTCGCTATGGGGAGTGAATTTTATAGAGATGTAGCGATCTTTAAAGAAAAGATCTAATGATGCGTGGTCTATGTATTTGTACAAAATCATAAAATACTCAGAATCATTTATAGGAGGTGAACAGTGTACAGCCTTTCGGCAAGATAGGTGTAACTCTCCCATTTAAACGACCAATTATCTTTTAGCAATTCATTGGCATGCTGATTCAGTTCCCCGAAAGCTAACTTCATCTGTTCACTCTTAACAGGCATTCAACAAACTACACTGAATTTTGCGTAAGGCCGAAATCCCGCTTTTTACCTAGCAGAACCCCGGCCCCAATCACCCGCCTCAGTGCGCCGTTATATACGGCTCCTTCACAAACTCCGCCAACAGCCAGACCATATCATGCAGTAGCCCGATGAGTTCTTTCGCCACGCTCGCAGGCAACGTCCCGCCCATCACCGCCAGCGTTAACGCCACGGCATAGTCCACCAGCAACGTCGTCTCCTGCCAGCAGTCTGGAACGCAGGAGGTAATCTTTTCTCCTGCAATCAACTGTTCAACCAGATACGACGGAAGCTCCGAGTCACAGCATTCCCGCAGCCGCTTAAGCGCAGCCAGCAATCGCTTACAGAGAGTGGTAAACGTCACCGCGTCGTCAGTTTCCACCAGCACGCTAACGTACGCCGTGCAGGCGTCAGCCAGTTGAAAGAGATCCGCAGAGTCAGGAAGCTGCAGGTGGAGAAGGTGATGAACAGCGCTTTCTTCAGCGCGTACGTACGAAAATCCAGGGGTAGTCGCCATTTAGCATCCTCTTTGTCCAAAAAATGTCATGTTATGCTAACGGGTTCCTACGCCCGGTTACGGATGTGCCGCAACGCAGGCACTTTACGACCGCGAAGAAGGGATGAAAAGAGATAACCCTGAATTACATAAGGTTGCTTGCAGGTTTGCGAGGCGGCTTCCAGAAGGGCATTGCCGGGTGGCGGCTACGCCTTACCCGGCCTACAAAAACCGCCAACCAAACCGGCCGCTACCCCTCGCTCATCATCGCCAGAAACCGCTTCACCGTCCGCGAACGTTCAAAGCGCCGCCAGCAGAGCGCGATATCGGTGTAGAGCTCCGGTGAGCTCAGCGCGTGATAGGTCACATTCGGCGGAGAAATGGCCGCCATCGATTTCGGCACCAGCGCAAACCCGCCGCCAGCGGAAACCATGCTCAGGGAGGATGAAAGCTGCGACGACTGCAGCGCGCGCTGCACGTCAATCCCGGCCCGCTCGCAGCAGCCGTAAACCCGGTCATACAGGCCCGGCGCGACCTCCTGCGGGAACAGCACCACCGGCGTATCCCGCAGTTGTTCTAACGCCAGCGATCCGCACGCCGCCAGCGGATGATCGCGATGCAGCGCCACCACCATCGGCTCCCGGTCGAGGATTTTTAACTCAAACACCTTGCTGCTCTCGCACGGCAGGCGCACGAAGGCAATATCCAGTTCACCCTCCGCCAGCATCGTCGTCAGCGATGACATATTGGCTTCCACCTGGTGAACCTGCACTGCCATGTTCTGCACCTGAAACTGGCGGATCAGGGCGAAGATTTTGGGATGAAAGGCATCCGAACTGGTAATGCCAATCGACAGGCTGCCGTTCAGCCCGCGCGCGATGCCCCGGGCTTTCTCCAGCGCGGCGTCGCTCAGCGCCAGGATCTTACAGGCGTCCTCATAGAAGGCTTCTCCCGCTTCGGTCAGCTCCACGCCCCGCGTCAGGCGCCTGAACAGCGGCGTGCCCACTTCCTCCTCAAGCCGTTTGATCTGCTGGCTCAGAGGAGGCTGTGAAATACCCAGCGCGTTGGCCGCCCTGGTGAAGTGTCGCTCGCGTGCTACCGCGACAAAATAGCGCAGATAACGAAGTTCCATATCAAAAACGTCTCAAACCAGCATGGATTCTATATTGGAACTCTCTGCTGAATCG
>Ga0153917_1001130_pt1 | contig 12315 bp, 14 predicted proteins | sample TSFL001MetaG_FD_104695 | JGI IMG/M metagenome (GOLD analysis project Ga0153917, IMG submission 104695) | Attine ant fungus gardens microbial communities from Florida, USA - TSFL001 MetaG | ecosystem: Host-associated > Fungi > Mycelium > Unclassified | place: USA: Florida, Paynes Creek Historic... | reverse complement strand
GATGCGCAGCGCGGCGACCGCCGCGAGGGGTGCCCCGTCAGGCTCTGGTTCGCGGATGTCGGCGGCGCTTGAATCGTCGTGTTGGACGCGAAGGCCGAACGACAGGAGACCCGGATGAAGCTCGATCCCATCGCCACCGTCAAGAACCCGCCGGAGCAGTTCGCCGGCGACGTGTGGCTCGACGTCATCGCCTCGCCCCGCGACGGCGACCAGCGCACGACCGTCGCGACGGTGCGCTTCGCCCCGGGCGCGCGCACGGCCTGGCACTCGCACGCGCGCGGCCAGTTCCTGCGCGTCATCTCCGGCGTCGCCCGCTTCGGCACGCGGGACGGCATCGTCGACGTGCGCGCCGGCGAGACGTTCTACGCGGCGCCGGGCGAGGAGCACTGGCACGCCGCGGCGCCCGGCTGCTTCATGGAGCACCTGGCGATCCTCGAGAGCGCCGACGACCCGGCCGAGACCACGACCTGGCTCGAGCACGTCACCGACGAGGAGTTCGAGGGCCGCTGAGCCGGGTCGCGGGACGGGCTCGCGGCGGTGCACCGCGCGCCCGTCCCGCGTCGTCGGGCTCGGCGGCGGATCGCCGCGGAGACGCCGCAGGGCGCCGACTCCACATGCCGTCGTGCCCGCCCGCCGTCCGCGCCCCGAGCCTGTGCATGGAGCCGCGTTCTCCACAGATCCGCTGACTCGGCCCACCGCTCGGCGACGGCCTGTGAGCATCGCAGGCATGAACCCGAAACGAGACATCAACCTCCCCGTCCGCACCGACGCCGACCTCCTCGAGCATGTCGAGACGATCGTCGGCCGCGCCCTGCGCCGCCAGGCGTGGCTGCTCTTCCTCGACGGCGACGACGACCCGGTGCCCCTCGCCGTCCCCTTCGAGGACTATCCGCCCAGGCCCGAGCGCGACCTCGTCTCCGCCCTCGCGGGCATCGTCGAGACGGTCGTGGGCGACGTGCCCGGGGCGCGCGTCGTGGTCGTGTGGGAGCGGCCCGGCGCGCGCACGGCCACTCCCGGCGATCTCGCATGGTCGCGCGCCTTCGCGGCCGCGTGCGCCGAGCGCGGCCTGCCGGTGCGCGGGCAGTTCGTCAGCCACCCCGCAGGCATCCTCGAGGTGCGCGACGACGAGCTCGCGGATGCGGCATGAGCGCGCCGGGCCGTCCCTGGGCGAGACGGCCGAGCGCCTCCGCCCCCGGGAACGGCGGTCCCGGGGGCGGAGGCGCTCGGCGGCGGCCGAGTCGGCCGGCCGCTCGGCGGTCAGAACGACCAGGGCAGCTCCTCGTGACCGAAGTCGCGGAAGTCGCCGAACTTGCCCGACAGGAACGCGAGCGCCGTGCCCGAGCGGTAGCGGGCGCCCGCGACCCGTCCGAAGAACACGTCGTGGTCGCCGATCACGTGGTGCGCGTGCACCGTGCAGTCGGCCTGGGCGAGGGCGCCGTGCACGACCGGCACTCCCGAGGGCGCGTGGTCGAACTCGCCGCCGTCGAAGCGCTCGCCGCCGCGAACGGCGAAGCGGCGGGCGATGGCCTCCTGCTTCGAGCCCAGGATCGACACGGCGAACCGGCCGCTCTCGCGGAGCGCCTGCCCGGTGCGGGTGCCGAAGTTGAGCGCGATCATGAGGATCGGCGGCTCGAGGCTGATCGACTGCAGCGAGCTGATCGTCATGCCGTGCTGCTCGCCCGACTCGTCGACCGTCGTCACGACCGCGACGCCGGTCAGGAACCGGCCCATCGTCCGACGCATCTCCGAGCCGTCGGGGGTCGTGGTGAACTCGCCGAGGCGGGTCATTCCGCCGATCCCTCCGCGGGGCGGTCCTTCTGGTAGTAGCGGACCTCGAACATGCGCGCGCCGTGCTCCGAGCGCCAAGGGCCGTGCTCCATCCCCGGGGGACGGGTCGCCCAGTCGCCCGCCTTGAACTCCTGGTTCAGGCGGAGGTCGACCATCGATCCCTCGAAGATGTAGACCTCCTCCCAGAAGTCGTGGCGGAGCGGGCCGTTGGGCGAGGTGTCCGTGCCCGGCTGGAAGGTGAGGATGCGCGTCACGGCGTCGCTGTCCGTGTCGCGGGCGAGGATCTGCTCGGACAGCCCCTCGACGTGGGGCGAGCAGTCGGTGTGCTCGACGCGGTCGGCGGGGCCGAACTCGTATTCGGGCTTGGGCATCAGATGCGCTCCTTCCGTCCGTCGACGTCGTAGGCGTCGAGGAACCGGTCGAGTTCGGCGACGAGCTCGTCGTAGCCGAAGTTGCGGTAGGTGTAGGCGCCCTTCACGACGAAGGGGGCGCCGGCGTAGAAGAGCTCGTACTGCTGGTGGCGGCCGGCGAACTCCGATCCGATGATGTCCCAGGCGAGCTTGAACAGCTTGATGCGGTCCGTGCTGGCGACGCCGGGCGAGTGGAAGTACTGCTCGACGTCGGCGCGCGTGACGTCGCTGCGGAGGTCCTCGACGCTCGAGGGGATCTGCATGACGCCGCCGCCGACGAGGTCGCGGAGGATCTGGATGACGCGCGGGTAGGTCTCCGATTGGAGGCCCATGATGCCGTAGAGCGCCCGGCGGCCTGGGATCCAGATGCCGTTGCGGTCGGGGGCGGCCGTCATCTGCGCCGCGAGCAGCGCCGACTCGACGCACGACACGACGGCCGCGAGCTCGCCGAGCTTCTCCTGCACGCCGGGGATGCGGTCGGTGCCGTTGACCTGCGTGACCTTGCGCGCGACGGCCGCGATGAACTTGAGCTTCGTGGTCAGGCGGGTCTGGGCCTGCCAGTTGCCGAGCGCGTGCGCGCCCGTCTCGAAGAACTGGCGGCGCAGGGCGTCGAGGTTGCGGTTGATGAAGACGCGGTCCCAGGGCACGAGGACGTCCTCGAACACCATGAGCACGTCGTGCTCGTCGTAGCGCGAGGTGAGGGGGTAGTCGAAGTCGCTCGTCGCGGTCGTCGCGTAGGGGCGACGGCAGTACATCTTCATGCCCGGTGCGTTGGCGGGCAGCGCGAAGCTGAGCGCGAAGTCGGTGTCGTCGGGGCCGAGCGGCTTGATGCAGGTGACGAAGACCTCGTCGGTGACGGGGCCGCCGGTGGCGAGCATCTGCGAGCCGCGGACGACGAGGCCCTCCTCGGTCTCGCGCACGACGCCGACCTGCAGGAACTCGCCCTCCCAGCCTGACGTCGTCGTCGCCCGGGAGTTCTGCGGCGGGATGATGGCGTAGGTCACGTAGAGGTTCTCGCGCAGGATGCGCTCGTAGTAGCGCTGCACGTTGCCGGCGTAGTCGCGGTCGTCGCCTTCGGCGCCCGCGAACACCTCCGGGTGGCTGGCGAAGCCCGCGAAGAACGTGCCGACGTGGTCGGGGCTGCGACCCACCCAGCCGTGCGTGTGCTTCGACCAGGTCTCCACGGCGCGGCGGCGGGCGTCGAGGTCGTCGGCGCTGCGCGGCGTCGAGAAGACGAGGTTCGCGGTGCCGTCGATCTCGGCGGCGTGGTACTGCATGCCGTTCGCGGGGTCGGCGGCGATGTCGTAGAGCTCCGCGATGGTGGTGCGGATGCCGGCGAAGGCGGGGTGCTCGGCGACGTTCTCGACGACCTGGCCGTCGAGGATGACCGTGCGTCCGTCGTTCAGGCTGTCGAGGTACTGCTGTCCGGTCCTCATCGCTGTTCCTGTCCTTTCGTTGCGTTCATTGCGTACTGGTGCGTCAGGCGGATGCCGTCGGCGCCCTCGATCTCGAGCGTCCACGTCCCGCCGGCGGTGAAGGCGCCGTCGAGCAGCGGCACGGTGCCGCCGAGCACGACGAGGTCCTCGTCGTCGCCGACGACGCCCTTGGCGAGGAGCCGGCCGAGCACGTCGGCGGGCTCGCGAAGGCCGGTGAGCGCGCCCTCCTGGTAGAGGCGGTCGTCGACCCAGGAGCGCGCGGTGAGCGCGTCGAGGGAGAACGAGCCGAGGTCGTCGATGGGCACGAGCGTCGTGCCGACGGGCTTGGGGCAGGCGCGCTTCGAGTCGCGGATGTCGTCCCGCTCGAGGTCGCGGTCCGTGTGGTCGGAGCCCACGCCGAGGTAGTAGCGTCCGCCCGCCCGCACGTAGAGGGGCTCCACCTCGCCGGAGGTGAGCGTCGGGTTGTCGTCGAACGCGGCCGCCTGGCTCACGGTCGAGGGCTCGACGTCGTAGAACATGGGCACCTCCGGCGGGGGCGCGACGCCGATGGCGGCGAGCTCGTCGATGTGGTGCTGCACGGCGGCGGCGTCGCGGCCCGTGTAGCCGGCCACGTAGGCGCGGTACGACTCGAGCACGAGCGGCTCGTCGCGGCCGACGACGGTGAAGGTCAGTGCGGTCATGCTGCGGCGTCTCCGGTCTCGCTGATGGATTCGGCGGCGGTGGAGGACGCGGTCGACGCCAGCGCCGGGTACGCCTCGCGGGCGAGCCGGTCGGCGAGCACGGGGAACGCGGCGCGCGCCGAGGCGACGGCATCCGCATCCACGTCGGCGTACGTGACGCCGGGCTCCGTGCCGGCCTCGGCGACGATCTCGCCCGTGGGCAGGACGACGCGGGAGTGGCCGCCGAGCTCGACGCCGGCGTGCGCGCCCGCGGCGTTGCAGGCGACGACGACGATCTGGTGCTCGATGGCGCGGGCCTTCGTGAGGGTGCGCCAGTGGTCGACCCGGGCGAGCGGCCAGGCCGCGGGGACGGTCACGAGCTCGGCGCCGCGGTCGCTGATCTCCTGCCAGAGGCCGGGGAAGCGGACGTCGTAGCACGTCGTGCCGGCGATGCGGCCGAGGGGCGTGTCGGCCACGACGAGCGAGGCGCCGGGCGTGAGCAGCTCGGGCTCGATCGACTCGTAGCCGAAGACGTGGATCTTGCTGAAGGAGTGCACGATGTCGCCCGCGGGCGAGACGAGCGCGGAGGTGTTGCGGAGCACGCCGTCCCGTGCCCGCTCGACGACGCTGCCGATGTGGACGTGGGCGTCGAGCGCCGCTGCCGCGCGGCGGGCGAGGGCGACGGTGGGGCCGCTCTCGAGGGGCTCGGCGGAGGCCTCGTAGGCCTCGAAGTGGAGGTAGCCGACGCCCCACAGCTCGGGGAGGACGACGAGGTCCACCGATGGGTCGAGCGTCAGGAGCTCCTGCTCGACGCGTGCGCGCCGGCTCTCGATCGCCTCGTCATCGGGGCTCTCGATCTGGAGGAGTGCGATTCTCAACGAGTTCCTTTCTTCATGGGGCCAGGCCCTCGGACGGTCGGTGCCCGGCGTCCGCGGATGCGGGGCGGGCGTGCGGCGCGTGCTGGATGACGCGCCTGGTCTGGACGAGATGGGTGCGCAGCGCCGCCTGGGCGGCGTCCGGGTCGCGGGCGTCGATCGCGTCGAGGATGGCGCGGTGCTCCTCGACGACGTGGTCGCTGCGGCCGTCGCGGTCCTGCACGGCGCTCACGCCGAGTCGTCGCTGCTGCTCGCGCAGCGACTGGTAGACGCGGGCGAGGGCGGGGTTGTCGGCGGCGTCGACGATGTGCCGGTGGAACCGGATGTCCTCGTCGATGAACGCGAGCGGCTCGTCCGCGAGCTCGCTCTGCCGCCGCAGCAGCTCGTGCAGGCGGGCCGTGTCGAAGCCCTGGCGCACGATCTTCTCGATCGCCCAGGTCTCGATGACCACGCGGGCCTCCATCATCCGGTCGATGTCGGCGTCGCTGAGCGCGGGCACGTAGGCGCCCTTGTTGGGGACGCGCTTGATGAGGCCGGCGGCCTCGAGCCGGAGGAGCGCCTCCCGCACCGGCGTCCGCGAGGTGCCCGAGGCCTCCGCGATCTCGACCTCGTTGAGGAACGCCTCCTGGTCCCACGGCAGTGCCGTGATGGCCTCGAGGAGCCATTCGTACGCGATGACGCGCGCGCTCGACCGCTCTGCGGGGGCTTCCGTGGTGGTCGGGCGGAGCGTGGGCCGGGGGGGCTGCGGGGCGGTCATGGCGGTTCCTTTCGAGCGCGGATGCATCGGCGCTGTCCAGTGTGGCCCGACCCGGGCGGGGGCGCTCGCCGACATCACGCGTCCAGTTCGCTGAGCGTGATGCCCTTGGTCTCCTTGGCGAAGAAGATCGAGACGAGCGAGATGACGCCCATGCCCGCGAGGTAGGCCGCGATCGCCGTGCCCGTGCCGAACTGCTGGTACAGCGCGAGCGCGATGATGGGCGACAGCCCGCCCGCGATGAGGGATGCCGCGTTGTAGGCGACCGAGGTGCCGAGGTAGCGCACGTTCGTCGGGAAGAGCTCCGAGTAGAAGGCGCCGATGACGGCGCTGTAGGCGGCGAAGATCGTGAGGCCGCCGATGGCCGCCGTCGCGATGCTGGCGAAGGTGCCCTGGTCGAGCAGCCAGAAGAAGGCGAAGGCGAAGACGATCGTCGCGAGCGTGGCCGCGTACAGGATGGGCTTGCGACCCACCTTGTCGGCGAGGAACGCGAACGCGGGGATGAGCACGACGGCGACGCCCTGCCCGATCATGACGGCGCCGAGCGCCGTGGGGCGGTCGACGTGCACGAACTCGGTCGCGTACGTGATGAGGAAGAGCGAGTAGATGTAGAAGCCCGCGTTCTCGCCCATGCGCGTGCCCGTCGCGATGAGCAGCTCCTTCCAGTTCAGCTTGAGCAGCTGCCCCATGCCGCCGCGGGCGCGCTTGTCGTCGCTCGCCTCGGCGCGGGCCTGGGCGGCCTCGAAGAGGGGCGTCTCGTGCACGTAGAGGCGCAGGATCAGGCCGACCAGCACGAGGATCGCGGAGAGCCCGAAGGCGATGCGCCAGCCCCAGGCGAGGAAGTCGTCGGGGGAGAGCGTCGCCGACAGGAGCGCGAGCACGCCCGCGGCGAGGAGGTTGCCGAGCGGCGGGCCCATGTTCGGGAACGCCGACCAGAACGCGCGCCAGCGGCTCTCGTTGCCGTGCTCGGAGACGAGGAGGACGGCGCCCGACCACTCGCCGCCGAGGGCGAAGCCCTGGCAGAGGCGGCAGACGAGGAGCAGGATCGGCGCCCACACGCCGATCTGCGCGTAGGGCGGGATGAGCGCGATGAGCGCCGTGACGGCGCCCATGAGCAGCAGCGTCGTGATGAGCGTCGCCTTGCGGCCCTTCCGGTCGCCGAGGTAGCCGAGCACGATCGCGCCGAGGGGGCGCGCGATGAAGCCGGCGGCGAAGGTGCCGAACGCGAGCATCGTGCTCACGAAGAGGTCGTCGCCGGGGAAGAAGAGGCGGTTGAACACGAGCGCCGAGGCCGTGCCGTAGAGGAAGAAGTCGTACCACTCGACGGTGGTGCCGGCGAGGCTCGAGGAGGCGACGACGATCATGCTGTCCGACTTGCGCGGACTCGTGGCGGCGTCGCCCGAGGTCGTTGCGGTCTTCGTCATAGAAGTCCTTTCGGAGGCACCTCGTGGGTGCTGGGGGAGGTCGGCCGCGCTCGTCGTTGAGCTGCTGTGGCGGCCGAGACCAACGGTACACGTTCTGTATACAATCTGTCTACTAGAAGTGTGCAGGTTTTCGATCGAGGGGATCGACCGGATGCGGGAGGGGGCGCGCTCCCGCCGACGGAGCCGCCGACCGGCCGGCCGCGGCGGGTTCGGCCGGCGCCGCGCGCTCCCCGCGTAGCCTGGGGCCATGAGCGAGCCCGCCCGTCCCGACGCCCGAGCCGGCGGGGGAGGCGCCTCCGGGCATCCGCCTGCGACCGGCGGGATGCCGCGGGCGTCGCACCCGCTCGCGCTCGTCGCGGCCGGGCTCGTGTGCGCCGCCGCGCCCGCGTTCTTCGTCGCCCGAGTCCCGTGGGCCGGGTGGCTGCTGCTCGCCGCCGGGCTCGCGGTCGCGCTGCTCGCGGGCCGGGCGGCCGGGCGACGCGACGCCCAGGCGGCGTCCGCGGGTCGTCATCGCGGCGCCGCGGTTCCTGTCGCTCCCGCCGCGCGTCCGCCGGGGCTCGCGCGAGACCTCTCCCTCATCGCCCTCGGCCTGCTCGTGGTCAGCTCGATCCCGCTCGAGGCGGAGCTCGACGACGCGGCCATGCTGCGGTTCACGATCGCCCTCGGCAGCGCCGTCGCCGTGCCCTACGTCGTCTCGCGCTTCGCGTTCCTCGACCGGGCGATCCGCTTCCCGTGGCGCGGCGGCGGCCGGTGGAGCCCGCTGCAGTGGGGGTGGCTCGGCGGCGTGCTCGTGCTCGGCTGGCTCCTGCTGCCGTTCTACTTCATCGCATCCGGGTCGTACCGCAACTGGCCCGTCGTCGACTCGCCCGACCTCATCGCGCGGCTCTTCGTGGGCGTCGGCGCGGTGGGCCTGTGGGACGAGCTTTTCTTCATCTGCACGGTCTTCGCGCTGCTGCGCCGGCACTTCCCCGACTGGCAGGCGAACCTGCTGCAGGCGGTCGTGTTCGTGTCGTTCCTGTGGGAGCTCGGCTACCGGTCGTGGGGGCCGCTGTTGACGATCCCGTTCGCGCTGCTGCAGGGCGTCGTCTTCGCGCGCACGCACTCGCTCGCCTACGTCGTCAGCGTGCACCTGCTCTTCGACGCCGTCGTCTTCGCCGTGCTCGTGCACGCCCACAACCCGGGGCTGCTGTCCTGGCTGTTCCTCGTCTCGCCGTAGGCGGCCGACCTGCCTCCGCCGCGGCACAGGGAGTGCGAGAATGGGTAGGTCGATCGGGAACCCAGGCAACCCGGTCGGACTCGAACCGCAAAAGGAAACGCCCCCGCGGGAACGGGGGCGGTGCCTTGCCTCGTGAGAGGCGATGGACTGAGCTGCTGTGAAGCTCGGACCTGCTTTGCCGAGTATACGCGCTCCCTCCGGCGATTCGGAAGCGAGCGAGCTCAGGCCACGACCTCCTGCCCTGGGGGAAGGAGGCCCGCGATGAAGCGCGAACCCAAGCGCGATCGCGGCGGCCGGGGCGGATCGCCCGCCTGGCTCACGCCCATCGTCGCACTCGCGGCGGCGGTCGTGAACCTGGTCGGTGCCCTGCTGCGGCTGCTGTAGGCCTGCACGGCGGCCCCGGGAGCGTCACGTGCCCGGGGCCGTCCGGCGTGCGCGCTACGCCTCCCCGATCACCGCAGCAGGCGCCCCAGCCGTTCGAGCGCCTCGGCGATGTCCGCGCGGGAGGCCGTGTACGAGAAGCGCACGTGGGTGTCGGCGGTCGCGACGCCGAAGTCGCGGCCCGGCGTGATCGACACGTGCGCCTCTTCGAGCGCGCGGCGGCAGAACTCCCAGGCATCCAGGCCCATCGACGACACGTCGGCGTAGACGTAGAAGGCGCCGTCGGGCGCCACGGGAACGGACAATCCGAGTGCGGCGATCCCGTCGAGGAGCACGGCGCGGCGGGCGAGCAGCTCGAGGCGGCGCTCCTCGCAGACGGCGAGGGTCTCGGGCGTGAAGCAGGCGAGCGCGGCGAGCTGCGCGGGCGTCGGCGCGCACAGGAACGAGTTCATGGCGAGCCGCTCGAAGGGGCCGACGAGCTCCTCCGGCAGCACGCACCAGCCGAGCCGCCAGCCGGTCATGCCGAAGAACTTCGAGAAGCTGTTCACGACGATCGCGTCGGGGTCGTGGGCGAGGGCCGTGCGCGGGCGGATGCCGGCATCCGAGACGTCCGCGAGGTCGAGGTAGATCTCGTCGACGAGCCGCCACGCGCCGCGCGAGCGGGCGAGGTCGCAGATCGCGGCGAGCTCGGATGCGGGGATCGTGGTGCCCGTGGGGTTCGCCGGCGTCGCCACCATGACGGCCGCGGTGCGCTCGGTCCACGCGCGCTCGACGTCGCCTCGCGTGAGCTGGTAGCGCGACTCGGGCGTCGTGGGTACGGTCACGGCGCGGCCGCCGAAGAGCTCCACGAGCTGCCGGTTGCACGGGTACGAGGGGTCGGCGAGCACGACCTCGTCGCCCGGGTCCACGATCGCGGCGAGCGCGAGCTGGAGCGCGGTCGAGGCGCCGACCGTCACGGCGACGCGCGCCGGGTCGACCACGACGTCGTGCCGGTCGTCGTAGAAGCCGGCGATCGCCTCGCGCAGCGTGGGCAGGCCCAGCGCCGGAGTGTAGGGGAGGGGACGTCCGTCCATGGCCTCGCGGGCCGCCGCGAGCACGGCGGGCGGCGCGCCGAAGTCCGGTTCGCCGAGGCCGAGCCGGATGACCCGATGCCCCTGCGCCTCGAGGTGCGCCGCCCGCTCGCCGAACGCCATGGCGTGGAACGGCTCGATTCGGGCGGCGCGGTGCGAGAGCTTCATGCCTCCATGATCCCGCTCCGTCGGAGCGTTCCCGATGCTCCGCAACTGGTGCGTCTTCCGCCCGCACAGCCTGATTTCGGTGCCGTGGGTGAAGAAACGCACCAGTTGTGGAGAGGGAGTCGCTCCGGCGGCCTAGTTGAGCGCGGGGGTGTCGGTCGGGATGACCCCGTCGGCGGCGAGGTCGAGCGCGAGGTCGCGCAGCGCGCGCAGGGCGACGCGCTGCGGGAGCGGCCCGTAGGAGATGCGCGCGACGCCGAGGGCCTCGTACTCGGCCGCGGTGAGCGCACCGGGGAGCCCGATGACGCTCACCCGACGCTCGCCGATTCCCTCGACGAGCCGCGCGACCGTGTCGCGGTCGACCGCGCCGGGCACGAAGACGAGGCTCGCGCCGGCGTCGAGGAAGGCGCGACCCCGTTCGATCGCGTCGGCGATGCTCTCGGCTGCGGGTCGGCCGCCGCCGCGCACGAAGGCGTCGGTGCGGGCGTTGAGCTGGAACGCGACGCCCTCGGCCTCGGCGGCGCGGGTGATCGCCGCGACGTTCGCGACCGCCTCGTCGAGCGGCACCAGACGGTCCTCGACGTTCGCGCCGACCGCGCCGACGCCGATCGCCCGGCGCACCGCGTCGCCCGGATCGCCGTAGCCGGCATCCAGATCGGCGGTGACCGGCAGGTCGACGGCGGCGACGATGCGCTCGATCGCGGCGAGGTTGACCTCCAGCGGCAGCTCGCCATCGGCGTAGCCGTGGCTCGCGGCGATCGAGTGGCCGGCGGTCGCGATGGCCCGCGTCGTCGGCAGGTCGGCGACGGTGCGGGCGCTCACGGCGTCCCACACGTTGACGACGCGGAGGATCTCGGGGGACTCGTGCAGCGCCTTGAGGGCCAGGGCCCTGTCCTGAATGCTCATGCCGGGCACGCTATCGAGGCGAGGCGGATGCCGGCTGGACGCGCGGCGGCCGGTTCCGCGGCGTGACGCCGGGTGACGCGCGCCCGCCGCGACGCGGGCGCCGCACCACCTCGATCGGCTCTCGCGAACGACCGCCCCGCGGCGGTGCGCGCCGGCCCCTCCCGCCGCCCTGCATAGGGTTGGCGCGTGGAAACCGCGTCGAGACGAATCCGAGAGCGCATCCAGATGGACGACGGCGAGGTCGTCGAAGCGGACACGACCCGTCGCGACGGCGCCCCGAACGCCGTTCCCGTGCTCGTGCTCTGCGACGAGGACGCGCGCGATGGCATCGTCGCCCTCCTCGACGAGGTTGCGGTCGTGCACGCCTTCGACGCGCGCGGACGAGCGGCGGCCGGCGAGCGCTCGATGGACCGCCTCGTCGCCGACGTCGAGGCGCTGCGCCGTCACTGGGGCCACGAGCGCGTCGCGGTGGTCGGCCACGCATTCGGCGCCGCCCTCGCCCTCGCATACTCGGGAGCGCATCCCGATCGGACCGCCTCGACCGGATGCCTCGGCGGCCTCGGCATCGGCGAGCGCGCCATCGGGACCGCCGCCGCGGGCCGAGGCGCCGACGGCTCGGCGCCCGACGACCTGGAGCGCGAGCTCGTCTCGGATGCCGAGCAGATCGGCGCGGCCGTGCGCACGTCGCAGCCGGTGTTCTTCGTGCACGGCGCCGCCGATCCCCGTCCCGTCGCCAACGTCGTCGCGCTCGCGGCCAAGGCCCCCGTCGCGCGCAAGCGGCTCGTCGAAGGCGCCGGGCACCGGCCCTGGATCGAGCGTCCCGACGACGTGCGGGACCTCCTCCACGAGATCGTGCGCGCGGGCGAGGCGTGAGCCCGGTGGCGAGGGCGACCGGGACCGCGTGCTGAGACCGCGCTGAGGCGCCCCTGAGGCGACGCTGAGCGGGCGCCCCCGCCGCCGATGCGGTCGTCGTAGCGTCTGGGCATCCGAACGGCAGGAGAGACCCATGACGAATCATGATCGCACGCAGCCGGCCGGCGTCGCCGCCGACCGGCCGGCCCGCTCGCGGAGGGCGACGGCCCTCGACGACCGGCCGAGCTACGAGGGGCGCCCGCTCCCGCATCCGGAGGAGGAGCTCGTCGACCAGGGGCTCGCCTTCGACGTCGGCACGCTCCTCACCCGCCGCCGCGTCTTCGGCCTCCTGGGGCTCGGTGCCGGATCGCTCGTGCTC
>Ga0153917_1001129_pt1 | contig 12316 bp, 8 predicted proteins | sample TSFL001MetaG_FD_104695 | JGI IMG/M metagenome (GOLD analysis project Ga0153917, IMG submission 104695) | Attine ant fungus gardens microbial communities from Florida, USA - TSFL001 MetaG | ecosystem: Host-associated > Fungi > Mycelium > Unclassified | place: USA: Florida, Paynes Creek Historic... | reverse complement strand
TTCAGGTTGTTGATCTGCAACAGTGACATGGCGTTCTCCTCAGGCGGCGTTCTTGAGTTTCGGGTCCAGCGCATCGCGCAGGCCGTCGCCCATCAGGTTGATTGCCAGCACACTGAGCAGAATCGTGAGGCCCGGCAGGCTCACCACCCACCAGGCGCGCTCGATGTAGTCACGGGCCGAGGCCAGCATGGTGCCCCACTCAGGTGTCGGCGGCTGCACGCCCAGGCCCAGGAAGCCCAGGGCGGCGGCGTCGAGGATCGCCGAGGAAAAGCTCAAGGTGGCCTGGACGATCAGCGGCGCCATGCAGTTGGGCAGCACGGTGACGAACATCAGGCGTGGCAGGCCGGCACCGGCCAGGCGCGCGGCGGTGACGTAGTCGCGGTTCAGCTCGCCCATCACCGCGGCGCGGGTCAGGCGCACGTAGGAGGGCAGGGAGACGATGGCGATGGCGATCACGGTATTGATCAGGCCTGGGCCGAGGATGGCGACGATGGCCACGGCCAGCAGCAGCGACGGCAGGGCCAGCATCACGTCCATCAGGCGCATGATCGAAGGGCCGAGGAACTGCGGGAAGAACCCGGCCAGCAGGCCCAGCAGGATGCCGGGGATCAGCGACATCACCACCGACGACAGGCCGATCAGCAGCGACAGTCGCGCACCCTGGATCAAGCGCGAGAGCAGGTCGCGACCGAGCTCGTCGGTGCCGAGGATGAATTGCCAGGTGCCACCTTCGAGCCACACCGGCGGGGTGAGCAGGAAGTCGCGGTACTGCTCGCTTGGGTCATGGGGGGCGACCCAGGGCGCGAACAGCGCGCAGAACACGATCAGGCACATGAAGGCCAGGCCGGCCACCGCGCCTTTGTTGCGCGAGAAGGCCTGCCAGAACTCCTTGTACGGGGAGGGGTAGAGCAGGCTCTGGTCCATCGGGCTGGCCGGGGTGACGGATTTCGGAATAGGGCTAGTCATGGCTTGGGCCTCAGCGCTGATGACGGATACGTGGGTTGGCCAGGCCGTAGAGGATGTCCACGACGAAGTTGACCAGGATCACCAGGCAGGCAATGAGCAGGATGCCGTTCTGGACCACGGGGTAGTCACGGGCGCCAATGGCTTCGATCAGCCACTTGCCGATACCCGGCCAGGAGAAGATGGTTTCGGTGAGCACGGCACCGGCGAGCAAGGTGCCGACCTGCAGGCCGAACACGGTCAGCACTGGAATCAGCGCGTTGCGCAGGCCGTGTATGAAAACGACGCGGGCCGGCGACAGGCCTTTGGCGCGGGCGGTGCGGATGTAGTCTTCGCGAAGGACTTCGAGCATCGAGGAGCGGGTCATGCGGGCGATCACCGCCAGGGGGATGGTCCCCAGTACGATGGCCGGCAGGATCAGGTGCATGAGGGCGTCCTTGAAGGCGCCTTCCTCGTCGCTGAGCAGCGTGTCGATCAACATGAAGCCGGTCCTGGGCTCGATGTCGTAGAGCAGGTCGATGCGCCCGGAAACTGGCGTCCAGCCCAGGCTCACCGAGAAGAACATGATCAGGATCAGGCCCCACCAGAAGATCGGCATGGAGTAACCGGCCAGCGAGATGCCCATGACCCCGTGATCGAACAGCGAGCCTCGCTTGAGTGCGGCGATCACCCCGGCCAGCAGGCCGACGATGCCGGCGAACAGCAGGGCGGCGCAGGCCAGCTCCAGGGTCGCGGGGAACAGCGTGAGGAACTCGTTCCACACGCTTTCGCGGGTGCGCAGGGACTCGCCCAGATCCCCCTGGGCCAGCTTGCCGATGTAGTCCAGGTACTGGACCGGCAGGGGTTTGTTCAGGCCCAGGCGCTCCATGGCCTGGGCGTGCATTTCAGGGTCGACCCTGCGTTCGCCCATCATCACTTCCACCGGGTCGCCGGGGATCAGGCGTATGAGCGCGAAGGTCAGCAGGGTGATGCCGAAAAAGGTCGGAATCAGCAAGCCGAGGCGCCGGGCAATAAAACTCAACATCGTCGGGTGTACCTCATTAAGCCGGTCAGGCGGTGCCGCCGGTTCCCGTGTGGGTCGCCGGCGGTCGTTGTTGTTGTGCTACTTCACCTTGGTGGTGGCGAAGTTGTTGTTGGTCAGAGGGCTGATCACGTAGCCCTCCACGTTCTCGCGCATGGCCGTGAACATCTTCGGGTGGGCCATGCTGATCCAGGGTTGGTCCTCATCGTACACCGCCAAGGCCTCGCTATAGAGCTTGGCGCGCTCATCGTTGTCGATCACTTCGCGGGCGCGGGTGATCAGTTCCTGGAATTTCGGGTTGCACCAGCGGGCGTAGTTCTCGCCGCTCTTGGCCGCATCGCAGCTGAGCAGGGGGCTGAGGAAGTTGTCCGGGTCGCCGTTGTCGCCCGCCCAGCCGGTGGAGACCAGATCCGCCTCGCCGTTCTTGGCCCGGCGCAGCATTTCGGCCCATTCCATCACACGGATATCCAGCTTGATGCCGATCTTGGCGAGGTCCGCCTGGAGCATTTCGGCCGACAGGCGCGGATTGGGGTTGGTGGCGCCGCCACCGTTGCGGGTGAACAGGGTCAGCCGGGTGCCTTCCGGCACGCCGGCTTCCTTGAGCAGTTCACGGGCCTTGGCAAGGTCGCGAGGCGGGTTCCTGTTCTCGGTGTTGAAGCCGATCATGGTCGGCGGGTACGGGTTGACTCCGACCAGCGCATTGCCCTTGCCGAACAGCTGGTCGACATGGTTCTGGCGGTCGAAGGCCATGTTGATCGCCTTGCGCACGCGAACATCGCTCAGGTACTTGTGCTCGGTGTTCATCGAGATATAGCCGGTGACCAGTGCTTCGATCTCGGCGACCTTGAGCCTGGGGTCGGTCTTGATCGACGGCACATCGTCGGGCTTGGGGTACAGCGCCACCTGGCATTCGTTGGCGCGCAGCTTCTGCAGGCGCACGTTGCTGTCGGTGGCGATGGCGAAAATCAGCGCATCGGCGGGTGGCTTGCCGCGGAAGTAGTCCGGGTTGGGCCTGTAGCGAACCTGGGCGTCCTTGTTGTAGCGCTGGAACACGAACGGGCCGGTACCGATGGGCTTGCTGTTGAGTTCGGCGGTCTTGCCGGCCTTGAGCAACTGGTCGCCGTACTCGGCCGAGTAGATCGAGGTGAAGCCCATGGCCAGGTCATGCAGGAAGGGCGCTTCAGGGCGGGTGAGGGTGATCACCACGGTGTGATCGTCGGTCTTTTCCACGGACTTGAGCAGGTCCTTGAAACCCATGTTCTCAAAGTAGGGGTAGCCGACGCTGGTCTTGTCGTGCCAGGGGTGGCTCGGGTCGAGCTGGCGGTTGAGGCTCCACAGCACGTCGTCGGCATTGAAGTCGCGGGTCGGCTTGAAGTAGTCGGTGGTATGGAACTTCACGCCTGGGCGCAGGTGGAAGGTATAGACCAGGCCATCAGGGCTTACCTCCCAGCGCTCGGCCAGGGCCGGCTCGATGTCGGTGGTGCCTGGCTTGAAATCCACCAGTCGGTTGAACACGGTCTCGGCCGACGCATCGGCGGTGACCGCCGTGGTGTACTGGACGATATCGAAGCCTTCGGGGCTTGCCTCGGTGCACACCACCAGCGGCTTGGCCGCGAGCTGGGTCGCGGCACCGAGGAGGACGGCCGCCAGGGCGGCGCGTAGCGGTAGCGATTTCATGAAACCTCCCTGCAGATTGTTCCAGCGTAGCTGCCTCGGCCCGCGCAAGGCGGGCCGGGCATCCAGGTCAGAGAATGTTGAACGGAATGGTGGTCACGACGCGAAACTCGTCCAGGCTGCCGTCTGCCTGGAGCTTGCTGGCGCGGTGCGCGGTGTAGGTGGCGCGGATGCTGGTGTCTTTGAACGGCCCGCTCTGCACCGCGTAGCTGGTGCCGATGCCCCACTCGTAGTGGGTCTCGCCGTCCATGCTCTTCACGTCGTAGGCGGTGCCTCGGTAATGGGTGCCATCGATGCCCCAGCCACGGGCGTTGTAGACATTGAACTTCAGCCCCGGCACGCCATAGGGCGCCATGTTCAGCACATAGGAAATCTGCAGGGATTTCTCGTTGGGGCCGTTGAAGTCCGACAGCAGCGAGTTGGCGAGATAAATGCCATTGGTTTCGTGCAGGTAGTCGAAATACTCGTTGCCGTTGACCTGCTGCCAGGAGGCGGTCAGCGTGTGGGCCTGATGGGTGAGGCCGAGCGACAGGCTGTAGGTGTCGTTGTCGATCTCGCCCAGCTTCTTGCTGCCGGTGTCCACGGTCTTGTAGTAGTTGAGGCCCGTGGTCAGGCTCAGTACGGCGCTGTCACCGAGCACATGGTTGGCGCCGAAGTAGTACTGGTTCCAGAAATCGTCGGCCTTGGTGGCGTAGAGGCTGGTGGTCAGGCTCTTGAGCGGCTGGTAATTGACCCCGGCAGTGCTGACGCGGTCGGTCTCGGCCGACGACGGGCCGTACTCGCTGCGGAACTTGCTCAGGCTCTGTTCGGTACGCGGCGAGACGCGGTCGAAGGTGCCCAGGTCGAACGACAGGTTGTCGAACTCGGCGCTGTGCAGGAACGCACCCTGGAAACTCGACGGCAGGGCGCGGTTGCCGATGTAGGAGACCATCGGCGTGTCCACCGACTGGCGACCCACGGTGAGCGTACTGTTGGAGACACGCGCCTTGACGTTGCCCAGGCCCAGCTTGCTCCATTGGCCGATCACGTCGCCATCGCTGTGGGTGAGCGTGCGGTTGTTCGGCCCGGCCACCGCGGCGCGGCCACGCTCCAGGGCGATGGCGTTGTAGCCCGCGGCCTCGACGGCGAAGCCCACGGTGCCTTCGGTGAAGCCGGAGCTGTAGTTGAGGATGGTGCCCTGTACCCAGTTGTCACGGCTGTGGGTCCGATGTTGGGTACCGTCGCTCTTGTAGTACTTCCACAAAGGGGCGCGGGCAGCGCGTTCGTGGGCGTACCAGTTGCGGGTGCTGCCGCTCAGGCTCTGGCCTTCGAGAAAGCCGCTGGCCTGGGCCTGCTCACTGCTGGACTTGAGGGTGACCGGGACGAAATCCTGGCTTGCGGGGTCGGCCTTGGCTGTGGCGGAAAATGCGCCGATGGACAGGGCCAGTGCGGTAATGGTTGTACGTCTCAAGGTGAAGCTCCCTTTCTATTTTCTAATTATTCCCGAGCCTTGTGGGTCGGGTACTTTGCTGCGGTGTTGCCAGGTATTGCCACGGGATCGCCGGGCAAATTCGGGGGCGTTGTGTTGGCAGTGCCGGCCCTTTCGCGGGCAAGCCCGCTCCCACAGGAGGGGCGCAAGCTCCGAACCTGTAGTGATCCTGTGGGAGCGGGTTTACCCGCGAAGAGGCCGGTTCTGGCTAGTACTTAATCAACACTCACACCGGAAAAGTCGTTGCGTCCGAAAGGGCTGACGCGAAAATCCTTGACCTTGGCGCTGATCGGCTGGTTGATCGTGGAATGGGCCACCGGGGTGATCGGCACCTGCTGCTTGAGACGTTGTTGGGCTTGCTGGTAGAGCCGGGTGCGCTGCTCACGGTCGGTGACCTGCTTGGCCTGCTTGACCAAGGTGTCGTACTGCCGGTCGCACCAGAGGGAATAGTTGTTGCTGCCGATGGCATCGCAGCTGTACAGGGTGCCGAGCCAGTTGTCCGGATCGCCGTTGTCACCGGTCCAGCCGATCAGGGCGATTTCATGCTCGCCGCTTTTCATGCGCTTGAGGTACTCGCCCCATTCGTAGCTGACGATGCGTACCTTCAGGCCCAGCTTGCTCCAGTCGGCCTGGAGCATTTCGGCCATCAGCTTGGCATTGGGGTTGTAGGGTCGCTGCACCGGCATGGCCCACAGGGTGACTTCGGTGCCCTCCTTGACGCCTGCGGCCTTGAGCAGTTCGCGGGCCTTGTCCGGGTTGAAGCCGGCGTCCTTTATGCTGTCGTCGTAGGACCATTGGGTCGGCGGCATGGCATTGACCGCCGCCTGGCCGGAGTCCTGGTACACCGCCTGGATGATTGCCTGCTTGTTCACCGCCATGTCCATGGCCTGGCGCACTTCGAGGCGATCGAACGGTGGGTGCTGGGTGTTGTAGGCGATGTAGCCGAGGTTGAACCCCGGCTTGTGCAGCACGGCGAGCGTGCTGTCGGCCTTGAGCGCCGGCAGGTCGGCCGGACGCGGATGCAAGGTGACCTGGCATTCGTTGCGACGCAGTTTCTGGATGCGTACCGAGGGGTCGATATTGATGGAGAACACCAGGTTGTCGAGCTTGACCTGCTCTGGCGACCAGTAGTGTGGGTTGCCCTTGTAGCGGATCTGCGAGTCTTTCTGGTAGCGCTGGAACACGAACGGTCCGGTGCCGATCGGCTTCTGGTTGATGTCGCTGGGACGGCCCTCGGCCAGCAGGTGCTGCGCGTACTCGGCGGAGAGGATCGAGGCGAAGCTCATGGCCAGGTTCTGGATGAACGCGGCATCGACCTTGTCGAGGGTGAACACCACGGTCAAGGGGTCGGTTTTCTCGACCTTGGCGATGTTCTTGTCCAGGCCCATGCTGACGAAGTAGGGGAACTCGGTGGGGTAGGCCGTGCGGAAGGGATGTTGCCTGTCGAGCATACGATCGAAGGTGAACAGCACATCGTCGGCATTGAAGTCCCGGCTTGGCGTGAAGCCCTCGTTGCCGTGGAACTTCACCCCTTCACGCAGGTGGAAGGTGTAGCGCAGGCCATCTCCTGAGACCTCCCAGCGGGTCGCCAGTGCCGGCTGCACGGCGGTGCCGCCGCGCTCGAACTCGACCAGACGGTTGTAGATCGGCTCTGCGGCGTCGTTGTCGGTGGCGCTGGTGTACTGGGCCGTGTCGAAGCCAGCGGGGCTGCCTTCGGAGCAGAACACCAGGTTCTTGGCGAGCAGGCCAGGGGCCTGGGTCATCAGGCCGAGGCCGAGCAGGGTGCCGAGGAGGGTGGTATGGCGCATGGCTAGTCCTTGTGCGTCTGTCATGCCGCAACCGGGTAGGAATTGCGGCAACAGGAGACCTATCCCGATGCGGGTGGCACCGGGAGGGCGTGTGTTTCCTTGGGAGCGCTTGTGGCGCGAGAGGTCGCCGTGGACCGGTCAGGCCCACGGCACAGGGGCTGGCCCTATTTCTCCACGCTGACGCCGTAGAAGGAGTTCAGGGCGAAGGGGCTGATCTTGAAGCCCTTCACCTTGTCGCTCATCGGCTGGTAGATGGTGGAGTGGGCGATAGGCGTGATCGGCACCTGTTCCTTGAGGATGTGCTGTGCCTGTTTGTACAGCTCGGTACGCTTGGCCTGGTCGGAAGTGGCCTTGGCTTGCTTGATCAGGTCGTCGTAGGGCTTGTAGCACCACTTGGAGAAGTTGTTCCCGTCCATGGCATCGCAGCCGTAGAGCGTGCCCAGCCAGTTGTCGGGGTCACCGTTGTCACCGCTCCAGCCAATCAGCATGGCGCCTTGCTCGCCGCCCTTGGAGCGCTTGATGTATTCACCCCATTCGTAGCTGACGATCTTGGCCTTGATGCCGATCTTGGCCCAGTCGGACTGGAGCATTTCGGCCATCAGTTTGGCGTTGGGGTTGTACGGGCGCTGTACCGGCATGGCCCACAGGGTGATCTCGGTGCCTTCCTTGATGCCGGCCTCCTTGAGTAGCTGCCTGGCTTTTTCCGGATCGTACTTGGCATCCTTGATGGTGGTGTCGTAGGACCACTGGGTCGGCGGCATGGCGTTGACGGCCAGTTGGCCTGCGCCCTGGTACACCGACTCGATGATCTGCTGCTTGTTCACCGCCATGTCCAGCGCCTGGCGTACCTTGAGCTGGGACAGGGGGTTGGGTTCGGTGCTGCCCTTGACCTTGTCCATCACGTTGTAGGCGATGTAGCCGAGGTTGAAGCCGGCCTGTTCAGGCATCTGCAGCTTCGGATCCTTCTTCAGCGGTTCGATGTCCGCTGGGCGCGGGAACAAGGTGACCTGGCATTCGTTCTTCTTGAGTTTCTGCATGCGCACCGAGGCGTCGGTGCTGATGGCGAAGATCAGGTTGTCGATCTTCACGTCGTCAGGGTTCCAGTAGTCCTTGTTGCCCTTGAAGCGGATCTGGGCGTCCTTCTGGTACTTGCTGAACACGAACGGGCCGGTGCCGATCGGCTTCTGGTTGATGTCGGCGGCCTTGCCTTCCTTGAGCAACTGGTCGGCGTATTCGGCGGACTGGATCGAGGCGAAGCTCATGGCCAGGTTCTGGATGAAGGCGGCATCGACCTCGTTGAGGGTGAAGCGCACGGTGTGGTCATCGACCTTCTCGATACGGGCGATGTTCTTGTCCATGCCCATGTCGGTGAAGTAGGGGAATTCGGTGGGGTAGGCTTTGCGGAACGGGTGGTTCTTGTCGAGCATGCGATTGAAGGTGAACAGCACGTCGTCGGCGTTGAACTCACGGGTCGGCTTGAAATAGTCGGTGGTATGGAACTTGACGCCTTCACGCAGGTGGAAGGTATAGGTCTTGCCGTCGTCGGAGACTTCCCATTTGGTCGCCAGGCCCGGAATGACGGCGGTGCCGCCGCGCTCGAACTGGGTCAGGCGGTTGAAGACGGTCTCGGCCGAAGCATCGAAGTCGGTTCCGGTGGTGTATTGGCCCGGGTCGAAGCCTGCGGGGCTGCCTTCGGAGCAGAACACCAGGTTGCTGGCTGCGAGGGCGGAAGGTGCGCCGGCGAGCAAGCCTGCGCCGACCAGGAACGGAATGACTGCGTGTTTAAGCATGGTGGCCTCATTGTTGTCATTTTTCGATTGAGGCGGCCTCGTGAGCCGACCTGCGGATACTTATGCAGGGTAGATTGCCAATGCAACAGGCAGAGGGACAGTTGGCCGCAAAATTGTGGGACCAGCGTACATGGATGTCGCATTCCTATAACTTTCCTGAAAGTTGAACGTTTGCGAAGGGTTTTTGGCGGTAATTCGCCAATAATTTCTAATTCGAGAGGTCAACAAGAAAGCGGCTAAAACGCTGTAGGAATGGGCTTTCAGAACTGTCAGTTTCAAGTAATGCATCAATTTCGAAGCGACTGGCGTTGCACCAGTCGCTTCGGTTCACAGGTGTCGGTCAGGGCATCTGCACTTCGATGAGGCCATCGGCATTCATGCTGACTTCGCTGGTGCCGGCCTCGATGTCCGGTGCCGGTGCCGCTTCGTCGGCGGCCATGGCTTTCATGGCCATCGGCGCGCTGCGCAGGTAAGGGCGCGGATAGCCGCTGCTGTTGAGGTTCAGGCTGACTACCTTGTAGCCCTTGCCGCCGAGGGCTTCGGTGGCCAGCTGGGCGCGGGCCTTGAAGGCATCGACCGCCTCTTTGAGCAGGGCGTCTTCATTGCTCTTGCGGGTGGCCGGGGCGATGGAGAAGTCCATGCCGCCCATCTTCAGGTCCTGCAGCAGCTCGCCGGTGAGCTTGGACAGGGCCGGGAAGTCGGCGCTTTCCAGGCGCAGTTCGGCGCGCTCGCGCCAGCCGGTGATCTTCTGGCCTTTGCTGTCATAGACCGGGTAGCTGTTGCGGCTGCCCTGGCTGATCTTCACATCCTTGACCTGACGTGCCTGCTGCACGGCCTTGTTCATGGTCTCGGTGATTTCCTTGGCCAGTTTGCCCGGGTCACTGTTCTGGGCTTCGCTGTACAGGGTCACGACCATCAGGTCGCGTGCGACTTCCTTGCTGACTTCGGCGCGCAGCGACACCTGGTTGTAGCGCGGTGCGTCATCCGCCAGCGCCGGCAGGCTGGCCAGCAGGCCACAGGAGAGGATCAGCGCGGTGCCGCGACGAGGGATTTGCATGTAGGGCTCCTTGGCAAATAGAGGGCGCGGGCGTTGTCCATCCCGCGCATGGTCCATCAGACCGGGAACAGTGTAGTGGGTTCCTAAATGCCATCATGAACCTGTGACAAAGTGTGGCGCTTTGCCGCATCGCTGCAGTGCGGCGCCTGGCTTCGGTATACTCCGAACGATTTTCCTGGAGCACTCATCAGGAGAGCTCATGCTCGCTGCCGAACACCCGCTGTCCGCTACCCGCCAGAACCTCTGGCGCCTGACCTTCATCCGTATCCTGGTCCTGGCCGCCCAGGCCGGCTCCGTGGGCGTGGCCTACTGGACCGAACTGGTGCCGCTGCCCTGGCTGTCGCTGGCCGTGACCCTGGCCCTGTCGTCGCTGCTGTGTGCGTTCACCGCCTTGCGCCTGCGCCTGTCGCTGCCGGTCACCGAACTCGAATACGCCCTTCAACTGGCTTGTGACCTTCTGATCCACAGCGCCCTGCTGTATTACTCGGGTGGTTCGACCAACCCCTTCGTTTCCTACTACCTGGTACCGCTTGCGATTGCCGCGGTGACCCTGCCCTGGATCTATTCGCTGGTGCTGTCGGGTATCGCGCTGGTGGCTTACAGCTTGCTGCTGGTGCAGTTCTACCCGCTCGAGACCCTGCCCATGGCGCGGGAGAAGATGCAGGTCTACGGCATGTGGCTGAGCATCGCCCTGGCGGCCGGGGTGATCACCTTCTTCGCCGCGCGCATGGCCGAGGAGCTGCGTCGCCAGGAGAAACTGCGCGCGGATCGCCGCGAGGAGAGCCTGCGCGACGAGCAACTGCTGGCCGTGGCCACCCAGGCCGCTGGCGCAGCCCATGAGCTGGGCACACCGCTGGCGACCATGAGCGTGCTGCTCAACGAGATGCGCCAGGACCACGCCGATCCGCAATTGCAGGAGGACCTGGTGATCCTTCAGGACCAGGTCAAGCTGTGCAAGGAGACCTTGCAGCAACTGGTCCGCGCGGCTGAGGCCAATCGACGCCTGAGCGTGGTCGAGCAGGACGTCACCGCCTGGCTGGACGAAGCGCTCAACCGCTGGCACCTGATGCGGCCCGAGGCAACCTATCGCTTCCAGCGGCTGCGCGATGGCGATGTTCCACGCCTGACTCCGCCCCCGGATCTGACCCAGGCATTGCTGAACCTGCTGAACAACGCCGCCGATGCCTGCCCGGAGGATCTGGAGGTGCGTCTGGACTGGAGCGCGCAGGACATCATCATCACGATCCGTGACCACGGCCCCGGCGTGCCCGTGGCCATCGCCGAAGCGATCGGCAAACCCTTCTTTACCACCAAGGGCAAAGGCTTCGGCCTGGGCCTGTTCCTGAGCAAGGCCAGCGTCACCCGTGCTGGCGGCTCGGTGAAACTCTATAGTCATGAACAGGGCGGCACCCTCACCGAGCTGCGCCTGCCCCATGGCAAGCGAGGAGATGAACGATGAGCGAAGAAAACCTGGTCGAAGGCGAAGAACTGCCGCACCTGTTGCTGGTGGACGACGACGCGACCTTCACCCGTGTCATGGCGCGGGCCATGAGCCGTCGCGGTTTCCGCGTGAGCACCGCATCCTCTGCCGAGGAAGGGTTGGTGCTGGCCAAGCAGGACGTGCCGGACTACGCGACCCTCGACCTGAAAATGGACGGTGACTCGGGGTTGGCGTTGCTGCCCAAGCTGCTGGAGCTGGACCCGGAGATGCGGGTGTTGATCCTGACTGGCTATTCGAGCATTGCCACCGCGGTCGAGGCCATCAAGCGCGGGGCCTGCAACTACCTGTGCAAGCCGGCGGACGCGGATGACGTGCTGGCGGCGTTGTTGTCCGAGCATGCGGACCTGGATTCGCTGGTGCCTGAGAACCCGATGTCGGTGGATCGCTTGCAGTGGGAGCATATCCAGCGGGTGTTGGCCGAGCATGACGGGAACATCTCCGCGACGGCGCGGGCGCTGGGGATGCATCGGCGCACGTTGCAGCGCAAATTGCAGAAGCGGCCTGTGCGGCGCTGATTCTTTGTGGTTTGTGGGCTTATCCGTTTGATCTATCGACGGTTAATCACCTTTGCGCCTTTACGGCGGGTCACTTGGTCTTGGCCAAAAGTAGCTAAAAGCCGCGCGCCCCAGCATACGCCCCGCCCGTGGCAGGGTTCCCTGCTCGGCCTGCTGATGGGGCGCAAGTTACGGGCGGCGCCTGGGCTGGCGTTGTTTTTCAGTGAGGTGGGCAATGGGCTTTCCGGCCATTCGCGGGTACAAACGACAAAATAATGAGCTTGTTTGCCGTTGTCGTTGCTTTTGATACGCGATGGTTCAGACACCACCGATTGCGACCTCAGGAGGCCGAGTGGAGGTGTCTGGAGGGGCAGGCGCGTAGCGCCCTTCGGCGTAGCCGAAGTTGCGAGATGGAGACTTGCGAAGCAAGTCGGAGGCCGCAAAGCCCCGCAAGGCACCGGAGCGAGGGGACCCCGGAGCGCAGCGCAGGGGCCGGATGTGGGAGCCGGCGGTTTTTGCTGGGCCTGTCCCATGACAACG
>Ga0153917_1001128_pt1 | contig 12316 bp, 11 predicted proteins | sample TSFL001MetaG_FD_104695 | JGI IMG/M metagenome (GOLD analysis project Ga0153917, IMG submission 104695) | Attine ant fungus gardens microbial communities from Florida, USA - TSFL001 MetaG | ecosystem: Host-associated > Fungi > Mycelium > Unclassified | place: USA: Florida, Paynes Creek Historic... | reverse complement strand
CGCCGTCCGCCGGAGCTGCGCATGCGGGCTCTGGAAGCCTCGCTGCAGGCACTTTGCCACTATTTCAACCCGCTGGCCAACCGCGTCGGCGCCTCTCTTACGACCATGAGCATTCGCTGCGGGTTGGCCACCGAGAAGAAACGTCTTTCGATCACCCGTTTTACCGGCGCTGTGCAGTTCATGGCCCAGCTGAAACTCCTGACCTACAACACCGAATACGATAAAGAGATCGGCTGCAATATTCCGACCGACATCACCTTTACCCCGCTGATGTGGCAGGTGCTGGATGTATCCGAGGAGGCGGTCACCGCTGCCCGCCGCAGCCGCATTGAGTGGGAAAACCGGCAGCGCGAGAAGAGGGGCCTGCCGCGCGCCGGCGCCGACGAACTTATCAATGCCGCCTGGGCATTCGTGCGCGAACGTTTTCGCGAATACCATAAGTCGCGCCGTGAACACGGCATGAAGCGTCATCGCGCCCGCAAAGATGCGCCACGTACACGAAAAGATATTGAGCAGCTGGTACGCCTGCAAATCCAGAAAGAAATCCGTAACGGCCGCTTCTTTGGCGGGCTCGATGCGGTTCGCGCAGAGATAGAGCGCCGCGTTACGGAACGCATGAAGTTTTCGCGTGGCCATTATGCGCGTCTGTCTGACAATCTGCTGGTCACAACCTGATATCCACTGGTATCCGACTAAATACAGATGTGCAACGTGCTGGCTTTACCCTTCCTGTAATCTGGCCTGAATTGCCATCCTGCCTTCTGCCTAATCCTGTCTGAAGCCTCCGGTTTGCGCCGGAGGCCTTCGCACGTCTGCAGTAAAAAATTCTGAATGATTATTACCCACATAAGCCCCTTTCCCTGCATGTTTTCCGGCAATAGGGCACAAAGTAAATCACCGGAACCGCTGAACGCTACCGCACAACGATATAGCTATGAGTTATCCACATTAACCACGAGAGGGGGAGCTGATTAGCTACTGTCCGCGCTGGCACTTAAGTGCTGGGCGGGACTTTTACAAACCGCGATGATCCGTTTAAAACCCCGTTTATTTCTCTTTTAAAACACTGTTATTACTTACTTTTAAATATATGAGCTATTCACCCACCAGCCCTGTGATCAGTTTCATTTCACAGCTATAGCCCCAACCCTTAACAGACGCTGCGCGGCTGAGATAGCTCCCACAAAAAGCGGGAGACGTATTAGTTACAACACACATAAACTTTCTCTTAGAACAACGTCAGAGCCAGCATGAAACCTCACGCCCCTCTCAACCCAGACCCGCGCCGTACCTGAAGCCGGGTTGCCCCCACTGACCAGCCGCCGCCGCCCGGCCCGGAGGGCCGGAACTACAGTGGCTGATAATTGAGTGTTGTAACTATAACTTTCGAGTAGTTGTGAGTAGTGCTGCGGATTCTTCCTTTCGTCTGCGACCATCTGGCTTCAGTGCGCCTGAGTGGCCGCTGCTTAAACGGCGTCAGGCAGGGCATGGCTGAATTAGCGAGATATGTACGTCAGAGAGCGGCTGGTTAGTTTAAGGTGAGGAGGGCCTGACACGGGCGGGATAATCAGGCATACGTGTTTTTGACGAAAAAAACCGCGCATATGCGCGGATAAATTAGGGTAACGAAACGCTTAACTTTTTATATTGTCTATGCATGTTAGTCTCTGATGATAAATCCTCAAGGGAAGCGGCTATAAGTTTTGCCGGATATCTGGTCAGGTGAGGTCACCGAAAAGTGCGCCGCGGATGCTCCAGGAGAGGGGACATAACTCGCAAGACTTTGGGGTAACTATGGACGACATGGCGGCGAGTCAGACCAGCACCCGCAACATAGCTGAATTCGTGGCGGACGTTCAGAGCAACCTTACACCATCAATGAGCGTCACGGCGGGGTTAGCCAGCAGAGCGGCGTGCTGCTTACGGTTCTTCTGGCGCTGACGCACAATCGCAACATCCGGGTCAGGGTGCTCTGCGCGTACGCGCTGGTCACCGACCGGATAACGACCTGCAGCGGGCCGCGAACCAGCGCTCCCGGACGTATGATATGATGCGGCGGATTCGGGGTAGCGTCTGCGCTAACTGGCTCTCTCGACGCAAACTGTACGCAGCAGACTGCCTTTCCCGCAGTAGGTACGTTCCGGAGATAGCAAATCATACTAGCCACCTTGTTAAGTCCCGTGCCTGTAGCTGAAAGTTATGATTAACAGCCCCCCAGGCGTTGTACGATCCGGGGACATCATGAACACTTGTTCGGGGAGATGGTCAAAACCAACAACTAAGGCATAGGAACCCTCTTATGGAGTCGCTTATGCCCCGGATGCGTGAGATACCATGTCATTACGCACTGCGTTTGTTTGTTCGCCTCGCAGGACGGGGCGAACATCCGCGAGCTGTGCCGCCGCTACGGCATATCTCCCGCCACCGGCTACAAGTGGCTTCGCCGCCGGGAGGAGGAAGGACCGTCCGGCCTTCAGGACCCCGGCACTCACCCAGCCGCTCATCTGACGACATCACTGAGCTGCTGCGTATGGTGCATGAGCTTCATCAGCACTGGGGGGCCCGCAAGATTAAGCGCTGGCCCGAAGACGGCATGCCGGCCTTCAGCACCGTCCACAGCCTGATGGCCCGCCACCCTGCTGGACGACCACTCCCGGTTCTCGCTGTGCCTGGTGCACTGCGCTGACGAACGGCGTGGGGCGGTACAGGAGCAGCTGGTCAGCGTCTTTGAGCGCTACGGCATCCGGGTGGGGCACTCGCGCCCGTATCATCCGCAGACGCAGGGCAAGCCGGAGCGCGCCTTCGACCACTGGCGGACGGTCTGCAAACTCGGGCACCCACATAAGGCGCCGGAGATGGCGGTGGCGCCGCCGCTCTATCGGCCCTCATCGCGGCTGCTTAAAAAAGCGGCAGCGCGGATTCTATCGTTCTGCCTCCGTTAATGCGACAGAACCGTTATGCTTTGGTACTGGCTAAGTCAGCTGTTTCTTATAATGAAGGTTATGTTAACACCTTCGTCATCATTCTTACGACGGGTGCTATTATACAGTTTGTCCGGCGCGGGCGGGCAGACAGGCATATTCCGCAGTGCGTTAATCCCCGCCCTTTATATTTATTTACAATAGTCAGGCGGCCCGGGCATATTCGTCTTATTCCCAGACATTCTTCCGGGTGCCGTTATTTATTATTTTGACAGCGTTGCCTTCAGGTTAATTTTAATGAGCATATAATTTCCAAACCGTAACTCACACATAGCAGAGGTCTTTATGAATAATGAAATTTCATCGTCAGGAAACGCTCAGGCAGCGGACGGCTGTGCTGAAAGGCCACCATTGCGCACGGTAGCGGAACTTCCGGACGGTGTCGCGCCGCCAGAGGTGCCCGCCGATTATATTGTAACACCATTTGGTTATTATCCCCCGGAGTCGGTGCATGAAATAGGGCTGGACGAAATGTCGGCGGATACGGTGCAGCTCAAACCGGCAGGGAAGGATAAAGGTCAGTCAGTTAACAAAAGGCCGTCTTATCCTTTAGCAGGACGGAAGCGCCCCTCTCGCCTACCGGACGAGAGCTGTGCAGGAAGAGGAGGCGATTTGCATTTTAACGTCGAAGCCGCGATAGCTTATTACAGTGCATTTCCAGCTGAGGAGGAGGAAGATTACCAGAAAATTTCATCATTTTCAGCGAACCTGACCGTTCCTACCATTTTGGGTGTCCGGAAGGAAGCAGGTAATGACGTAGAGGTTCTTGTGGCGCTCACGGATGAAGATTTCGGCATTTTCCCACCGAATTCAGAGCCAGGGATTGCATCTCACCTGTCTACCGGGTATTTCTGGCCAGCAGAATGGCATTGGGGGGTAGCCTACTGGTTTATCGGCGATGAAAGCGTTTACCACACGCGGGCACTGAAAGTCGACCCGGGTGATAAAATTCATATGAAAGTTAAGCTGACGGGTACCGCTGGGGCTGACTCAGAGAAGGTATACCGCTGGATGTTTAACTGCACAGTAACGTCCGGGAGGGGGATCGCTTCTTGTACTGTCCCCTTCGCTACAGACAGCCTGCTTAATCATATCTTCTGTCCCAGCCTTTGGATGGACAGTTTGGATGTCCCCCCTTCGGAAGGGAAGATTGAGGCCACGGATATCATGGCGTTTGATGAAAATGGCGATATGTTAGATCTTTACTCAAACTGGCAATATGAGCATTCTTCACTCCGTCACGATCATGACACTCCGAATGTTCTCTTTGAGAAAACAGGGTCGCCTATGACCGCGTCAAACATTACATTATCATGGTCCCCTCCGCTCAGCGTTAAAGATTAAGTTGTGTGTACAGCAGGAGAGAATGACATTCTAGTGCTGTCGCATTAAGAAGTGGTCGGGTAACCTACTGTTTTTTTTATAATGTTACCTGGCCATAACTCTGTTCCAGAAGTCCATTAAACGCCTGCATTACTCCGCCGATATTATTGCGCAGTGTGTCCGCTGGTATCTGGCTTATTCCCTGAATCTGCGCAATCTCGAAGAGATGATGGCGGAGCGCGGTATCATGGTGGACCATTCAACTCTCCATCGCTGGATTATCCGTCTGGTGCCGCTCCCGGATAAGGCATTCCGTCGGCATAAGCGTACCCTGGGTCGCCGGTGGCGCATGGACGAAACCTACATCAGAGTCAGGGGGCAGTGGAAATACCTGTACCGCGCGGTCGATACCACCGGCCGGACTGTCGACTTTCTTCTGACCGCGAAGCGGGATATTGCAGCCGCGCTGCGTTTCTTTCGCAAAGCCATCCACCACCATAACGGGCCGAAAGTAGTGACCATTGACAGGAGCGGAGCCAACACGGCAGCGCTGACCATACTCAACGGCGGTAAATCAGCAGATGAAAGCATCACGGTCAGGCAGAGCAAATACCTGAACAATCGGGTTGAACAGGATCACCGCAACATTAAACGAAGGATAAAACTGATGGCGGGGTTTAAATCGTTCAGGCGTGCGCAGATGGTACTGGCTGGTAATGAACTGGTCCACATGATACCTAAAGGGCAGTTTCAGCATCCGGAGGGGGAAGGGTTGTCGGCGGCAGAACAGTTTTATCTTCTGGCCGCTTAAAAAGCGGCAGTGCGGATTCTGTCGTTCTGCCTCCGTTAATGCGGCAGAATCAAAAAATAAACTCTTGAGTTAAATAAATCCATAGGTTAAAATTATGTGCATGGAGGCGCTAAATGTTTGATATCGAAATTCACGAAGAAGCGTTGAAAGAAATACAAGAGCTGCCACCGGCGTTACAGTCAAAAATGACCAGACAGATAGATAAACTGGCCGCTTTCGGAACAACGCTCAGGGAGCTGGACACAAAGCCGCTCAGAAATGGATTCTTCGAACTGAGGGCGAAGGCCGGAGACACAGGAAGGGCAATCTATGTTTACCAGAAGGGGAAACGAATATTCATCCTCAAAGTTTTTATTAAGGATACAGCGAAATTACCACCGGCAATGTTAAACACGGCAGCGAACAGGCTAGAGGAGATGTTAAATGGCAACTAAAAAATCAATTCCGTGGGCGAAGGCCCGCGAGGGAATTTTATCCGACCCTGAAGTCCGTGCAGCATATGAAGCGGACCTGCGGGCCGAAAAAATCCGCGGCCAGCTGGTTGAATGGCGTTCTTCTGCCGGGCTGACAAGTTCACAGATAGCGGAACGTCTGGGGGTTTCACCTGCGGCGGTATCCCGTACCGAACGCAATGCTGAAAAAGCCAGTCTGGAAACGCTGGCCCGTTACGCAGCGGCGTGTGGTATAGAACATCCTCAGATTACGCTGTAATACAAGGCGTTATCTCAAATGCATCCTAATGGATGCAAAAAAGCCCGCTTAGCGGCGGGCTGATACTGAATAGCAGTAAAATCTCGTATGCAACACGCTGTGTGTGTTACAGATTTACTGTATAAGAACAATCCCTATGTGGATATAAGACTGATGATAGGAGTTTCCTATCTAACTGATAGAAAATCAGTGAAGTGAATCGCCACGGGTTTAACAGACACCTCAGAGTCATTTAAGATGACTTAGTGCTCTGCTGATGGCTGTATGGTGTCGTAATCCCCAAAACAGGGCTGGTTCATTCGGACCAAGGGAATCAGTACACAAGCCATGAGTGGCAGTCGTTCCTGAAATCATACGGTCTGGAGGGCAGCATGAGCCGTCGCGGTAACTGTCACGATAATGCGGTTGCAGAAAGCTTTTTCCAGTTGCTGAAACGCGAACGGATAAAGAAAGAGATCTACGGAACGCGGAAGAAGCCCGCAGTGATATTTTTGAATATATCGAAATGTTTTATAACAGAAAGCGGCGACATGGTTCGAGCGATCAGATGTCACCGACAGAATATAAAAACCAGTATTATCAACAACTCAGAAGTTTCCAGATTATCCGTGGCGATTCAGTTTTAGTTGATCTCTACCCTGGTACAGGAATGAAAGCAGAGAGGCCACTTCGGACCTCTCTGATAAGGTAGACTTCACCTTTAAATCCAACCAATGATACAGGAAAGGTATGAGGATGATGGAGTCCCCGCTGCATTAAAGTAATAAGTTTTTATAGGGAGACAAGGGCGGATTTGGCAGAATATTCCTAAAGTGAACTGCGGTATACATGACAAAAGATTTGGCGGAGATAAAAAAACAGCCCTTTAGGGGCTGGCAACAGAATACGGAGATGGATGATTTTATTTGTTATGACAGCGTATTAATCATGCACTGTGATTTAATTTTGAACAACTAGGTTAAATCTTAAATCCAGATGCTCAGGAAGGCGGGCTTAGGCAGGAAGCAGCAAAACTGGCTTATACAGGAAAAAAGGAGGCCGGGTAGAGCCCCCTCAAGGAAAGTGAGTACCTATAAATAATTCAATGGACACGTGATGCGGGAAGGTTTGTCCTCCCTCCTGAATAAATTTAAAGAGTTTTATTTACGTCGCAAAAGCAGCTAGTAAGGAATAATCCTAAAAATCAAAAGTGAGCATAGGGGAGGGCTGCTGAAAAAACCAGCCTTTTTAGGGGCTGGAAGGACGTTGCGGAAAAGCCGTGAAGATTAACAGCAGCATTATGTACGTGACTGGCATTTTTTACATCCAGACTGAATCCTAAATACACGACGGGCTGTGATTAACCGGGCTAAAGGCTAAGTCATTAATGACTTCCCGGTTCAGGCGGCTGCCGTGCCCGGTGGAATGCACCAGTTCATGCAGCAGCGTGGACCAGTGGTCAGCATTCGGCCGGAGCTGCGATACCAACAACTCCTCGAGCCGGAGCTTTGTTAAGTTCCATCCTAAGCTGCGCAAAATATCATCGCATCAAACCTGGTGAAGAAATTCCTGAGCTATGTAAGAACCGAAAGAATTATAGGGAGGGAACATGGCACAGCGCATATCACTAAGCTTATGGCAGAAAGTAGCACCTCGGCTGAGGTAAAAATCGAACTTGACAACAAACTTATCCGCCTTAAAAACGAAACGATCTAACAAAAAAATTAACAGGCAGATGCAGATGCTCGCTCTGCCTTCCGGTGACTATTTGCAGACATACCATCCTGACCAGAGAAAACAGGTACTGCCTTTAATTGAAAGCATTACCCCAAAGTATCGACCCTGCATATTATTGAATAGAATTTCAGAATTTTAAGATTTTTCTTAGTGGTGACTTTGAAAAACTCCCTAGTTTTAATTTCTCTGGAAGTGTACTCGTTATCAATGGTCGCAGTTGTTGTGATGTAATCTAAAGAGGGTGATTATAACTGAGCGTTAGTTGCTGGCCCCGCTCATTCACTTGAATAATACCCGCCAGGCATTTCATTAATTTCGATGCCATTATGATTGAAACAGGCTCATCGGGAGGTGTTATGAAAAAGGCATTGTTTACTATAACTCTTGTGATTATGTTGGCCGGGTGTGCTCAACAAACTTTCTCGATAAAAGATAATGTGTCTAATTCATCCTACCGTCAAAAACAAACCCAGCACTTTTTTATTTCGGGTGTTGGCCAGGAAAAATATGTTGATGCAGCGTTTGCCTGTGGCGGGCGTGATAATGTGGCCAGGGTTGAGGTTCAGCAAACCTTCCTGAATGGTTTATTGTCATTAGTGACATTAGGAATATACACGCCAAGAGAAGCCAGAGTATATTGTACCACTCAGAAAGTTTCCCCATAAAAATTTTCAGCATGACAATGATTATTTTCAGATTAAGAAAAGGTTATCATACCCCGGATGAGTCCATGAGTGGTTGCCAACTAATTTCCCTATAAGGAATTCGGCCACTTTAGATATTAACGGATTACGTATTAAAAACACCTAAGCGTCAGTGGTAGCGTTCTTCTGGCCGAATGCTTAAGGGGTTTTTATGCACTGTTGCAGGGTATATTAAGATGAAAAAACTCAAGAAATTATTTGTTATTTTGATCGCCAGCGTTTTTTGCCAACAGACATTTGCAGACAACAGCATTTTTACAGTCATGGATGACCCGGGCGTAGCTAAAAAAACATTCGAAGGTAGCGCATCGGCGGGATATCAGGGGCAAAGCGGGAATACGAGCAGCTCTTCCCTCACCGCACAAGCTACCATGACCTGGTATAAAAACAGTGCGGCTTATAGTGTCTGGGGAGGGGCCACAAATGCTACTTCCAACGATAGCCGCTCCTCGGAAACATACAATCTCGGAGGACGCTCCCGCTATAATCTGAGTAGTTATGATTATCTATTTGGCCAGGCAAGCTGGCTAAGTGACCGGTTTAATGGTTATGATGCCCGCGATGTGGTGACAGCAGGTTATGGTCGTCAGCTTCTTAGCGGTCCTGAACATGCACTACGAGTAGAATTTGGTCCGGGCTATCGCTATGATACTTTCCGCAATGGAGGGCATAACAGCCAGTCTGTGGGGTATAGTGCCCTAAACTATCAATGGCAAATTTCTGCAACGGCTAAGTTTATCCAGAGCTTATCGGTCTTAACCAATTTTGGTGAAGATACAACGGCCAATTCAGAAACGGGCCTGCAGGCTGCAATCAACTCTCAATTAGCCCTCAAACTTACTTATAACGTCACCTGGAATAATCATCCGCCAGAGTCAGCTCCACATCGTACTGATAGTAAGACCTCTCTGATGCTGACTTACAATATGTAACTACATGCACGCGTTTAACATTGTTATGTAAATGCTCTTCCAGGTAAAGAAAGGTTAGGTTTCCATGGACATATCCTCGGACCAAGCCCAACGGTGTTTTTTACTTAAATGCTATGTTTCGATGGTAAGACGCTTTTTTATAGCGAATTAGACATGATTATGTCCATATACTGTTTGGATGTTTAATTAGCACAGGAGAGGGCTGTTTCGCTGCGATTCAATTAAATGATCTTTGGGATACGCTTTCCGCCACGTCCGTTTTATGCCAGTAACAGAAGTACCTGATATCCTGATGTTCACGACAAAGAGATGAGACTCAACCCATTTAAAAATGGTCAATCAGATGATGCAGTAATGGTAGCAGGGAAGGACAAAACTTAACGCCCAGTCGGTACTGCTGATCCGCATGGTACAGCAGAGTCTCGACATCCTGCAGAACTCACGCGCACCTCTGATGTGCCTGAAACCGCATCCGCATGAACCGCACTCACCGGCACGGTTTTTTTGGTGAGCGCGCACTGCTAGGGGCCAGAATTCCGTCTTCCTGGCCGGACAGTGCTTCTTCTGATGTACCGGCCATTTCTGCTGCCTGCATACAGTTCCGTTTTTCAATTTCTTTCTACGGGTTGTAGGCGTTTCCCCTGCATGTGTGTACTGTTGTGATCAGGCCAAAAACCAAATTAATAGCCTGGGCATCGCCCCCTTCGACTCCTGGCCTGTCGGGCAGTCGACGAGTCTCACTCCGCTATCCGTTTGACACTGATGCCGGCCGCAGACAACTAGCTTCCGTGTGTGACAACTCACGGAAAAGCGGGTCTCGGCGTTAGAGAACGAGATTTCAAGCATTTCTGCAGGAGACGCGCTGGAACTGCGACGTATTTAGCGGCGGTTTGCTCAGGGAGAAATAAGATGCGGAAATATCGGGGGAACAACCGCTTATTGGGGTCAGTTTGGATATCGAAAATTATTATACGTTAAGCTCATTTTTTAGCCAAGCATTAAGACCAATGAGGCTTTCCCACAACCATCTGTTAGTAATGCTGGATGACCCATAACTTGTTATAAATATGGAATCTATCCATCATATTCACTATCCTAAGTCGATTAAATTTTCTTATAATTTATGGGAGTAGCTACTATGTTCAGTAAAGAACATCGCATTAATATGCACATCAACAATGGTTTGTTTAACGGGAAAATTGTTTACATTCATTACACTTCTAAGGAAGGACTTTATGCGATAAAAATGCAAAGAAAAATATCAGCAAATCCAAATCGTGAACGGAGGGGAACAAATGCCAAAAAAGGGGTATATCTCACCTTAGCCAAAGATGCTATGAATGGCCGGAATGCACATAACCTTTTGTTTCTTGGTGAAGAAAGATACGTGTTAAGTGCTATGTACTGCATTATTTTTGTCTTCAATAGTCCTCGTTACCTGAGTTCAGCTCCCATCACCTCTGGGAGTCATGTGACAGAGGTGATTTCATTGGATGATATATATTTTCATCAAATCAACATCATATATGATGGTAAAAACCCTTTTAGTTAAAAAACACATCTCATAGAGTGGTATTGTTATGTTTAAGGGGGCTTACCGAAAAATTTTATCCTACAAATGAATTCTTCTAAGCTGTTTCACCCTGTTTCCGATACAAAGCCTGAATTCGACAAACTTGCGAAGTGCTGTAGCCTGTAGCGTCAGCTGTTTCCTTGATACTCAGGCTTTTTACTTGTCGATAATATAATACTTTCTGGTGCCGCTCCTGGTCTGCCTGTTTGCCCCGGTATTTACCCAGCGTATGTGCCCGTTCAATCCCCTGTTTTTGCCGCTGGCGGCGACTCAGCCAGTCTTTATGCGACATTGCGGCCATCAGGTCGATAAGCATGTTGTTGATGGCGGTTATTACTGCGCGGGTGATCGGGTCGACCTGCGAAGGGTCTTTATCTGACAGGGCCTGCCATGATGTGGGCACATCCAGGCTGACAATTCGCAACTCATGTTGTTCAATCTGCTTTTTCAGCGTCATCCAGTCGCTGTTGCTGAGACGTGTCAGGCGGTCTATCTGCTCGACCAGCAAGATATAATTGCGGTGACTGTCTATCAGTAAGCGCCCCAGCTCCGGGCGATCGAGTTTTGTACCACTGATATTTTCCCGGTAGTAGCTGGCGATTTTATGCCCCCGTTCCTGGACGAACTGCTCCAGCATCTCTTTTGCCCGATCGGCGAACTGATCTTCCGTCGATGCCCTCAAATAAGCTCTTATGAACATTTTTTCACCGCATTATCGCATTTAGGTTGTTGTATTTACTCTATCGCATATAGGTTATGTCATTCATCGTGTGCCGTCACGTTTTGGTTATGGTGTCAGGGTGTACCCTTATGCGATAACCATTTTTGTTAAAAATACCGTATCGAATAATTTGTGAGGGAAACTATATGGCAAGGAGGCAGATTCTTTCTCTGTCGGAAAGAGAATCATTACTGGCATTACCGGACGATGAGTTAGCGCTGACACGAATGGCATATTTTAGTGAGCATGATCTGGCGCTTATCACTGCTCACCGTAAACCCGCCAGCCGTTTTGGTTTTGCCGTCCTTCTTTGCTACCTGAAAAATGTCGGCTTTGCCCCGGATAAAAAACTCCCACCCTCTGATGCGCTGCTTAAGCATATCGCCAGCAGGCTAAAGCTTACCGGGGATCTCTGGCCTGCTTACCTTTCCGGCAGGGATACGACCCGGCGTGAACATTTAACCGAACTGTACCGCTATCTTGGCGTAAAGGCGTTCACCGGCAAAATACAGCAGGACGGTATTACACACCTGCTACCGATGGCGACGCGCACCGATAAAGGTATTCTCCTGGCCGAAGAACTGCTGGTCTGGCTCCGGAAGAACAACGTGATGATCCCCGCGATTGATGTCGTGGAGCGTACCTGTGCGGAGGCCATGGCTGGCGGCGATAAAATCGTATCTCAGACCCTGAATGCCCCGTTAACTCCGGCTCACAGGGATGCCCTGGATCGTTTACTTGAGTCATCAGACAATCAGCCTTCCAGGCTGACATGGCTTCTGCAACCGCCGGGTAAAATCAATGGTAAGAACGTGCTGCAACACCTTGATCGGCTCAGCAGCAT
>Ga0153917_1001126_pt1 | contig 12321 bp, 11 predicted proteins | sample TSFL001MetaG_FD_104695 | JGI IMG/M metagenome (GOLD analysis project Ga0153917, IMG submission 104695) | Attine ant fungus gardens microbial communities from Florida, USA - TSFL001 MetaG | ecosystem: Host-associated > Fungi > Mycelium > Unclassified | place: USA: Florida, Paynes Creek Historic... | reverse complement strand
GCGCGTCCGTGGCCAGCAGCTCGGCGTTCAGCTCAAACGACTGCGACAGCGCCTCGGCGCCGGTGAGTTTCCAGAACAGCAGGCCGTCCATCGGCAGCTGCGCGGTGATGCGTGAGAACATAAGCAGATTCCGTAACTTATTTAAGTGATTGAGTCATCGGGGGAGGTTAAACGCCAGGGTGTGAAATACAGCATATAAGCATTACGCTAAAAATTAACGTCCGGTCTTATAGTGCTTTTGTCTTATTTCATATTCGGGAACTGTCCAATCAGTCAGATATTGACCACGACCGGCAATGTTCCGTTAGCTTGAGGCTTTTTGTCAGCACAACCCAGTAGTGCAGCATTTATTCTCTGACCGAAGCAACAAGGCATTTTCAGAAGTGCTGCCCGATCTCTTCTTTAAAGAAACCCAGCACAAGGGGAAAAACAGAGGCTGTATCGATGTTCATAACCGCTTTCCCTTCTTAATTTAGTTCGCCAGCCAAATACCGTAATAAATCACTACAGAGCCAAGAGAAACCACACATTTTGCAAAGATGAGCATGCCAGGCACCAACTTACTGGCAACCGGTGAAAATCGGGCATAACTATCAGCATTATATTTTTCGTGAAAACCCACAATACCACTAAATAAAGTGCAAATCATTATAATCATAAACTTCATGCCAAGAATAAATATAAAAGAAAGACCTATTTCTTCCATCAAATCCCCAGCAAGACCATTGCTGAAGCCGGGAACAATTAACACTAAACCTTTAAGCACAAAGGCAAGCACTACAATACCAGCTAGAACACTTATAAACTTCTTACCAAACCCCGCCCATTCTTTATTGTTATAAAAATCCTTTCCATTCCAGACATAATAAACTGTTATAATCCAAAAAAAGAAACATGCTAATATTTTCATGTTAAAATCAACCAATGTATATTTAAACTCTAATCGAAACCGTTGCCCAACCGTTGAAGATAGCGCCATCTGCCCCACTGTTGCTTGCACATTTATCTAAACGTTCCCTTTTTATCAAAAAGCAGATCGTGTAAACGCTTTATGACAACTTTCAAATCCACTTCGCACGCCAATCTCAATAATAAAGCAAATCTGTCATTGGCTTTAAGCGTGACTGAATATTGTTTTATTAAAATAAGCAGCAACGCCTACTGACGCCCCTACCGCTCCATGCCGCGCCTGTAACTTCACAAGTCAATATTTAAAATATCTAAACCAGTTTAGATAGCACTGCCAAACAAGACACCATAAAGCATAAGCACGCAATCCAACTAAATCACACCCTTTACGGCTCCAAAAAGTCATTGAATTGTACTTATTACACATTAATCATAAGTGTCAAAATTCCTTTGGAATTATAACGCTTATGAAAAGCATGATAAAATTAAAGATAACATTCAACCTTACAAAAAACAGATAACAAGACACCAGTAAATTTAATAGCAACAAAAGTCAATCTTTGTCACTAAAAAACCTCATTCCATATATAGTCAAGTCACTATCAAAAAAACGGAATCGATGTAATTCACTATACACCCACTCTATAAAATATCGATCAACCACTATCTAAAAGACAGGTACAGCCAGTGAAGATAAAAACATCACCACTATCAGCATTCGTGATCGATGCGTTGTTAATTTCGTGGTTTTAAAAATAAAAAATATAGTTAATCGACTTCATCCGGAGCCATAGAGTATAGAGCCTCAGCATGAGACAGAATTTTATCTTTAAAAGCTATCTTGTTTATCCATTCATCAGGAATACCTGACAAGCCATATAAAGCACCAGCTAATTGTCCAGCAGTTGCGGCGACACTATCCGCATCATCAGCTAAGTTAGCAGCAAGTAATACTGCATCTTTGAAACTATTCGTATGCCAAACCGCCCACATCGCTGCTTCAAGAGTATCAATGACATAACCAGAAGATCGGATTTGGTCACGGTGCTTTAACTTATATTCACCAGCATTAATAATTAGCACACGAAGTGAAGTAGACATCACATGTGGGGAAAAGCTTTCATCTTTTCCGTAACCGTTCAACAAATAATGTAGAATTATATTAAAAAAACGGCAACTGTCTATTGATTCAGCAGCCCCATGTGTAGCCCGACTTTGAATAGCAGCATCTCTCCAACCATCAATAAAAGATTTCCTGCGGAAAATCGCTGTTGGAGCATGCCGGATCAGTGCTGCATTTCCCGCTGTATCAGGGGATGTATTTCCAAACCAACAAGAGCCATTAATCATTGTTTGTTCAAGAGCAAAGCGTGTTGTATTCCCTATATCAAAACATGTTCCATTGGAACTATTTGTGCCTTTTTTGTACCAGCTAATGAGTTTATCCCTGAATGTATCTGTGTCGCACTTCCTGCTTTCAAGATAAGTTTCAGCGAGGCATAAAGCCATTGAAGTATCGTCAGTCCATTCTCCGGGCTTGAGGTTAAATGGACCCTTTCCAATCATATCATGTACACTAGCCCTGTCTCTTGGCATAAATTCCAGGGTGGTACCAACAGCATCGCCAACAGCCAGCCCCATTAAAGCACCTTTACACTTATCTAATACTTCGTGATCAGTAACTCTTTGAGGCAATGACATCATCCATTCCGGTTTGCTTTTGTTTTTAGAATCCTCACATAAAACCTTAGGTTCGTACTCCATTCTATTTTTAAGCTGCCGGGATACCTTAGGGATTAAATGTGAATATCGCTCTGCGTAAACACAAATCTCAAAATCATCTTTTTTTAGATCAATCATCACACCTCCAACGCCCTTATCTCAAGTTATACCAGATAAGCAACTTACCAGCTTAAGCCATGGCTAATCACCTGCCTTAATAAATAATATAAAACTTTGCCAAGGTTAATTATACAAAATAAAAACCTCGCCAATTAAATAAATTAAATTAAATTGAAGTCTTTTTTACTTATCTCTTTATCTTTAAAAACAGCATAATTACTTCTTATTTCACTCGAAATTTTTTTGAGACCTTCAGTTTCATTAGAGTTAATGAGGTCAGTTACAATAAAATACCTCTCGACATCAACTTTATAATCCCCCTCACTGAAAATTACCTTCATAACATAAAAAGAATCATCACATTTATATAGCGTAAAATCCCAAGGATTGATTGCAATTTTCAATTTACTCATTACAATTTATCTCCAGTTGTTAAATCTATCACGTTGCACCCCCCCTTTCTTCACCCCCTCAGTTATTATTACAGCTTCAAGATCGCCCTTCGATAATATTACTCCACCTTCTGTTTGGTATGGTTTGTTCTTAACCGACCATGTAACAAGTGCAGGCAGTGACGTACTCCCTAAAATTTAGACCTATTGCTAAATTCCATTTCAGATTAATCCGTTTCGTCTGGTGACAGTGTGAAAATTTTTTCTGCAAAATCGATAATTTTATCTTTATAAACTATTTTATCGCGCCATTCTTTCGGAATGCCTGAGAAACCATATAATGCACCAGCGAGCTGGCCTGCAGTGGCTGCTACGCTGTCTGCGTCGTCAGCAAGATTTGCAGCCAGCAAAATGGCATCCTTAAAGTTATCAGTATGCCATACAGCCCACAGAGCCGCTTCTAAAGTGTCAATAACATAGCCTGTTGACCTAATCTGATCGCGAGATTTCGATTTGTATTCGCCAGCGTTGATTATTAATATGCGCACTAATGCTGACATTTTGTGAGGTGAAAAAGCATCTTCCTTACTATATCCATTGAGCAGATAATGCAGGACAATATTAAAAAACTGACATGCATTAATAGATTCAGGAGCTGAGTGTGTCGCCATGCTTTGAATACTCGCATCTCTCCATCCATCAATAAAAGATTTCCTTCTAAAAATAGCTACTGGTGCATGACGTATCAGAGCTGCGTTACCCGCTGAATCTGGAGATGTGTTACCAACCCAATCTGGACCATTACATATTACCTGTTCCAATGCAAAGCGTGTTGCATTTCCTATATCAAAACATGTTCCATTTGAACTGTTGTGACCATTTTTATACCAATCAATTAGCTTTTCTCTGAAGAAGTCGGTATCACAAAACCCTCTATTGATGTATGTTTCAGCGAGGCATAGTGCCATTGAAGTATCATCTGTCCATTCTCCAGCACTAAGATTGAAAGGTCCTCCTCCAGGCATGTCATCAATTTTATATTTGTCTCGAGGCTGAAATTCGAGAGTTGTTCCTACCGCGTCGCCTACAGCAAGCCCTAAAAGCAACCCTTTTGCTTTATCCAATGAATCATGATCAGAGTTTTTCTGTTTTAATGTCTGCATCCACACAGGTTTACTCTGTACCTCATCTGGCATTGGCTGCGGCTCATATGACATTCTATTTTTCATTTGTCGTGAAGCTTCCGGAACCAAATAAGCATATTTCCTGGCATAAATCTTAAGTTCAAAATCTGACATCCTGAGATCAATCATTATAATTCCTCATAATTCAGGATAACCTGCCCATCTACATCTACACGATTTGCGACTTTAAATTTGGTGCCAGGTGGGTATAAAATCTCAGCCTCATCCGAATCGGACTCGATCCTCATTATTTTTTGAATTAAAATTAATGCTATCTATTATTTCCCGATAATGCTTTTAATGATACTCACTAAAAAGTCCAGGGCAAGTCCCTGTCTAACAGACGATTGCCTTCCCGCCTGGCTCATCCTCAAGGAGAAGAATGGTTTGCTTTTGCCATATCTGCACCCCACCATTCTCAAAATGATAAAACCTTCAATTGCTGGTAAACCATCAACCACGATAAGTTGTGATGTAACGCTATTGAATGCCTGAACGGTAGTGATCATCTCCTGAATCATACGGGCAGCAACTTTCCTACAGTCTCATCATGGTTGGCAAAAGCTACTGGTTTAAGGTGCCAGCATCAGCACTTTGAACTGACTTGGCACGATTCGCATGCCAATCGCATTGGTGGAGTTTTGCAGGCTCATGCTAGTCAATCGGGTTGCCGGCGTGCCTTTGAGTAATACGGTGAATGACCCGGTAAGGTGGCGCGATGGGCCCATTACCGTACCCGATGCCACACCCGTTGCTACTCCAGGGTTATCGCCGTTCGTCAGTGGCGTGACGGTTGCCATATTATGCGCAGGCATCCCCATAAACAGGATGTTCAGCGCATTAGGAATAGCGGTAGGCCCCAGGGCAATGTCCGGATAAGGGATCGGTACCGGCGCAGGCGTGGGTGTCAGGCAGACATCCGGAAAAGCTAAATCCACGCCAAATAGCTGACAGTTTGCGAACATTGTTGCTCCTTAACCCATATGAATCTGTTCAGAGTCGACTTTCGTAATGGCTTTTGAGGTGATCACCGTATTGCTGGCATGCAGGCGAGCGTAATCTTCAGCTTTCATATCAAGCTGACCGGCCCGGACCTGTTCAGTACTACGGGTGGTACGCAGCAGGTTATGGCTGACCTGCGTAATGGTTTGCCACACCGATTCCGCACGCTTGCCAACAATGCGCGAAAGGCTGACCCAGGCAGAGATCTTATCACCGCTGTAATTCATGTCGCTGATGTGGCAATCACCCTGTTCAGCGCTGATGCGCAGCGCGGAGCTGCTCAGGCTCAGCTCCCCCGTACTGTGAATATGTAAATCACCAGGCACGCTCAGCTCAGCCTGTTGCGCATTCGCACGCTCCAGCACCGCCAGCAGCCAGATCTGGTTTTCGACGCTGGTCACCAGCACCGTGTCTCCCACCTGTGGCGCAATCACGCAGCTGGCTGCACGCCGGCAATGCCAGCCACGTCCTTCACACTCAACGGTGAGGCTGGTATCAGCGAAGCAGTGCGTCACCACACCCGCTGACTGCACCGGCGGTAAAATGGCCTGCGCCAGTTTATGATTTACGTTGTTCATAATTTTGCTCCTTAACTGCGGCTCTGGCGTTGAGCGCTCCAGGCCTCTGCGGTCAGTAGTTCTTCATCAAATTCAATGATGCCCTGACGGCCAGAGAACTGAGCGTTCTCCTGACGCGCCCGGTGCATACGCGTACGGGAAAAAGTGGCACCACGAAGATCGGCCATGCGCAAATCGGCGGCGGCGAAATCGCTGTAGGTCAGATCGCAGCGAATAAATAACGCCTGCATAGCGTTAACCTGCTGCATGATGCTCTGGAAAAAGCGGCTGTCGCTGAAATCAGTGTGCATCAGCGTCGCACCGGCAAAAATAGCCTGATCAAAAAGGCTGCCTTTACACTGCGCGTTGCTGAGGTTGGCTTCCATAAACAGTGCCTGGCTGGCATTCACCTGATTAAGCTGCGCGGCTTTTAGCGATGCGCCTTTGAAGTTGCACTGCACAAGGTGCGCACCATTGAACAGCGCGTCATCCAGCGCGCAGTCCGTGAACTGGCAGCCGGTGAAGCGCTGTCTTTCGTAATTTTTACCGCGCTGGTCACAGTTGAAAAATACCGTGCGCTCAAATTCGCCGGCGGTCAGCGAGGTCTGACGCAAATCAATACCGTAAAACGTGGTGAGCAGGCTTTTGCAGTTGTCGAAGCGGCACGCCTCCAGCGGTGATTCAAAAAAGATGCAGCGGTCAAACTGAGCCTGGGTGAACCGGCTCTGTTCCAGCGCACACTGCATAAACTGGGTTGTAAACAGTGCGCAGCGAGAAAAGTCGCTGCCAGTCAGTTCACATTGATTCAATACGGTTTCGGTCAGCCGGGTGACCGTCGCCTGTAATCCAGCCATTTCGCACTGATTGAATACCGTCTGCTCCAGTCTGGCATTATTCAGCCTGACCCGGGAAAGCTGACACTCAGTGAACACCGTTTCCTGCAAATTAGCGCCCTGCAAATCCGCGCCCGCCAGTGAAACGTCCTGAAATACGCCGCCGGCAAGATCGCATCCACGTAAATCCAGGTTCTCCAGGCTAAGTTCACTTATTACCTCGCCCTGCTTAATACGCTGCTGCAATTCTGCTGCGCTGAGCGTGGTCATACAATTTCTCCATCACGCTTAGGAAGCGTCTTGATACGCTTGGTCCACGCGCCGTCAAGCTCAGTGGTATTACTGGTAAAGGCCTGAGATAAATCAGCGCGAAACAGATTCGCACCGCGAAACCGTGCCCCACCCAGCTGGCTTTTTTGCAGTAGTGCACCCATCAGACTGGCATCGGTAAAGTCAGCATCACGAAAATCAGTGCGCACAAACATACTGCCCGTCATATTAGCGCGCCGGAAATCAGCAGCCTGACACGCGGCCTCGCTCAGATCGCTGTTCTCCAGTTTTGCCAGCGTAAAGTTCGCACCGTTTAGCGGCGTCTGGCGCAGATTACTCTGGCGCAGCGTCGCCTCGCTAAAGTCTGCACCGTTCAGAGAACTGCCGGCAGCGACTGCGCTGGCTGTCCATGTTGAACCGCTAAAGTCTGCTCCGTTTGCCTGGGTCTCTACCCACGAGCAGCTGTCCAGCACGGCCTGCCTGAATGAAGCCTGCTCCAGCGTGGATTTTAAGAACGTCGTCTTACTGAGCGTGGCCTGTAAAAAATCAGGACCGGGAAGGTTCAGCTCCATAAAAACGCAGCTCTGCAGTGTCGCGCGATGGAAGCGACACTGAGTAAACCAGGTTTCGCGGAATAGCAGGCCACTGAAAGTGGCGTCGCTGAACGTACAGTCATCGAACAGCGTTTCCTGCAGTTGCGTATCTTTGAACTGCGCGCCGGAAAAATCGCTGTGGCAACACTGCGCCAGCACCAGAGTGGCGTTTTCAAAATTACAGCCGCGCAGAGAGGTATGATGCAGTTCAGTGCGTGCCAGCATTGCACTGTGAAAGCTGGCGCCGTCCAGCTGGCAGTGACTTAAATCGGCGCACTCCAGCAACGCTTTGCTGAAGTTCGCGCCGCGCAGGTCCATACCCGAGAAATCCGCACCGGTCAGATCCATACCGCTGAAGTTACCGCCCTGCGCCAGGGTGCGCTCCGCGCGCTGACGGATAATCTGTGCCAGATCGCCTTTCAGGCGTCTGGCCGGCGGCTGGCTGTTGACTGACATCAGGTACATCTGATGCAGCGCATCGCGGCTTTGGGCCAGCTTCTTCTCACTCAGCGTGTCTTTATTACGGTGCAACATTTCCTGCATGCGAAACAGCGTTTCCGGCCCCCGCGGCTGATGCTCATCACTCTGGCTCTGCGGGTACTTTTCTTCCATCTCACGTTTGCGCTGCTCAGCTTTCGCCTGCATCTCCTGTGCCTCCAGCTCCATTTTCTCAATGAATTCCGGCAGGTCTTCGAGTCGGGGCAGTTCAGGCTCTTCCGGTTCGCTCAGCAGGTCACCGACTTCGCCGCCGCTGGACGTCATGCGCGCGCGATGCTGTTCACGTAACAGGGCAGCACGATTCTGCATGTTTTCCCGCATCGGACTGGAAGTCTGTTCGACCTGGTTATCAACCCAGGCACCGATCGTCTCTTCCGGAATTAAATCTTTTTCACGGAAGGAGAACAGCGCACCTTTCTCTTTATCAACACGCTGCGTGAGTACTTTACGGTAATGACTGACCGACCGGGATGACCCCTGTTTCTCCAGCGCGGGCATCAGCTGCATGACATCAGCTGCGTCATCTTCGTTGATGCGCACGCTGCCCTGCCACAGCAGGATCATTTGCTCAAGATGCGGAAAAAACCATACCGTCGTCGCACGCAGGGCAATCTCTTCGAAAAGCGTTTCGTCACCGCGCTGGCGGTTGATGAAACAGCGCGCCTGCCAGGGCGGGAGTTTACCCTCCTGCAGCGGTTTTTGTGGATGCATATTCCAGATACGCCATGCAGCCTGTTCCGGTAGCGCGTCGCGATCCTGCCACCATTGATCGGGGCTGGCAGCATTGAATACTTTCCAGTCAATATCACGCGCAAAGCCCGGAAAATCATTCTGCAACCAGCTGGTATCGTACTTTTTTCCCATACGGCTAAAGCGACGCGGCCAGCTGATGTCGAGTGGTCCAAAACCCGCAGGTTCGGGTTTTTGTTTAACGTGAGTGAGGCGACCTGCCATGGCTTCAATATTGGGTAAGCGAATGAATTCATGCCCCTGATGCACTTCGGAATGAATCCCTAAGCCATAAGGATTTTCATCGTGCCCTTCCCCGCCAAACGCCCGGCTCCAGTCGAGCCGCATTGATTCAAACGGTTGCGGCTGCGTTATCTGGTTTCCAACCCAGTAGCGATCGCCAAACACCGCCAGCGATTTGCTCAGCGTGTCGACGTCAATGCGCGCTGCGCAGGCGGTTTTGTCGTGCTGGTGATGGGTATATGCATGGCCTGTGGCAAGAAACTCTGCACGCACTTTTGGAATGGCCAGATCCAGCACGCCCCCGCTGGTTTGCAACTCACTGGCGGCCAGTTGCCACAGCTCCATTTCCGGACGTAGCTGCGGCTTTTCCCCCATGTCAGTCAGCGCAAGCACCGTGACGCCCAGATGATTTTTACCCTGCCAGCGAAACGGGCGATTAAGTACGCTCAGGCGCAGAGGCTTAATAATTTTCATGCCTGGGTTCCTTTTGAAACGACAGATAAAACAAATACCGGGCCTGATCCCGACCCGGTATTGAGAATGGTGTAGGTATTTATATCAACTTAAATATGGCTGCAATCATCTTAACAGAGAATTAATCAACCTTTAATGTTATTTTCTTGCAGTGTTATTTCAACGCAGGAGATTACCGCAAAACCCACTTTTTGAGTAAGTATGTCATTCACCGCAAAAATCATTATTAATTTTAGAAAGCAATCTTCAGCACTGCAAACAATGCGGATGATCGCACTATTCCTTAACCTTAAGAATCAAGCCATTCTCATCTTATAAATATATTCATAACTAGCTAATCCGATTGCGGTGACTTTTTACCTCCTCTGTCAGCAATGTGAAATCTTAGTAAACCAAAAAAATCATTGCCATATTTTATTTCCATCCTGAACCAGAAGAGCGTTTGGCAGTAAATAATTTCTGAGCTATTTCTCACGGGACACGCAGCTTTTATATCGGTTAACTCTTTCTTGTTGAGTTTGATAAGAGACAGTGAAAAGATCATAGCCGGAATGGAAAGGATGACACTAATGATCGATGAGACTTAGGCCAATAGATGCAAGGTATTTTTAAATTTTCAATCTGATAAAAAGCCTATTAATAAAAAAGAACCATATTTATAAATAAAACTACCAACAGTATCATCTAATAGATGCGTGCCTAATCAGCAATCCTTTGCCATTTCGCACATAAACAATTCGCAACCGCCTGTAATTTTATATTAGATAAAGCATCTTGATTAGTTTTCACGTGATATCGAATAAAAGACTAATCATTCCATTTCATTAGGTGCTAAAAAGCTTACCGGGAATGGGTATTGACAGGATGATATATAATTACACCATTACCTTCCAAAACTCTTATTAAATTCTGAGATGAGATATATTTCTTCATGCAGACATTAACAGGAGCGCTCTTTGTCATAAAACACAGAGTCATTTATAACCGGATATTTCCTGTTCCGTCGCACCCAATTTTCAGCATTCTTATAAGCTGAGCCCTAACTCTGACGCCATGCCGCTAGCATTCTGGCACATAAAGAAGCCGTATAACAACAATAAATTATCATTATCACGACCATCAGTAATGTGAATACTGGAGAGCTGATTAAAACATTTATTTAATCCCGGCATTAACGGCTCTCCGCGCCCAGCAAAACCTAATCAAGCAGCGTAACTATTTATTTTTTAGTTAACGGATTAGGTATATCCATGATTACTTTGTCAGGTTCTTTTTCAGAATATCTTATTTGAACCGTCTCTCCCGGTTGATATTTAATGACATCCATAGAATTAATAACAACACTAGATTTGCCTATAATTTCATTGCCATTAGCAACGTAAAACTTGAAATGTAAATCCACATTTATAAAACCTGAATTTCCTCCTGAGCGGCTAATCGCCTCAGTTATAATAGCGCTGGTATTTACACCATTATTTATAATTTCTTCCTTATCTTTTTTATTCTTTGAGTCTCTTATTAAGATAGAGATAATGGCATAGGAAAATAAAGCCAGCACAGCAATTACAATTAAATTTGAAACTATTTTCATTACAGCCTCTTATATAAACATAAACATTCTTGCGGCCTGAAGGCTCACTGCAAGCGAATCAAACTCAACCCCCGCAACGCGAGTTTTAAAACCATTATCGTAGTGAAGAGTAACAGGATTATTTTCCATTTTCATGCCCGTGACGCCGAAACTTAAAGGTGTAAATGAAATACTTACCCCTTTAATATCTGTACCAGCAGCAGTTATTCCAATAGAATTACCAACATAGCTTTCCTGATGGGCATGAGCATTTGTCACCCAATATGGTGTATCAATATTTACTTCTGTATCGCTATGTATTGTAATCTTATTTGGCGACGTAATAAGCGTTTCACCACCTATAATTTTTTGCTTCCATCCACCTGCATTTATTGTCACATCTAATCCACCGGATTCAATGGTCTGCTTGAGCCCTCCATTTTTAATAAGTAAACTATCTTTACCTGTAATAGTTGTTTGACGCCCATCAATAATAGTCGTTTTGTCGCCGCCACTTAAAACATCCAACTTACGGCCGTCAGTTATCTTTGTGTTCTCACCGTTATTAAACGTTTTGGTCTCAACACCATCAACCGTCGTTGTGCGCTTCTGCTTATAGTGGAAAGTTGCGTCGCCAGTGATCTCATCGCTTTGATCTTTGCCGATCTTTGTCGTGCGGCAACCGTCTATTGATACGGTCTTGTCATTCTCCACCGAAATGTTCATGTCTTTTTCAGCATGCATATTAAGCAGCTCACCGCCCGGCTTGTCCTCAAAGAACAGGAAGCTGGCGTTGTCATTATGGCCATCTTTACTGCGCGTCATAAAGCCCATGCGTGTGGCGTCTTCGGGAAGGTTCCAGGGTGGCATACTCGCTTCGTTATATACGCGCCCGGTAATTATCGGGCGGTCAGGATCACCGTTGATGAAGTCTACAACAACTTCATCACCAACGCGCGGGATCTGCACCCCGCCGAACCCCTGGCCCGCCCACGCGCTCGATACCCGCACCCAGCACGAGCTCGTGTCGTCGCCCTTCGCCAGGCGGTCCCAGTGGAACTTCACCTTCACCCGGCCGTAGCGGTCCGTCCAGATTGACTCCCCCGCCGGGCCCACCACCTTCGCCGTCTGCGGACCGTGCGTCTTCGGCCACGCCGTCGCCGGCTCCGCGCGGTACGTCACCGACGACGGCAGCACCGTGAACGCGATGTTGTGCCGCGCACCG
>Ga0153917_1001122_pt1 | contig 12381 bp, 15 predicted proteins | sample TSFL001MetaG_FD_104695 | JGI IMG/M metagenome (GOLD analysis project Ga0153917, IMG submission 104695) | Attine ant fungus gardens microbial communities from Florida, USA - TSFL001 MetaG | ecosystem: Host-associated > Fungi > Mycelium > Unclassified | place: USA: Florida, Paynes Creek Historic... | reverse complement strand
CTAGTACCGGACCCTGGACTTTAAGATGAAAATTCGACGATTGTCTACTTTCTTAGATTTAAACTTGGTTAAAAGTGAATAGTGATTGACTTCACACAGAGAAAACCGGCGGTATGATTGGGCAAAAAAAAGCCCGCGATAAACGCGGGCTTTCGTGAAGCAGGTAAAGCTTATTTGCTTTTCTTAATGTGAATGAGTAATTAAGACATAAGCCATTGTTTTTTATGTTTTTATTTTACAAAGCACACCCTTTGTGTACAACCTTGGGTACATACCTATAGTGTCTAAGTAAGTAATTTAGTACAGCATACCTTTTCTAACCCTAGAGAACCTTAAAGTATGTGTATAAAATAAGAGCATTCCTAACCGCCCGAGAATAAAAAAATGATTTACCACTACACTGACTTGAATGCTGCAAAGTCGATCGCTGAAAGAAGCGAAATCTGGTTGACAGATTTTAGGTATTTAAATGATAAAGAAGAATTCACTAAAGGGTATAATGTTTTATGCGAAGCGCTAGAGAACTATAATAACTTCTCAGAAGTACACCCAGAAACTTTCCAAGGAAGTGTCAAAAGAGCAATAAAATTTATAATTGAAGATAATTTTTCAAGCATGTACGGAAATAATATCTTTGTTTCATCATTTAGTAAAACTCCTGATTTACTGAGTCAATGGCGTAGCTATGGTATGTACTGCCTAGAGTTTGATGGTGAATATTTTAAAGAGGAAAATATTTATTTGCTTGAATGCCATTATGTTCAAAACGAAGTCGAAGCTCTAGAATATGCTGATACAATAATTGAACAATTCATTATGCCTGCACTGCTAGACTCATGGAAGAAAAGTGAGGAATTATTTATTGATTTAGAGTTAAGCTCACTGCTTGAAATTTATGCATTATCCTTCAAACATTCTGCTTTTTATGATGAAGATGAAGTAAGGTTTGTCATGAGTTGCTCTCCTGATGACGAAAGAATTGAATTTAGAATAAAAGGGCAATTTTTAATACCATATGTTTCTTATAAATTTAATCCTTCCATTCTGAAAACATTGATTGTCGGACCAATTGATAATCAAGAAATTGCCGTGGTATCATTGGATATGTTTGCTAATAAGATAGCTCGTAGGGTTCGAGAAAAAGGTTATAATAATGAATACTACCTTTTAACAGAAACCTCAAACATTCCATATCGCAGTTTGTAGAGAAGAATAAAACATCATGTTGAAATCACTTTTAGGAAAAGAAGGTCTAATAGTTGCAATTATCACGGCATCAATCTATGCGTCAGTATATTTTTTTGAACGTGGGTCAGCGGCCGCCTTAAACATCCCATTGGATTTAATAAGTATCAATATTTCCACCATAAGTAATGACTCCTTCTTATTTTATATATTTTTCTTTCCAATAGCTATAATTTCATCTTCTTTAATCATCTGGCGAAATAAAACAAAAACATCACTCAGAACTTCCTTGACGCATTTAGGAATATGCGGCACTTATGCAACTGCAACCTGGCTTCAAATGGATTCAACAAAAGACTCATTCTTTATTATGCTATTCTGCACATGCTTGTTATTTTGGCTATTATCCGAATTCATGCCAATTAAAGATGTAGTCAACAGTGAAAGCACTAATGATTTAGCTAAAACTGCAGGCCGTAATATAATGAATGTTACTGGTTGCCTTTTTGTTTTATCTTTAACATTTATTAGCCTTGGAAGAAGTAATGTACTTAAAGATTCAAACGATGAATTTAAAACATTCACACTTAACGGCAAGGAATATGCAATAGTAAAAATATATGATGAGAATTTATTTGCATGGCATGTTGAATCCGGTAAACTGAAAAAGGACTTGATTTATTTCCGCATGGAAAATATCAGCGGCGCAGAATTTAAAAAGAAAACTTTCACTCCATCAAAAAATATTGAATCTAAAAATGAATAAATAGATTTATGAATTAACATTTCATTTTAAGATTACGTTAGAGGGATAGGTTTTAGACTAATTGAAGCAACTGTAACTTAGAGCGCGTTCTGCCAAAAATCCCCGCTGGCTGTGCCGGTGGGTGACAAGTTTTGACAACTCAATCTGAACGCCAGCTTCCGGGCAAACCAGAACAGCGATCTGAAAGAGGCTCGAGGATGGTTGCAAAGGGGGAGTGCTTAACACCTCCCCTTCACGAGTTCGTGTACCTGAAGTTTTTTGAAGTGGTAGCGGTTGACACTTTCCCACTAGTTTTCCCTAGTAAGGCATAACAAACCATAACAGGCTGACACCTGCCCTGCTTCGCATCAGCCCTTTACGCGTTGGCTGCAGCTGTTGTGCGTGAACGTTAGGATCCGTTAGGTTGGGTTGACACTTTTCCCTGTTTTTCACGAAAAAGTGTCAAGTTAGAGGAGTTAGGTTTGGCCGGGGGGTTACAGTTTTTCACCTGCCAGCAGACAGAGTGCCTTTAATCCTGTTTCGCTCCAGTCATCCTGGGTGTCGGGATGCATTGCGGCCACATAGGCCAGCTCGGAACGCAGGAAACGCAGACCACCAGCTATGTGATCTTTGCCATAGAAGCTGTGGGTTTCTTCATCCGGCCGGAAAAGAATCAGCAATTGTTCATCGGGCTCGTGCTGAATATCAAAACCCAGCTCAGCGGCTGCGGCTTCTATTCGCTGACCAGCATCAATATCAGCCGGCAGCTCTTTCCCACCGTCATGCGCCCATACCCATGCGGCGGCCTGCGCCCACGTCATTGCATTGTGATGCTCAGCAGCACCAGCAGAATTGTGTTTAGCGTGCGATGCTTCAACATCCACTTTATCGCCTGAAATAACAATTTCACCGCGGGCTATCCAGCCGTAAACCGTCTGCCGGCTGACGCCCATATGCCTGGCATAGGCTGATTTACTTAACAGCATCCTGGTGTTTCCCTCCGGGCAGAAAAAAGCCGCCCTCAGGCGGCTTGCTTCTCATCAGATTTTGTCTGGCGCTGGCTGCCTTTGATCATCGCGCTGACATGTTCGCTTAACTGGTCAAGGCCGGTCATGCGTGGCTGAACGTCTGACGGATCGTCATTCTTCCCGTAAACGAGATTGTTATACCAGGTCCGAACAGCTGTAATTTGTGCAACGTCTTTCCTTACCGCGTCGACCAGATCGGCTACCGCACTAATCACCTGCCCGTTCTCTGATGCGATACGGGAGAAGGCGAGACGTTTTAGCTGTTCTGTTTCAAGCCCCGAACACACTGCGTGCGCCCTTAGTAAGGCGTCCGCCAGCTCCTGATGCTTTCCACTGTGCATCGACAGCAGCATTTTTTCCTGGCTGCGGCGATCCAGTCGGGCGAATGCCTGGCGCATTTCACTGTCACGCATGAATCCCTGAACATCATCAGATGCCAGGGGATTAACCGGCGCGAGCTTGTTCTTCAGGTAATCGAGAATGTTTGCGGCCTGCTCGCTTACGGCTGCCACCCCGCGGGTAAAGTCTTTGAGCGTGTCCGGGTTCCGGGCTTCACCTGCCCTGCGATTTTTTGCCTGTTCGTTCAGATCCGGATCGTTGCGGATAACGTCCAGCAAATCCGCCTCAGCTTCGGCCTGCTGCGCCGTTGTCCTCAGGCTGGTGAGTTCGCCCGCCATACCACGGAATAAAGCGGCCATCTGAGTATTTGGCGCAACAACCTTACCGGCATAACCTGCCAGCTCGATACTGTGTTTCCCTATCTTGATTGAGTAGCTCACTGGCCAGCCTCCATTTTTGATAGCCCTGCATCAAATACCTTGCGCGCAACAGCATGGATTGACGGTGCGATCCCCATGCCCGACTTCTGGCGTTCCCTCTCCTGAATGGTTTTCAGAGCCTGAATCTGCTCCCCGTTCAGCAGAACGGGCTTAACGTTAACCTTGCTCATGATGCCCCCTGTTAAAGCGATCGTTAAAGTTTCATTAATCGCAACAATTAAATAATCAATTGCGATTTATGAAACGATATTAATGAAATAGCAGGGGTTCACAACGTGAAAAGTGTGGATGCGTTTTAAAGAATTTGCCCTCAAGGTATACATGGTGTTCATAAAGGCAACAAATTAATTATAAAACAATATATTAACCCATGAACACCAGCCTACATTTTGGGATTTCAGGTCTACACGGTATACATCATTCTGTTCAATAAACCATCAGATGATTAATGTGAGAATGAACACCATGTACACCCTGTGTATACCTGAAAACAAGGTATACATGGTTTATTTCACTGATTTATATATAAATTATCCTCTCGATGTATACCATGTATACCTTTCTCCATATTTATCTGAACTTCATTCTTTATGACCGGCTACAGGATGCGTCTGAGGTAACCAGTCTTCCGCACTTTCCGAAAGTTCAACGTTAGTCACCATGCCACGTGCTCTACGTTCCTTACGGTACTCGTGATTAAACTCCCTCATCGCACTTTCCATCCCCTCTGCGAATTTATTCAGCGTTAGCGGCTTGTCGAAACCGTTGGCCTCCAGGAATGCCAGATAAGCGTGATAGAGATAAATTCGCGGATAGTGAGGCGGATTGCGGTTTCCTACCATCATTCCCGCACAATCAGCCAGCCGCTCAAGGTGAGCGCAGAAGGCATACAGCGGATCCGTTTTCTGCTTCACCTCCAGTGCTTCTTCGCTGTTCCGTTGCTCCAGCAGCAGCGCCCGCGCTTTTTCCGGGTTCGCAAAGTTCGCCAGCAGCCGACGAACCACCACCGGAATTTCAGCGGATATCTTTTCTGCCAGGTCGGGATCCTTATCCTCTTCGCTGACGCGCCGGTTAAACTGGAAAATTACGCGGCGCCGGGAAACGCCGCCGGCACGTTCGGTGAAAATCATCGGCGTGTTGTTCGTGGCCACAACCACCGCCCGCAGAACGGCGGTGTACTGGTGCTCGTGTTTTGGGTCGATCTCCACCGCATCCCCGCCGGTGATTGCCTTTATGCCGGTGCCCTCACCTGAATATTTGGGCTGATCAGGAAGCGTTATCATACTCTTGCCGACGAACTGCGCCCGCCCGCGTGCACTGTCGAGCGCCGCCATGTTCCCGCTGGCAGTGTTATGCGCGCCGGCCAGCATCGTGGCGATGTGGGTAAAGACGCTTTTCCCGCTGCCGCCCTCCCCGGTTATCTCGAGGAACAGCTGCCAGTCATACCGGTTCGCCAGCACCATAAAGAGCGCTGCAGCGATGCGCTGCATCTTAATTGCGTCTCTATCTGATGCGTAACTTAGCCACTTATGGAAGTTCGGCGCGTGGTCGCGGAGGTTTTCGCCCGGCACCGCCGGCGTGTAGGTCACGCCGTTGTGGTTGGTCAGCCAGTTATCCTGGCTGTGTTCGGAGAAAACGCCGGTTTCCATATCGTAGACGCCGTTTGCAAAGGGGATCAGGCTGCGCCGCGGCTCCCCCATTACCGGGATAACAATTTTCAGGGCGTCGATAACGTTGTTGATCGCGCGCTTGCTGAAGTTGGTTTTGTTCTCGTTGTAGATAGCCACCATTTCGCGGCTCAGCTCGAGCAGAGACGTTTTCTCCCAGATGCCGGCACGGTAGACGTATACGCCCTCGCTGTTTTCATTTATCGCAATGCCGGTGTAACGCGCGGCCAGTATGAGCGCCTTCTCGTTATCAGCCAGGTCGCGGAGGTTTACATCCGTCAGCGGTTTGCCGATCACCATGCTTTTGCCGGCTTCCGCATCGGCTTTGAGGCGCGGCAGCTGCGGCGTCCAGTCCTCCAGAAGCTGATAACCTTCAGAGTAGAATTGCGCGCGCTCCACGCCGGCCACCGCCAGCTTTGTGGCGAGAATGGTTATCTGCCGTTCGGTCAGATGCCCGCCACGGCAAACCCGGGCATAGAGCCGGCCATCATCCACAATCCGGATATTCTCCAGCTCTGCCAGCTGCTTTTTATCCAGCACAACCGGCGGCACCGTATCGCCAATCGGGTTCATTTCCTGCCATGCTTTGGCGAACGTCCAGGCATCGGCGCCGGCAAAGATGATTGACTCCTCCATGAGATCCGCCGGCTGCTTTTTAAGGTTTGGTGCATTCTTCATTTTCTGTTCCCTCGCTCCCTGATGATTTCCCGCATAACCCGAATTCGTTCGATGCCCTGCACCCGCATAATCCGATCGATATCTCTTCCACCGGTGCCCGGCGCGGAAGAAACAAATTCAAATTCCCGCACCAGTCTTTCTGGCGTGCAAAAACACGGTGAGCTGTACCCCTCGCGGCAATATGTCACTCTGTCGAATCGGTAACTTTCGATAATTACGATGTTGCTCCGCCCGTCCTTCCATTTATCGCCCGGCCTGATTTCAGGGTGAGCGCGGCCACCAGCAGCTAAGCCGGAATTTTTAATCGTCATAATTTTTTACCTCACGTCGCTGGCGGGATTACCTGATAACCAATTTTCTTCAGAAAGCGCGCGGCACTCTCCACCGTAAAAATGATCTCGTCGTCCATAAGGGGGCGCATCGACTGAAGACCATTTGACGTGTCCACCAGATAGCGGCCGCCGGCCGGGAAACTGAAAACGTTTTTGCCATCGGCCCGGCGAACCAGATCGTAAACAGGAGTCATAATTTCCCCTCCCCGTCCCTTAATGACTGGCTGGTAAAACAATATCGCGCGCTATTTAATTGCTCGGATACGTGATCGGCAAAAGCGCCGAGACGGCAAAATTGGATAACCATTTTCATACAGATACCTCCATGGCCAGACGGGATTGAATGGCGGAGGCCTTACTGCCTAACTGGAGGTAAGTTCGGGTGATTGCCGGGTTACTGTGCCCGAGCATTTCAGAGGCGACCAGCAATCCCTGTTCGCCGCCGGCGGACATGAGATTAAAGGCGGCAATTTTGCGGCTGGAATAGGCGCTCAGGCGCAAACGCGTGTTTACGACGCGGGTAAACCACAGCATTACGTTGTGCAGTTTCTTCCAGATTGTCTGGCGGCTCACGCTACCTTCCAGAGACTGGCAACGGTTACTTTCAATCTGGCTGCGGGAAAATACCAGGTCATCACCGATAAGATTGCGCTCCATGCGTCCGCGCAGCCGCTTGATAATGCCCGGCGGCAGCTGTTTGGTGTCGTGCTTAACTTCAGCCTTTGCCACCAGCTCAAACACGATCGCCTGTTCTTCTTCCGTCATGCCGGCGGCCAGCTCGTCGCAACTCACGCTATCCCAGTGCATGTATCCAATGTGATCGCCAGCAAGCCGGGCAGCGTCCTTACGCTGCTGGCGTACAATCTCGATCCCCTTCCGGGTCGCTCTGGCTTCCGCTGCTTTGGTCTGCTTCGCTACGATGATTGTTGCAATGCCGGTTTCCCAGTTGATGCAGGAGTAACGGAAGTTGCACACGTCGCTGGTACGCCAGCCGGTAACGGTCGCAATATCCCACCAGAGTAAAACCCAGTCCGGCTGGGTCTGCTGGATGCGTTCGCGCAGTTTGCGCTGCTCTTCCAGTTCGTAAACGGGCGTCATGGTGCGGGTGCCTTTCGTTGTAGTGGCTTTTACCACGTTGCCGCGTAGCTCGCGGGCTTTAGCTGTCAGGGTCTGGAGGTTAAACATGGCTACCTCCCAATTTCGCAACATCCAGTTCAAACGCGCCGCTACTGTACTGATAAAGCGAACATTCAGAGCGAATTTTGGCGGCAAAGATAAGATCCCAGCGGGAATACCACTCGCGGGCTTCTTGCTCACTGTCGGCAACGATGCGGATAACAACGGGAGTGCACGTTTGGCCTTTCGGGGTACCGAGGAAAAGCCAGGTGAATTTGGGCAGTTTTTGGGTTGGGGTAGTAGCCATGTGGCAGCCTCCTTTTGCTTACTGGAGTCACCACCTGAGTTCTCACGCTCATAAAGGGTGGTGACACTGACGGGGGTGAGAATACCGGTGCAAAAGGATACCGGCCAGCCTTTCGGCTGCCCCGCCAGCGCCACCATAGATTCGACGCGGATCTTCCCCGCTGAATGAAGATGTACTGGCTTTACGACACAAAAAAAGACGCTATAGGCGTCTGGTATCGCCTTTTGCTTATCCGGGTTCTCACGCCCGACACCAGATTTTGCTGGTGCTTTTAAAGCATACCCTTCAGTTGAATAACAAGGCAAGGAGTTTTTGGGGTGAGCGAAGCCCTGCCCCAGACGGGCATAATTGTTCTTCATGGCATTAACCTTTTCGAATTGTTTAGTGAGCTGTCGCGACAAACTTATTTTGAGTGCTCTACATCGCAAGAGCACGCAAGTTATTCATGAACTCTATTTTTGTTTCCATCCATAGCTGGCCGAACTTCAGTGAACGTCTCGTGAACATCTTCACCTAACAGCTCAGGCTGATACTTACGCCATAGTTGAATCTCCTCGCGCTCAAGAGCCTCTTTAGCCCCCTTACATTGCTGCAACTTATAACCGCGTTTACTGGCCTCCTGCTGATAGGCTGCCATTCGCCGGCTAAAATCGTTAAGGAACACGAACGGCACGCCATAAGAGCCAGTTTTGCGGATTGAGGGAATCACCTCGCGAAATACCCAATTACTGAAACGATGGGCGAATGTGCCTGCCGTAGTAGCTTTGCGGCTACGGGCGATCAGCTTGTAGAAACCAGATTCAGAAACAGCACTATGATTTGGGTTTCCACGAATACCGTAAGTTAAAGTTACGGTATTTCTCTCGTCATCATCCAGAGCCTGCAAGGCCATACGCGAATTGGATAATTCCAGCGCCGCGCAAACATCCTTTGCAACGAACCACGGTTCACCATTGAGCTTAACAATGCGAACTTTGAGCCCCTCAAAATTGATAACGGAAATATCATTAATACAGTTTTCAGGGTGAGGGAAGCCCTGACCGTTAAGGCCATTATTTGATTTCATACTGTTCCTCGAATCTAATTTACAGAAGTGAAGATCTGACTCAGTTAGCTTTGCGCCGCTCTAGCAGCCAGCGATTGATCTCCTGCGCATCAAATGCGGTGATTTTCTCTCCTAATTTTATTGGGTTTGGTAGTGTGCCATTGCGGACCTTTCGGTCGATAGTAGATACGCTGACACCTAGCAATTCAGCCAAGCGAAAGCGTCGGATGTAGCCTTTAGTGGGGATTGTTTGTGGGTTCATGCTGCCCGTAACCTCTTTGCGATAGTTATTGCTCCGTTACGGGTATACTGAATAAAAAAACAGTTCTGATCTATACAGTTCCAAAAAATCACATTCCTTAGAATTTCAGATTATTGAAACTCTACCAATTTTAGGAACTCTGAAAATCTCATATTTTCAACATGAGGGTTATCTGCATAGTATTTCTTAAGAACAACGCTGTTGAGAACGTCTGTAGCCGACTCTGCGAATGGTCTAACCGTGTCCCTTATGTGAGCACCACCTTTTACTTCACCATTGGGTAAAGGATTAGGGAACAACAATCTTGCGTAAAGCTCATTGGATACTGTCATTTCATTAATCCGTGCCCAACGCGCTATGTCCAAGAAAGGGATGATTCTGTATTGATGAATTTTTGCTAAAGTTGATGAACCAAAACGCCTACGCTCATCAGTAGTACGCTCGTGAATCCCGGTCTGTTCTCTCCATTTTTTTAGCAAAATTTTAAATCCGGCAAGCATCTCCTCATCACTCATTAAATCCAATCCGATATCTACAAAAATGCCAGTAGTCCCATCAGAGGTCGGATCATCTATGTCGTAGCGCATTGGCTGTTGATAAATATCATGATTAACTATATCTTCCCTAGGCTCCAATCTTCCTGAACTATCAAGTTTAATACGCCCATCGTCTAAGCAAGAATTTACAAATGCGCAGATGATAGAGAACGGTATTGGCATAATCCCCCTATCATCATATGAAAGTTCGTTTTCTCTGCTTATATCATCTGCAAAAAGAGCTATATCATCTATCATGGGAAATTTCATGACAGAGAAGGATTCCGCTTTTCTATACTCCAGACTTGTATAGTGATAATTCATCATGAATGTCTCAGCTAAAACATGGCGAACACTCAGATCTAATATATAATCGTAGTTTTCTAAAGAAAACCATGATGCTATTTCGTTGTATTTTGCCCTTTTCAATGATTCCCCCTATTTAATGCGTTGAAAGAAATTGAGCCAGATAGCAGGGAATGCACTTTTCGTCCCAAATGGTTAGGCTCATTCGATCCCTGCGCTTCTCTTTTCTAAGCGTTACAAACTGTAGTCATCACCGTTTTCTAAGACCACAAGCAAATCGGCCCATTGCGCAAGCGCAGCTTTTCTCTCATTAAAATATTGGTGGCGGTTGTAGATACCCTCTATGCCCGGTATCTTGTGATTCAAGCAACGCTCTGCTATCAGTGGATCAATCCCTAACCCGGCCATTTGTGTGCGCATAGTGCGCCTTAGATCGTGGATACTGAAAGGCTCGACACCTGACATTTCTTTCATCACGGATGGCATAACCATATTTAGTGTTGCACGGCTAATATGCGACGCTGTTTGTGCTCGCCTTGCAGGAATTAACCAACGACTATCTCCAGCAAATAAGCGAATCTCTTTAATCCATTCGATCACTGGTTGAGGCAGAGGAATATCAATATCATCGCCATTCTTGGCTCGTGAACCGGGTAAGTGCCAGACTTCGTTGGCAAGGTCGAACTCAGACCATTCAGCTGAGCATAATTCCATTTTACGCACACCAAGCGCTAAAATAATTTTGAATGCCAGCTCATTCTCTCGGCTGATACCTCGCCCATTTCGCAACGCCCTGAAGAACATCATTAACTCTTCGCGTGATAAGGCTCGTTTACGTCCCTGTTCCTTGCCACCAGCATCCTTAGCACTAAAAGAGATAGCAGGGTTAACCTCAATAATGCCCCTAACCACAGCATAATCAAATAGACGCTTTAGCATTCTCAATACGTCATTGGCGACTGTTGGTGAACCGCGCTTGATAACATCCTGCAAAACGACATCAACATGCCTCGGGCGAACATCCTCTACCTTCATTTTCCCAATGAGTGCCACGATATTTTTTTGCAAGCTGCTACGGAAAAGCTCAGGATGTTTATAGGTGTTTTCAATCTGCCGGGCATAATACTCAGCGGCCAATTCAGCGACGCTTAGGGCATTCTTTTCAGCCTCAATTTTTGCCAGCGCCTCAAGTTTCCTTTCCTGTTTCTCTCCCGCAACGTCATAACCAAGCGCTACTCGAGCAGACAGTTCTTTAGCAATATCGCGCGCTTTGGCCAGGGAGAGATCAGCATATGAACCAATTAGCATGGCTCTTGCTTTGCCGGCATAACGATAGCGATACCGCCAGTTTGGACTTTTGTCGACCTTTCGGTATCTGAGGTAGAGGCCGTTACCATCGGCTCGGCCTTCAAAGCGTTCCCCAGATTTGATCCATGATCGAATCTGAATATCTGTGAGTTTTGGCATTACAAATCCCTGACATAGGCATGTACTGTGTACCCAAAATCGACTGAATTTGTACCCAAAGTTATGGAACTCATAGCTGGGTACACATGTGGGTACACAGCAATTATGCGTTTTGTTGCGTCTTTATAACAGCCCTTGATAGCAAAAAAGCCCGACTTATGCGGGCTTTATGATGACAATGATGTTTATTGGATCTTCTTGATTCGTTACTTGCTTTTCTTAATGTGCTTAATCAAGCGCTTACGCTTACGCATCTGATTTGGCGTCAGGGTGTTGCGCTTGTTGGCAAACGGGTTTTCCCCTTCCTTGAACTGGATACGGATAGGCGTGCCCATCACGTCCAGCGATTTACGGAAGTAGTTCATCAGATAGCGCTTGTAGGAATCCGGCAGGTCTTTCACCTGGTTGCCGTGAATTACTACGATTGGCGGGTTGTAACCACCGGCGTGGGCATATTTCAGCTTCACGCGACGGCCGCGCACCAGCGGCGGCTGATGGTCTTCTGCAGCCATGTTCATGATGCGGGTCAGCATCGCGGTGCTCTGACGACGGGTGGAGCTGTCGTACGCTTCACGCACGGATTCGAACAGGTTACCCACACCGCTGCCGTGCAGCGCAGAGATAAAGTGCACGCGGGCGAAGTCGATAAAGCCCAGACGGAAGTCGAGGGTCTCTTTCACCTGCTCGCGCACTTCATTGCTCAGGCCATCCCACTTGTTGACCACGATAACCAGTGAGCGCCCACTATTGAGGATAAAGCCGAGCAGAGAGAGGTCCTGATCGGAGATACCTTCGCGTGCGTCGATGACCAGCAGCACTACGTTAGCATCTTCGATCGCCTGCAGGGTTTTGATAACGGAGAATTTTTCCACCACATCGGTGATTTTCCCGCGCTTACGCACCCCGGCGGTGTCGATGAGGACATACT